>Ga0302227_10001019_pt1 | contig 21522 bp, 38 predicted proteins | sample II_Palsa_N1_1_FD_193525 | JGI IMG/M metagenome (GOLD analysis project Ga0302227, IMG submission 193525) | Peat permafrost microbial communities from Stordalen Mire near Abisko, Sweden - II_Palsa_N1_1 | ecosystem: Environmental > Terrestrial > Soil > Palsa > Peat permafrost | place: Sweden... | reverse complement strand
TGGGAGCGACGGCGGACGGCGCCTCGAGCGCCCAAAGCGGCTCAAACCTGTACGAAAATTTATTTGGGATTTTTTAAGTTAACCCCTTCTTTGTCCCATTACATTCAAATCACGCCCACGTGGCCTCCCACGTCTGATATACAGCGTTTAGCCGCCTGTTCCACGTCGTTGCTGACGCGATTGTTGCCCGCCACCGCCACCGCCGCTGCCACCGCCACCGCCGCTGCCGTCATCGTGAAGCAAAGAAGAATGTCTGGACTACCAAAGACCGAAGACGAGTGGAGGTTTGGTTACTTGGCTTTGCAAAAGCCTAAACCGATGTCATGGCTGGGTGACGCCAACACAAACAGAGCCGTTCTTACGCCGGCGCAGTTCCGGGTCATCCGTCAAAAGGGCACCGAGAGCGCGTTCACGGGCGAGTACGACAAGAAGTTTGATGTATGTTCGTTTGGCAACTCTCCCAGTGCTCAAATGCGCGTAGGACGGCGTGTACCTGTGCGCAGGATGCAACGCGCCCCTCTACAAGTCGGCGACCAAGTTCAACAGCGGATGTGGTTGGCCTGCGTTCTTTGACGGAATCCCTGTACGTTTGTGGTAGATATATATTTTTTTTTAAAAAAAGTGTGTTTTCAGAATGCCATCAAACGACACGAAGACCACTCGCATGGCATGGTGCGCATCGAGATCACCTGCGCCAACTGCGGCGGTCATCTCGGCCACGTCTTCAAGGGCGAGGGCTATGGTACTGATAAAAAATTAAAAAATTTAAAAAATAATTAATAATTTTGAATTGGTTACAGAAACACCAACCGATGAGCGCCACTGCGTCAACTCGATCTCGCTCAAGTTTGAAAACGCAAAGTGAAAGCCAACTCCTTCCCCCCCTGCTTGTAGTCCGAAAGCGTTCCGAAAAAGTTTTCCAAATTTCACTTTGCAACATGTTTTTCAAAGAATGCGTTCCCGCACGGGCTCTCCCATCCTTCCTCTTCCCTATCCTGGTCGCTGGGCCCTTTGCTCAGACGACTGCGCGCAGCTATCGTTGTTTTCATAACGCAATCGTTCCCCCCCACAACACAGCATAGCAGGACTCGGACAGCAGCCCGCCAAAAAAGCAAAATGCCTGGTCCACCTGCAGCTCCAGCGAATCCGCCAGCTGCTCCCGTCCAAGAACAAGGAGGGCGACCAACTCACCTCATCCTGGACGTGTTTGTGGCGTCGTTCATCGACTATGAGCCAGAGGAGGAGGCGACGGTAAGCTTGGGATTGTTGTTTGCGCTTAACTTGCTCTTCTCTTTTGAAGATTCTGCAAGAGGTGGCGCTGTTTCTCCGCCGAATGGACGTGATCCGCGCTACTGCCGACCAGTGTCTCCCCCGCCAGCAGCTGAACACGACGTAACATGCCAGTTTGGAGGTCGGATGACAATTAATTTCCTCGTATTTTAAGGACGCACCAATGCCAAAAGTTTATGGACCAAATGCTCGCCCTTGCAAAGGCGTCGGAGGAGCTAGGCAGCGTCTGCTCTGCTCTGCGCTTCACTGCCGAAATCGTTGCGGCATTCCATCCCAAGTCCAAGTCGCCCACGAACGGCCTCGAGCACTATGCTGCCCCAATCACGGACCTCGTTGGTACGTTCGCGTAGTGCGAGTTATCGGTGCTAACCCGATGTGGTACGCTGCAGCCAATCGATTACTCACGGAGCCGAGCAGCGGCAACGGCGGAATGGACAGATTTTCGGTCCTCAAGTCGATCCTCGACCACATCAACGTGCACGCTCAAGAATCCAAGTCTGGTACGCGGTTTTTCCTTTGTGCTCGTATTAATCGCCTTCTCAGTCAAGGAGCAGCTCGGCATGGCCTACATGGACATGATCCTACTCCTCATGCTCCACGGCGACGACTTCCCCCCAGTGCGCCAAATGATCCCGTTGCGCCGTCAAGTAATTTTTGGAGAAATCAATCCAGCAAATTAATCCAGCAAATTAATTCGATTGTTCTGTTCAGGCGGGCGAGTTGCTCAATGACGAACTGCTGTCTGGAAGCACGCGCAACCTCGAGCGTCTGCGAGCCCTGTGCCCCCCGGAGCGTGTCAAGACCGTTGCCGCCAGGGTCAACGATGCCAGCGACTTCAAGCTGCAATCGTACCTTTTCGAGATTGTCTTCCGCCTCGCTCCTGCGGATCGATCCAAACGCGAGGAGCTCGCTCGTTCCCTCTGGCCTTCCCCTGCCCTGTCGAACGCGTTCCTGAGCATCGTCAGTGCCTCGTTTGCAGCTGGATCACGAGTATTCCTCAACCTCCTCAACGACCAACTGGCACGCACATCGTCGTCGGCCGCACACAGCGCCAGTCGCGATGGTGACAGCCGCTGCGTCGTCTTGTCCACGCCGTGCGTTGCCATCACGTACAACGGCGTCATCATGCAGCAACCCAAAAACAACGAGCCGTCCCCAGCATCGTCGACAGCCAAAAAGTCTTCCCTCACCCCGAAGAGCCCCCGGTTCTGGCTCGACATCAACCTGCACTCGATCTCTGTGGATGCCATCGTCCCCAACGAGGACATTGTGGACCTTATCGAAGTAGGGGGAAAGCTCTAACCGGTTTTTCAAATTAATTTCTGTATTTTTCACAGGCGCCCTTTGTCCACATCAACCGATTCGACATTGTCAAGGGCAAGGACATGGGCGGTCTGCCTGGTTCCGTCGTCCTGAAGCTGCAACTCACGTCGGGCGTCGCCTCGATCAAGGCCCTCACCCCGGACTTTCGGCAGGCCGTCCTCGTTTGCGAGTGTGTCCCGGCCAACGTGGACGCGTGGATCAGCGACGTTCGCACCATCATCGGCGAAAAAAAGACCGAGCGCGTCTCTGCTCCCAACTACATCCCGATCCCGACGCCGATCGTTCGCGCGGTATGCTTTTGAAGAAACGAGTACTTTTATTTATTTGTAATTTACGTCTCCACAGCTCAAGAGCGACGGCCTTGCGTCGCCGATGCTTGGCACCAAGACGATGAGCCCCCTGCGCACAGGCGGCTTCCCCGCAGAGCAGATCTTTGAACTTTTCGACAAATACTCGTCCAAGTTTAGCCAGCCCGAATCGCCGCCCCCAGACACCACCGAGGTGAAAACTTTCCATGCAAAACTCGCAATTTTGAAAGGGAGATCTTGTAGGAAATTGCGGTGAACCAGCAGCATAAGAAACCGAGCAAGGTGAGCGAGAAGGCAGCCCCAAAGTCGACTCTGGCAAAGCAGAAACAGACACCTTCATCGTCGTCGAAACAGACACCCTCGTCGTCGTCGAAAAAAACACCGTCGTCGTTGCCGAAGCAGACAACCTCATCGACCAGACAGCCAGCCAAGAAAGCAAGAGCCGATAACTTTGACTTTGACGACGAGGACGAACTGGCCCCACGAAAGAGCCCCGCGCCTCCGCCACCGCCAGCGTCGTCCAAAGTACCGACGCCTCCAACGACAGCGACATCTGCAGAGGTCCTGGCCGCGGAAGAGGACGAGCTGGCCCCGGCCCGCAAGCCGCCATCTCCTCCTGCCCACCCTCCTCCTCCCCCACCTTCACCAGCGGCGGCTGCGAGATCAAAGAAGTCCACCAAGACCCCCGAGAAGCAACCACCTGACGAGTCCTCGTCCTTGGGAGCCCGCCAACTGCGCGAACGACCAAGCCGCCAACAACCACCTCCTCCTCGGGCCCCATCGCCGCCGCCCCCGGCGAGAAGGAGCGAGAAGACGACCGTGGCACACGCAAAGGAGAGAGTACCCACCAAGCCACCGACGACGATTGCGCCCGAGCAGACCAAGCGCGTGACTCCTCCAGCGGCCGCCGCATCGACGCCACGAGAGCATGCACCACCATCGGCCGCCAAGAGAGCAACAGCAGCTTCCAGGCCGATCGCTCCGTGGATGACCTCACATATGCCGCCTCCCAGGCCGGACAAGAGCACAACCACGATGTCGGACCAGCCGCCCGCCAAGGGGACGCCACCTGCTGCGCCGAGGTACGTGACCTCGCCACCGCACGCACGCAAGAGCGCCGCGACCGTGGAGCAGCTGCAGCCGCCTGCACCCAAGCACACTCGCACACCCGTCGATCCGCCGTCGTCCGAGCAGGCGTCAAACAAGAAGCAAAATCAAGCGACAGTCAGCGCCCTGCAGGAGCTGCTCATGCGCGTCGGTACTGCCACCAGCGATGCGCTTCTACCGAGCGACGGATCTTTTGGTGGACTGCTTACCCCGCCTGCAACGGTGTCGTCCAGGAAGCGCACTGCGTTCGAGATTGAGGCCGAAGACAACGAGCTGAGCGACCGTCTGAATTTTTTGCGGCGCGGTACGGATTGAATTTGACTGCAATTATTAACACGATTCTTCAGACGAGCATTACGTGCGGCTTGCTCCTCTGCAAGCTGCACGTCGAGACGACGATACTGACGCGGAAGACAGCGACCAAGATGCCAACCACAATGGCTACACCAGAAAGGTCCTGGACAGTGGCTGTAAGGGGAAGAATGCGCTTGGCTTTTTTTTTTTACTTATTTTCCCATCTAGATTTCTCAGCACGCAACCAACCACCGGAAATCCGCCAGCCATTGTTTTTTCGCTCTGATATCCGCCGCCTCAACTTTGACGAGACCGCGTTCAGCGATGACTTTGTGGGCAACAACCAGTTTGGCCTGGGCAAATCGGAGGACGATCGCGACAATTCGGACGACGTTCGCGACGATGAGGATGACGACGATTGCGACGATGAGGACGACGAGCCGTCATTTTCGTCGCGTTTGCATGGTCGCTCCGCCAACAATCTGAAGCGCCTCTTTTCCGATGCCAGTACTTTTTTTGGGGGGGCATCGAGTGATAACAATTTGCATGTTTCCAGATTTCCTCGGCGCCCCTCGCCGCACAAACAGCAGCAGCACCCGCTTCAGCCGCGGTGGCACCATCGATCACGAGGACGACGAGGACGGCGAGGACGGGTTCCCGTCGCTGCACGACCCGGCGATTCGCAGCCTCCTGCAGGCCTTGGAAGGTGCGGATGGTTGTATTTTTCAGAAAGCGAATATTTAGATTTCTCTTGCAAAGATCGCCTCCGCCGAAAGGCCACACACGTCCATGCAAGCTCGATGCAGGTTCTGGCAAGCAAGGTCAAGCGGTACCTCAAGGGCACGAGGAAACTGGACGAAAAGTACACGGTCCCGTTGTACGATCTCTTTAATCGCTTGCGCTCTTCGTCGTCCGAGGTCCACGACAAGCGCGAGTCGCACCGCCAGAAGGCCCTGTACCTCAGCCAAAAGCTCCAGCTCGTCTCGGGCGACCTTGGTGACGCCTCGGTCAAGCGCCGTCGCGTCGACGACAGCGACTTTGAGGGTGCCATGACTGAGCTTCGCTCCATGCGTACGGTTCCTTGGGTTGATTTTCTTGTTTACTAAATTTTCTCCCCTTCCCACTGCTGCCTCCAGATCGACATGAGGCCAAGATGGTGGCTCGTCTGCGCCAGGACCTGTACGCCCGATTCACTCACCAGGCCCAGCCCATCCAGCAGCAACCGCCGCCGCCGCCGTCGTGGACCAACCGCCGTTTCTTCTGGTGAAGCCTATTTCTTTCTTTTTCCTGCACAACTCTGACTCATGTGTTTGAATTGCCCTGCCATTTGATCAGTTCATATGCTGCCGATGTGCAGTTCTTGTGACTCGTTAAACACGATGCGCCGCGGCATGCTGGGCAGCTCGATCTCCCCCGACACGGGCTGATCCTTGGGCAGTGGTGCCACCTATAAACAGAAGAATTGAGTGGGACAACCCCCAAAAGGGCGCGGTTTATACGGGCTGTTGCTGTAGGAGTGGCACTGGCCTTCTGACGTTGCTCCCAAAGACCTTGGTGTTGCCGCCACTGCTGCTGTTGCTGTTGCTGCTGCTGTTGCTGCCGCCGTTGCCGTTGGCCGCCTCGGTCAGCTTGAGCATGTAGGCCTCGTTGTTGTCCAAATCAGCCGCGCTTTTTGACGGCTGTTCGCTGGCACCGCCGTTACTTGCCGTCCGTGACGTCTTACCGCTGCTGGTGCCCTTGCCGCGCTTGCTGGTGAGCAAGCGGGCGAGCACGTAGCACGCCGCCAGGGCCACGACCGCGACGAGGCCGCTCGTGCTCGTCTGGCCTCGGCTCAGCGTCCTCAACAGTTGGCTCATGGCTGGACACTCGGTAAAATGGCGCCCCACCTCGACAACGGCCATTTTAGGGCAGCGTGCCCCCCCGTGTAATTTGTTTTTCGTTTGCGCAATCGATGGACGAAGACTGGGACGAAGAGGTGCTGGCCCTCAGGGTACAAGAGAACAAGGCCGCATTGTTTTTAAGCAGTCTATTTCCGACAGGCAATCTATGGCGAGGACGGTGAGCTGATGGTTCGCGAGTGCGCCGAGGAAGGGACGGGCATCGTGCTCGTGGTCGAGATGGCGCTGCGGCCCAACAACACGGCCGAGGAGCGGGAGATGTTTGTCAAGGCCACGCTTAACATGCAGCTGCCATCGGTACCGTCGCCAGTCTCCTGTGCCCTGCCTAACTCGATGTCGTGCAGGGCTACCCGTTGCAACAAGGGCCGGTCGTGACGCTCAAGGACGTGCGCGGGATGGACGAGGACGGCTTGCGGCAGATGCATGAGCGCATAAGGGAGAAGATGGACGGGCACAAGGGCGAGCCGGTGCTGTTTGACCTGGTCGAGACGGTTCGCGATGTGCTCAACGAGAACAATGCGCCCCAAAGCGAGTGCACCGTGTGCCTGATGCCGATGGCGAGGGAGGCCGTGGTGAGGGCCGGGTGCTACCATTGCTTCCACGATGTTTGTCTGCAAGGAGCCGTTGACTATCAGGTGCAAAGTCTGCGCAACCACTCAGACTAAACTAACGCATCCCGCTAGACGGGGATCAATCGCGAACGGGCCATGTACCGGGAGCAGTCCAAGCGCAAGGCGTCGCCCGAGGACCTCGCTAACGAGGCGTTGCACTGTCCTATTTGCCGCACCGCTCTGGACGAAGCATCGCTGCACAGGGTGGAACAAACAAAGACAGTAAGCAAAGCGGGCGAGCCTTCAGAGACGTCCGCGTCCGAGGGAGGCGGCGATGCGTTTGAAATACCAGTGCCGATCCGTGCATGGCAGGCTGAGGCTGTCCGTCTGTGGCAGCTGCAGCGAGAGGCAGGCGGGATCATCGACATCGAGGAGAACAAGCGCAAGCTGTTTGTCTCCAACACCCTCCTTCCTATCCCGGCCGAGTACACTGCTAAAACTCAGGCCGCTGCTCCATCTACGACTCCTACTACGGCTCAAGCCACAGCAGCCCCTAAACAGCGACAGCATCAGCAGCCCAAAAATAACCAGAAGAAGAAACCGGACGCTGCAAAGACTCGGAAACCGGCAGTCCCCAAGCAGTTGCACGACGAACACGACGATCCAGCCCTTGCCGGGGCCCTGCTGGCCAGTTTGGGCGTAAACGACGACTACGATCAGTACGACACCAGGTGACATTATTATGTATGTATGTTCAAAATTGCTTTTTTGTTGTTTTAAAGAAGACTAGACCTACTGTTTTGACCCTTTACGCGCTAATTGTTTTAAACACGTTGAAGCCCGTGGCGGCGGTGCTGACGAGCAGACCGGGGATCTGCTTGTGCCAGTGGAGCTCCTTGATGTGCTGTTGGCCCTGGTGGATAAACAAGAGTTGTGGGGGGATGTCGACACGGCCCGAGGCGTCGGTCTCGGCGTCCTCCTCGAGCGACAGATCCCACAGGGTGATTTGGTCGTCGGCACCCGATACGGCCAGCATCGTCTCGTCGGTGGGGTGCCACTCGACCGACGTGATGGCGTCGTTGTGCCACTTGAACTTGGCTGCGGGCTCGTTTCTGCGGCAACAGAAAATACATGAATAAACACACAAACAAAAATACAGCATTACGCCTTGAAGTTGCGCAGATCCCACACGGCGAACGAGCCGTCGTCCGCACCCGAGACCATGAGATGCGTCGTCGTCTTGTTCCACGAGATCACGTTGACGTCGCTCTCGTGGGCGTGCACCGACAGCTGGGCTCCAGCCTTTGATCGGACATCCCACACCTTGATCGTCTGATCGGCCGAGCAGGACGCAAACACGTCTTTTTGCGCGGGGCTCCACTGGAGATCTTCCACCGACGACGTGTGGCCCTTGTACGCCCGCTTGTTGACCGTCCACGTGCCCGCCTTTTCGCTGTTCCACACGTGGATGTTGCCATTGCAGTCTCCCGTTGCCAATCTGAATTTTTCAAATCAATTGGGGTTTGGTTGGGGGGCGCCTGGTTTTTGAACACATACCGGCCGACCATGGTGCTGGACCAGTCCATTGCGTAGCCCTCGGTCGTGTGCCCCTCAAAAGTGTGGATGGGCTTGGAGGCGGCGATCGACGACTGGGTCACGCCATCGACGGGGCCGTCTAGACTCTTGACGGCGTTCGAAAGGTCCCACAGATGCACCTTGCCAGTCTCGGACCAGGTCGCGCAAATGTGCTGTGGCCCTTGAGGCATAGCCTAGAGGTTCCATCGAGTTATAAAATGGTAAGACGGGAAGCAAGCAACGTACACGAACACGGTTGACGGTGCCCTCGTGCTTGATGTAGACGTGTTCGAGAATGGGGTCATCCTCGGGGCTGTCGTCGTCCTCGTCGTCGTCCTCGTCCGAGCCGTCGTCGTGCCGTGTCCGCGCAAGCTGCGACAGCTTCATAACCAGGAGCTTGTTGTTGCTCGCCTTGTCGGCCTGCGTGCCCGTCACAGTGTAGACAGTCATAGGGTACTATTGTTTTTTAAATAAATAAAAAAAATTAATTGTTGATAAAAAAAAATTTTTTTTTTCGTACGGTGATGCGCTGCTGACCAAGCCCGTCGTGCAACACGTCAAAGCTGAGACAGGGCCACTCGACCTCGAGGTTGTGCAGGAGCTCGTACGCCGTGCTGTCATGCTCCAGCTCCTCTCCCTCGGCCAGATGGTCGCGCCCAGGGATGAACGGCTTGACGACGTCGTCCTCGTCCTTGTCCTCCAGGTCCATTGCCTGCATCCCACTGGCCGCCCCCTTGCCTTCGCCGTCCTCGTCGTCGTCCTCGTCGTCGTCCTCGTCCATGCCGTCCACGACCTCGCCGTCGCTCTCGTACTCGTCCTCGTAGGGATCCTCAAACTCGCCCATCTCCACCTCGTCGTCCTCGTCCACCATCGCGTCCGTCGACGGGCGGATCTCGTCCACAGACTGCTGCTTGCGCTTGTTGGCGTGTCCGCTGCCCCCGCTCTCCTCGCCACGGCCGGCCTTGAGGCTGCTGCTGCTGCTGCCCTTGTTGGGATTGCTCATGGTGCGCTCTGTCTCCAATTGGCGTTAGAAAACGTGCAAGGCAAGCAAGCGTTGGTGAGCGAGGGTCGTCCACAGCACACACACTAACCCACACAATGAGCAGCACAATGAGCAGCACACAAAGAAAAAGGGAAGCCGCACAGCCACATGGCACCACCATTTTTGTCAAGTGCGCACCCCAAATGGACGACCTTGACGATTACCTCTTTGGCAGTGCGGCTGCGGGCGCTGCTGCACCTGCCACGGCGACGGCGGGCGCGCCCCCGTCTTCTGCCTCGACGGCTGCTGCACCAGCAAACGGGTATGTGGTCGAAAACGCGTGTTTAGTTTGAACGAAGAGGTCACTGCCTGTAGATCCCAGGCTGAGCAGGAAGAGCACGAGCACGAGCACGACGAGCAGCAACAGGAGCAGGAAGTGGAGCAAGACGTCGACAGCGACGACGTACGTTTAAAAATAAAACAACAACAACAACACATCCTTTTTTTTTTCCGCACAGGACGTGGAGATTGTCATAAACTCTTCTGCGCCAGGGTAACTGACTCGCTGTCTCCGTGTCTCTTTCGCTTGTCCTAACACACACACACACACACACACCGCCACCACCACCCCGTTTCTATAGATCGGCCAAGAAGCCAGTGGCCGCGATCAACTTTACCAACAAGTACGTCAAGCCTGGGCTGGTCATTTCGCCGTCTGTCAAGCGCACCAGTACGCGTCTTCTGTTGTCTGCTCCTGTTCTGTTTGTTTAATACCGACTCGAAAACAGCCGAGGGATCTCTCTCGTTTGACACGGTACCAAAGATCGACGACCGGGACATGTACGATGTCGACATTGACAGCCTCCTCGAACGCCCTTGGCTGCGGCCCGGCGCCGACGTGACGGCCTACTTCAACTACGGCTTCACAGAGACGACGTGGAAGATCTACTGCGAGCGGCAGCGGCAGCTCAAGCAGGATGCCAGCAGCATAGCGGCGATGGTGGGCGTGGCCGTCAGCGGCAACCCAGCGCTCAAACGCGGCATCAACGTTTTCCAGAGCGAAGGGCAGGCAAAGGGCGGCATCATCTCAGAGACGCCAGGCACAAGTGGGCCAGCCATCTCGTACAATAGACCCCCGCCGGCCATAACTGGTGGGCTCCCGGGAGGGCCACGGCCCATGGCGATCTCCACGCCCTCTGCAATTACCCGTACCCCCCACCCAACTATTTGCAGAAAGGCGTATTTATTGAATTGTGATCAATAGAAAACGGAGCCCCCGTGGCAGCAAAACCATCTGCCATCACGATCCCGCCGGGCACAGCACTCCCACCGATATCGTCAAGACCCTCCGCCATCTCCATCGGTGCCCCACCGCCCGTAGGACCGCCGCAAATGGTACCGCCACCTCAGGCATGGCAAGGAGCTGCTACTGCTCCTTCTGACGGTTCCGCTGCTACTGCCGCCCCCGGATCTACCGCTGCCCCTGCTGCGCCCGCTGCGCCAGCCCCCACAGGTGCTTCAGGTGCTGTTACTGCGCCGGGAGGCGCGGTCACGATGGGCCCGCCGCCAGGAATGCCTCCACCAAACGGACCGCTCATCCCCGGCTACCCTGGACACATGATGCGCCCCATGCAGGGCATGCCAGGGATGCAGGGCATGGCACCCATGGGTCCCTATGGCTACCCCATGATGCCGCCCTATGGAATGGTACTCCTCTTTCGTCCCCCACCGAACCGTTTGTTCTGACATTTACTGTAGCCGATGCCACGACCTGGCCAGCCGTTTTATCCAGGAATGATCCCTGGCCGACCGCCCATGCGCTATCCCAACCCTCAGCAGCAGCAGCTGATGCAGCAACAACCGTCGCAATCCCCGGACGACGATGAAAAGGACAAGGACAAGGACAAGGATCGGAGCAGCCGAGACCGCGATAGGGACCGAGGGGACCGCGACAGCAAAGAACGCGATCGCGAACGTGACCGTGACCGTGACAGAGACCGCGATCGCGACAGGGAGCGTGACAAGGACCGCGACAAGGACCGCGACCGTGACCGTGACCGTGACCGCAAGGACAAGGACAAAGACAAGGACAAGGAAAGAGACAAGGACAAGGAAAGAGACAAGGACAAGGAAAGAGACAAGGAAAGAGACAAAGACCGCAAGGAACGTCGCCGGAGCCGATCCCCGTAGACCTCGCTTATTATTAGATTATAATTGTGCGGACAAAACAACCAGCAATGAAATCGTCCCTCTCGCCAAAAACTCTCGGCAAAGAGATGAAAAACATAAACAGCAGAAAGAGGACAAAATTCTATCGCCTTTGGGTCAGCTGTGAGAGATAGCTGTCCACCTGGGCCGCCACCTTGGGGTTGCCACTCTTGGCTTTGACCTCCTGGAGAGCGTTGACGTCCTTGACTGCAAACGCTGCCTCTACCGCCTCTGGCCAATGCCTGGAGCACAAACCGATATTAGTTGCTGTACTGCAAACCCCGTTCTGCATTACTTGGTCTGGATGTAGAAGGCCGCCTTCTTGTCGTTGTCACACCTGGGGATGTACTTGAGGGCCTCAACCACGTTGTTGTATGCGAGACACTCGGCGACAAAGGGCTCGAAACCGATCGGCGACTTGCTCTTGAGCTTGGAGAAACGGTCGAGCTCGGCCCAATCGCGGATCTCTGCCGTTGCCTTGATCTTGATCCAGTAGAACCTGCCGTTGGAAACAGTTGAAGCAAGATAAAAATAAAAATAAAAAAACACGCGAGCAGGCTGCATACTGCTTGTCCTCCATCCTAAAGTCCGACTTGAGCTTGGTGGCTTGTGTTCCCATGCTCTGTTGCGAACAGAAGAAAATTTTGTCATTCAAGAGGGAGTCGGCATTATTTTTTTTTATCGCTACCTTGACGAGGCAATAGTGGATGGTCTGGGCGAGCGACATGTTGATGATTGTGTCCTTGACGTCCTTCTGCAGGTGGATCTGGAACTCGAGCAGTTTGAGCTGGTCTTCGGTTGCCTTGGCCGCAAACGCCTGGTTGCTGTCGCTCTTGAGGGTTTCGTAGGCCCTCTTGAGGCTCTTCAGGCGTAGGGCGAGATCAGGGCTCTCGTATCTATAAAGCAGGAGAAGAAAAAAGTGAGGTCTTTCCGCAATTTGGTGGATTATTGGATACCCCTCGCGGACGGCGATAAACGCAGTCTCGTGCGTGCGGTCGTCAAAGATGTAAAAGTCCTTGAGCAAGTCGAGGTCCTGCTGCTTGCAGTAGACCTCGAGCAGGCTCATCGCCAGAGGCTTGTTGTCGATCAAGCGGAAAAAGTCGCCGGGGCTGAGCTTGCGCTTGAGCTGGAGGAGGACATAGTAGACGAGCTCTGTATCGCCGCTATCGATGGCCTTGACCAGGGCGAGCTCGTCCTCTTGCATGTCCATCAGCAACGGCACCTGCTGCGCGGCACGCGGCTCGTAGTCCAGGAGCCTGGTAGCGAGCGCAGGCCTGCCGACCTTGTACGCAGTCTGCGCAATCTCCGAGTACGACACGCCCTTTGCATCAGCGAGTTTCTCCACGATTGTGCGGCACACGGTCTCGTCGTCTGCTTCTGCCTTCTTAACCTGTGGAGACGTTTTAATCACTTTTTTTTGTTTGTTTGTTTGGATTGCACACGCACCTTTTCGCACGCCCAGTGAACAAGAATCCTGTCTGTCTTCATGCCAAGGTATTCGGCAATGCGGAGCGCGATCAGGTGGTGGTGCCGGTTGATGAGCCGGTTTACGAGCACATCGGGTGTTAACCGACGGTACTGCGCCTCGGTCAGAGGGATGCCGATCTCATAGTGCCGCACTGCGTTGAGCACGCGCAGGGTCTGGCACGTTTCCACAAATTTGTCTGCGGGGTAGTCGTCCAGGAAGCACTTTCCAAAGGACGCCGACTGTGATTCTTTTTTAGTAAGCAAAACGGAGTGTTGTTCATTTGAACAACTTTTAGGTACCTTTAGAAGCATCCGCTGATAATAGGGGTTAAACTCGTGGGCAGCAGCCTCGCTGCAGTGGTCCACTGCGATGACGAGCTCGCCCTTGATCGAACGAATGTTCTCGTCGGCTTTGGGCGATTTTTTCTGTGGTTGGGCATCGTTAGTATTTTTTTTTTTTTCCCCTGTATACCTCAAAATGCTCGAGGGCGTCGTACAGCATGGCCGCCGAGTCGGTCGAGCCAATGGTAAAGATGCGCTCGGTGACATCGGGCACCTTTTGGAGGAACTCTGACTTGTCGTTGGACACGATGCGGACGCCGTCAATCTCGGGGACAAGGACGATCGGCTCATCGTAGACGTATTTGATGAGGCCTGTGTAGGGTCCGATCATGATGACGAGGCCGTCCCAGTAGGCGACGACGGTGTCGTTCGCGCACCTGATGTTGTTTCCCCCCCACAAGTCCCGTTAGTTTTACGTATGGGTCGGCTGCACAACAGTACCAAACCATCTGAATGGGGGGGACGCTGGACTTGGTCTCAAAGCTCGAGAGGACCTTTCCAAACTCGATCGGGACGACCTCAATGTGCCCGGTGGTGGTGAAGAGGGCGAGGTACTTGCCGTTTGGCGATGCAGCCATCTTCTTCACCGGCCCTTTCGCGTTTGGGTATTGCTACAGAGCACGTCCATCAGGTCACAAAGACAGGAAACAACAAGCGGTACCATATCCTGGGTCATGCTGCCATCCACGAGCAGAATAGACTCGCGTGTGGCCACGAGCACCTCGACAGTGCGGGAGAGGGTGTGCTGTGGCTCGATGACGATCCAGCTGTGCGGCGGCTCGTTCAGGTTCATGTTTGTGAGCCCGCGGGGCCGGGGCTCGTCAAAGTTTGTCACGGCGATGAGCGTGAAGTTGCCGGTGAGGGCCACAAGCCCATTGCCATAGAACCTGCAGTCCTCCACGCCGTGGTCTTTGGCGTCCTTTCCTAGCGAGAACTGTGTGCTGTCGCCGTGGATGTTGTAGATGCGCACGGTGCCGTCGTCCAGCACGACCACGAGCTGCTCCGTCTCGGACCAGCCCATGCCCACGATGCGGCCCTTATCCCACTGTGTCGTCGTCAACAAGGAGGAGCAAATTAATCACACGACACAATTAATTTTTAAGAAAACAAAACACACCAAGAGCTGGGTCAGCTGCTTGCCAGCGGCAGAGTAAAACGTAATGTACTGCCGGCCTGTTTGCTTTTGCGCGGCCAGGATCTTGCTGTCGTCGCGGACCATGGCTTTTTGTGTTGTGTTCCAAGTGAAGCGTAAGGGGGGGGAAAAGGCCTGAACCCACGAATGAATGCTTACCAATAGGGCCGCCGTACGGCGCGCCGCACACACGGAACTTTCCCAGCTCCATCTTGGTCCACGCCATCGTGTACAGCTCTTGCTTTCTATGAGACAAGTGAGCATTAAAGACGGCGCAGTGAGCAGGGAAGAAAAAAAAAACACGCACCGATAATAGCGCTTGTGCAGCTCACTCCACTCGGCAGTGGGGTGAACTATCGGAGCGCCGCCCACCATGGTTGTATCGCTGCTGCACAAAGCGAGAGGGATCTACGGTGTTGAGTTTTTGGGGGGGTCCAAGTACAGGGAAGTGACTTCAAAAAAGGTGGTGGTTTTGGGGAAGGAACGATGACAAGATGAGCTTAGCAACGCCGGTCATGCCGGTCTTGACCATCTTCTTAAACTTGGCCTGATTGACGACAGCACCGCCCATCTTCATGACCACCTCCCCACTTGGGCCGGTCTTGTCCTACTCAAAAGTGCACGTCCTCAGCAATGCGCGCGCACCATCGCACCATCGTCCCTCGGTACGCTGCTGTCCTTTGCTGCACTTGGCTTCACGTTTTCCCGTCTCTTTTTTCAGTTGATCCTGTCGTGTTGCCACGTGACAACGGCTTTGGTCTATTTTGCCATGCATGCCATGGCTTTTGTCTTTTGACGTGTCGTCGAAACAGCGCGCTCATTTTCCCCCCCTTCTCGCCACTCGCGCAGCTGCTGCCGACACGCAAGCAGGCAGAAATGGAGCAGCCCAACGACATGGAGCAGTACTACATGCCCTCGTACGCCTACCAAGTCATCCCCATGCCGCCTCCTGTATGTCCACAGAATTCTTTCATAATATTTTTTTTTTTTTTGCCCTGTTTGCCTTGTTTGCCTTACCCCTCCCTCTCTTCTCTTGCCGCTCCCCCAACAGACGAGCTGGCAGTACGTCAACAACGCCTGGTGGATGCAGTACTTCAACTACTTTTCCGGCCAGTGGGAGTACGACGGCCCTTACTTCTTCCCGGGCTTCCCCTCTGTCCAACAAAACAAGCGGATCGAGGCAAACAACCCCACCTACGGCGTGGTCAAGAGCAAGGTCGCGAGCGGCGAGGAGACGAGGACAACCATGATGGTGCGCAACATCCCCAACCAGCTCAAGCGCGTAAAGAAATATTTCTACATGTTTTGTCAACATGTTGCATCACTTTTTGCAGCAAGATGTCATGGACCGCCTGGACCTGTGCATCAGTGGCGGCTACAACGTCGTCTACCTCCCCATCGACTTCAAGAGCAAGAACAACTTTGGCTACTACTTTGTCAACCTAAAGGACCCGGAGTAAGGACAGGAGGGAAATTTTTATTAGTTATAATTATTTTTCCTAGGAACGTGATTGCGCTCATCCACGAGTTTGAGGGCACCAAGTGGCCCAGCAACGACTCGCCCAAGCAGTGTCACGTCGAGTACTCGCGTCTTCAGGGCAAGGACGAGTTGCTGATGGAGTACGAGCGCCATGCCAAGTACCGATTTCGTAGCCAACGCACAATGCGAATTAAACTGTCCTTTTTTCGTTTTCTTTAGCCACAACCAAATCCCCGAGGAGTGGCGGCCGTGGATCGAGCCAGTGCATTAGATTGGCGTGCAGAGGCAAGCATAGGAGTATTTATTTTGTATATTAAAAAAAAGCTGGGGTTTTTTGTTCCTTGGACATTGTACCAACGGTGTTGAACGTGGCATTTGTTTAATTGCGAGTACGTTGTGGTTTGTAAAAAAAAATAATAATTTGCGGCTTTTTTCCCAAAGAACATTGAAGAATAATCCTAATCGTTCTCTTTCTTATTAAGGTGAGTCGCCGAACGGGCATCCAATGCGGGGCGGGGCACACAGCGTAGTTCAATGCTGCACGGCTGGGAGGAGGGAACGGGAGCGGCGTAGCTTGGACTCGGACCTGGATGGGATTGAGGAGGCCGTGTGGATTGGGATTGGGATTGGAGAGGTGGATTGGGGATTGGGGGTTGGGTCTCGACGTCCTAACTGCGTTAAATTTCTCTTTCGCTAAACCTGTATAACAATAACAGCAGCCCCCGTACAAATGGCCTCCGCTTCAGCTGATCTGACCTGGCTCTTGGTCCGAAACAACAACTCGTTCTTGATCAAGAACAAGTCGGACGACGGCGTCGTGTTCTCGTCCGAGGCCAACAACCTCAAGAACCTGAGCTCGTTCAAGTACAGCGGCCTCGCTGCTGACAAGACCGTCGGCATCACCAAGGCTGAGCGCGGAGCCAACTTCAGGTTGGTGCTGTGTGGAAGGCGGCTGCATCGGACACTAACCAAAAATCAATCCCCGTTTGTGAATTGTGGCTGCAGCATCAAGGTTGCTGGCAAGTCCGCCAAGCCCGCCAAGGCCAACGCTGTCCAGCACCTCACCAAGGACAACCGCCACGCCAGCATCTCGGTTGCTAACGCCCTCGTCAAGGGCCACTACCGCCCCGACCTCAAGAAGGCAAGCGCGTTCTCGTGTGTGTTTTGGATGGCCCTTTCTGACCGTCGTTTTGCTTTTTTCTCATTATTAGGCTGCCCTCGCCAAGCTCTCGGCCCTCCAGCGCAAGCCCACCAAGAAGTTCGCTGCCAAGCGCGCCCGCCACGCCACCCAGTAAAGCTCGTGTTTTTTTACTCGCTCTGTTGGGTTGTGTGATTGCAAATAAACTATAAAAAATATTCAAGCCATCGATCGATCGGGCCAGACCACTGCTTGTTATCACCGTATTCTGAAAGCGTACACGAAGCAGCTTTGAAGGGGGAGGGGGGGGAGGGGAGAGACAGAAAACTTTTTTTTTTATCAGCACGAAAAAAAAAAGAGGAAATGGAAGAAAAGAACCAAACGAGGAATAACTTATTTGCTAGCAAAGTTGCCCAGCGCAGTCTTAAAGTGCGCGAGCCACTCGTTCTTCATCTTTTGCGAAGCCGCGGAAACGTAGTAGGGTCCCTCAGGGCCCGTAATCTTGATGGCATACTTGACATCTGTCGACATAAAGCGTTAGGCAAATATTTTTTTTAGCAGATATTAATCGTACCGGCATAGACAGTCTCCAATTGCGACTCGCTAATGTCAGAGACCTGGAGCTGGCTGATGGGGATGGGCTCCTTGACGGATCGGTAGGCAACGGCATTGTCCTTCTCCTTCTCGCGAACAAGCAAAAACTGATTGTCCAGGAGGATGCCCGTGACGTGCTGAGCAGGCTTGGCAAGTGTGAGCGGTCCCTCGTAAACAATCGTCTTGGACAAGAGGAGAAGATCGCGCTCCTACATAAAATTTTTTTTGGTACGAATAAAAATATAAAAGTATAAAGTACATTGGATGCGAGCTTGCTGCTGCTGCCGATCGCCTCAATGATTTCCATTAGGCGATTGCGCTTGTCGATGACGCCGGCCTCGACGTCGACCTTTTGTGTCACCTCTGACATTTTCTGGATGGCGGCTTTGATGTTTTCACTTTTATTCAAACGGTATTAATATTTTTATTTCTAGGAAAAAAAAAAAAGAAATATGAATGCGTACAAGTCGGGGTGGTCCGAGGGCGTGCAGCTCGAGATGTCGTTGAGGAGGATGCCGTACTTCATGAGTCGTCGTCGAGGCATGTCGAGGAAGTCTGCGAGGCTGAGACGACGGCACTCGGGGCTGTACGATGCGTCCTTTGTGTTTTTTGTCCATTACATTGAAGCAGACAAATAAAAATGTGTATACCTGGAGGAACTCGTTGACATCGTCCAGCTGCATGAGCTGTCGGAGGCGAGTGCTGGCACGTCGCATGTTGCCGCAGTAGACCGAGTACTGGCCGAGGACGTGCAGCTTGTCCACGAGGATGTCGCCAATGTGCATCACAAACATGTTATTGTCGACAAACTGTCGCTGCTGCAGGGCCTCGAGCATGGTCTGGTTGGCAAGGATGAGCTCGTTCAGCGAGCCAAACATGACCTCGATGTCGGCTTCAGAGACCGACTTGAGCTTCTCGGCCATGGGGATGGCGAATTTCTGCATGCATTGCGATATATTAAAAACATAACGGAATGTTTTCGGTGGTTACCTCGATGACCATGCTGAGATCGGTCAAATACTCTTCCTCGGTGTTGATGAGCTCAAAGATCTTCTCCTGGCGCTTGAGCTCGTGCTTGCTGAGCGATGCCATGAACTCGGGGTCGGCAAAGTGTTGCCAGAGCTTGCTGGGCGGGTACTAAAAGAGAATAATTCAAAATAAATAAATAAATAATAATTCATACCTCGCTCATGGTGCTGCGTGTGCTACGGACACTGCGACGGCTCGAGCTTCGCTTGAGTGTCTTGCCTGTGCCGGCCGTAGGGGTGGTCGGGGTCGTGGGGATCGATGGCGAAGGAACGGTCGATGGCAGCGCACGGGGGCGCTTGGCGCCGCTTGCGGTCAGGGCCGAGTTGGGTGAGAACATGACCATGGACACGGCACGACGCAGCGGCGTCACAGTCTTCTCCGAGAGCTGGCGCAGACGGGGCGATTGCTTGACGTGCGCCATAATCGACGCAGCGAGCGGCTTCTTGGCCGAGGCAGGGGTCTTGGGAGTGGCAACCGAGGACGACGACACAGGAGCAACCGGGGACGACTGGTTGGACTGGGGCTTCTTGCCGGCCTTGGGGCTGCTGTTGCTGGGCGAGAGCGGCGAACGGAGGCCAGAGAGACTGCATTTTCACAGCTGTTAAGAACGGCAATGGCCTCTTTTTGAGTGTACCGAGGCGAGTGGCGTTGGAGCACGGGCGAAAGGACCTTGCCAATCTTGCGGGCCAAATCGTCGTTCTCGTCAGCAGCAGTGCTGGCCACGGGCGTCGAAGGGGCATCGAACTCGTGGGTGGTGGCGGTGTTCACGGCGGGGGCAAGGCCCTCCTCCTCGTAGGTCTCGGCGACTTCCATCGTTTGGTGGTTGTGGGAAATGTAACCGTCAGTTGTAACGGCTTTTCGACGGTTACAGCAGTTTCAAACACACACACATTCGCACACGCAGACCCAAATGGCGACACCACAGGCCAAGCGCCTCCGCAGCTCCTGCTCGGACGAGCCCGCGACGCCGTCCACCCCTCAGCCGCAGATCCCCGCCCTTTCCAACAGCTTTGTTGGTAAAAACAAGTGTTCTCTTTTTGGGGTACCAACACCACGAATAGGCTGCCCGATCAACAGCGTCGACAACCTCGAGCTCTTCAAGCTGCAGGTCCGCGCCATTCCCGAACTCGTTGAGGTGTTCCAGACCGTCCCTGAGCTGAGCGACTTTGCATGGCTCGGCGGCAGCGCCAACGGCAACGAGGCCTCGTCCAAGTTCAACCTGTTTTCCAAGGTTCAACCCCTCTTCCTTGTTTCTTGTTTTGTTGGTGAAGGTCTAACCCTGCAAAACACAGATCAAGTCCATGTTCTCGTCTGCAACGGGAAACGCCACGTCATCCAAGAAGCTGGCTGCCAACGAGACCGTGCACATGATGCCGGCCGCGGCCGACAATGCCGCCGACGTGGATGTAATACATAACCATCCCAGTGGCGAGAGTGCTGACTGTGACAAACAAAAAAAAGGACACCGTCAAGTACACGATCGGCATGCCATTGGACCAGCTGCCTTGGAAGCAGGTTGGCCAGCTGCGCGTGCCCGTTTTTATGGATGCTGCCTTTTCGTTTTTGCGTGCAGAGTCCCGTCTCGAGACCGTGGGCATCTTCCGCAAGGCCGGCGTAGTTCGTCGACGCAAGGTTTGTTTTGCACCCACCCTGGTTTTGATCTGTTTCTCATGTCGCGCTCTCAATAGATGGCTGCACGATCGATGCTCAACGACCTGCCGTTCAACGAGGACGAGGAGATGCCCACAGGCCTCGACGTCGCCGATGCCCTCAAAGAGTTTTTGCGCGAGCTGCCCGAGCGCCTCGTCACGACATCGCTCTCGCCCATTTTTGTGGCCATTAGCATCATGCAAGACTACAAGACCGAGGAGGAGACGATGCGCGCACTACAGCTCTGCCATCTCGCCATCCCCTCTCAGGAAAACCGCGATGCCCTCCACGCACTCGCACTCTTCCTCTCGGACGTCGTCAGCCACCAAGCGGCCAACAAGATGGATCACATGGCCCTCGCCAAGGTAATTGCAAAAACAATTAAAAACAACATAAAGAATAAAAAAAATAAAAAAAAATATAAAGTGCATTGTGCCCAACCTGTTCCACCTCGATGAAATGCCTGAGAGCGACATTGCCCTCTTTTACGAGCGCACGGCCAAGCTGCTCGCTCGCATGATCGCCCAGCCCAACGCTGCCTTCACCATCCCGCACATGAACCCTGCATCTGCCGCCCTCGCACCAATGTAACAACCAATACAAGTTTTACATGGTGTGGTTAAATAGGTTTTTTTTTTATTTGGACTCCCTCTAGGTCGACTACTCCCAAGAGCAAGCGCCAACGCACCGATCAGGGCCACGAGAACATGTCACCAGTGGTCAGGGCAATGCTCTCGCCCAAGACCCCCAAATCGGCCGCCAAGTCGCCGTTCTCGCCCAACAAGACGCCCACCAACAAGGCGTCTGCCAGCACGCCCGGCTCGACCGCCGGCAAGAAATCGTCTTCCCGATCACACCTGTCGCGCTTCAACATCCTCTCGCCCAGCAAGAAGAGCGGCAGCAGCAACAACAGCACTCCCATCGCCCAGAGCAAGTTGCGTACACCCGTCACTGCCTCCAAGCTTGCATCGTCGGTCACGGCCACGCCGTCGACCCCCAGCACCGCCTCCAAGTCGACCACCACGCCCTCCTCGGTGCGCACCATCGCCACTCGATCCACAAAGATGCCCTTCCCGTTCAACTTTGGCAACGCGTTTGGTGGCCAAGAGTCGCTCCTTATGGTACAAAGAAGGAAGCACCACTGCATCGTGATA
>Ga0302227_10001015_pt1 | contig 21587 bp, 34 predicted proteins | sample II_Palsa_N1_1_FD_193525 | JGI IMG/M metagenome (GOLD analysis project Ga0302227, IMG submission 193525) | Peat permafrost microbial communities from Stordalen Mire near Abisko, Sweden - II_Palsa_N1_1 | ecosystem: Environmental > Terrestrial > Soil > Palsa > Peat permafrost | place: Sweden... | reverse complement strand
TTTGTTTTCACGCAAACACACACACACACCCACAAATCCCGCTTTGCCCCCCCCCCCCCCCCCCCCAACCAACGTGATACTGCCTGCATAGTCGGCAAGACTTCGCTCATCACGCGCTTTATGTACGACACGTTTGACAACACATATCAGGCGACGATCGGCATCGACTTTCTGTCAAAAACCATGTACCTGGAGGACCGGACGGTTCGACTGCAGCTCTGGGACACGGCTGGGCAAGAGCGCTTCCGCTCGCTCATCCCGAGTTACATCCGAGACTCGTCAGTCGCAGTCATTGTCTACGACATCACCAGTGCGTTCAGTCTTTCTTACTTACCAAGGGCGGCTACTAACCGCCATACCGTACAGACCGCAACTCGTTCACTGCCGTGTTCAAGTGGGTCGACGATGTAAGAGCCGAGCGAGGCAACGATGTTATCATCGTCCTCGTCGGCAACAAGACAGATCTGAATGACAAGCGGTAAATAAATAAAATGAAAGAAAAAAAAAACCAAATGCGTACTCAAAAACGTCGGCATGCAGACAAGTGTCGACGGAGGAGGGCGAGAAAAAGGCCAAAGAGCTCAACACAATGTTCATCGAGACCAGCGCAAAGGCAGGACACAACGTAAAGCAACTCTTCCGAAAAATTGCCACGGCGCTCCCATCGGCCGAAAACGGAGGCAGTGGCACTCCTCAAACCACTCGTATGTTTCTTCGTTATTATTATTATTATTATTATTATCACCCGCACTTACGCATTGACATGACAGTGATCGATGTCAAACTCAACCAAGTCTCGTCCGATCAGACGGCAGTCTCAGCAGGCTCCTGCTATTGCTAAGCTTTGACGCAGTGTTTCTATTTTCTTCCCTCATCCATCTTTTGTCTATTTGGTCTTTATCCGCCTCTTCAAGTTAGATTACACTTTATTAATAATTAAAAAAAAAAGGCCAAAAAAGGCCAGGCCATGATTTGAGAACCCATTTGCAAGATGGACGCACCAGACCCGAAAGACGATGCGGTCTCGTACCTCAAGGTACACCGAACCACAGTAGCTGCTCTGCGATTGCTGAGTAAGTCGCCCCCAACCCTTTTACAGAGAAACACCAAGGCTAGCGTGGAAACGGCCCGATGGGGTCAAGCAGTGCTGAGGCGTCTCGAGGCAGGCGGACCACTGAAGCCGCCAGCCCTCGTACTGCCACCCGCGATTCCTGCGACCATCCAGCAGCTGTCCACGCTGCCCGGTGCCGCGGTGGCCGTCGCGCTTGCAGGGCGCTATCCTCCTCCTCCGAGGCCCCCTTCGCTTGCTGCAGACGAATCCGACACCGAGTCCCAGCACAATCGCGACAACTGGGAAGTGCTCTGTCGAGCGGTCGTCCACAACGAGTGTGCCTGCAATCTCACGAGGAGCACGACGCAAAACCCACACTCGGGCTTGCTGACCGAGTGTGTGGACAGGATCGTCACCAGCATGCCTTTGGACAAGTTTGAGGTCCCCTTGGCACAGTTTTTCACGTCGCCGCGGCTGGCCGACCCAATCCCCGACAGCTTTAAGGACCCCTACGTCGCCGAAGCCACGACGGGCCAGATCGTCCGCGGCGTGTGGGCGATCCTTCACCTACACCAATGGCCATCCGGTGCCAGACAGGCAGCCGAAACCCTGCGAGACCTGGGGCCCTTCAACGTGGCCTTTGCCGTGCTCCTGGCCAAACCACCGCCGACCGTCAGCCCAGAGGAGGCGGACGTCCGCGTGCAAAAGTACCACGCCTTCCAAAAGTACTTTGTCGACCAGATGGACAGCGAAAAGGAGCTGATGATGATGTCGTGGATCGGGGTTCTACGCGGCGTCAGCAAGGTCTACAATGTCGACCAGGAGCGTGTCAACGTCGTCGATTTTGTCCGCGAGCGCTACCATGAGTACTTGGTCGACACGTCGCGCGCGTTTGACCAGCCCCTGGCCGTCGTCTGGAAAGAACTGCTCGAGCGATGCATCGGCACGAGCGACGCATACATTATGAACGAGGTTGGCAACTTTTTCACAGGCATAGACGAGGGCATCGAGAAACGCTTCGACCTGTTTTACACGGCTGTCATCCTCCCAAGCAAACAGGACTTTCACGATTATGCCAAGGTGTTCCTTCTCGAGATGGTTGACGCGCTCAAATGTGACCAGAAATCCAGTAGTACCAAGCTCGTGGATGGCGCCGAGAGTCCAAACAGGGTGACCTTGCTTTACTTAGTTTTTTAAAAATCTATTCTTTTTACTAAATTTTTTATAATCGTACAGAGAGCTCTTGAGGAATCGCTTGACGTCGTGGAAGCCGCAAAGCAGCAGGTGCACTTGTGCTGCAAAAACATTGTGCGCATATTTCAACTCTCTGCCGATTTCTACACTGCCAAGTGTTCGATGGTACATTTTTTTTTTTTTTTTTTTTGCTTACACACTGCTGACCATTCGCGCACGAAATTAATAAAATAATATAATAATAATAAGGTTAAACAGCAAGCTCCCGTGGTCATTCACATGTGGAATCAGTTTGTGGAGGAAATGGAGAAACAAGGTCTCTCGCCGCTTGAGGCTCGTCTCGTTGGTGCGATCCATCCGGATATCATCATCCGCATTTCCCGTCTCGATCGCGAGGTCGAAGTTGCCCGCACCGAGTTTATGAATGTACGCTGTAAACTTTTGTATCAACTTTTATTTATTTGTTTTACTATTTTTCTTTCGTTCAAGTCAATCCTCGATATTTTGTCAGAACGAAGCGAGATTATACGGATTCTCCTCCTAAGCCTGGAGCGCTTGCATCTCTTTGGCGTTTGTCAACACAATGTCCTTGTTGAACGAACCCAAGCAGCCATATCTCAAGTAGGATGTCTTAAAATAAAATAAAAAATTAATTTTGATTGAATACACATGAAACAGGCTGAAAAGCTCATGGACACTTTGGCAGACGAGGCCTTAAAGATCTACTCTACAGGCGCTGTTGCTGGGACATTTATGCTTGGCAGCACATTGATTGACATGGTATTTATTTTTATTTTACCTTTTTTTTTTTGGTCCAATTTTTTGTTAATAGATGAACAAGAATAACAACGAACCGATCGACAGCGTCATGGCAGCCGCAATAACATTAGCGGCGGCAATGGAGGCGTCAGAGGATTCGGCTCGGTCGTCATTACGTGCCTCTCCATCTGCGCAAGCGAATGGTGGGACCTCCACTTCCTCCTCGTTGCAAAAGAAAAAGCGGAGGAAACGGGCCTCCAAAAGTGCAGCCATCGCAACTGTCGCAACTGCAGATGACGATGCGGATCTTGATGAGTAAGCTTTGGAAATCCTTTTCTTTAAATTAAACGATAGCGATAATGACAGAAAATCGGAGCCGACACCTGCAAGTCCAACAGTATTCGCTCTGCCCAAACAACAAGAAGCAGAATCGCCAAAGCTTGTCAAAGGAACAACTGATGTCGGGACGTCGCCATTGACGGTATTTAGCTGCTTGTATTTTAAGCCTAACAAGTTTGCCAAAGCCCGAGCAAGTCGCGTGCGCGGCTGTCATCGTAAATATGCGAAATGTTATCGCCCAGTACCAAAATGAGCGGCGCCTCCTCCTTACCGAGCTACGCGAGCTCCGACGTTCGAGCAAGACGGCCGTGCAGGGGTCTGCACCAGCCAAGCAAGACGACAACGATCTGCGCCGCCAAGTGATGGAGTTACAGAGTCGCAATGCCGTGCTGCAAACCCAAAACGACGAGCTTATGGCCATGTTGGAGGCGGACAAGCGCAAGATCTCCAAAATTAGCTCACGCATCTCGATTCTTGAACAAGAGCTGACAAAGTAGACACAGTGTGCGTATGCATATCCACGTATTTTAAAACTAATCGACTGTTGGCAGATTATTTGTTCTTGTGCAGGACCGAAAGTATAAATTTATTTTCTTACTTGTTCATTTTTTTTTTTTTAAAAAACAAACAAAATGCTGAGCGAAAAGGCAAACTGGGAAGCCGACAAGTGGTTTGGAAGCATCTCAATAACTGTCAAGCCTGCTTGGTCTCCCGTGGCCACTGGTTGGCCAGATGCTCTTCTGCATGGCAAGGTTCACGCTCGTGTTAAGGTAATTAATTTGGTTTCAATCTTTCTCCGATTGTTTAAAGAAAGTGTATACAGATGACGGTGAGATGAGACTACAACGATGGGGACGATGATGCCATGTTCCAACAGGAGACTGCTGTGCTCGAACTCTTCACCCGCGAACGGGTGGCCAGCGATCTCGGCTTGCTCAATATTTTTAACGAAACGTACACGACAACGCTGAGCGCCCGGGACAACTGGATTGTCGAGCAAGCCGACATGTTGAGCCAGTCTGCCACGTCCACTCCTTTCACCAGGGTTATCGCTAGCAGCAACAACGACGTGCGCGTTGGAACCAGCATCGAGTGGGGTATTGTATTGTTTGGGATGATTTCGATTCTTACTGGTAATCTTAAGAAATCGAGCATGTCACTCTGTCTGCATTGGCGGCTCGCCTGGGTGTACCGTGTCCAATTAATTACCATCGACTCATGAGCTATGAGGTTTCCATCATTGCCAGCGTCACCAATGAACAAAGTTCTGCTTGGCCATTTCAAAGTGAAGAAGACGTCATCTCGATTTGCGAGGGCATCCACACTTCCCTCAAGAGCCGGGTTGCCGTCATCGAATCCCTTCTTCCGGATTGCTTTTGTGCCAACACGGTCAAGGTCCGTGCGTATTATTATTATTATTATTATTATTTTTTTTTCAAATCAAGTAAAAAGAATAATTTTTTATTAGGACTTGGTGGCTGGCTCCCGTGGCTATGTTTTGTATGCAACGGCAGAGTCCTTGGCTCGAGTCTGCTCGACCTCCCAAAGTGTCGAGTTCTGCGAAGCATGGACAAGGCTATTCAAGTCAAAGGAGAATCAGCTTGAAGACGAGTGGTTGGAGCTTACGATCTTTGACCTCGTCCGAACTCGCATTGTCGACCAGGTAAGAACTTTTTCATGGCCCTTGCTTTTTTTTTTTTTTTAAGCAGATTTTATTAGATGTTTTGCTCCAGCGCTTGGCTCGCGGCCGAGTTTGCTCGATTATAGAATCGCAAAAAAATACATTGTATATAATTTGGAAAGAAGAGAAAAAAAAGAAGAAAAAAGAATTTTTTTTTTTTTTTTTTTTTTTTTTGGCTAATTCAGAGTCTCATCGGTTTCCTCGGCAAGCCCTTGTTCATCGTTGCCATTGTCGTCGTTGATTCCATTCTCGCCCCTGTTTGCGTCCGTGTCTCCATTGCCGCCGTTGTTTGCATCCGCTGCATACTCTTCTTTGCCGTCAACACCAAGAGTTGCTGAGGCGTCTTCGTCGGTTCCGCTGTTCTTTTCTGAATGAGGCTCCTGGTCGGCAGCTACCTTTGCAATTGCCGATTCATTGGGGACAAGCGTGGATTCAGTCACCGGTGCCTGGGTCTGCTCCACCTTTCAAGATTATTTCAGTTCTTTTTTCTTTTTGAACAACAAAACGATAAAAAGCGCAAACCATGTGTGAGGATGTCACGGCAACAGATACAGGCGCGGAGGTCGTGGCAGCAGCGGCTGCTGTGGCAAATTGCTCGAGGGCGAGGTTTGCCCTCTTCACCATATCGGCGCTGTCGGCAGATGTCTGGGTTGAGACAAATGCCTGCAGAACTTGCACAGCACCTGCATCTCGCATGGCGTCGACAATGCTATCTGGTGCTGTTTCGTGGATTGTCAAAAACCAGCACTTTCGCTTCCCATAAGGTACCATTGGCCAGCAGATTGTCGATCGCACGAACGATATGACGCTGGGTCTCCGGGACGTTGGAATGTCCAAGCTTGATAAGCAATGGAAGAGCTGTTTGCACGAGCTTTTCTTTGTTGGGCTCTGTCCGAAAGCAAAACAAAAAGCTTAGTCGTCATAAAAACAACAATAGTTTTCATACCGTAGAGAGTAAAGTTTGCAACACCTCGGACAACGTGGCGAAGAATGTCAGAACGATCGCTGGCGCCCTCTGCCAAGTGACAAAAGGCTCCGAGGAGGTCTGGGTTTGAAATGAGCTGTGCCTGGCTTTCGCCTTTTGATTGATTGGAACAATCGTTTTTCAAATAAATTAAAAAAGGAAGACCAAAAAAAAGTCGGTACCATTTGTGGCCAGATTTGCTATGGCGCATGCGATATGTGAGAGGGTTTCCCGAACCTTGTCGGTTTGCATGACATGGACGATCGAGGGGATGCTGTTATTGCGGAGAAGTTGAGCCTTTGATTTGTCTGAACACACAACCAGATTATATTCCATTTTTGTCGAGAGAATTCAAAAAAAAACAAACAAAAAAAAAACGATACCGTTGCGAAGAGAAAGGAATGCCAGAGACTTTGCCGAATATTTTCGCACGTCGTCGTTCTTGGAATTGAGCAATCCTATTAGGTAGTCAAGGGCGTTCTTCCGATCGTCGATCACTTTGAGCTGGTTCTTTTCGGGCACACAGACATAAGAGAGGACGCGCGCGGCTGTGCCCTGGAGAAGGGCGACCTGAGCCGGGTCCGTGTTTGGCCGATCTTTATGCGCAACATCGAGGAGTGTGTGCAGACCCTTCTCGTTCGCAAGCAGTTCACACGAGTCCGCTGATCAAAAAAAAAAAAATAAAAATAAAAATAAAAATCATTTCTTTGAGTGAATTATAAAACATACGCGCTTTGGCAAAGAGGAACAGTGCTTTGACTGCGTTCATTGCAATGTTGATACTAGATGAAGAGCACATGTTGAACAGGATACTGAGTGCCCCTCGAGCGACCATGGTGTTTTGCAGACGGTCTGGAGCAACTGTTTAGTTCTTGTTTCCCTCGCAAAGGTAAGTACCAAAGTGGGCAAGCGACTCCAGCGCCTTGGATCCCTCCAAGAGCACGTCGTCGTTTTTGGATTGCTGGCAGATGTGCAGGAGTGTGTCGAGACCACCGAGGGAGACAACCTTGGCAAGGTTGTTGTCTGCAGAACGCAAGTGAGAAAATAGCTCAGCACGAAACCATACCTTTCGGGGCAAACTCGCATAGTGCTTGTGTGGCCTTGCCCTGTGTGGCAGGATCGTCCGAAAGCATGGCACCAACGATTTCTGCGATCTCAAAGCACCCGTCGCAAACACGTTCCTTCTCGTGATACGCAAGCTGTGGCAGGTTGACCTTGGCTTTGCAGCACTTTGCACAAAAGATGAGGCCGCTACCCAGTGCAAACACACAGTGAGTACTACAAGACAGACAGCGAGAACGTACCATTGGCGGCAGTGGTGCTGCGCAAAGCGTTCAACCCACGACAGCATACGTTAGGACAAGGAGAAAAAAAATAGCATGAAAAAACAACAACAACGTACACGTCGGTTGAAGGCAGAAAACAAGCTTTGGCACTGCGTGCACTCGTTCACGTCCTTGTCGAGGGCCCTATTGTTGTTCCATTATCAGTCTCCTCCCTTTGCACAACGAGGCATTTCGTACCATGTTGGCCGCACCAGGACAAGGATTGCGTCTGGCTCCGTCATTCTAATGTCACGGGAGAAAACAACACGTCAGAAAGACAGGCAGTTTGAACGAAGGCCAGCGAATGCGAACGAAGGTCAACACTGAATGAATGACCTTGCGACCACGCCATTATTAAACGATGTTCCAACTATTACAGCATTTAGAAAATTTTAGGATCGCGCAAGTGCTCCAACGATGGATCCTCATCTGCACAGAAAGAAGAAAGACGTTGCTCTTAAATATAAATAATAATAATAATAATAATAATAATAATAATTTTGTTGGGTACCGAGAAGGTCGCGCAGCATGAGCGCAGGGTCCTTTGACCCTCCCGGCAAGAGGATCGCGGTGCGATACCGTTCACCGGCGTCCCGAGAGAAGGGGTCGTTCGAAAACACCTTGTTCCAGATGTGGGCAGCAAACACACGGCATTGCAAGTATGCATAGTATCCAGCGGCGTAGCCAGAGAGATGGATAAACTCGGTGTGCCATGCCGTGCCTGGTGAAATTGGGACCCCCGTGTACTTTTCTTGCAAGTCAGCCTGTTTCCGACAAAACAAATCACATTTTTAGCAAGAGAGTGAAAAAAATGTCAATTTTTATTTATTTACCACTATCGAGGTAGTCGACGATGAGAGCGGGTGCGGCCCGTGGAATTTCTGGTCCATCAGTCCGTAGACGACTTGCATCTGCGTGTTGAGCGGATTGAAGAGATCGCGCGAGTCGAGAAAGCGTTGAAAGAGCGGCTGAGGCAGGACCGCCCCCGTCTTGTAATGATGGGCAAACTTGCTTACAACTCGGTAATCACGCGCAAAATACTCCATCAAGATCGAGGGAGTCTCGACAAAATCCAACTTGCACCGCGTACCCGACAGCATGTGCATCTGCGTCCTAGCGAGCTTTTTTTTTTGGAGGAAAGGAAAACAAATAATATTTTTAAATTGATTGTCTGATAAAAAATTGTAGCAATACCATGGAGTGGAGGGCGTGACCCATCTCATGAAAAAGAACTTCCATTTCGTCAAAGTTTAGCTGAACTTGTTCGCCAGCTTGGTGCTCAAAACTGCACGTCAGCAAGACGATCGGGGTCTGCGATTCATCCGGCGAATGGCTCTTTGAGCTGGTTGGGAAAACCATTAAGATTGAGCTAGAGGTTTCCTTGCTACCATCGGACAGTGTAATGAGCAGCGCCAGTGTTCTTGGAGGCGCGTGTGCCAAAGTCGCAATAGATGTGTCCAATAAGTTTGTTTGTGTCCATCTGTTTATTTTATTTTAATGAAGCCAACAGCCATTTATTGCCTTTTTACCTCAACGACATCGAGGCGGGTTACACAACTCGCCCATACCTCGCTTGGTTCCACAGCGACAGGTCGCAGCTCAAGGCCGTAAAGAGAGCGGGTGAGGAGATCGATGCCAGCCTGTATAAAATGTTTTGTTTTGTCAGAAATGATGGGATCAACCTGCCTTACCATGCAGTTGCCCAAGGAAAAATAACTAGTTAACGAAAGTGACCTTGTGTCAAACATTTGGTCCTGCACATGGTTGATCAGGAAGCTTTTGTCCCACTCGGCGACGTGGTCGACGATCGGTGTGCGTGCGAGTTGGCGCTTAGCCGACAGCAATAGGTCTAGGTTTGCTTGGGCCTTGTCCCGAAGGGCATCACCCATGGATTCGACCAACCGGAAGACTTTCTCTGAAAGAAACAAAAGATAAGTGATTGTTAAACTGTTAAAAAAACAAAACCTGGGGTAGAGGTCATCTTGTCGCTAAGAAAAAGTGCAGCATACGACGAGGATCCTGCCAGTGTTGCGACTTTATGCCGACTAGCCAATAGACGGTCGAGCATGTCAAGTCGTGCTGGTTTGGACTTGTACGCAGCCAAGTAGACGGTCCGTCGAACTTCTTCATCTGGAACGGCTGCAAGGAGCTGCAATGCGTGCGCGTTGAGCCCTTGCCCATCGCACAAGGAACAATAAGTACCTGACCGCTCAATGAGGTGGGAATTGAGACGACACCAGCAGCGTTCATGCGAAAGTTCTTGACGATCCGTTGAAAGTAAGGCGGCAATTTCTACGTTGGGGTGAAAGCAAGTGCGAGGTAGAAGTAAAAATTAAAATTAAAATTAAAAAAAAGGGGGGTGGTGTCTTGTTACGTGAATGGAAACCTGGACATGGGGAACGTCGATGGACGGCTCCTCAAAGAGGGTCGAGCAAAGTTGCAGCACTTGCTCCGAAAGGGCAACAAACTTGTCGCGTTCTTGTGAAGGGAGGTGGATGCCGCTGTTTGTGAAATCAGACTGGAGAACAACGGCACTCGCCAGTTCTTCGGTCGACAGTGAACTAGGCTGGCGCTTGCCCTGATCGACGATGCTGTCGACGACCTTGGCGATCTGCGTGTTGATGTTGAGCTTGCTCACAGTGTTTGACATGTCCATGAACACCATCTCGGCGGCCTGCGCAAACTCTCGGTGTGGATGGACAGCCCGCAGCGCCTGGGCAATGTCGGTCACGAGCGTCGCGGCCTCTGACAAGTCATCGAGCATCCGAATTGCCCTGGCTCCGTCGCCTGCCCTGGATGCCACAACCGTTTGCGTGAGCTCATCCACACGATCCTTGGCCTGCTTCGCCATTGTGCGCAAGTCCTCTGGCGTGTGCAGACCAGGGATTCCAAAGAGGCCCAATGGTGCACCTTTCCTGTGGGGAAAAAAAAAACAACAAAAAACTATGAGAAACATGACCGGAAACGAGTACACCGTACGATCGAGGGGGCGGGACAATCTCTGCAGGCGAGTCGAACGCCATCTGGACCTCTCGTCTGACCAACATGGTCACAGAGCGACGACTCCATTTAAGGGGCAACATGATTGTGTCGTGCCCATTTTGATTCGCTGTCGCGTCGGATTCACGAGTCACGCCATGGCCCCAAACGCTGCGAGCACGGCCGCTGCTAGCACTGGTGCTACCGCGAGTGCGCCCTTTCGCGTGCACTCCCCGAATGTTGTACGTGCGCTTGCCTAGACGTTTTCAGCAACAAAATAATTTTTTCAAAGGCCTACAACGACCACGAGATTGTTTCCACGTTTCTGTATGAAACGTCGTTGGTAGAGCAGGATGTCAAGACCGGCGCCTTTGTTGTGACACCACAAGTGACGCCGCTTGAATTTCACACGAGCATGGCTGTTCCCAAGCTGGGGTATGCCATGGACAAGTGCGAGTTTTATTTATTTTTGTGTACAGACTCTTGCTTGTCGGACTGGGCGGAAACAACGGCACGACGGTGACGGCCGGCATTCTGGCCAATAAAATGTACTGCGCGTTTACCCTAACCCTTCCCTAAACATGTATATTTTTTGCAGGGGCCTCTCGTGGCGTACTCGCCAGGGCGTCCAGCACGCCAACTACTTTGGTTCGCTCACGCAGGCCTCGACCGTTCGTCTCGGTCGCGATGCTAGCGGAAAGGACGTGTACATCCCCTTCAGCAAGATCCTGCCTATGGTTGACCCCAACACGCTCGTTATCGGAGGCTGGGATATCAGCAACCTCAGCTTGGCCGCCGCGATGGAGCGTGCGCAGGTGCTCGAGCCCGATCTGCAACGCCAGCTCGCGCCCGTGATGGAGTCGATCGTGCCGTGGCCTTCCGTCTACTACCCCGATTTTATTGCGTCGAACCAAACGGATCGCGCCAACAACACCCTCTCTGGCGAATCGAAGAAAGCCCACCTCGAGCAGATCCGCGGAGACATTGCGTATGTGATCAAGCCACAGCTTTCTTGTGAGAATAACTCTGTCAATCCCAAGGCGTTTCAAGCAAGAAAACACGCTCGACAGTGTTGTCGTTGTCTGGACGGCCAACACAGAGCGATTTGCTGAGCTCGTGCCCGGCGTAAACGATACGGCGGACAACCTCCTGGCCGCGATCGAGCGCAGTGAAAAGGAGATTGCTCCCTCGACGATTTTTGCGGTTGCCTGCATCCTTGAAGGAGTCCCCTTCATAAACGGATCTCCCCAAAACACGTTTGTGCCCGGCTGTATTGAGCTTTCGGAGCGCCACAAGGTACGTGCTAAATTGTTAATCAGCCAACTAAATGCCTACGTTGAAGTCGTTCATTGCCGGCGACGATTTCAAGAGTGGCCAGACGAAAATGAAGTCTGTCCTCGTGGATTTTTTGATCGGCGCTGGTATCAAGCCCCTTTCCATCACCAGCTACAATCATCTGGGCAATAACGATGGACGGGTATTACTACCAAATCCTCTTACTATTTGCGATTAATCTTGTTGTTCCTTTTTTAGAACCTCTCGGCGCCTTCTCAGTTCCGGTCAAAGGAGATTTCAAAGAGCAACGTTGTTGACGACATGGTCGCATCGAACCCGATCCTGTATAGCAAACCTGACGAGCATCCGGACCACGTCGTCGTGATCAAGTACGTGCCCGCCGTGGGGGACAGCAAGCGCGCGTTGGACGAGTACTACAACGAGATCTTTTTGGGAGGTCGCAATACGATTGCCATGCACAACACATGTGAAGACAGTCTACTTGCCTCGCCGCTCATCATCGACCTCGCTATCCTTGCAGAGCTCTGCACACGCATCAAGTTTCGCAGGCTTGAAGGTACGGCTATAACCTTTTTTTTAATTTTTTTTAAAAAAAAAGATTTCCGGCTTGTCTTATGTCAAATAAATAGATGACAACGGCAAGATCACCGACAGTGAGCTTCAGGGCATGCACCCCATCCTGTCAATCCTCTCTTACCTTGTCAAAGCACCTTTGGTTCGCCCGGGCAAACAGGTTGTCAACTCTCTCTTTAAGCAACGTGCAGCCCTCGAGAATCTTTTCCGCGCTTGCGTTGGCCTGTCCCCTCAAAACGACATGCTCCTCGAGGATCGCTTGTTCGATGTGTAAATAAAATAAAATAAAAAGAGAAGTAAATAAAAAGAAAATAACATATGGGTGCAACATCCTAAATATGTCCATTTATCATGTTTGCTGCGCGTTCCGCTTTCAAGCCCACGCTGCCTTTGCAAAGGCCGATTACGCCGGGGCAAGTGCTAGTCGTTGGCGCTGTGGCGGCCCTGGTGTTTATCGGACCGCGCAGGATTATGCAGCGTATTAGGGAGACAGTCGATGTGACGAAAGAGGTGCTGGAAGAGAGTGAGAAGGCCGCCGCTGCGGCTAGTGCCAAGAAGGCCAATGCGGATCAGCAGCAGCAGCAGATTGATAGTGCACACAAGGAAGCAGCCAACAAGTCGGTATACAACTGGGATTCGCCTTTTCCCCCTTGTTGTTGTCTAACAATGCGGCCGGCAGGATGGCAAGCCTCACCCGTGAACGAGCAAAACGGATTGTACAGGTGTATTTCAGTGATACAATTGCACTACAATCATGTTCTTTGGCGTTTTGATTTGTGATGCAAGAGTGCGAGACGCGGATCAGAGCTGCTGCTGCCACTGCTGCTTCCAAGGCCGGCTGTGCCCTGAGACACCTGTGGCTGAATGGGCACTTGCAAGGAGGATTGGGAGCGTTCGGCCGCACCAAGACCCGTGCCAGGGACCCAGCCCATCTTGCGCAGGAGCTGGCTGCCCTTGTTGGAGTCTGCGATCGGGGTGCTGATCGACGTCGCCTGCTCGGCCGGGCCGATCGCGAGCTTGGACACTGGGGGCGGCTCGACGCCAACAGCCTCGCGGCGCTCGGCCGCTCGATCGCGATAGTCCAAGCTGTTGCTTTCGCTGCGGGCCTTTTCGCCGAGGAGTTGTCGTTTGAGCAAGTACAGTCCTTCCCTGTGGGACAAGCTGGCGGGAGATGGCTTCGTCGTGTCCTCCTCGTCTGCCTGTGGAGCTGACGGTGTCCGATCGATAGTTTGCAGGGGTTCGAAGACCGCCGTTCGACAGTCGTTGCAAACAGCCACGTCCCCTGTGCTGTTTTCCGGCACCGGATGCCAATGTACCCTCCAAGTTGTCGACCCCACGCGGACTTTGTCGCCGTTGGACAGAATGACCGGCCCAGTTGTTCTCGTCTCTCTTGCGTCGTCGCCATCCGGCGAGCCACCAGCAGCCTCGGCCTGTTTCTTGTGGAACGTGCCGGTGGTGCTCTTGCGATCGACAACGCCAAACGCACCATCCTCCTGAGAGTAATAAAAGTTGGCATGGTACTCACTGACGTCGGGATCGCCACGCAGGTACACTCGTGGCTCGTACGCGAGCACACTGCCCACACTCGCACCCTCTGGTCCCACCACGTACAGCTTATTGGACGCTTCCGCGACCAGTCGAAGCTGATGTGGCCACACCCAGTCTTGCTGTCGCGCCACTGGCGGTGGTTGCTGGCTTCCAGTTGTGACTGCAGACAGCGCAGCAGCAGCAGCAGCAGCTTCGGCTGGCTCGGAGGGATCCCTCAAGAATGGCTGGAGTACATTCGTGGTAGTGTCGCGGACGAGGCCAAAGTAGACTTCGTCAATCACCCTTGATGCCATTGCCTCTGCCGCCACGGCCTCGTACGGAAACACATACGCCTGCTGCTCGTGGTCATAGTAAAAATAGCCTCCGGGCACTGTGCTCGAGTAGCACCAATCCGTGCTCGACGATTCAAAGAATCCTCGCACATCATTGAACACAAAGTCGTCCAACAACTCGTCCATGCCAGCCGTCAAACAAAATTTCCTATCTACGTAGTACTCCCTACATATCAATGGCCTTCAATAGGCGTATCAGGGCTCACGTTGGTAGGCTCGGGTGAAATTGGCGTGCCATCCGGGAACGACTCCTGCTGTTTCTCTGGACTAGCTGCCGCCGACGTGCTCACGCCGCCGCCGACAATGACGTGCAGCCGCTTTCGCAGACGGTCGGCAACCTTGACGTTCTTGATGGTGAAAATGAAGGCGCCGTTGCTGCGAACGTCCAGACGAAGAAGTGTCGGCTCCCCGGAACTTGATGACGCAGACGACTTGGTGGGGCTGTCAAACGAACCGGACGAAAAGGGCGGCTTGTAGACGACGCTGCCCAGGAGGTCTTCCAGATTCTCCTGTTCATCGCCCTCAGAGAACGTGATGAGCGTGTTGTCGAGTTCATCAGGGTTTGGAAGAGCCACGGGAAGACTGGAAAGGTGCGAAAATTTAACACGAGCAACTGATCCAAAACTTGACATACTGAAAGTCAACCACGTTCAAACCCGAGATAATGGTCAGGACAACACCGACGTACTCCTCGTCAATGATCAGGGCGTCTGTCGAGAACAGTTGCGACAACTTGTACCTCTGCTGCCCCACGTTTGCAACCAATGAACCTAAAAAGAGCTTTTTTAACCAAGAAGATCGTGTTGCATTCTCTCTTTTACCTGAAAGGACGGCAACGTTCAGAGCTTCGATGCTGTCAGTCAACGAGTAGCTGGGCTTTCCTGGCAGACTGTGCCCGCTGCTCCGATTGAGAGCCAGTCGAATCCACGCTTGGCAAAGGGCAGAGTCATCGTGTAGATCGATGGAACTCAAGTACTGCATGTCGTCCCTGTTTTTTTTTTTCTCAACTATATTAGTAGGAAAGTACATTCTCTTGCACATACAGAGGAATCATGGGACGGACGACACTGTCCCAAAAGGACATGCGCTTGCTGTTGTTGACTCCGCCAATGTAGCCGTGGTTCAAGCAGAGCTCCAGCCTTTCGACGAGGTTGTTGACGTCTGGGCTGAGCTCTGTCAGTGTGACCAAGTGCTTTGATGCGCCGGGAGCACGGCCACCTGTGCTGGACTCGGGGCCAGATGGTCGCCTTGACTTCCTTGTTTCTTCAGGGATCAGCAGCTGTATCCTTTGCACCGCTGTCTGAAGCTCATCGCAGAGGAGCTGCTTGATCTGCTCCTCGCTCACAAAGGTCTTGATTTGGTCTGTGGTCTTCACAACGTCCTTGGGGAGAAGGAGGCTGCCTTTCTTGGAAAAGACTTCCTCCTCTTGATTAATCATCACAAATGCGCCATTGGCCACGTCCTCCTGCTCGAGCTGCTTGAGCTCGCGAAAACTGATTGGGAATGAAATCAGAGAATAGGAAGGAGAAAGTATCAACACTACCTGATAAGATCGCCGACAGGAACATTCACGCGGAATCGCTTGGGACCATACACTTTCACCAACGGCTCCCACCGCAACGGTTCAAAATATATCCTTTGAAAAAATGACATTATTATAAATAGGGGCATCAGTCTTACCTGTTATCGGTAAACACGAGCACACCGTTCACGTCGCCGTATGGGGATTGGCAGCTAACAAGCTCACGCAAGTGCACCGACACACTTGTTGTCGGGGAAGATCGCATAAAACGCGCCAGTGGATTCCTCCTGTTTGGACTGGGCTGCTGGTCAGAGGTAACGTGTGACGTCTCGACGTCCACAAATTCGTCTGCAGGCTCATCAACAACCACTTCTTCCTATAAGCAAGAAAAAAAAAAGGGTTATGCCAATGCACTTTACAAAATAAATCTGACCTTGTCCTGCAGGTACTTTGGCATCTGACTGAGCACGATGAACGGCGATAAGTGAGATTTCCCAATGGCTTCAATTTGTCTAAGAAAAAAAAAATGGGTTTATATAGCTCTTCTTGCACACGACATACTTTGAAAAGTCGTCCAAATCAGCCTCGTCGGAGACAAGGAAACCCAAGAGCATTGAAGGGTCGATTTGGTTGTGCCTGAGTCGTAGTGGTGCGTTCACGACCTGGTACGATTTGAGCTTTTCCTGGGAATGGCTCTGCTTAGTGACGTTTCAAATCCACCGCACACAAACATTACCACTGTGCAGGATTTGAGATCTTCCACCGCGACCGTTGGCTGAGTCGTGTGCGGGTCCAGATAGTAAAAATACTGAGCGTCGCAGCCCAAGAAATACATGGCCTGATGCGCGGTCTGTCCATTCCGGTACCGTTGGAGTCCTGCGGGTGCACACACAAACAATTTTGGCACCTTTTATTTGTTGTACCAATCTTTCATACCCAAGTTGGACCCAATCTTGGCAGCCAAAAGGTTTCCCTGTTTCGCACCAACAAAGCCGACAAATTGTGACAGCTTGAAATACTCGGTGAGCGCGGGGGATGTACTCGGTATTTAGGGAAAGACCGAGTCGGACGGGGATAAGGATCAGCACAGGGCGGAATTCTGTTATTTTGCAAGTGCCGGTTTCAGCAAGGAGTCCTACCGTGGAACTCTGTACCCTTCGAGTCCTCGTATGCGCACTTGATAGCCTCCGAGCGATAGACCGACCCGTCGCGAGAGAGCATCGCGGTCATGTTGAATGGCCGGTGCTGTTGGATGAGTGATGTAAACACCTGGCCGCATGACGTGGGGCTGTGCCATTGCCCGACCGCGGTCTTGTAAAACTCGCCAGTGATAGCGAGCTGGTGGATCGAGTAGGGCGCCGTGGGCGACGGCGTATCGTGGAACCACGAGAGGACGAGCTTGTACGTTGACGCAATGGACTTTGCGAGTTCGACCTGGTCAGCATCGCTTACAGCACCCACCGCGACGTCTTGCATCAGTTTGAGCTTGCCGGGGTAATTGGGACCGAGCGCCCGCCGCAGGAACGCCTCTGTCGCCAGCATCTGTGCCGAGCGAAGCACACAACCCCAGGACGTGTCCGCCGTCAGGTTCGTGTGTCCGATGGGCGCAAACCCAGAACGGTAACTGAGCCACACGCGGTGACGGTACTCGAGCAGGAACTGGTCCACCGCTTGCCTCTGCGCGTCCGTCCAGAGCTCTGCGGGAGCGGGGTTGCTCGCAAACAGCGAGCCCGCAATGGTTGCTGCGAGACTCGCGCCAAACGCGTCGCTTGGCAGATCAGCGCAAGTTCTGACACCGCCCACCACATTTAGCGTCATTCCCGAGTGCAGTGCCCAGTGAAACTTTGCCCTGCCATTCAAGTCGAAAACTTTTGGCGCCTTCTGTGCGTGTGGTCTGCCTCGTGATCCCCCCATTACTGTCGTGCGTCCTCGTCCCCCCATCGCCATCGGTTCATCTTTGCTTGCTCCTCCCTCTTTCCGGCTCCAAACTGAGACCACGAAAAAAAACAGGATGGACGACCAGGACGATGGCGACACGGACGTCCCTCAAACAGGACCTGTTGCGTTGGAGCTGCAAGGCGCATCGACGTCCCCGACCACTCCGAGGAGCCCGTCAACTGCGTCCAGCGGTGTGCCTTTTGTCACAAAGGCAAAGACATTGCAGCGGCCGAATCATGCGCATGACGGCGAGGACAGCACGGACGAGCCACTAAACGCTGGTTTTGCCATCACGGTCGCACCTGTCCTGTCTCATCCACTCAGCGACGTGCTCGGCGACAAAAGGGATAACGGCATGGCTGTCAACTTGCCTACAACACCACACTACGTAATGTCGCCAAAAAATATTTTTATTTTAATCAGTTTAATTTTAATGTAGACGGCCAACGGAGTAACAACAGAGGCAACGCCAGACGATGGTCAATCAGCTGAAGTCAGCTCAATAGCAGATTCGCCCTTTTTCTTGACCAATACGTCAAACTCTTTCGATCCAATGCTCGCGGTATACACACACACCCCAAAAAAAAATCATTAATTTGCAAATTTAAACATGTCTACTAGAATTCCCCTCCGATGACAAGCACACGGTCGCTCTCGCTCTCGTCTCCAAACAAGCTGTTCCCATCCTTTCTTTCGACTGACTTTGGAGAGGTATTTAAAAATTTAAATTTTTTCAAGTTTTTTAAAACATTTTTAAGAATCCGACGAACATTCCCCCCCGATCCACTTCAAATGCAGTCACAACAATGGGTGCGATGGCGGGAGTACAGGTAGTAAAATAGAGAAAAAAAAATTTTTTTTTTTCTTTCTAAAGAATTTTTTTTTTTTAAAAAAATGGCATGCAGTTTCCCGAACAGCTCTGGCAGACAATGGCTCCGCCACTAACCCATCCCGGCGATCAGACGGCTTCGATTAAGCAGGTAATACTTGCCTTCGACATGCTCGACCAGCACGAGGCCACCATCAAGGATGCGGAGATCGACCTCCTGCTGGCGCAAGTTCACAGTATCGTCACAAACAACCCCCTGGCTCTAGCCACTACGGTGGCCCCTGCTTGGTACTATGCCGCTGGTCAACTCTCGAACCTCGTGCGCAGGGACAGCCAACGAGCCAAGATTGATCAAATCTATGCCTCCTTTGTGATCGGGGCCGGTAGAGTCGAGATGGACGCTTTCGTGCGTCACATCCTGCAGCTTGTACAGCTCGAGCACGCGCACAAAAGACACGCAGAGAAAATTCTCAAGGCCATCAGGGAGTCGCTCAAGTCGTGTGAGCCCTCCAAGGACGAGCCCACCCTCGAGGCCACCAGGGCATTGATCACTCAACTCGTTGTCGTCCATACCGCCATCCACCATCTCCAACAGCAACCATCTCCATTCCTATCCAAGGAGGAGTCGACGAACGCAGCTCCTGGTGTCGCCGAGCTGGACGTGGCTGAGCTTGTCCGCTCACTGCGCCATCCCACCGAGCAGGGCACCAAGAACATTGGCCTTAAGAAGCTCGTCGCTGCCTTGGACGACAGCTTTCAGCAAGCATCCACCCTTACCGGTCACCCCCCGCTTACTCTGCAACCCCAGCTTTTCCCTGACCTTCGCAACCTGGCCGCCAACTTGTCTGTCGACGAAATTGCCGACGTGCTCGTCGACCACGGCTGGCACAAGTCTGAGGAGTGCGTCTTTGAAGTCCTCAAGTTTGTCGGCGCGCAAGAAAAGCACGTGCTCTTGGAGATGCTTGGTAAGATCGCATGGCCTCTGCACTCTGATGCCGCGCTGCTCGATCGCGCCCTCGAGTACTCGTTCAAGAGCCCCCTCGGCAATCGGCCGTACCGATATGCCGACATCCTCATGGAATACATCTTCCCCTATCTCATTCGAGGGCACTACAATATCAACATCGAGCTGCCAAAGGAGCCAACGTTCGCAGCACGACGCACGGGCAAAGGCAAGGGCAAAGGGCGCGACGGCGGCTTTGGTGACGACGTTGATGACGACGACGACGACGACGACGACGACGACGACGACGACGAGTTCGACGAGGACAGCCTTATTGATGACGCCGTCCGTTCCTCTGCAGCCGACATCGGCGCCGCGCTCACTCAAATGGCAGGGGCTCACCCAAATGTGGCTCAGCGGATGGCACCTTGGCGATCCGGTGGCGACCGACAACGGCGACCCGAGGTCCCCTCGTCCTCGCGTGCGTCATCGCAGCAGCAGTTGCCCAGCTTCCTTGAGGGCGCTGGACGGCGCGAGCGTAGCAGTGGAAACGGCAAGCAAACGGCCAAGCAGCACATGTCGATCAACGACGGTTTGCGGCCTCGCAATGCCTCGGCCCACGAGAAAGCCAAGGTGTCGAGCAGCGCCTCCAATCCCGAGACTCTGGACGATGACGAAATGGACTTGGACGATTTCAACATTGGCAAGTATGCAGGGGGCGATCAGCATCAACATCACGATCGACGACGTCGCCAGCGCCAGCAGCCGCACATGCACCGTCTCTTGGACGACGACGGCATGATGGAAGTCTCGACATCGATGCGGATGGTTAGTCGAGAGCCCCTGTCCGCACGTATTGTGCATATGCTCGATGTTTTCAAAGCAGCCCTGACGCGCATCAAGTGCTCCCTGCGCCTTCCGCTCGTCGAGCTCGGAAAGTTCGCTTCCAGAATTCAGGCGCAGCGCCATCAAGCACTCGCCTCACCCCCACCCGGCATCTTTCAAACATCCAATGCCGTGCTGTGGGTCAACGCGCTGTGTGACGCCACCCTCGCCCATTTGGCCCACCTGTTTACTGATCCGCGCGACGGTTCCGTGCGTACCGAAAACTTGCAGAGCGACCCCATGCAGAGCCCCGCCGCCCTGGTGGACATCCTCCGTCGTGTGACCCCCGCTTTCAACGTCGGCACGCTCGACCCCGCCTCTTTCTTGCAACGGCTCTTTGAACTGATCGCGTCGCTGCAACGACCCTTTGCCTTTCTGCTGTCGTTCATCCCGCTGGCCCAAGAGTTTTTCAAGGCCTTTGCCAGCAATACCATTGTGTCTGCCCTCGCCAGTAACCTCGTCCCAACCGCGTCGATGCTCCTGTCAAATGACCCGCGCCGGTTCACGGAGGCCCTCTGGTCGCTGGACAAGTGTATCGAGCCCTCGGGCAATGCCGACGCCTGGTTCTTCCTCCCGTGGCTCAACATGGTCCAGCTGTACAGACAGTCGATCAGCTCGTCGTCCTTGTCCGCAGGGTCGTTTGAGCACAAAATCGCCGAGCTTGGCTACTGGTGGGCTGGGGTCCCAGCTTCCGAAAGGCCGTCGTTCACCGAGCTCACTCTCCTGTGCGCTACTGTCTCGACCGCGGTCGAGCACACGAGCATCGACAACCTCGTCTTCCAGGCTGGTGCAATCTACCCCACGTTTCAGCGAGTCCACCAGGCCCAGCTGTCAACCGCCCAGAAGAATGCCCTGGGCTCCTTTGGATACGACCATGTAACCGGCTTGCGCGATGGATTCCTTGCTCACGTTCGCTCCCTGGGTACGAAAAGCATCTCCAAACTGGCGCTCAAGAAGATCGATACCAGCAGCCTTCAGCTCGTTGTCAAACTCCTCAACGCCAGCACGCCCGACAGTTTGCCCGTAGGAGAGCTCGTTAACGCTATGCTCAGACACTTTGAGGAGCTGGAAAAGGAAATCAAGCATGACCAAGCCATCATCGCATGGCTCGCCCACCAGCAGCTGCCCGCGTTCGAAACGACCAACCGCGAAATCGGCCGCATCGTCGACAGCAACGGATCGGACCCCCACTTGTCCCAGCTTGAAGTCCTCCGACATAAACTGGCCACGGCCCTCAAAGACGTCTCCCAGGGCACGCGTGGCCACATCACGCAGCTTTGCAGCGGCGAGCCCAGCCGGCTTTTCAGCGCCGTGTTCCAGTACCGCCTGCGCACGCACGGTGACCTCACGGCCAAGCAGCTCTCGCACACAGCCATCGCACTCGAGCAGACAATGACGACGACGATCGAGACCCTCAAGCAGCTCTTCA
>Ga0302227_10001012_pt1 | contig 21594 bp, 25 predicted proteins | sample II_Palsa_N1_1_FD_193525 | JGI IMG/M metagenome (GOLD analysis project Ga0302227, IMG submission 193525) | Peat permafrost microbial communities from Stordalen Mire near Abisko, Sweden - II_Palsa_N1_1 | ecosystem: Environmental > Terrestrial > Soil > Palsa > Peat permafrost | place: Sweden... | reverse complement strand
TGTCTTCGTCTTCTGTTTCTCTCTCTTTTCTTTTTTTTTTCTTTTCACAGTCTACTCTAGATCAAGTTGTAAATACAAGGCTTGCCACTGATATCATCAGTGTTCATAATACCTTTTGGAAATATATTTCTTAAACTAAAAAGTTGACATCTGGTGGTCTAACGCCGCCGCCTGGGCAGCCGGAGACGATTCGTTCACCTCGGCCTCGTCGCCGCTGATGTGTTCACCATCGGCATCGGCACCATCGGCACTCATTTCAGGAGCCACCTTGGTTGTGAACGACCTGACAGACTTGTTGGAGGTGGTAGTTACGGTTGTGCCGGTGCTCTCGTGAAACTACTCGTGTATTGATCATCATCAGCAAAAAAGGGAAATTATACAAAGACATCTCACCTCGTTGACATTCCCAAAGTTGACAGGATCGTTGTTGGAGGGCGAAAACGTGGGCGAGTAGGAGTGGTGCACCATGTTTTCGGTGCTCTTGGGACGGATGATCCCGAGGCCGCCTCTTATCGACTCATCTGCCGGATCCTCGTCGCTCTCCTCTGCCACCTCCTCCTGGTCCTCCTTATCTGGCGAGGCAGGGTCCAAGTCCATTTCCTGGACGGTGTGATTGCCCTTGCCGTCGCCTTCCCCGTCGTCGTCGTCGTCGTCGTCGTCATCATCGTCGTCGTCGTCATCGTTATCGTCATCGCCGCCTCGTTTCTTGTTGAACCCACCGTCCTCGTCGGATGTGGCTATTGAGGGGCCCGCGGAGAGGTATGCTGTAGGCACGGGGTAGGCTGCTTTGATCGAGTAGGGCTTCTGCTTTTTCGATGACCTGCTGGGTGACACCTGCGGTCTTGCGCCGCCACTGCTGGATCCACCTTGCTGCCCCCCTGCGCTTGAAGCACCGGCACCTTCAATGCTGGCGGTTGCATGAAGGACCGCCTCCTTGGTGATGATCTTGTGGAAGCAGCTGTAGTCGATGACCCAGCGGTTGAACTTGTCGCGCGAGAGGATGTTGGCAAAGAGTCCGCCCCAGACGATCTCCTCCGCAATGTAGCTGCGTCGTTTCTCAAACAAGTTGCCCGTGCTAGCGTTTGTCCCGTGGATAAAGCACATCACCTCGTAGCACTGATCCCGCATCTCGTCTTTGGTCTTCTTGTAGAGCGGGCTAGCTGCACACCGAAAGCAGGTCGTTTTAGATTTGGGGGTGACTTTTTATGTTCAGCTAGTTACTTTTCGTGATTGGATGAACGATCGTCCATGGCATCGCGAGGATGATCTCACGCGAGTGGCTCAGGTTGAGTGTCTTGAACTGGTACTCCATGTGTCCGCGGCGGTTCTTGTGCATGAAACCGCACACAAGCTTGATGCGGGCCTCGATGATTTCGCTCTTGCGGATGTTGGCCACGCGAAACATCAGACACGCCTGGCCGTTGATGTCACTAATGACAGCGTTCTTGCTGAACCACAGCGTCTGGTTGCGAAGCGCTGGGCGGGCAAAGCGCGAGTAAAACAGGCCTATGTTTGCACAAAGGGTTAGAAGAAAGACGCTGTTTTTTTTCACTGCGGTTGATACGTACCAAAGAGGATTGCAGACATGACGAGTGCAATGATGCACTGGAAGGCAACAATGGTGATGGCGATGGGGCACTCTATCGTGGGCACAGAGGCATACTCTCCGTAGCCAATCGTCATGTGGATTTGCAGGCTCAAGACGAAGGCGTCGTTAAAGGAAACGAGACCGTTGTCACAGTAGCCCGTGAACCAGTAGTACAGCGCGGCAAAGGTCGTGATGGCCGAAAAGTAGGACGCGAGCAGCTGAGCAAAACAAGATTAGATTTGTCATGTATAGAAATACAGTGATGTTATAATTACGAGAAGGATCAGCCGGTGCCAGGGCGAGTCGACCAGCGTGTGGAAGAGATCCTTGAGATAGTACTGCACTTGGCGGGTTGGTGGCCACATACAGCGGTCAAACAGCGTACCTGCCACATGCTGCCGCGGTTGATCTTGACAATGCGAAAGTTGCCTGTCTTTGGGTCAATCATGCGGTTGTTGAACACGCTAAACTCCTCGTCGCTGTCGTCGCTGTCCGCTGTGTTTCCCGTGCCCAGCGAGAAGCCGCCGAGGGTGGTGCTCTCGTGGTACACAGATGGCGGCGGGCGGTGGACGCGGGCTTGCTGTGGACTGCCTCCGTCATGATCGCTCTCGTGGGGCGTGTCGGTGGTCTCGTTGCTCTTGTGGCTGAACGCGCGCTTGTACCGCCCAAACACAGAGTACGGCTTGAAGTGCGGCGCCGTCCGCTGCGTGCCGTACGACGTGCCCAGCAGCGGCGCGTCCTGGCCGCTGTCCTCGTCGTCGTCCTCATTGTTGATGGCCCTCTGTTTTTTCCCCCCAACCCCTTTTTCAATTACGCACTACGCGTAACACACGGCACGTACACCAACACGGCGAGCAGTCGGCCCAGACGACGACCGTGCCGCGCCAAAGCCCCACGAGCCCATGAACGAGCCGGCAAACGAGGTCATTTGACGTGGCAATGAACAGGGGGCGCAGTGATCGGAAAAAATGGCGGACAATTATTTTATTTTATTTTATTTTTTTGTTGGGTCCGACGTTCGAAAAGGATAAATACGATGCGACCTCGTCATGCTTTGGCAGGAGGGACAAAGTAGGAGCTCGCAGGAAGGCGATCGAGGGACTCGTCCACGGGAGGAAAGCACTCGTCTCCGCCCGCCGTGTTGGCGTCGGCCTGGAGGATGGACGAGGCCAGGGCGGAAAAGTCAGAGTGGCCGTGGGCATAGTTGACGCGTTGGTGGCCAAGGTAGCAGACGCTCTCGGGCGGGAGGAGCAGCGGCACGGCGAAGGCGCGGACGAGGGCGTCGCTCCAGTGGTCCTTGTACCACCCGTGGGCAACGTCGATCGCACGGAAGACAGCCTGCCAGGGTGCTCGCCTGTAGGGCTCGAACGCGGCGATCTCGAAATGCGTGCCGTAGAGGATGCCATTGTACGAGTCGTTGGTGGCGCCCACGAGCTCGAGCATCCGCGACACGTTGGCCAGGGGGAACGACGCCGTTTTCCAGAGCAGCTCGCCGTCAAAGAGCTCGGCGCGGAACGTGTGGCCGTCGTCGTCATCTGCGTCGCCGTTGTCCGTTCCATCGCCGAACGAGAGAACGAGGGTTTCGTCTGGGAAGACGGGCGCGCGGTAGGCCTCGGGTGCGCTTCCGTGGTCGGCCAGCGTAGTCGCTTCGCTGGTGTGCATCGCGAGGAATGTGCTGACGGTCGTGTGCAGCCGCCTGGCCGCAGCCACGGACGCTGTGTTCTTGTTGGCGGGGTCGAGGCTGGCGGACACGACTGCATTGAAGCCGTAGAGGCACCCGTCGTGGCGCATGCGCGCAAAGGGGTCCTCGGTGACCTTGTCGAGGATGAACGAGTCCGTGTCGAGCCGCCAGTAGTAGTCGTAGTCCTCCAGGGCGGGATGGAGGTGCATCAGCCCCGAGTAGAACCTGCTGCGGGCCGCAAAGCCTGGCCCTGCGCCCTTGTTTGCCTGCGACTCGGCGATGCTGCTGGGCGCGTAGCCGGGCGGGACACACGTCTCAAAGCACACGTTCTCGACGCTGAAGGACGTCGCACTGGGCACGATCGCGGCCAGTTGCTGCAGTGCTGCCTGCTCGACGTCGTGCTCGACAAAGAGGACGATCGGGTGCGGGTAGCACCGCAGCACGTTGAGTTCCAGGAGCAGCAGGCTCGTGCGCATGCTCTCGAGCCCCTGCTGCTTGCGGCTGACGGTGTAGATGATCACGCCCCTTGTGTCTGCGACGTTGCGGGCAAACGTGTCGTCCACATCGACGCCCTTGACGCCCGCCGCGGCCAGCGCTGCCGCAAGCGACCCCCGCAGCTGCTCGTTCAGCTGCTCTTGCCGGTCCAGGCTGACCCGCAGCCCCCGTAGTTGCGCCGCCTTGGCCGCCGCACCCGCCTCGGCCTCGCCCACCTGCTGCAGGACCCGGCCCCGCTCGTTCTCCATCGTCATGCGCGTGCGGTCGGCCGTGGCGCGCAGCTGCGCGATGTTGCCGCGCACCTCCTCCAGCTGCCGACGCGTCTCCTCCACGCCCCCGGCGCTCTTCTCGGCCTGCTCGTTGGCCATCCGCTGCAGCGCGTTGGCCGCACGCAGGCCCTTGAGCGTCTCCTCGTCCGCGGCAATGGCGCCCTTGGTCCGCCGCAGCGCGTACACAAGGTCCTCCACGTGCTCCTCCGCGTCGATGCGCTGTTGCCGCTGGCTGTACAGCTGCGTGAGGCCAAACACGAGCACCAGGCCGACCAGGACCGTCGTCGGTTGCATGGGGGAGAAACTGCAGAGAGAGTTTCCGATGACGTCGCTGAGGGGCACGAACAGACTGTTGCTTGCCGTCCTCGTGCTGCTGCTCGCCCTTGCCCTTGCCCCGGGAGCAGTCACGGGGGCAGCCGCGGCCGCTCCCGCCACTGGGCGCGCCACCGGACGGACAGGGGCCAAGGTAGCGTCCGCGAGTGACAACAAAAACAGCCGGGTCGGGTCGGGCAACAGGGTGACCGCGTCGGCGTCGGCGTCGGCGCCGACAGCAACCGCAGCACCGCACGCAGACGCCGCCGTGGTCGTGCCCGTGGCCGTCGAGCCCCCAGAGTACCATAGCGAGGACGAGCCACGCAACGTGGCGTACTTTCTGGACGCAAACGGAGGCATGCATGGCTTTGACGTGGACACGAGAAAGTATCTGGGCTCGTTCCGTCAGGGCCCGCTCGTGTCGTATGCCGCCCTTGGACGGAATACGGAAGCCTAACCCCCCTGCTGACAACAGAACGCCCAAGCAGTACAAGACTGTCCCTGCGGTTGTCATGGACGGCACAAGCAGCAGCAGTGACGGCGGAAGCAACGGCCGCAATGGCGAGGGGTCGCTCTCCCTGGTCGAGGCCACCGAAGGATTCTACACGGGGCGCTACCTGGCAAACCCTTCTGACGGCAGCCTGTTTCTCATGAACGAGGGACGACCCGTCGAGGTCCTTTATTTACTTTTTTATTTTTATTTTTTCACCCTTGCTTTCCTACAGAAACTCGGCGTCAACATGCGAGACCTTGTCAACCGCTCGCCGTACAAGTCGGACGCGAACGGCCAAATTGTCGTCGGGTCCCACCAGACGCTCATGATCGCCATCGACCGCAACACATCGCGCGTCGTGCGTGTCTTTGACGTCCTCCAGAGCAACGAAAAGGTCGCAAAGCCCACCCGCATCCCCGGAGACGCCGTCTACATGAAGATGGCCAAGTACACCATCTCCTTCCAGGACAGCAGCGAGGAGATGTATGTTCCACGAAAGGGTACAAACATTTTTGATGCTACTTGTCTGTAGTTCCAATACAACGTATCTCGAGTACATTGCCGAGACCTCGTCGTCTGCCTCGTCGCTTGCAGACTATGGTACGTGTATTTTTTTTTTTTTTTGTTGGTGTCTGTGTGAAAAGAGAAAAACAAATTTATTACTGCAGACCGCTTTGAAAGTATGTGGCAAAACTTCATCCTCTCCCCAATGAGCCGAACCCTCGTGCAGGGGCCCGCCATCGCCATCTACATCCCCGACTCGCAGAACCGCATCCATCGTTACGATTTTAAGCAAAAGGGTACGCCTTTTTTGGATGGCATGCCTTGCTGAAAAAAAACAAAAACAAAACACAAATAGCCGTCTCGGGCGACGTCGGCCGGCCGTACGTCTATGTGGGCTTCTTTGGCGACGAAATGATGGTATTGGAGGGCAACCTGCAGTCGACGCAAAAAGTATCGGACGCAGTGCAGAGCGTGTGGCACAACGGCGACGGCGCGCCCGACATCAAGGACGCCCTCGTGCCCGTCTTCACGTGGCGCGATGTTGGGAATGGCGGAGCCTTCTTCACCGTCGTGGAGCCTCCGCCGCCGGTCATTGACCGCACCGATGTCTCTGTGGTCGTGACACCTATTGTCGAGACCGCCGGCAGCAACGACTCCAACGGTGCAAGTACTCCCATGCAAACAGACGAGGCCGGCGAGTCGTCCGTGCTCTTCAACGTCGCCGTCGCCGTCACTGTCATCATCGCCAGCAGTGCCTTCATCTTTGTCGTGTGGAATCGTCGCGGGCCCACGAGTCTTCTATCTTCCTCGCCCTCACAGCCGTCGGCATCAGCATCGTCGAAAAAGAAGAAAAACAAGAAGCGCAAGCCCGGCCAAACGGGCACTGGCGCTGCCGACGACAACGACCTGGCTGAGGAGACTGATCCCACTCCCGCCGCAGCAACAGCGCAAGCGGCAGTGGCAGCAGGGCCCGTTGCCGAGCCCGCAAAGAGCCTCCTCCTCGATGTTTCCTCCGAGGTCCTGGGCCGCGGCAGCCACGGCACGATCGTCTTCCGCGGCACGTTTGACGGCCGAGCGGTGGCCGTGAAGCGTCTTCTGAGCGATTTCTACGACGTCGCTGAGCGCGAGGTCCTTCTGCTGCAAGACTCTGACAACCACACCAACGTGATTCGGTATTACTACCGCGAGAAGAGGGACGAGTTCCTGTACATTGCCCTCGAGTTGTGCGCTGGTTCGCTGTTTGACTTTCTCGAGCCCAACTTTGTCGCCAATCTCGAGGAGGGTCAGCGCGTGCTCAAAATGGTGGGCGACGGCCTTCAAATCGTCCATAAAAGTAGGTCCCTTTTTTTTTAAGAAATTCTTTTTTTTTTTTAAAACCCTTACTTTAGGGAAAACCATCTGTGTGCCTCTGGACAGACTACTGGCCGACATGTTGACGGGCCTGGCACACCTGCACAACAACAACCTGGTGCATCGCGACGTCAAGCCGCAGAACGTGCTCATCACGCCAACGGGTTCCACGCTCATCTCAGACTTTGGCCTGAGCAAAAAGCTCGCCGACGACCAAAGCTCGTTCCGCACCACGGCCAACAACGGCACGCTTGCATGGAGTGCCCCCGAAACCCTCTCGGACGAGCTGATCTCGGCCGCCGTGGCCGCGGGCCAACAAGGCGGCGACGTCTCCTCCAGCTCAAACCTGTCCGATGCGTCGTCCTCTGGCGACTCGGACCAGCAGCAGCGCGAGCGGAGGACCAAGTCGGTGGACGTGTTCTCGGCCGGCTGTGTTATCTTCTATGTCCTGACCAAAGGCAGGCACCCGTTTGGCGAGAGTTTCGAGCGACCTGTAAGCCATCCAGTGCCACTTCGAAAATTGCTAACAATTATCGCCCAGGTAAATATCAAGTATAATCGCAAGAATCTGTCGGCCCTGGCACACAACGTCGAGGCATGCGATCTGGTGGACAAGATGACGCAGCATCGTCCCGCTGACAGGATCTCGATGGACCAGGCTCTCAGGCACCCGTTCTTCTGGGATGCACAAAAGCGGCTGGCGTTCCTGCAAGAGGCGTCTGACCGCTTTGAGATCCTGGAGCGCGACTCGCCGCTCGTGTTGACGCTGGAGACGACCGCTTTCAGTATCCTGGGCACGTCATGGCACGACAGGATTGACCCGATCTTTTTGGACAACTTGGGCAAGTACCGCAAGTACCAGGTGGGCTCTGTGCGCGATCTCCTGCGCGCCATCCGCAACAAGAAGCACCACTACATGGATCTTCCCCCCGAGGTGCAGAACGTGCTCGGTCCCCTGCCCGACGGCTTTTTGCAGTACTTTACTTTGCGTTTTCCGCTGCTGCTCATGAATGTTTACAACGTCATCGCCGCCAACCCTGCCTGCCGCCAAGACCAGATGTTTGCGCCCTTCTTTTAGCTTTTTTTTTTTTTTTTTTAGGAGAAATTAATGATGATAGTTTGGCAGTGTTTTATATAGATTTTATTTGCGGCTACAAAAAAATTCACAAGCAGAGGGATCATGTGGGATTTTCTCTTCCTCTTTCGAATTTAGGCAACCTGCTGGGTGGGGGGAACGCGGTCCTCGGTGATGGGCTCGGTGACGGTGACCTCGTTCTTGGGGTCGAAGATGACGACTGCGTCGGGGAGGGCGTGCTTGGGGCCGAGCTTGCCGTCCTTGTCCTGGGGGAGCATGATCTTGACCTTGATGCCGAGGACACCCTGGCGCAGGAGGACGTGGCGGACAGCACGGTCGATGAACTCCTTGGTGGGCTGACCCGAGTGGATCATAAAACCGTCAACAAACTTCATCGACTTGGCACGCGCCGCGCGGAGCTTGCCCGAGACGATGACCTCGCAACCCTTGGCACCGCTCTCCATGACGAACTTGAGCACACCGTAGCAAGCACTAACGAGAGGAAAGGGGGGGGAAAAAAAAAAGAGAGATTAAATCACACGCAGTGCGCATTTAGCAAACACGTACCGGCGCACAGCAAGACCACCGAGGAGCTTGTAGCGGAGCGACTCGGCCTGGGAGATGGCCGAGAGACCACGCTGGGCGACCTTCTCGGCAAAGAGCTCGACCGAGTTCTCGGGGAAGTTGAAACGCTTCTGGACAACCGAGGTCAGCTCGCGGATGCGGCGGCCCTTGTCACCGAGCACGTTCTGGGTGCGGGTGGCACGGATGATGATCTCCTGGCGGGTGGGGGTGACGCGGACCTCGACACCGGCGTAGCCGTCCTCGGAGAGCTCGCGGGTGAGGAGCTCGTTCAGCTCGGCGTAGAAGACACCGTCGGCAATGAACCTAAATGAAGGCACGGGTTAAGCCACGCTGCAAAGCACAAGCAGCCACGCTGCACGCCGTACTTTCTGCGCTTCGAAATCTGGGTAATGCCAGCCATGGTTTTGAATGGACCTGCAAAGAGAGACGGTGCAAAATTTAGTTCCTGTGTCCACCCCACGTCCAATCTCCAATCCTCAATCCCAATCCCAATCCCAATCCCAATCCCAATCCCAATCCCCAATCCTATCTCCTCCTTCGACCCCTCGTTGCACCCCCACCTCACCGCTGCCCTCCCCGTCCCTGCCCTCGCTGCCCTCGTCTCACTGCCCCTTGGGTCGCGTTCACGTACTTTTTGAAAGAGACCGACCTCAGGGAGCAACACTTCTTTTTTGCCGGGTTATGGAGGCAGCAGCAGCACGTCGGGCGCGTTTGGCGGCCTTGAAGGCGCAAGTCAGTGGCGACGATACCAATGGGGCGTCGACGGCAGCAGCGGCAACGGTGCCAACAACTAGCAAGCGAGGGCGCGAGGACCCAGAAGAGTAACGCTTTTTTTAATTTTTTATTTGTGCGCGTCGATTGAACCTCGCTGTTTGGGCAGATCGGCCGTCGCGTTCAGAAACTACAAGCCGCAGGGCGACGAGCTCAAGACGCTGGAGAAGCCAACGGTGGAGGTGACGACGGTGGAACAGGAAGCAGAAAAGATTGCGCCGTCGCGTGAGGAGCTAACCAAGGCGCACGAAGTCGTACGTCGCTCGGTCATTGCGTGTCGCGCTTAACCGCTTTACTCTGTGCTCCACAGGACCTGCTCAATCTAGCACCACGGAAACCAAACTGGGATTTGAAGCGCGATGTCGAGAAAAAGGTCGCCAAGTTGGACAAGCGCACCAAGCGTGCCATCAACGAGCTCCTCCGTACGTTGCCCGCCCTTGGAGTCTCTCCACGGCTAACTATTCTGTTTTGGGATCAGGCGAAAAGGTCATCGCACAGAGCGGCGAACAAGAAGGTGGAGCCAACAAGGATTTGGCGGGAGTCGTCGCGGCCCACGAGAATGACGACGACGATGATTAGACCTTTATGTATTATAGTTCGATCGTGCAAGACTGCGAGCTGACTTTAGTGAAAAGTGAGACGACCCAAAGTGGGGACAGGAAAACAAACTGAAAGCGAAGGAAGGAAGGAAGAAAAAACACTTTCAAAAGTTTCACTGCTGTTGCCAATCACCGCTCGTCGACCGCATTCTCGACTGCACTGACCCATCAGCGAGCTTTCAGCAACATCGTCCCGCGCACAATACATATGAAAGTCAAGGTAAAGTGTGCGGCTGCAGCACAGAGCAGAGCATTCATTCGGCACGATTGACAGGTACAAGGATGGCATGGCATTGCCGTATGGAAATGGGACGTGGACGACGAGTCCTGCGGCATCTGCCAAATGCCATTTGATGGGCCGTGCACCGATTGCAAGCTTCCAGGCGACGACTGCCCACTAGGTACGCTGTTGTGGTGTTCTATTGGGGGAGCTATAACAACGGCCGTCTTCTGCAGTATGGGGGCAATGCAACCACTGCTTCCACATGCACTGCATCCTACGGTGGATCAACTCGCAGAACAACAAGCAACCGTGCCCGATGTGTCGCCGCGAGTGGAAGTTCAAGGAGACGTGAGGACGTTTGGTTTGAACTTGTGTATCTGTACCTCTCATGATTAAAAAAAAAAAAAAATTTTTTTTTTCCCTTCCTTTCTCTTGCCTCTGGAACGCGACAAGAAAGGATGGCCTTTGTGACTCCAGGATCTCCAGGATCCTATTCTACGTTGGCCTAGCTGCCCAAAAGAATCAGAAGGCTGACCACTTGGGTTGGCCACTTTACCGTTACGAAAAGTAGAATGACTGCGCCCGCACCCGCGCCGCAGCAGGACAACGGCGGCGTGTTCCTGGTGGGCTACGGCGCCACGTTTCTCACGGTCGAGTTGAAGACGTCCAAGGCACTGCCGCCGTCCGCGTGGCAGGACTGCGTTGTTGCTGCACAGGGCCAAGATGGCGCAGGCAACAACAACAACAAGGCGACCGTGGCCAAGTGCGCTGCTCAGCTGGACAGGCTGCGCAACAGCGCCCTCAAGCCAGAGCGCAGCGAGGCAGGGCTGTTTGCGCTGCTGCTGTACACGTGGCAGCTGGACCACCTGGATGCGATGCGGCAAGAGTCCGCTGCGGCCGTTGTGCCACAACCGCAGTTTGTGTGGGGCGAGTGCTTCATCAACAAGAAGGAGGCTGTGTACAAGACGCTGCTGGAGGAGAAGGCGTGCGCCCTCTTCAACGTCGGTGCACGGTGCAGCCAGCTCGGCGCGATGCAGGATGTGTGGTCCAAGGAGAGTCTCAAGGCGGCCGCCGTCTATTTCCAGGTAGTGGCCCCTAGCCTGTCCAAGTTAGCTTTAAATATTGCTGAAGAGGGCAGCAGGCGTGTTTCTCCACATCCGCGATCGGCTCGTCGTCCGCTTTGAGCACAAGCCCGCGAAGAACAGCGATCTCAACGAGGCCTCGCTCACCGCGCTCTACAACGTCATGCTCGCCCAGGCGCACGAGTGCTACTTTGAGTTTACCAACATTGGTACCGCAGCAAAAAACCTTGTTCTTTATTTCATCGCTAATGACAATACAACAACAAAAAAGAGAGCCCACACAGCCTCGTCGCCGCGCAAGTGGCGATGCAGACAGCCGAGTATTACGACGTGGCACAGCGCAACTCCAACGAAAAGGTCGGGTTCATGGACCATCCACGCTTTCCCAAGGCGTGGGTCGAACACATGCACGCCAAATGCCTTCTCTTCTCGGCCCTGGCGCACGTCCACGTCCCGCCCACGATAGAGGGCAAGGAACTCGGCGAGCGCATCTACCATCTGCGTACCGCCAACGATTTGCTCACAAAGGCGACTGCCTCCGTCAACGCGACCAAAGGCATCCAGACAAACCTTTGCCATCAGATCAAAGTAATATGTGATCGACTTTTTTGCTGTGGGGATTGAATGATTTTTTTCTGAATTTAGAAATACCATGAAACGGTCCATGGCCAACTCACTTTTTCAAGCAAGCTCAACTCCGATGTTAACCGCGAGCTAATCCCCAAGGATGTCGAGGTGACACCGATCAAGCGGCCCTCGACCCCGCTCGTGCACGCGATGGACATTGGCACGCCCAAGGACTGGCTCAACAAAGGCTTTGCCAGTGCACATGAGAATATTTTCGATATTCTTCTTACTACCGTCGAATCCGAGAGATGGACCAAGCACGCCGAGTCACTCGCCGCATCCCTCGCCCTGATTTCCACGCAGATCGCCACCCTTCAAGAACGTTTGAGCTCGTACGACCAATCTTTTTTTTAAAACAGTTTTTTCTAAATGAAAAAATTAGCGCCTACAATTGGCTTTCGGCCACATCGCTTTTACCGACCGATGACGCGACTACCGCTCGTCACGCCATGCTCGAGTCACTCCTCGCCAGCCAGCAACAGGTTGTCACAATCTCGGCCGACCGCGCCGCCCTCGAAGGCACTTTGGTCTCGACCGTCCCCCGATCAAGCACCCTTGTGGCCGATGTCGCTGCCCAGATGGAGTCTGTCCGCTCGTTGCAACAATCGATCTCCACTCTGCAACAAATGGCACAACCCGCTCTGGTAAGGAAGGTTTAAAAAGAAAATAATTTTCTTTTAAAACAAATTGATGTCCAAAGGATTGGTGCCAGCAGTTCCAGAAGCCGCTCCTTCAAGTGGAGGCAGCGCTTGCCGCGGATCCGCAGGCACAGGTCTACTCGGTCACCCCTGACCAACCCCGCAAAGCCGCCGCAGTCAAGCCCTCCAAAGAAAATTTGACTCCTACAGCCAGTGTTGCAAGCCCTTCGCACGCGGCGGCCAAGGTAGCCAGTCCGACTGTTAAATCGCCCGCTCCTGCGGCGAGCCCAGCCAAATCCACGGCAAGTCCTCAGGTCAAGAGCCCGGCGCAGCCTCTTCCAAAGGTGACCAGGGCTGTTTCATCGTCGACAACGGTTGAGCCACTGTGCACCTACTCTGCCGATGTGCGTGCCCAGCTGAGTTTTGAAAACGACCTTTTGATGAAAAAGTTTATCAAGAAATAGCTACGACCGATGGATGGCGTTGAAATACGATAAAACCGAATTGAACAAAGGAAATTGAACAAAGGAATGCAACAAACGTTCTAGAGACTAAGGAACGATCGGTCCCCTGGTTCCTACAAAAGGGAAAAAAAAAAAATTAGTGCGGTAGCAGATTTAGGAAGATTGAGGAGGAAGAGGGACAGGATAGAGCTCAGTAGACAAAACTCCACAGAAATGATTCGGAAGATTGACAGACTGTACATAAAATGTACGATAATTTGATGTTATTCATCTTTGCTTGGAACGGTGGGTGGAGAGGGAAAAGGCAGAGGAAGCGGTGTACCTTGTCTGAAAATGAACAATTCTGGCCCTGTACGCATCTTCATTGCGAAATCTGTTTGATCAAGGTTAGAAATATACCCTTCTTATTCATTGGGGAGGCGAAAAAGAAAAAGAGAGAGAGAGAGAGGCGAATCAAAGAGAATCATGCTGTTGGGAATAAAAGTCTGGCACGGAAAACTTGGCAGTCACTTGATTTATAATATTTGTAAAGAGCATATCAAGAAGTCTAATCATATTTTGATTCTGGGAGAGTGGGGGCGGGGGCTGAAAAAGAAGGAGGAGGTGCTGCAGTACCTTTCATGCACAGACAAGGCTGCCTTCCGCTCAAAGTCCAACGTGACACGTGGCAAAAAATATTGCGTCAACGACGACAAAAAGCTCACCAATCTCATCAAGACTTATCTGCCTCCTCCCTGGGAGCGACGGCGGACGGCCCCTCGAGCGCCCAAAGCGGCTCAAACCTGTACGAAAATTTATTTGGAATTTTTTAATTAACCCGCCTGTGACGGTGCGACATTACGATGGAATGGAGCCTGCATTACGTTCTCGTTAGTCAAAATATCTGGGGGAAAAGATGCACACAGGGAGGAGCACAGGAGAGCGGAAGGATCATATACGGTAGAGCAATGTTGGTATTTGGTTCTCATCAAAGAATATTACAGCCCCGAAAGATATAGATGAATTTTCTAATCATTTCCTTCCCAAAGAGGAAGCACGACTTTTGGACAAAAAAGAAAAAAACAATTACCTTCTTAAGTCAGGCGCACGATGGCCGGATTCATTTGCACAGGGCAGTGGTGTCCGAACGACCCTATTGAAATTAAAAAAACAGAAAATAAGAATTTGACTTTGGAAAAAAAAAAAAGGCAAAAAAAAAGACGTCTGAAAGAAGGAGATCATCTGAGTTTTTGAGCATATGGGATTGTTTGTCATCGTGGCATCAGACCCGAAAGATAAAATATAAAAACGTTCTAATCCTGTCCTTGTGGTGAGCGAGGTAGGTCGGGTGGAGGGAAAAGGAAAAAGAAAAGACTCCAAAAAAAAAAAATACCTCTTTGTCTTGGGCGTCTGTTACTTGGCCTGCAAACGACCAATGTGTTAGAACGGTTCCATTAAACTACAAGACAGGGAAGGAGAGAGAAAGAGGACAAGAGACAGGGTCAGTTAGGGCCTTTTTATCCACCTTTTTTGTGCAAGCAGAAAAGACCAAGTACTGCTTCCTCACCCTCTGCAGTTCCCTCCTGGTCGCTCGATTTGCCGCCAATGGAGAGGAGGAAGGAGAAGTGGAGGGGACGGACCAGGGGAGGACAACCCACCTTGTCCGTCGACCCTTTTCGCTTCCACCCCGAAATCCCCCAAATCCAGCTCGACCAAAAGCACATGCAAAGAGCGAAAAGGAAGACAGGAAACAGAAAAGAGAGAGAGAGACAGGGCTAGGCCCGCACGCGTTGCGTTCGGATTACTGTTCGTACGTGTCCTCATTCACCGTCCCTTCCCCTCTCGGCCCGCCACCGCCCGGCCATGTGGTGCGTACCATCTTTATTTCAGCCTTTTTGAATGTGTCTCCCTTGTGTGCGGGGTTTCGCTTCCGATGTTTTCCGATAGAACCTGTCACGGGTCCTTCCGAGCGCAATCTAACCACGCCGCCCCCACTTTGCTTCTTGTAGGGACCACCTGCCATGGCCGACCTGGAGAAGCAGCCGCTGCTGTCGACCAACGCGACAGGTACTCGAATACGGGGACTGTCGGATAGACAAACACTAACGAGACGCGTCCCGTATCGCAGTGGCCTCGTACGAGCAACTGAGCGACCTCCCACCTCGGGCGACCCCGACGGAGTACGGTGGTACGTTCTTTTCATCGCCCCCCCTCCCCCCTACGTCTACGTGTCTCTTGCTGAAGAAACGGAAACAATAAGCAGGCAGTAATGTTGACAATGGCGTGGCGAGCGACCCATTTGCGGCCGCGTTGGATGACGATGAGACGGCCCGCAAGCGCAAGTCGTTTTGGATCCGCGCCCGCTACTACTTCCCCGTGCTGGCGTGGGCGCCCATGTACCAAAAGTCGTACCTGCTATCGGACTTTATTGCCGGCACGTCGGTCGCGTTCATGATCATCCCGCAGGGACTGTCCTACGCGAGTCTCGTCAACCTCGACGAGCCAAAGTACGGACTGTACGGTGCGTTCTTCCCCGTCATCATCTACGCCATCTTTGGCACGTCGCGGTACGGCTAGGTCTCATTAGACCCTCCAGTGATATGTAAATCTCGTTGTTCCCGTTAGTCAAATGAGCATCGGCCCGGAGGCTGTCGTCGCCTTGCTCACGGGTGCCGCTGTGTACGCCTACACCGACCAGGCAGAAAAGCTCGAGATCATCGCCGTGCTCAACTTCCTTGTGGGCGCCTTTACACTCATCATGGGTCTGCTGCGTCTGGGTTTTCTGGACTCGATCTTCTCGCGTGCCACCAACCGTGGCTTCATCACCGGTGTTGCCCTCGTCGTCATGGTGGAGCAGCTCAACAATTGTTTCGGCATCCCCAAGGACTCTCACGTGTGCCCCTCTGCCGTCCCTGGCTCTGAATCGGGTTCCGAGTGTGAGGAGGTCCCGCACGAAACGTCGGCTGTCAAGATCCTCTTCACCTTTCTCGGACATCTCGGCCAGGCACAGTGGCGACCCTTCCTGTTTTCCTTTTTCGTGTTTGGCTACCTCATCACGATGGACTCTATCAAGCGAAAGTACACCAACCTCACCTTCCTAAAGTTTATCCCCAATGTCCTCATCGTCGTTGTCTTCTCCATCCTGTTTGTTTGGGCGCTGAAACTCGACGAGCTCGAAGCCGGACTGCTCCCGATTTTTGGCGATATTTCCGGTGGATTCGTCGCCCCATCGTTCCCAAAAGTATGCAAAGGAAACTCGCTACATTTCCCCTTTAAAAATTGTTTTTGTCCCCTCCATCCCAGTTCACAAGCGAGAGCCTGTCCATCATGGCACCCAGTGCTCTCGTCATTGTCATCGTCGGATTTGTGGAGTCCATCATCGCTGGCAAGCTCATGGCAGCCAAGCACAAGTATTTTTTTTTTCTTTCTTTCTCGACGCTTTATGTTTATCTCATTAATAGCTACGCCCTGTCGGACAACCGCGAGCTCGTCGCCTTTGGTATGGCCAACCTTATCGCTTCCTTCTTTGGCGCCTACACGGCCTTTGGATCGATGCCCCGTACGCGCATGAACGACAGTGTCGGTGCCAAGTCGCAAATGGCTGGATTTATCACATCCATCTATGTCCTCATTGCCATTCTCGCACTCATGCCCATGTTCAAGTTTCTGCCCAGGGCCACGGCGAGTGCCATCGTCATGTTTGCCGCGTACAGCCTGATGGAGGTCCACGACTTTATTTACTTTTACAAGGTAACCCCAGGCTCTGCGATGTTTCTTCTGTTAAATAAAAAAAACAACAACGAAAAACAGATGAAGGCCTGGTTTGACCTGATCATCGCGCTTACTTGCATCATTGTCACATTTTGCATTGGTGTCGAGGTACACAGGCTCGCTAAAGACTCGGATCTCTCAATAAAACAAAATCATGTTGTATTTAGGTCGGCGTCTTCTTCACCTTGGCGATCTGTATTGGTCTCCTCGTGAAAACCGTCACCCGTGATCCCTTCCTACCAATTGGTTACGTTACCGAGACTCACACCTTCCAGCCCCTGAGCTCCAAGACCCCCGAGGTCAAGTGGATCGACGGCATCCTCATCATCCAGTTTTTGGTAGGAAACCGTTTCCACGTATCTGTTTTTTACCCTTTATAATTTTTATTTTTTTTTAATACGTGATCAGGACTCGATGTACTATGCCAACGGAGGCCTGTTCAAGGAGCGCCTTCGTCGCCTCGAACTCTTTGGCTCGCTGGGCATCCACCCCGGCAGCGATGTGCGCGAGAGCAAGCTAGAGTCTGTGATCTTTGACTTCCAGCGCATGAACACGATCGACATCAGTGCCCTGGCCATGCTCGAGGAGGTCTTCCGCGACTACTCTGCCCGCAAGATCCGCATCATCGCCGTCAAGCTCAACAGCGAGGTGTACGACCTGTTTGAAAAGTCTGGCATGAACGCATTCCTCTTCTACGGCCGCAACTTGGACTCGATCGAGGAGGCCGTCAACCTCGTCCGTCACTCTGCATGATTTAAAAGTTTTTTTTTTCCGTTTGTGTAGTGGGTCCTACCATGGGAAACTATTTTGAGTCACGAGCCGTTCCGCGGAATGCGCACGCTCTTGCTGCTGCTGCTGCAGCTCGTGGCCCTACTAGTACCCGCTGCCGTGGCAAGAGCCCAGCAGCCGCCCTGGACCTCGTCCACCCTCCCAGGTAAAATAAGACAAGCTTGTTTCACGTGTGTTTCACATAACAACACGAACCCGTCTGTCTCCCTTCTTTTTTTTCTTTCGACAAAAATAACAGCCTGCTGCACCGACGTCCACAGGACCTATGACGAGACTGTCCGGGTATTTAGTGCCGCCCTCACCGAGGTTGCGTGCTTTGACTGTGGCCCCGAGCTCGAGACGCTGGGCGTGTTTGGCCAGCTCAACTACGTCGCCCCCAACAGTGACGACGACTACAATGGCCAGATTGCGGAAACGCCGCAGGTGAGCCTGAGCTGCTACAACTGCACGTCCCTGACGTCCCTGGGCGTGTTCCCCGTGCTGCCGTTCTTCTTGTCTGGCGTGAACCTGACGGTCACCTGCGTCGACTGCCCCCAGCTGCTAAATCTCGCCCACTTCCCAAACATGTCCACGGTGGTCGCACCAGATAACGGGTTTTTCTTTTCGTTGCAGGTGAACGTGACCGTGCTGTGCCAGTCGTGCCCCGTGCTGCCCACGCTGACCGACCTGACGGCCCTCACGTCCTACTACGGCACCATCGACGACGGCCTCGCCGGTGCACTGAATTTTATCACCCTCTCGTTTGCCTGCGTCGACTGCGCCTCCTTGGCCGTTGCCGTCGACATGGCCGCACTCGTCTTGATCGGGCCCACGGGGTCCCTCAGCGTTACCTGCAAACAGTGCCCCGCCCTGACCAGCGGCCTGTCCCTCCCGCAGGCGTCCACGCTGTGGCTGGCCCAGTCCGGCTTCTCAGACGTGGTGGTCCTCAACTGCACCGACTGCGCTGCTCTGACCACCCTCGTGGATGCTCCTGTGCTGGGCTCGCTAGGCAGGCCACCAAACGACGTCGGTAACTCGTGGCTGACCCAGCTGTACCTCGTCGGCCTCACGTGCCAAGGATGCCCCAGCCTGTTGACCGTGGCAAACGTGCCAGCGCTAGAAATGGTCATGCCCTACTACAACCTGCTCCTGGGAGTGCAGTGGACCATCCGGTGCGTTAGCTGCCCGGCCTTGACGACGGTCGTCTCGACCACGGACGCGTTTACCAGCTTTGCTGGCCCGTCCGTGCTTAACATCGTGGTCAACTGGACGTGCGTCGACTGCCCCGTCCTCACGTCCTTTATCAGCGACCCATCGAGCGTGCAAACCATCGTGGGCAACTCGATCAACCCGGCCGCCGCGACAGCGAGTGTCGTCGCGATGACCTGCGTCAACTGTGGCGCCATCCAGTCGTTTGGGTCGTGGGATTCGCTGTCCTCACTCAGCACGGCCACTGGAACAACGACACCAGCGGTCCCCCGGCTGATGTTCTCGTGCCAGAACTGCTCCTCGATGGCGTGGCCCATGTGCATCCCCTCGTTCGCGCAGTTTGACCCGCAGCTCACGAACATTCAGGTGTCCTGCGACAACTGCGCAACCACGTTCAATGCCACCGAGCCGATCTCGTATGTCTTTGCGGGCGTCCTGCCCACGTACCTCGCCGAGTTTTCCGACGAGTCGGCACTTTCCATCCGTGACGTCCCAGGCGTGGTGCCGCTCGGGTTCCTGCGCGGTCTTGTCCCTGTCCAGTACCTCCACCGTCTCGAGATCATCAACGTCGCGCAGCTGGCCAACCTGGACGCGCTGGTCAACGTGGTCCGTGTCGAGCATGACGTTATCATCACGCAAAACGCAGCCCTCACAAACATGGACGGGCTCGGCGCCAGCCTGTCGCACACCGCCGCAGCCACCGTCACCGACAACCCGCTGCTGTGCAACATCAACACGCCCATGTACCGCCAGATCGTGTCCTCCAACCGCGTAATCATCTCGGCTAACGGCAACACACAGCAGTGCTCCCGGCTCATGCCCAGCCGGCCCGTCCAGCCCGCGGTTGTGGCGCGCTCGACCTCGACCATCGCGCTCGCGTGGGACACTCTCCAGCTCCAGCCATCGGTGCGCGTCCAGTACTCGGTCCAGCTGAACGGCGTGGTCGTGCTCACGTACCAGGCATTCAGCCCGCCCGCAATGCCCTATTCGATTACCGGCCTCAGCCCCGACACGACCTACGTCTTTGTCATCGCGGCCACCATCAACGGCAATGCGGCCCTCTCCCTGCCCCTGACCACGGCCACGTACGCGGGCATCGTCGATGTGTGCCCGCTGGGCTTTGTGCCTACATCAAACACGGTCAACACAACGACGACAGCCGTCACCTCCTCCGACGGCGACTGCGTCCAATGCGGCCCGGGCACGTTCGTGTCGTTCAACCGCCTTTCTTGCGCACAGTGCGTCCGCGGTACCGCCTCCAGCATGGCCGGCGCCAGCGGCAGCTCGCAGTGCATCCTCTGTGCCAAGGGCTACAAGGCCACCGATGTCGGCTTGGTCTCGTGCAGCAAGTGTGCCTCGTCCGAGTACTGCCCCATGGGTGCGGCGTCGTCATTGTCGCAGAACCCGATCGCGTGGCTAAACAGCGAGATTGTGGGGCTGGCCTCTTCGCAGGAGATGGCGGTGTCGGCCGACACAGTCTTTATCCTCGTGTTTTTGTGCGTGGGCATTGCGATCACGATCCCGCTGATGACGCAGCGGTGCCGCGAAAACAAGATGATCGAGGTTTACGTCAACCACTTTGCGGCGGTCATGCGCACGCCACGCTGGCTCATGAGCGTGGACCTGGACGCGCGGCACAAGGGGAACAAGCACAGCCTTATGGAGCCACTGTCGTACGACCGCGGCATCGTGGGCATCTGGGTCGTCCTGGGCGTCCTCTTGTCGACCACGGCCCAGGTAGCGTAGCACAAGCACAATTTCCACGTGAATACTTACCTGTCTGTTCTCTTTTTAGGTGTACAACTTTACCCAGAACGAGTTTAGCATGGTGACGTCGATGCAGCCCGGCACGACCTTTTACGACGGCTCGCCCATCAGCGAGGCCGTTGCGTTCCTCAATTTTTCCGTGACGCTCATTGCTTCGCCTGTCTCGTGCTCGAGCGAGGACTTTAACGTGCAATTGGCCATTGGCGATGTCTCCCTGAGCGAATGGTTGTGCGTGGATCAGCCCAACGGACAGACCACGTTCACGTACAGCGTTGCCGACAGGACGCTCGTCGATAGCACGTCGTCCACGGCCGTCGTGGCGCTGACGATCAACAGCGCCAACGGCAACAATGTGTTTGTGCCCGTGGTCGAGTACAACATCACGGCCCTGATGATTGACCAGTCATGGCTGGTCGTGAGCGAAGCGATCGTCAAGGAGGACGGCAGTGCCGTGCTGACGGGTGCAACAGTGGTGACGCTGGCCGGCGTGGCGGCAGAGATGCTGGACGCGTCGTTCCACCAGCTGGCTACGGGCTACTCGTTCTCGTACATTGACACCGAGGGCAACTTTGCCACCGAGCCGCAGCAATCCTTCAGCTTCCAGGTCAACATCAACGTGCCCTCGTACTACCTGCGCAACGGTGAGGTGCAGGTCATCTCGCTGATCTCGTTCCTCTCTGGGTTAATCTCGATTCCGGGTGGTGTCATCACCGTCGGCACCTTCCTCGCGTTCTGCTACTCGTACTATGTGCACTATTTTATGCACGATGAGGAGAATGACCAGGCTGGCTACGAGATGTCCATCTTCTCGCGCATGAGCTCGTCGTCCACGCTCATCAGCACGCCGGCGTCGCCCGTACTGTCGCGCCAGTCGTCAAACTTTTCGCAGACGTCCATGCTCCCGTCGTCAGTCCATCAGCCGCCCAGACGAGGGACCGTCTATTCGCGCGTGCCCAGCCAGTCCGGGGAAAGCATCCGCAGCTTCCGGTCAGGCGACACGAGCAGCTTCACCACCAGCCCGTCTGGCTCGCAACTGAGCCTGCAGATCCCGTCTACTATGCTGTCCAACATGGACAGCATGCCCTCAGCGATCAGTCTCACAAGCACACCGATATCGCCCCTATCGCGCAACTTCTCCATCGGAACCCTCACCGCCCGCCTCGACTCCATCCGGACTTCCTACGCCACCCGCACGAACAGCGTGGCAAGCAACATGAGCAGCACCTCAACGGCCGGCCCTCGGGACTTGGACGCGCTCTTGCCCGACGATTGAACAATGATTTTTTTTTTAAATATATACATATGTATTCTAGCGCCCTGAACCACAGCCGCCTTCCCTTTTCG
>Ga0302227_10001011_pt1 | contig 21604 bp, 23 predicted proteins | sample II_Palsa_N1_1_FD_193525 | JGI IMG/M metagenome (GOLD analysis project Ga0302227, IMG submission 193525) | Peat permafrost microbial communities from Stordalen Mire near Abisko, Sweden - II_Palsa_N1_1 | ecosystem: Environmental > Terrestrial > Soil > Palsa > Peat permafrost | place: Sweden... | reverse complement strand
CGCGCCTGACCAGCTGGTAGAGCCGGTTCGCGGTCGGCGTGATGCCGAACCGGAAGAACAGCAGCGCGCAAACCTCGCGATACAGCTCGCGGGTCTTCGGGAATTCGGCCTTCAGGCGGTCGATTTCGGTCGCAACGCGGGCTTCGTCAGGCAGGACGTCGGACATGGGAGAGATTTTGCTGACATTCAGAAAATAATATAACGTAAACCGCCATATATCCAATCATCTAGGCTCACAATTTTGACATTATGGCTATAATGTTAAAAAAATATGGGCCAAACCTTGCCTCCCGTTAAGTCTCACCTTTCCCATGCCTCCTTCCTCCGCTTCAACCACGGCCATCGCACCGTCACCGCTCGATGCACTGGTGATTCCCGCCGCTCTGGACGGGCGGGACGGCACGAACCGGACCACTGGCCGCCAGGCCCAGATCTCTGCGGCCACCGATCTCGACGCGATCCGCGTGTGGCTCGCGCGTTTCACCGATACGAAAACCACGTTCGAGAACTACCGCAAGGAGGCAGAACGGCTCCTTCTCTGGTCGATCGTCCAGATCGGCAAACCGCTCTCCTCGCTCACCCACGAAGACCTGCTGGTCTACCAGCACTTTCTCTCCGATCCACAGCCGGTGGCCGTGTGGGTCGCCGGGGGTGGTCGGAAACATCCACGAACCGACGCGCGCTGGCGCCCGTTCTACGGCGCACTCTCCCCCGCCAGCCAGCGCCAGGCGATGGTGATCCTGAACGTGATGTTCGCGTGGCTGGTCCAGGCCGGCTATCTCGCCGGTAATCCACTATCCCTGTCGCGCCAGCGGGCTCGCAAGGCGCCACCACGGATTACCCGGTACCTCGAACCGGATCTGTGGCAGGAGGTCAAGGCGTACATCGGATCGATGCCACGCGAGACGACGCGGGAGCACTTTCACTACGACCGTGTGCGCTGGCTTTTTACCCTGCTCTATCTGGGCGGATTGCGTATCACTGAAGTCGGCGCCAACACCATGGGACAGTTCTTCAGCCGGCGCGACGCGGCTGGGCGCGACCGCTGGTGGCTCGAGGTGACCGGCAAGGGCGACCGTGAGCGACTGGTGCCGGCGACGGCCGAAATTATGGCGGAGCTCACGCGCTATCGCCGCGCGCATGAGCTATCCCCCTTACCCCTGCCCGGAGAAAGTACGCCCCTGGTGTTGCCAGTTGGCGAGGCACGCAGGGCACTGACACGCGCTGCGCTCCACAAGATTGTGAAGGAGGTTTTTGCGGGCGCAGCGACTCGCCTGCGTGCGGGTGGCGAGTCGAATGCAGAGCGGGCCAGTCGTCTTGAGCAGGCATCAGCCCACTGGCTGCGACACAGCGCAGGATCGCATATGGCGGATCAGCAGGTCGATTTGAGGCTCGTGCGCGACAACCTTGGGCACGCGTCGCTCACGACCACCAGCCAGTATCTCCATGTGGACGACGATCGTCGTCATCGTGAAACCGATGAAAAACACCGCATCGACTGGTAGTCGAGACGGCTGAAGTTCGGCCATTGCGGCCTTTCGAGATCGGTCAAATTCGTCGGTCGCGACTGGCCGCTGTCGAGAAAGTCGAATGCTCCTTGCCGACCCATCTCTGCCACTGAGGCGCGAATTGCGAGCGTCCGGTTCAGACGATTGAGCGGACGCTCTCCAATCGGTTGCATAAATTGCTGCGGGTAACGGCCTCGTGCTTCGCGATGTTGAACAGCACTGTGGCGAAAACTGGCCCAAGGCAGATTGCGGTCTGGATTCGTCAACTTTCGGCCGCAGAAGAATGGCGCGCCAGTCACAGCGCTTTAAGGTCAGGCAACAGCCGGTCGAATTCCCGTTTCACTACGGCATAGCATTCGCACACGCGCTTTTCGAGCCCCGGTCGATCCAGTACCGCGATATGCCCATAGCTGTAACGAATCAGTCCTGCATCCTGCAGCTTCATCGCTGCTTCCGTCACGCCGGGTCTCCGGACACCGAGCATATTGGCGATCAGTTCCTGCGTCATCCTCAGTTCGTTCGATCCCAGACGGTCCAGGCTCAGTAGCAGCCATCTGCACAATTGCTGGTCGATCGAATGGTGCCGGTTGCAAACGGCGGTCTGCGCCATCTGCGTGATCAGTGCCTGGGTGTAGCGTAGTAAAAGTCGCTGCATGGGACCGGCCCGACGGAATTCCTCTTTCAGTAATCGGGCGTCTAGCCGAAATGCGCGCCCTGCGCTTTGCACGACTGCCCGGCTTGGGGTGGTCTCGCCGCCCATAAAAAGCGCAATGCCGATCAATCCTTCGTTGCCCACGATCGCAATTTCAGCCGATGCGCCGTCCTCCATCACGTACAGCAACGATACGATTGAAGTCGTCGGAAAATAAACATGGTCGAGGCGATCGCCTGACTCGTACACGACCTGCCCGAGCGGCATATCGACCAGCATCAGATGTGGGGAAAGGCGGGCCCACTCTGCTTCGGGTAGAACCGCAAGCAGGTGATTTTCGTTCGGATGATGCTCCTCTGACATGTTTCGCTCATCTGCATACCGGGTAGAACCATACGCACACGCAAATCCCATGCCTAGCCATCTCAGTACGAGGGACAGGTGGGTGGCGATGTCAGGCAAAAGGACGTGAGTACAGTGGCGCAGGGGCGAGCAGCGCTCTTTATGAGAGCCACGCACGACTGATCCACCAACAAATTATAGTTCGCACAATTGCTCTTGCAGATCACGCGGCGTCTTTGAAAGTCGGCGGCCAGGACACTGCGTGTCGGTGTTGACGTCGACTACATTTCGGACGAAATACGTCGGCCGGTGGCCATGGGCGTGACTGCACCTTGGAAGTTCCGGGTGCCTTGGCCGTCGTCACGTGGTACGTTGTTCCGTAGGGAACGGTGCGGCAACTCGAGTAAACGGCATTGACCGGGCTTGCTTTTGCGTCTCTGTACGCTATCGGACCGCATTTGCATCCGCTATGGCGTAGCCTGAACGGCGGCCTACCCTGGAGTCTGATATCTCCGGATGTGCAGCACCGCACTCGTGAGGCCCAGGGTCTAATGCTAACCGCGTTGCGCGGGCGCACGCTCTCAAGATTCCCGTATCAGGAGCAACGTTATGCTAGTCAGAGAACTGATGAAAGAGCCAGTCCGCGTTCAGGCGGAGGAAACTCTCGAGGCTGCGGCCCGCAAGCTGAAGAACGACAACATTGGCGCGCTGCCGGTCTGCCAGGACAAACGCGTGATCGGAATGATTACCGACCGCGATATCACGATGCGGGGCGTCGCAAGTGAACGGGACGTCAGCCAGATGACCGTGCGCGAGGCGATGTCGGCCGAGGTTCTCTTTTGCTTTGAGGACGATCAGGTCGAACAGGCCGCTACCGTCATGGCCGAGAATCATGTGCATCGTCTGGCAGTCCTCGACCGTGCGGACCGGCACCTGATCGGTGTTATTTCCCTGTCTGACATGGGCGGCAGCACCTCCCAACGGCGGCCGTATGAAGTGATTTTTCATAAGATATTCACTGACCACCGCGGCCATCCGCATCGCAGCGAGTTGATGCGGGTTTCGGTCGCCCAGGGGACAAAGGCTGAAGCGATCGCGACGGCGATCGGTCAGTTCGAAGAGATGAACGGGGTCAAGGCCTGGCACCAGCTCGCCGATGGGTACGACGTGACAAGCGTCCGTGTCGATGAGGGAGGTGCAACGGTCGAAGAGCGCGAGCCGACCTCGGAGAGAGAAGCAAGGATACTGCGCCGCGCCCACGAGGGGTGGGACCGGGCGGGTAAGCCCGAGGGCCGGGATGCACAGTTCTGGGAGCAGGCCGCTGGGGAGATCGACCTTGAGGACCACCCTCGGGAATGACGGGTCTCAAGATAAGGCGCATTAATCGCAAGAGCCGCCGCGAAATGCCGCAACGCACGTTCACAACACTGCTGTCCGACATGTCCGTTGACGGTTCTGCGGCCACCTTTGAGTCGTGTGAGCCCAGCACTCCCCGGAGAAAGACTTGGGACACCGCAGGCGCAAGGGCACTGCCACATCGTCAAGCAAGGGTCCAGAACCATGGGGGCAAGCCTGCTTCGGGAGGCTGAAGATTCGGCAGCGCAGCTGACGTGACGTTGGCCCTTGATTGGCTCTTCAACCTGAGGTCGCGCGCACACTCACTCGTCCCCGCGCGGCTTGCGTCGCCGTCACCACCGGATCGGCAAAACCCGGGGAGTGCAGCCCATGTATGACATTCTCCGTTGGGTCGAAGCGCATCCGGGGCTTGCTGCATGGGTGCAGGCAGTGGGCAGCGTTTTCGCGGTGACGGCCGCTGCGTCGTTACCTTTCATTCATGGCTACCTGACTGAAAAACGTGAAACCAAAGTCAGACTTGCTGCGCTCTTTGCGTTGGCCCAGCAATCCGTCATTCTGCTTGAAGACCTGGCCGAAGCGATGAAAACCGAGTCAGGCATGCGTGACTACATGCATCTCGGTGTAACTGGCGAATGGACCGAGCTTCGGGCAATGCTCGCGTCTTTCCCACTTTGGGACGTTGTGCAGCAGGACCTGGCGACCCAGATAGGCCATCTGCGGCACGCTGTCACCGTCGGTCATTCGATTGCAGAAACGATTCCTCCCGGCGACATCGCCGACCCGAATTTTGATATCGACCGCAGTCACATTGAAGGGGGCAAAATTCTCGCCATTGATGCACGCGATGCAATCGCGAAATTGCTGTGAGGCGATCCTCGCCCTTGGCATTGTTGGTAACTTCGGATCGACATTCGATCTTCGCGGTCGACGCGGACCGGCCAAAGACAGTCCGGGAGACTCGCACTTGCTCAGTGCGGTGCACCGGGCGCGTAACCTGCCGTCGCGGCGCTGATCCGTGGCGGCATGCCGGGCTCAGTGTTCCCATACGCGCACGACAGGCGCTTCGCTCCGCTTTTGCCGAAAGACGAATCCGAACGTGCAGAGCGCGTAATACGGCGTATGGCGGTAGTTTCTAATTGATCCAGGGGTCGAGTCATGATGCACGTTTTTCTTGCAAACAACCGCAGTGAACTGATCGAGCGGTGTAGGGCCAAGGTAGCGCAGAGGCCAGCGCGCGAGGCGACCGCAAAGCAACTTCAAAATGGTGTGCCGCTGTTCCTGGATCAACTCATCAGGACGCTTCAACTGGAGCAGACATCGGAGCCCATGGACAGCCGCAGGATTTCTGGCCCTTCGGGCGGCGGAGCATCGCTATCCGAAATCGGCGAGGCAGCGGCACAGCACGGGCGCGAGCTGTTGAAGCTCGGGTTCTCGGTTGACCAGGTCGTTCACGACTATGGCGACTTGTGTCAGGCCATTACGGATCTCGCCTACGAGCGCGATGCGCCGTTTCTGATAGATGAGTTTCGAACCCTCAACCGTTGTCTGGACAATGCCATTGCCGATGCGGTCACCGAATTCAGCTATCAGCGCGATTTCGCTGTTGCGGACAGGCAAGCCATTGAGATGAATGAACGGCTAGGGCTTTTTGCGCACGAACTGCGTAACTTTCTTCAGACTGCAACGCTCGCGTTTACAGCGGCGAAGACCGGAAATTTAAGTCTGTCCGGAGCGACGGGGTCAGTCCTGGAGCGAAGCCTGGACGGATTGCGCGATCTGATCGTGCGCTCTCTGGATGAGGTACGTACGGCGGCGGGAATGTCCGCACAATCCGGAATGTTTTCCGTTGCCGACTTCATCGCTGAAGTGAAATATGCCGCTGACCTTGCAGCCCAGATTCGTGGGTGCGTATTGACCGTTTCCGCTGTGGATAAAGGGCTTGCCATCAGTGGGGACCGTGATCAGCTTTATTCGGCGGTAGGAAACCTGCTGCAAAACGCCTTTAAATTCACGCACCATCACACCGAAGTGACGTTGGACGCCTACGCGTTATCGGATCGCATCCTGATCGATGTAAAGGATCATTGCGGTGGTCTTCCACCCGGTAATGCAGAAAGAATGTTCCTGCCTTTCACCCAGAACGGCACAGATAAGAGCGGACTTGGGCTAGGCCTTGCAATCGCGAGGCGCAGCGTCGAGGCAAATAACGGTGTTCTCAGCGTCCGCGATGTGCCTGGCACAGGCTGTGTGTTCACCATTAGTCTGCCTCGATATACAGCTCGGGCTATCTGAGCATGACCGCTTCCAGGCCACCTATGGACACGACACGTTCGCAACAAACCGGCACCGACTCGTGTCAGGGGCCTTCATGGTGAAACGTAGCGATATCCTGTCTAGTCTCCATGCGGACCGAATTTCTCAGTGGTTTCTTCGGGACCCGAAATTGCGTCAATCTCCTGGCAACCTGGAGAATCGAATGTTTCCTGTTGGGGCCGCGCGCCTGCTCATAGTCGACGACGATGCGGAGTTACTCGCCGCGTACACGCTGTTCTTTTGCAAATATGGCTTTGACATCCGGACCGCCTTGAACGGCGCAGACGCACTTGCCGAATACCATGCGTGGCATCCGGCCATAGTGATGCTCGATATCGAAATGCCGCGCCTCGACGGGCGCGCGGTGGCGAGAGAAATCCGCCATGTCCGGGCGGTACCCGCGCCGCTGCTGGTGGCTGTAACTGGTCTAGGCGAGCCGTTTGAATGGGCTAAATCGATGCGCTCCGGGTTCGATCACCATTTCGTGAAACCGGTTCTGTTGCCGATAGTCCTCGCTGCTATCACCCTTGGGCTTGCTGCATGATGAACATGCGTAACCCGGTGCCGCACAGCAACCGCGCCGGTATCAGCAGCTGACGTGGAAAGCGCCTTTGTGCCGGAAAGCACGACCCGCGAATGGTTGCTTTTTCTCGTAGCGAACGTCCCGTTGGGTTCTGCCGTGACCGTTCGCCATGTGTAAGCTGGAACTGGCGCGGGCTCGCTATGCATTAACCACGGAGGGCTATATCCATCGAACTCTCAACCAAAGCCGATTCACGTCGGTCACGGACGCGGCCCATTTTCTTGTGTCCATAAAAAAGAAGCCGCAACGATCACTGCGGCTGTCGAAGTCACACACGCAGGCATCAGCCGCGCGCCGGGAGATAATCATCAGAAACTTAATAAATGTCGGTACGATACCGTACATTCTATTGGCGCGTCTCGCATGCCAATCTTGCTATCACGAAACACCCCAACAGTAGTTTTGCAATCACGCTACCGCACGCAGGATGATCTTCTCTGCGGTGCGAAAGTACCTTTGTTTGTGCTTCGAGCGTCCCGTTCGGATGGAGTTACGGCCATTCGAACTAGCGGTAGGACTGTCTCTTTGGCCGAATCCGGAAATTTGTCGGCCGCTGCCGGTCGCCCGTGTCTGGCAGATTCGAACTCCGGTAACCAAAAAGCTGAAGAATTCTCTAGTACAGCGACTCCGTCACGGTTTGGCGACTCCTGGCGAGTCACACGAATCGACCGCGATGCAAGCATCAATAAACTTCGCGGAGCTTAAACGCTTTACAAAAAGTGGTCATTTCTTTTACGTCAAATTGATGGTCTTGCTTGTCGTCCACTTGGGTACCGATTCATCAGAGTCTTGACGATGGCGACAGCGAAATCGGAGAGTCGCTCTTTCCCGCCAGAAAGCATTGTCCGCCCTCGGCAAATCAGGCGTTCGTCTGTACGGTAGCGCTCAACACGCTTGACGCGCGACATAGCTTTAACGCTTCTTAGGCTATCGCGCGATGCGGTTCGATTGGTACGAGTTGTTCGATGAACTGGACCATAGGGGCCGGTTCAGCGGCGATGCGCATCTGACCGACAGCCCTGGACTCACGCGTTCGCAAATCTCAGCGTGGCCACCGCCTTCTCGCTACGCACTAAGTCGTGCCCACAGATCCTTTATCTCCGGGCTTTCGCCCTCCGGCTGCTCCGATGCTCGACGGGTCGCGGACCAAAGATCGAGTATCAGTTTCGCCCTTTCGAGCGCCTCGTGTTGCATTTCCGACAGACACCGATCCGTGTCGGGCAGAACGACCGATAGCTCTACCGATTCCGGAGTGTTCGTACCCGTGTAGACCACCTGTAGCCGCACCTGAACGGAAGCCCAACGGGACTCGACTGTCGTCTGCTGAATCTTGATGACGGACTTTTCGCTCATTGGTTCCTCGCCTTGTGGCCAATCCCTGCTTCTCGATGACGGCGGCGGCCTCGACGATTGCGGATGATCATTCTGCTCGCAGCCGGGGTAATACCCTGAGATTGAAAATGTCAGAGCATCATTCACATGGTGCCGATACTCGCGATCAGAATCGGTACGGTGGCGTGCTGGGTTCCAAAAATATTCAGTCGTCTATGTGCGCCTTGCTTCCAGCGTGTGCCCCTGCATGCATGGCATGCAACTCCTCAGGTTTAAAACGCTATGTGGTCGGGCTTACTTTGGTTAGATCGTTACCGATACGACAACGTACCGATTTTGACTGTCGTTGCGTACACGCTGGGACGGAGCAACCGTTCCGCTGGCTACCGCTTCGCATTAACCGGCTATTGCCAAACCGGCTGACAATGCACCGGAACTGATCGCCAATGCACTGGGCGTACGGCGAGCAGGCGTGACGGAAGTAACCCTTGAACGTTACCGTTACCGGTCCTCAGGATATAGCCGCTTGGCTTTGTGTTTGATATGGTAACGGTAGGGGGACCGCAGTCTGTCCTGCTCGAGGCTGCCGATGAGAGCGTATCGGGTGCCGCGCACCTTGCCAGCCACCCTCTGCGAGCGCTTTCATCGGTATTCAATTCGGCGGTGCACTTGACGCCAGCCGGAAATGCCACAAAATCGCCTCAAACGTTGGTGTGGGGAACAAATTTCTGCAAGTTCTCTTGAAGCAAACTTATTCCCGACGGTGGCCTCTTGAGATATCTCCGTCTTATGACACGAAGTACGCAAAGGTCTGAGGTTCTGCGGATTGCGTAGCAGCCGGTCCGGCTTTGGTGGTCACTCCATCGGCGGCGGTTTCATCGGTCCAGCAAAGAGCGCGCGGTCGAAGAACGAATCCTCCAGTTCCAATATCTCATCGTCGCCCAAAAGGATCACGACTAACTGCCGTGAACCGTTCCCGGGCACGTCTGCGACTTCCCCGATGGTTTGCTTCGGCGTCCGGTCGTCCGTAAATCGCACCCAGTAGTAGCCCGGCACGACGGGTCGCGTGTCCATCCACTCCATAACTTTAGCCCCTTAATCCGGCGTAATTGATCGCCACCACATCACCGATTCTCTCGCCGAGGCCGAGTTGGCGATTGCAAGGAAGCATGAGTCTGGACCGCTGGCATCGCATCACATCGCTCCACGTGCCTCATCGCAAAACCTCTTTCTTCGTTGTTTGGACAACTTCGTGAGACACCGTACAACTACTTCGAAAACACCTGCGTGCGCGAGCGAACTCGTGGATGCCCGCGTGAACTCCGGCCTTAAGGTCAACAGGGACTCATCGTCTCCCCGTGACTATGTGCTCTCGATCCGGCGAACCACTGCAGCGGCGAACTCGCGGGTTGACGCAGTGCCTTTCAGATCGCGCGTACAGATATGGTCGGCGTTAAGTGTTTCGGTGATTGCAGTTCGCAATCGCTCGGCGAGATCACCCTTACCAACATGTTCAAGCATCAAGCCTGATGCAAGTAATAACGAGATGGGGTTGGCCACGTCTTTACCAGCGATGTCCGGAGCCGATCCATGCACGGCTTCAAAAATTGCCGTGTCAGTACCGTAGTTGGCGCCAGGTGCCATGCCCAGTCCGCCAACAAGCCCGGCTATCTGATCCGACAGAATGTCCCCAAACAGATTGGTGCACACAAGCATATCGAACTGCCACGGGTTCAGCACAAGCTGCATCGCGCAGGCGTCGACGATGATGTCATTCATTTCCACCAGACCTTCGTAATCCCGGGCAACGTCTCGAGCGACTTCCAGGAACAAGCCTGTGAGTACCTTCAGGATGTTGGCCTTATGCACAACGGTGATCTTCTTTCGTCCGTGCTTCAAGGCATATTCGAACGCAAATCTTGTGATTCGTGCGCACGCATCGCGCGTGTTTACCCCGGTCGCAACTGCAACCGCTTTCGGATCATCGCCGACGGGAATGTAGTATTCGTGTGCGACATAAAACCCACCGAGGTTTTCGCGCACGAGCACTAGGTCGATCTTGTCGTAGCGACCGGGGATGATGGTATGCACGGGCCGAACGTTGCCAAAAAGCTGAAACTCTTCGCGAAGCCGAACGTTGGAAGAGCGGAACCCCTCGCCGATCGGCGTCGTCAATGGACCTTTGAGGGCAAGCCTGTTCTTGCGAATGCTCTCGAGTGTCGCATCTGGTAGCGGGTCGCCGCAGTGGGTGACCCCGGCGATTCCGGCATGCCGTACGTCCCAGATGAATGGGGATCCTAAAGCGTCAAGAATCTGAACCGTTGCAGCAACCACTTCCGGCCCGATTCCATCGCCAGGAATCAGCGTTGCGGGAATTTTGTCTTTCGGCGTGCTTTCCATATCAGTCTCTCAGATTAGACAGGGACAACCGTTCACGGTTGATCGGGTATTGCAGACGCAGCCGGATGCGATGAGTTGGTCTCAGGCATGGACCAGACTAAAACTTCATTTCCGCCGCACGGCGCGCTCAGGCGGATGCGTCGCCGTGTCATGATTTCGAGCTGTGGCGATAGCTGTTCTGGCCTCGCATTCGAGATACCGGCGCCAGCAGCGATACAAGGAACAGGCCACATAGCGGATACACCGGTCGACCTGTCGTCACGGTACTTCTCGTGTCGCGTACGCTTTCGGCGTCCAATGATTACAGGGAGCGTCAACGCACCGGCCGCTCTGCTTCAGTCAGGAAGCCCCGTTCACGCTCAGCTTTGATTGTGCGTTTGAACATAAACAGAGGTCTGTACGTTGTCGTACCGCGTTCTCACGCAGGTAGGCGTAACGTGTCTTCTACCGCCGACCAGCGGGAGAACGTCCCATTGACAAACCTCTATCTGGAAACGCTCGATCGCTACGGACACACGGCGAGTCTCATCGGACTGAGGCGCGGCGTAGACAATCGTCTTCATCAAATGCGGGCCGTGCCGTGTCAATCGAAAACGAAAACTTAATAGGTGTCAAAGGCAGGAGCAGGTCATGAGGCAAAACATTCAGAAGTTGTATCAAGCGCGTATCCATACATTCACACCCGAGTGTCTGGAACTGCAAGACGGCACGTTCGATTTTCACCTTCGACATGCTGTGGAAGGTCGCGTTCCTTCGGCCGACGAGCACTATGACGTCGGCATTTTTGCAACGAGCGAGGAAGGCTATGCCGCCGCACTTGCCTATGGTGACCACTACATCGCGGAACACAAGTTCGGGATATAGCAGCGCTGACGGCTATTGCCCCGCCGCGAGATTGACCCAGCAGCGACGACGAGCCGTGTGGCCATCGTTCAATCAGACAGGCGGCGCGATGGCAGACAGAATCATCTCAAGCGGGACACATGACGCTCATATGACCGTCAAGGACCATGTTGGTGATGGTTGGGTGGCCACCCTGTGTATCGTGCCGAAGGGCGAGTCAAAGGGCAAAGAACCCATCAAGCTCGATACCCTATTCGAAAGCGAAGATGTTGCATGGGAAACGGTCGAGACGCTTGCGCGCGCCGAGCTCAGCAATCTGAAATAGCACAGGGCCGCGCTTCCAGATGAACACGCTCACTCACGATCCGGTCAAGCAACCGCCTCGTCCAAAACTGCTGCAGGTAATGGGGCCCGGCCTCATCACCGGCGCGTCAGACGACGATCCCAGCGGCATCGCAACGTATTCGCAGGTCGGCGCGCAATTTGGCTACGGCCTTGCCTGGACGCTGTTATTCAGCTATCCGTTAATGGCCGCAATCCAGGAGATCAGTGCACGCATCGGGCGCGTCACCGGCAGCGGCATCGCCGGAAACCTGCGTGAGCACTATCCGCGCTGGTTGTCCACGAGCGTAGTCGGATTGTTACTTGTCGCGAACATCATCAACCTGGGGGCGGACCTCGGTGCAATGGGCGCAGCGCTCAAGCTCCTGATCTCGGGTCCCGCGCTGCTCTATGTGTGCGGTTTCGGGCTGCTGTCCGTGCTACTGGAGGTGTTCACCCGCTATGCACGTTATGTTTCAGTTCTGAAATGGCTGTGCCTGTCACTGTTCAGCTACGTGATCTGCGCATTTGTCGTTAAAGTGCCCTGGGGTCAGGTCGGCTGGGCTGTATTATGGCCAGCGCTCTCCATCAAACCGGATTACCTCGTTGCAATCGTCGCAGTGATGGGTACGACGATCAGCCCCTATCTGTTTTTCTGGCAGGCCGAGCAGGAAGTCGAAGATGAACGGGAACGGCCCGGTGCGCATCCGTTGACCCACGCGCCGTGGGAAGCGCCCGCGGAGTTCACGCGGATCCGCGTCGACACCTACCTCGGCATGGCGCTCTCGAATGTGATCGCGTTCTTCATCGTCGTGACGACGGCGACGACCTTGCATGCGCACGGACTCGTCGATATTCAGACTTCGGCTCAGGCCGCGGAAGCGTTGCGCGGCATAGCAGGTCCATTCACATTCGTTGTGTTCGCCGCTGGCATTATCGGCACTGGATTGTTGACGCTGCCCGTGCTGGCCGGCTCCGGTGCCTACGCGGTGGGCGAACTGTTCACATGGCCGGTGGGCCTTGCCCGCCTGCCATTGCAGGCGAAGGCATTCTATGGGGTGATCGCGGCGGCGACGGTGATCGGTGTCGGCTTGAATTTCACCTCCATCGACCCGGTCAAGGCGCTTTTCTGGAGCGCTGTGCTCAACGGTGTGGTCGCCGTACCGGTGATGATCGTCATGATGCATCTGTCGATGCGCACCGACATCATGTCGCGTTTCACATTGCCGCACGCGCTGCGCGTCCTCGGTTGGGTCGCGACGGGTGTGATGGCCGTGACGGTCGTCGCGATGGGTGTCACGTGGGTTGCGTGAAACATGGCTCGCCGCAGCCGCTCAATTCAGAGGCAATGTGGCGGGTTTAACGATCGGCGCAACATCAACCGGTGCCCAGTCACTGCGGCGCACGTGGTGGATGATCAACGGAATCCCCGCAAAGACGACGATGCCGAGAACGACCAGCCCAGTGTAGAGCGCAGGCGAACCTACTGGCAACTGATCGGGCGGAAAGAACGACACGACGAAACTGAACAGCACCCCGGCAAAGCCGATGCCGGCGGTCAACCACATGCCTGCCAAGCCACCCGGCACCTTGAACGGGCGCACTAATCCCGGTTGCGAATAGCGCAGCTTGATCGCAGCACCATACATGAACATGTAAGCGATCAGGTAAAGCGCAATCGTCATCGCGGAGATCAGAAAAAAGGCGACCGACACATCACGGATCACGAAGTAGAAACACGAGATCACGGTGACGATGAGTCCTTGCACCAGCAGAATGTGGGTAGGCATGCCTTTACGGTTCTTCGCCTGAAGAATCGGCGGCAATTCGCCCTCGCGCGCGGTTTCTAGCAGGCCGCGCGAAGGACTGCCGAGCCAGGCCAGTACGCCACTGATGGCACCGATGCCGACCAGCAGTGAAAGCGCCGACACAGCCCAACCCATATGCCAAAGATCGGTCAGAACCACGCCGAACGCGTCGAACACACCCGACTGCAGCGAGATCTTTTCATACGGCAGAATCGCGGCGATCGGCAATGCGCCTAGCGCAAAAATCAGCACCGAAATCAGCGCGCCGAGACCGATGGCCATCGGATAACCGCGGCTCGGGCTCTTCATGTCCATCACGTGCACGGCCTGCACTTCCACACCGGCGAAAAGCAGCACGATGCCGGCCAGAAACGAGATCGTGCCGAAACCGTGAATGGCAGGCCAGAAGCGGGCATGACCATCTTGCGACAGGGTCGCATCGTTCACGTGTTGCCAGCCGATCGGATGCCCGCTGCTGATCCAGTAGCCCAGCAGCGCAAGCAGCACGATGCCCGGCACGATGGTGCCGATCACAAACGTCCAGTTTGCGATCCGCGCGAACACTTCCACGCCCTGGAGCACGACCCACGTTGCCAGCCAGTAAGCGACGATGCAGAAGATCCCGACATACGTGCCGTTTTTCGCGAGTTCGGGTCGACCGATCGTATAGGCGAGTGCCGCCGCGCCGAAGGTCAGCGCGACCGGAAACCAGACGACGTTCTGAATCCACTGCAGCCAGATCGCGAGAAACCCCCAGCGCGTGCCGAATGCCTGTCCAACCCACGTGTAGATGCCGCCGCGCCGGTCGGCGAACGCCCCGCCAAGTTCAGCCGAAATCAGCGACGCGGGGATCAGATAGAACACCACGGTGAAGGCGAGATAGACAAACATCGTCATCTCCTCCTTCGCCAGCAAAGGCAGTCCCCGCAGACTGGTGACCACGGCAGCGGCCGTCATGAGACCGATCGACGTCACGCTCAGGTACTTGCCGCGTTGGGCGGCGTCTGCAGCCGGTAGCGTGGCCGCGGTAGTGACGGTGTTATCCATTTCAGATTCTCCTGTGAGCAGGCGACATCAATTGTGGTGGAAGGTCGGACCGGCGGTCGAATGTGGCACCGGGTTCTTCGTCAGATGTGCAATCGCGTGCTTGATGTCTTCGAGCAGCATCGCCGCCATATCCCGGGTGACGCCGCGCCGAATCAGCACGCGCTGCACGATGGTCTCCTCGCGCCCGACCGGCAGCTTGTACGACGCGATCTGCCAGCCGCGCATGCGCACGTGATCGGACAGATCGAACAACGTGAAGCCCGCGGTCTCAGGGTGCTTGAGCTTGTAGCAAACCGCCGGCAATGCGCCGCGGCCGTCGTAGACCATCTCGAGCGTCTCGATCTTCGCCAGACCAACGGCGAGCGCCTGCGCCGTATCGGCGCATTCCTGCTGGATGTGCCGATAGCCCTCACGGCCGAGGCGCAGCAGCATGTAGTACTGCGCGATGATCTGTCCGGCCGGCCGCGAGAAATTCAGCGCGAAAGTCGGCATATCGCCGCCGAGATAGTCAACCCGAAAAATCAGTTCGTCCGGCAAATCCTGCGTACTGCGCCAGACCACCCAGCCCACTCCGAGCGGCGCGAGGCCGTATTTGTGGCCCGAGGCGTTGATAGATTTGACGCGTGGGACGCTGAAGTCCCATTCGAGGTCCGGCTGGATGAACGGTGCCACGAAGCCGCCGCTGGCCGCATCGACGTGGATCGGAATATCGAGCCCGACATCGCGTTGCAACGCGTCGAGCGCACCGGCCAGTGCCTTGACCGGCTCGTAAACGCAGGTGAAGGTGATGCCGAGTGTGGCGACCACGCCGATGGTGTTTTCGTCGCAATAGGCCGCGAGATCCTCCGGTTGCATCCCGAGTGCGTCGCCCTTCAACGGCACCTGGCGCATCTCGACGTCGAAGTAGCGGGCGAATTTCGCCCAGCACACCTGCACGGGGCCACAGACAAAGTTCGGCTTGTCGGTCGGTTTGCCTTGCGCTTCCATACGCTTCTTCCACTGCCACTTGAGCGCGAGTCCGCCCAGCATGCAGGCCTCGCTCGAACCGGTCGTCGAACAGCCGGTGGTCTTCCACGCTTTATTCGCGTGCCATAGATCGGCGAGCATATGCACACAGCGCATTTCGATCTCGGCCGTTTGCGGGTACTCGTCCTTGTCGATCATGTTCTTGTCGATCGACAGATCCATCAGGCGGCGCACCTCGTCGTCGGCATACGTGGTGCAGAACGTTGCGACGTTCTGCCGCGAATTACCGTCCATGAACAATTCATCGCGCACCAGGTCGAACGTGGCCCGCCGGTCGGACGATCCGTCGGGAATCCGGTACTTCGGCAGCGATGAGCCGGAAATCGTCGCCGCATATTCATCGGCGACAGCATCGGGAGATGACGGTGGGGACTTGAGAAAGGTCATGGCGTGAGGCTCCTGACTGGGAAAGGAATGCAACAGGTGAAGAACGGGACACCTGGGCGAATAAGAAGTCGGTGTTGTGCGTTTGAAAAAAAGAAGGAACGTGCTTCGCGTGTATGTGAACGAACGTCGGTCAACGATGACGCAACCAGGCGAGCAGCGAGGCTTGTGTTCCATGCGGGCTGTCCAACGCAATCAAAAAGGAGGAGCGATGCGTCTCCATGACTACGGTGCGCGCGAGGACAGTGCAAGTCGGTACGGTGCCGTACGGCGCTCTAGCCTATCCGAACCCACCGTTCAAAGCCTAGTAGGAGACGCAGTGGACGGGGCGCCGTACAGACACGCTTTGGTATGGGTGCCGGAGCGGCTGCCGACCATGGATGCACGAGCGAATCCAAGCGGCTTTCGCATAACAGGTCAGTGCCCTCCCCGAAGCGCATGATCGAACCGCGACGGAGAGCAACGACGGCACCGGTTGCGGCAGCGCATTCGTACTCCGGATGTCTATCGTCGTGGCACGGGTCATGAATCAATGCCCCACGCCCGATCTCAGAGCGATTTCGACGCTACGCCCAACCCCGATTTCACCGTTTGCTTTGCGCCGGTATTAGGCGCAAGGTAGGAAGAGACTCAAAGCGCTGCTTCCGATCGGGTGTCACCGCGCCGACATTCGGGCCGCACTCAGCGATCCACCCCGAACGTCTAGGAGCGTGTCATCATGATCATCCCCACTGTGACATACAACGGACACGAGTTGCGTGCCTATGCCCGCCAGCAATTCCCGCCTTTCGGCGACCCGTATGCGAAGGGCGCGCGGCGCTTTTCTTCCGTGGTGCGGATCGACACCATCCCATCGAACGAAGCAGACGCACGCCGCTACGCGACAGTCTTCGACGCTGTAAGCCCCGCCAGTTTCAACGATGCGATCGACCTTGCCATGCAGTTTGGCAAGGACATTGTCGACGGCAAGGTTCAGGCTACGGCCCTCTGAGCGCCTGCAATTCAATCCCGGGACGGGGCGCCCACCGTCCGAACACATTCTTCGAGACCGCCATGTATAAACGCATTCTGGTAGCGATCGACGGCAGCGAGACGTCCGAACATGCGTTCGACACCGCGCTGCAGCTCGCCCGCGATAACGACGCACAGTTGCAGCCGCTCTACGTCGTCGACAACCCGTTGATGGCATACGACGCGTCTGGTTACGACCCGACGATCCTCCACGATGCCTTCGTTGAGGAAGGCCAACGGTTATTGGCGGATGCACTGGCGCGGATGAAGCACGAGAACGTGGCCGGCGCGCCGCGGATTGTCGATGTCGCACCAGTCGGCGAGGACATTTCGGAGCGAATCCGCACCTCAGCGAACGAATTCAACGCCGACCTGCTGGTGCTCGGCACGCACGGGCGGCGAGGTTTCAAGCGTTTGTTTCTTGGCAGCGTGGCCGAACGCGTCGTGCGAAGTGCAAGCCTGCCGGTGTTGCTGGTGCCGAGCCGGCAAGCGCAAAACACAGTCGCGGATGCGGCCAAACCAAGCCAGACCGAACTCGCCGCGGCGACGCGCGAACTGCCCCGCTAACGGCGGACCATGCATGTCGATGGCCTAGGCCGCGATGATCACCTTGAGCGCGCGTGTGTCAGCCGCGTGAGCAAAGGTTTCATACGCATCCAGGATCTGTTCGAATGTGAAGCGATGAGTAATCAGAAGCTTGGGGTCGAGTCTGCGTGAGCGCAGCGTCTCCAGCAACATAGGCGTACTCACGGTGTCGACCAGCCGTGTGGTGATCGTGATATTCCGGTCCCACAGGTTTTCCAGGTGAAGATCGACCTTCACGCCATGCACGCCGACGTTCGCAATCGTCCCGCCCGGCGCGATGATCGCCTCGCACAGTTCGAAGGTGGCGGGTATGCCGACCGCTTCCGCAAGTTCGCCTCAATTGAACGGCACAGGACCGTCCTCGGCGGAGCTGACGCCCGGCCTATTGCTATGGTTCCGCCGTGGCGGAAATGACTCTGGCGCGCCAGGTGGGCTGGCGTTAGACTCAATGCCCGCAACCCCCATCTGAGTAGTTTCCGAGTCTACCGCGCCAGCTTGCCGCCACTTATCATTGCAGGCATAAGCGGGGCGCGCCGCGTCCTTGTGGAAGGGTAGCGCGGGAGACCGCCTCTTCACTTTCGGGCGATTTGGCGACAACCACCGTCTTGTCATTTCCTGGCGGGACTGCAGCGTACGACCGGAGGATTCCATGCGGCTTACCATCCATCTCGACACCTTCGACGCGATCAATCCGATGGCCTTTGCCATTCTGTGGCTCGACAAAGACACGCGCAAATGGTCGCTCGAGGGCCACACGGGCCTCCACCTGACGAAGTCGGGCGATCTACACGTCGACTGCGGTAATACGCTCGTCTGTGGGCCGCACGACACGAGTGCGCGATGCGTCCTCGAAGGGCTCGATCTCAATGGACCTAGCGGACCGTTCGAAGCCGAGACCGGCCGTGCGCAATGGTGCGGCGACGCAGGTCGAGCGTCGGTTACGGGGCTCTGGCATGTGCAGTGTATTGATGAGGAAACGGCGTTACCGGAACACGGCGTGTTTGCCGCCGATGAGAACGCTTAGCCGTCGTCGAAGCTAAAACCAGCGCGAAATGTGTGATGGGAGCGACCGCGAATCTTTACGGCGTGCGCTCTATATATGGACTATGTTTCGTCCTCGCGCCGTGGGCATATTTCACGCGCTTGCAGCTGGCTCAGCAATGGGGCGATCGCTGGGAAATCGCGCCATGCAAAGTTCCCGCCGGCGCTCCCTATTCCGATAGCCCAGATCAGATCCTGACAGTCGCCTTCGACGGCCCGCTGCTCACGCCTGACAGGGCCTATGACGGGCGCCCCCGAAGCGTAATGGAAATCAACTGCGGAAAGATTCTCTGGCTGCACACGCACGGTTTCGGCGAGTTTACACCGGTTCAAATAATGGCCGGTGCAACGCTTGAGTCATTCGTGAAATCGGTTGAACTGGCCCGGAGGTCATGTGTTCGCGCGGTTCGCTCGGGGCGCTTTGCGGCTCGAGCCAAGCGCCCCCGAGGTCTGCGCCTGACCTAGATGCTCGCGCAGGCGTGCGCGCCCTCTGTCTTCACGCGGCCGCATATGGCGCGTCAATACCGATAAAGCCTTGTCTCAGCAACGTGGACAAGGCTTCTCCTTGTAAGCTATCCAGGCAAAAATCAGCCAGCCATGACACGTTGCAACACTGGGCGCCTAGCCGCGTGAAGCAGCGATGCGTAGCTGTTGAGGTAGTTCTGCGCCATCGTCGCCGCAGTGAATCGACGTTCGAACTGGGCGCGGATCTCGATACGTGACAGTTCGTCGATCTTTTTCAGCGCACCTAGGGCATCGTCTACATCTTCGCAAATATAGCCGGTGACACCGTGGTCGATCACCTCGGGTACCGAGCCGCGATTGAACGCAATCACCGGGGTACCGCACGCCATTGCCTCAATCATGACAAGGCCGAACGGCTCCGACCAGTCAATCGGGAACAGCAGCGCTTTCGCGCCGGAGAGGAATCCGGGCTTCTCCTGCTCACTGATCTCCCCGAGAAATTCCACGTGCGCCTGCGACAGCAGCGGCTCGACCTCAGCGTTGAAGTATTCCTGATCGGCTTTGTCCACCTTCGCGGCGATCTTCAACGGCAGACCGCTTTGTGCAGCGATCCTGACGGCGAGATCGGGGCGTTTCTCCGGACAAAGGCGACCCAGGAAAGCGAGATATTTCTGTTCCTTCTGCGGTTGCGGCGTTAGCAGATTTTCGGGCAGACCGTGATAAATCGTGTCCAGCCAGTTCGCCTGCGGCAGCGGTAAGCGTTGGGAATCGGAGATGGAGATGACCGGTACTTTCGGGAACGTGTCGAACACGGCTTGCAGTTCGGGCAAGTCGAGGCGGCCGTGAAGCGTCGTCACAAATGGCGTGTCAAGCTGCGAAAACAGCGAGAACGGCAGATAGTCGAGATGGAAGTGCAACACGTCGAATTCGTGGACGCATTGGCGCACCTTTTCGAGCATTAGCATGTGCGGGGCGAGAACATCTCGCGTGGACGTGTCGAGGCGCAGCGCATGCGGCCACGCCACCTCGAGCGTCGCCCTTGTATGCGAGTCGCCGCTTGCGAACAGGGTCACGTCGTGCCCCAAATCGACGAGCTCATCGGTGAGGTAAGAAACCACGCGCTCGGTGCCACCGTAGAGTTTCGGCGGAACGGCTTCGTACAACGGTGCAATCTGTGCGATTCGCATTGGTCGCGCTCCATTGAACAGGCAAACGAGTTCAAACCATTCACGAACGCCTAGCGAAGTCTCGAAAGGCGGTGCTTGCGTGATCGTGCGTGGCGGACTTGGTTCCCTGAAGCACAGGCTCTCATTTGAGAAAACATACGTCTGTACGGTAGCGTTCAACGTTCTTCAGTCAAGGCCCAATGGGCTTCTTTTCATCGCCTAAGCCGGCGGCTAGAGCTTCAGCGTGCGCAAGCGCAAGGCGTTCGCAATCACCGATGCCGAACTCAGCGACATTGCAAACGCGCTGACGATCGGACTGAGAAGAAGCCCGAGGGCGGGATACAGCACGCCTGCGGCAATCGGTATGCCAATCGCGTTGTAGGCAAAGGCGAATGTCAGATTTTCACGGATGTTGCGCATGGTCGCCCGGCTCAAGACGACGGCCCGTGCAATGCCAGCAAGATCACCTTTCACCAAAGTAATCCCTGCACTCTGAATCGCGACTTCGGTTCCCGTTCCCATCGCGATTCCGACTGCGGCTTCGGCTAAAGCCGGGGCGTCGTTCACGCCATCGCCTGCCATGGCGACAATGCGCCCCTCGGCCGTGAGCCTCTTGACAATACTGTACTTGTCCTGCGGAAGAACGTCCGCTTCGACTTCCTCGATGCCGAGCTTGCGCGCGACCGCTTCGGCAGTCGTTTTGTTGTCGCCGGTCAGCATCACAATCCTCATGCCGTAGCTCCGGATGGTTTCGAGAGCCGCTTGTGTCGTCGTCTTGATGGGGTCGGCTATGGCGATGACGGCACCGGGTTTGTGGTCGATCGCGAGAAACAAGGCAGTCGCCCCGTCGCTGCGAAGCTCGTCGGCCTTGTGCTCAAGTTCCCCGAGCGATACTCCGAGATCGGTCATCAATTTTGCATTGCCCAGTGCGACTATCCTGTCGCCGACTTTTCCGGTCACGCCCTTGCCAGTAGCGGAGGCGAAGTCCGTCGCTTCTTCGATCGAAACACGGCGATCTCGTGCGGCACTGACGATGGCCGCGGCGAGAGGATGCTCGCTTGCCCGTTCCAGACTGGCAGCCCATAGCAGAATCTCCGACTCTGAGAATCCTGCCATCGGAACGATGGCAGTCACCTCGGGTTTTCCTTGCGTAAGCGTGCCCGTTTTGTCCACGACGAGCGTGTCTACCTTCTCCATGCGCTCAAGGGCCCCGGCAGACTTGATCAGGACGCCAGCACCAGCGCCTTTGCCAACGCCTACCCCAATCGACATGGGGGTTGCCAAACCGAGTGCGCAGGGGCAGGCAATGATGAGAACGGAGACCGCGGCAATCAGCGCGTAAGAAAGTGCGGGATCCGGACCCCACACAGCCCACGCCCCAAACGTTATGAAAGCAGTACCCAATACAACGGGGACGAAGT
>Ga0302227_10001008_pt1 | contig 21696 bp, 13 predicted proteins | sample II_Palsa_N1_1_FD_193525 | JGI IMG/M metagenome (GOLD analysis project Ga0302227, IMG submission 193525) | Peat permafrost microbial communities from Stordalen Mire near Abisko, Sweden - II_Palsa_N1_1 | ecosystem: Environmental > Terrestrial > Soil > Palsa > Peat permafrost | place: Sweden... | reverse complement strand
GAATTAATACACGACGAAATCACAGAAGACGCTGATGAATTTGAAAATATGGTGGATAATAAAGTAAAAGAGTTATTGATTATCTCCAAACGCGTTTTGAAAAAGGAATGGATAGTGGTTAAAACCGGGAAATAGATTTCCCAATTATGTTTGTGTTTTAAATGGAAGTTCACGCAAATTTATATTAGCCAAGCGTTTTAAGTCCTCTATAAACTGGTTCGTTCCAATTAAGTCAAGGAGTACAAGCCCCCTGATACGTCAGGGGGCTTTGTTGTTTTACCTTTATTTAACATTTATACATAGCAAACTTTTATCTAAATTTGATAAAACACTTAGTAGTATGATAAAAAATGAAGCCAACACGTTTAATGAATCTGAACTGGATCTTTTAAAAGAAGGATTAAAACGCACCTATAAAGAACGCTTTGAAATGACCACCCGGTTGTATAAAATGCAACAAACTATGAATAAGGCAACTATTACCCATAAAACATTAATCAAAAAATAACCTGTGGATATTTTTGATGAGGAAATACTGAATTTTTAGAGAGCACAAATGGATTATTATAATTTTGTATATTGATAACGATATGACAAAATCTGAGAAAGCTGGTATTGTTTCAGGAAATTTAATAACCCTTACCGAGCAGGAGCGTTTAAAAAGGGATATATTCCGACCCGACATGGAAAAACTACAATTGTTTACCCAAATGTTACGCACAAATAAGCTGCTGAAACGTGCTGTTATACGTCATAAATAAACTATGGATATTTCAGATGATGAACTTCTGAAATTTTGGCGCAGCCTCAATGATAATGGTGTAAAATATATTATGGTTGGCGGTTTTGCAACCCGTTTTCATGGGTTTAACCGAAATACAGATGATTTGGATATTTGGCTGGAAGATACCCTGCAAAACCGAAAAAATTTAAGAAAAAGTTTCAAAGAATTGGATTACGGCGATTTTCCGTCATTGGAAACGATGGAATTTGTACCCGGATGGACCAGTTTTTACATTGGCCACATGATAGAATTGGATATAATGACAAAGATGAAAGGGCTGGATGATTACACATTCGACGAATGCCTCAGCATAGCTTCAATTGCCGACCTGGATGGAATACTCGTCCCATTTCTGCACATAAATCAACTGATCATTAACAAAAAAACAGTAAACCGCCCAAAAGATCAAATCGATGTACAGGCATTGGAACAGATCAAAAAACTGAGAGAAGATTACGAGGATTAAAACTTCAGCAGTAAAAATAACACATGCCATTTTTATCCCACATATCGCTCCGGTCTATAGAGGATAGTAGCTATCTCCAAAATATTCCAAGCCTTAGCAATGGCTTACAACTCAAACTAAAAAATAATGTAACATTCTTTGTTGGTGAGAACGGCTCTGGGAAATCTACACTTTTAGAAGGAATTGCCGAGCAGTGCGACTTTAACCTAAGAGGCGGCAACAGAAACCATAATATGAATACCGGTTACCGGTTTGAAGGATACGAATCAGCGTTGGCGCCACATCTGCAACTTGGCTGGACACCACGCAGGATATACCATGGGTTCTTTATGAGGGCAGAAAGCTTTTTTAATTTCGCATCCTATATTGATGAAATGGCTGTGAATGACAGTCGCCTCCGAAAAGCCTATGGTGGCCGATTACTTCATGAACAATCACATGGGGAATCGTTTTTGTCCTTATTTAGCCACCAGTTCGAGAATGGTATTTATATACTTGATGAGCCGGAAGCCGCCTTATCGCCCGCAAGGATACTGGCCTTTATGTCGGTTATTCATCAACTCGAAAAAAATGGCCGGGCCCAATTTCTGATAGCTACCCACTCGCCCATGCTTATTTGCTACCCGGGCGCGGCTATTTACCAGTTTGATGGAAATGGTGTACGCGAAACCAATTACGAAGATACCGAGCACTTTTCGCTAACCAAATCATTCCTGGACAACCCGGCGTTATATCTTCGCCATTTGATCGAAGATTGAGATAGAACTACTGTGATGAACAAGTCAAACTTTGTGACTATCACAACAACGGCGAAAACAACCTGCACAGCTTTTCCGGCAGTTGCTTAAATAAGGTTCGTTTATCCCAGGTCTTGGGGTTGATTTGTACCGAATCTTTCAAATCATTTAGAAATGCTTTTTTTAATTGCTGCGCGATGTTGCTGTCGTAGATCATACTATTCACCTCGAAATTAAGCTCAAAGCTTCGGTGGTCCATATTGGCCGTGCCAATTATAGCTAATTGTCCGTCAGATACGACAGTTTTGGCATGGACAAACCCTTTTTTATATAAATATATTTCCACACCGGCATCGAGCACCTCGCTATAATATGATCGTGCTGCTGCATTCACTAACGCGGAATCGGATTTTAAAGGAACGAGCAACTTGATCTTAACACCGCTCATGGCAGCCGCACAAATAGCGTTTAATATCGTATCACCGGGAATGAAATACGGAGAAGTAATGAGCAATTCTTCTTTGGCCAGGCTGATGGTTTGCATCAGTGAAAACATAATGATCGGCGTATCAGAATCCGGCCCGCTGGCGACAATCTGGACTATCGCTTTGCCTTTTGTTTTTTGTGAACAGAAGTATTCCGGCATAATATCCAATTTCGTTCCGCAACAAAAATTCCAGTCGCAAATGAACAGGTATTGCAGGTAATATACGCCCGGACCTTTGATCATTACATGGGTATCGCGCCAGTAAGGTTTTGTTGGATTGATATACCGATCACTTACATTAATGCCGCCGACAAAACCCGTGCAGCCGTCGATAACAATAATTTTGCGGTGGTCGCGGTAATTTGTACGGTTGGATAGAGCAATAAACCATATTTTGTAAAATGGAAAGGTTTCCACTCCCCCGTCTCGCAACTCCTGCGCAAACTTTTTCCGGATGCCTCTGCTGCCAAAGTCGTCGTAAATAAACCGCACTTTTACCCCTTCCGCAGCTTTTCGGATAAGGATATCTTTTATTTGGTTGCCGATGCCGTCATTTTCAAAAATATAATACTCTATATGGATATGGTGTTGCGCAGCCTCCAGCGCTTTGATCACTTCCGGGAATTTTTCTTCGCCGTTAATGAGTAATTTAACTTCATTGTTACCTGTAAGCGGACTATTGTCATGCAATAACAGCCGTGCAAGTTCCATATGGCTTTTTACTTCCATTTCGCCTGTATCCCAGGTTTTTTCCGACTCATGAACGATCTTTTGACGGATCTCGTCAAGAAGACGGTTGTCATTAATTATCTTCTTGCTGTAAAGCTTATTCTTACGGTAGTTAGCACCTACCGCAAAATAAATAATCATGCCGATACCCGGAATTAGCAGGGTCACCAGCAGGTAAGCAAAGGTTTTACTAGTGGACCGGATGTCATACAAAATCCTAAAGCATACTAAAACAACCAGCACCAGGTAAACCGCAACAAGTAAAATGTACCAGCTCATTTTCCTCCTATCCTTTCCAAATATTGCCGGATGCTTTTGGCGTTCCAGCCGGCTAAGCGGCCTTTTTGAATGATCAGGTTTTCACCACCTTTATCTTGCAGTGGATAACTTAATACAAATGGTGCATCTTTTTGTCGCCAGCCCTGTATCTGTCCGAATCTGAGCACGTTGAAATAGAGTTGATCTCCTGATTTCGATAGGGTGTAATATCCGTCGGCAAAAGTGATTAAGTAAGGCTCCGGCTGCCGCAGTAACGAATTATTTGAAGGATGATACTCGTAGCTAACAGGGCTTTTGTCAAATACCGATTGGTAACCCGTGTAATAGCCGCCGTCGGTCTTTCTGATGCAATACCAAAGCAGGCAATTAAACGGCGCAGGTGTGGTTAGCGTTGCTTTATCATCTAACCCAGACTTACAACAGATAGCAAATCCAACATACAAAAGCGAAATTACAATAGCGCCTGATGCCCACCATTTACGGGTCAAGCCATCAGGTTTTTTAATGAGCAGGACAATGGTGGCAACTAGCAACGATATAGTAAACAATGGGTCGATCACAAAGAGCAGGTGAAACGAGAACCGCTGATGGCTGAAAGGCTCTAATAGCCCGGTACCGTAACTGGTACAGGTATCAAGCAGGTCATGTAACCCAAGCTCTAAGCAAAAAAACAAAGCAAATGCGCAGTAGGTGACATTGACGTAGTATTTACTAAAAAAGTAAGCTAAAAGCAGGCCGGCGAAGACCGCGAAGAAAAAAGAATGTGTAATGCCGCGGTGTAGCAGAAGTGCTTCGTCGCCCGGCACAAAGAGACCAAATACTGTATCCACATCCGGAATATTTGCAGCCAGGGCACCGAAAAGCATAGCTTTTTTCCCAAGTTTTTCCCCAAGCAATATTTCGCCGGTACAGGCTACGAAGGTCAGATGGGTTATTGTATCCATCGGGTGGTTCGTTTAAAAATTCGCGGCTTCATGTCGGTTTACCTGATAATGTTATTTTGATAAGGATTGTTTGTGCCTGGAGGGATTAATCTATTTTTAATAATATCTTTGAATATCATTCCCCTATCACACATTATCCATGAGCTATATTAAAAATGGCGTAAAGTCAATTTACCACGCCCTGCGCGGGATTGTTTTAAAACTGGCCGGTTTCCGCCTGTTAAACCCCGAACAGACCATCGCTTTCATGGCCCCATACAGGCTAAAAGCTATAACGGGAAATAAAGCCATGTTACCGCAGGTTATCAATTGCGCTGATGATAAAACCGAAGTTTTCCCGCAAAAGGATATCACTACTGATGAAGTATATGTCTGGGATTATAAAAATGAAACGAAAAAAGCATCCCTATCAAAATACGGTTCGGTAATTATCCGGAAGAATGTATTGAACACAGACTGGAACTACAATAGTTTTTACATAGGCCTCAGTAAGCCCGGCAAAAGAGAAAACAAAACCGTTCCTGCTGCAATAGCGTTGTTTAGCCAATTCCAGGATGGCGTGATGTACGGCGGCTATTACGATTTTGTTTTTTTAGTAGCTACTAAGCTGAGCCGGATTAAGGATGCTTTACCGTCTATGGATTTTGCCGGAATGGCGGTAACCTATCCCCTGTTCAACTCTTCTTACGAAAAAGAATACCTGCAATTGCTTGATGTGGACGCCGAAAATGTGATCGATAGTACGAGGGTTAAAATAAGCCCCTCACGGCTTGTTACAGGCAACAGTGCACACTGGTACCCCAACGTGGCTGATATTATATCATTAAAGCAAAATATCTGGAAAAAGTTCACGCCCGAAAAAACAGAACCCAAGCGTATCTACATCAACCGCAAAGGTAGAAGGTGCGTAACGAACGAAGCCGAACTGGTAGAAATGCTGAAAAAACTTGATTTTGTGATCATTGATGACAAACCGCGCAGCGTAACTGAGCAGGTAGAAATTTATTACAATGCCTCGTTTATTCTCGGGCCGCATGGCGCATCCTTTTCCAATATCATCTGGTGCCGGCCGGGTGCACACCTGATGGAGTTGTTCTCCGGCAATTATGTGCCTGATTTCTTTTTATACCTCGCCAATATAACCGGGATGAAATATTCAGCTTACTACGAAGAAGTTCCGCAAAAAGTAAATTATATCGATGCTTTAGTTGAAGACATACACATATCCATACCCAAATTACAGGCATGCCTCGAAGCTATATTTATGCAGGAATAGCCTGCTGTATCACATTCGCGAATTTTTCATCGTTAGGCGGTTCCAGGAAAGTTTTATGGTCGCCAGGCGTGGTGTATATTTTCACCCCTTTCAGCGCTATTTTATCCCAACCCAGGTATTTCTGGTCATCCAGAAAATACAGGCGCTTTTCAACCCTGAACAGCGTCACCTCAATATCAAAAGGCGTTAATACATAACTTTCCATTAATACATTGTATTTGTTACGTATTTCCTGCTCATAAAGCGTATAAGTATCAACCACAATATTTGCATCGGCCGTGTTTTTGCTTCCAAACTTTCGTTTAAATACAAGCTGCTGGTATTCAAATGATTCCTTAGGATATTTAATAAATGAATTTACAAAGAACGGTACTTTATGAAATTGCCGCGTCACTTTTTTAGCTATCCTGGCAGCGCCTGCTTTACGCTGAAACAAAGCACTGGCATTAGTGTCTACCATCCCCAGAAACTTTACTTCCCTGCCAACTGCCGTCAACTGTTTGGTCATCTCATAAGCAATATAGCCGCCATACGAATAACCGGCTAAACAATAAGGCCCTTCCGGGTTTACGCGCAAAAGCTCTCTGATATGATAAGCCGCAACTTCCTCCAGCGTATCCGGAACCGGCACTTGTTTGCTTATCCCAATGGCCTGTATGCCGTAAAGTGGCTGATCGTCGGTAAAATGCTTGCTGATTGGCTTAAACATCAGCAGGTTTAGCCCACTTCCATGCACCAGGTATAACGGTGGCTTCGTACCGGACGGTTTTATAGGCACAATGGTATCCCATTCAGTATCATCTTCTTCTAATTGCAGTGCGAGTTTCTCAACGGTTGAGTTACTGAATAATATTGCCAGCGGGAACCTTTTACCGTTCCTCTTTTGTATTTCAACCATCACCTTTACAGCCAGCAGCGAGTGCCCACCCAATTCAAAAAAATCGTCGGTTGGTTCAATATCCTCCACTCCCAGCACACTTTTCCATATATCGGCAACCAATTGCTCATTTTTAGTTAATTCGCGATGGGCAGCTGCAGCACCTGCTGCTTTTTTGTGCTGTGGTTTGGGCAGCGCCTTACGGTCGACTTTTGCATTTGGCGTAAGCGGGAAATTCTTAACGGCAATAAAGCTATCCGGGATCATAAAGCCGGGTAAAACACCCGTCAGGCTACTTCGCCATTCATGCAAAATATCCTTAGATAATTCGCCCTCAGTATTTCCCAAACCGTTTGAGAGTATAACATAAGCCACCAGCCTTTTATCTGCGGGTGAATTCTCCCATGTTGATACAACTGATTGTTTTACATTCTTTAATTTGGTAACAGCCGCTTCAATTTCCCCCAGCTCTATCCTGCGGCCCCTGATTTTTACCTGGTGGTCTAACCTGCCCAGACAAATAGTCTCACCGGTTTCGGTTATTCTGCCCAGGTCCCCCGTCCGGTATAGCCTGCTTCCGGCGGCGTTTGAATAACCATCGGTTACAAAGCGTTCGGCTGTCAGTTCCGGGCGGTTCAAATATCCTGCTGCTACGCCTGTTCCGCCGATATAGATTTCCCCTTCTGCCCCATTTTTTACACGCCGGCCGTTTTCGTCAACAATGTAAATTTTTGTATTGTCTATAGGATAACCTATTGTAATGATCTTGTCGGTTGGCAATACCTGTTTTATGGCCGACCAAATAGTTGTCTCCGTAGGCCCATACAGATTCCATAATGTATTTATACGCGGAAGTAAATTTTCTGCAAGACTTTTTGGCAATGCCTCACCTGTTGAAAATGCCTTCACGTGCGGCGACTTCTCCCAGCCCGAATCCAGCAACATTTGCCATGTTGCCGGTGTACCCTGCATTATACTTATGTTTTTTTCATTAAGCAAATTGAGCAGCAGTCGGCCGTCTTTTATTGCTTCATTATCGGCTATAATTATTTCTGCCCCTGTGATCAGCGGTAGGTACATTTCAAAAGCGGCAATATCAAATGATATGGTTGTAATGGCAAGCAGCCTGTCGCTGTTCAGCATACCGGGTGTTTTTTGCACGCTCAGCAGCAGGTTAACGAGGTTGAGATGTGTAAGCAATACACCTTTTGGCTTGCCTGTTGAGCCGGATGTGTAAATCACATAAGCCAGGTCATCACCGTTTATTGCCCTCGCTTTTTTAAGTTGATAATCATCAAGTGTGGGCCATATTTCTTCAACCACTACTTCAAGAGCTGTTGATTTGTACCTATTTTTATAGCGTTCGGATACCACAAGCAACTTTGCCGAAGAATCCTCCAGCATAAACTCTATCCTTTCCAGTGGATATTCGGGGTCGAGCGGCAGGTAAACCGCACCGCTTTTTAAGCAGGCCAGCAAACATACCAGCATTTCTATCGAGCGGTCGACAGACAAAGCTACTATATCCCCTTTTTCAATTCCTTTTTCAATAAAGTATTCAGCTAACTGATCAGTTTTATCGCTTAACTGCTTATATGTGAATGATGTATTATGAAAACTGACGGCTGTTTTACCAGGATATTTTTTTACAGTTTCAGCAAAAAGGGTATTAAAGTTTTGCCCTGCGGGGATGTAAACTGCTTCGTTAATTTCTTCATCAATATCTTCTTCTCCCGCAAGTTCTGCAATACTTATACCCGGCGAGGCAACAATTTTTTCAAGTATTTCCCGGTACTCCCGGTTGAATTTTTCAATGGTTTGGGGTTCGAAAAGCCCGGTATTGTATGACCACTCCAAAGTCAGCCCACCTGCCGAGCCTGTGGCGTTCAGGAATATCTCAAAATTCTCATAATCGCGCGGGTTGCTGATGAGCTTAAATTGTAAACCATCAAACGCCACCGCATTATCCATCCCCATGTCGATATTAAATATTACCGGCACGAGCGCTATGCGAGAGGCGTCACGCGGGATGTATAGTTTTTTAATTAACTCGCCAAAAGTAATACGCTGGTGGTCATAAGCATCCAAAACTTCGCGTTTACGCCTTTTTAAGTAATCAGTAAAGCTGATTTCCGGGTCGATATGGCTTTTTAGCGGCAACAGGTTCACACAATGGCCAACCAGGTCGGTTAAACCGGTTGCCGCCTGCCCAGACGATGGCAGGCCGACAACAATATCGTTTTGTCGGGTTTTTTCATACAGGAAAACTTCAAAAGCTGCCAACAAGGTCGTAACCAAACTGCACCCCGCCTTTGCACCTATTGCTTTTACCTGGCTTACAAATTCCTTTGGCAAAGGATAATCAAAACGGCTGCCTTTATAGGAGCGCGGCGATTTGCGGGGATGATCGGCCGGAACATCCAGCACCGGAACACTATCTTTATAAATATTCAGCCAAAAATCTTCCGTTTCTTTATACTCGCCGGTCGATTTAAATTTTACCTGTTCTGCTGCGTAATCGCTCAGTTGCCAGGCTTTATTCAGTTCAGGTTCTTCGCCTTTGATATAGGTATTGTACATTTTGCTCAGGTCTTCGAGCATAATGCCTGTCGACCAGCCATCGCCAATAATATGGTGCTTGATGATGGTGAAAACGTACTCCTGGTTAGCTGTTTTATATAGAAATACTTTGAACAGCGGCCCGTCTTTCAGGTCGAGCGGTGTATTGATCTCGTTTCTTATAAACGATTGTAGTTCATTACTTTTACCCGGATCATGTAAACCTGAAATATCGATCAGACCCAAGCTGATATGTTGCTCTTTATAAATAACCAGCGTTTCCCCATTCGGACTGATGGTTGACCGTAAAGCCTCGTGACGGCGAACCAAATCGTTAATAGCCCTTTCAAATGCAGGTATGTTTAAGTCACCTTTTATATCAAGCGAAACGGATTCGTTGTACGACAGGTTTGCATCCTCGCCCCCGAGGATACAGGAGAGCCATATCTCGCGTTGAGGCTCATTCGTAAGTATGATCTTTTCTATTTCTTTTTCCTCTGCGAAAGGGTCAAAATCAACAGGAGTAAAAATGGGCATATCGTTTAAAGTAATCAGGTTTAATTGGTTACCTGGAGGTATTTCCCAGGATTTTTTTCATCTTTGATAAACCAGGCGGGATTACCTTCTTTATCTTTTCCAAGCTTGGCACCGGGCACCGGGGGAACGTTCAGGCTTTGATTTTCATCAACGGCCGGGTGCTCGTAATCCGGTATTAATCCTACTCCCTTTAGCTCTATTAAACTTTCCTCAAAACAAGTAATAATTTTTTGAATATCCGCATCGCTGTGCGAAGTGGTTAAGAAACATGGGAAACCTTCCAATATATGGATGCCTTTATAACGCATCAGTGCAAAAAACAGTTCCAGGTATGGGTATTCTTCCAACAATTTTATCCTGTAAAGCGAACCGAACTGGGCTACCACCATCGGCACCTTCATTTTGCGCAGCAGGCCGTTTAGTGTATTGGCTATATATTGTGCCCTTGCGTTCAAATTTTCCTGCAATTGCGGGCCCTGCTCTTTTAAATAAGTAAGTGAAGCCTTGGCAGCTGCCAATACCAGCGGATGCCGCACAAACGTACCTGCAAAATAAGTTACACCTGCTTCGGGTACCGAATTATCGCCAAATTGCCAGAAACCGCCATCAAGCGCGTCCATGAACCTGCGTTCGCCGGCTATAATACCTACGGATAGCCCGCCGCCTGCAACCTTACCATAAGTACCTAAATCGGCTTTGATCCCGAACATGCCCTGTATGCCGCCGGGATGGAACCGGAAACCGGAAATCACCTCATCGAATACCAAAACGGTTTGTGTTTCTTTAGTGATTTGGCGCAATTTTTTAAGGAATTCAATTGGCTGAAAGTCAGCGCGCCTGCTTTGTACCGGCTCAACTAAAACTGCAGCTATTTCGTCGCCGCGTTCTTTGATGATCTGGAGTGATTCATCGGTACCATAATCCAGTATCAGCATATTCTGAACCGCCTCGGGCATAATGCCAGGGGCTGCCGGATATGTTTTTAACTTTTTGCTACCGCGAGCGATCACCTCATCCGTAATACCGTGATAGGAACCTGCAAAAGCAACGATGATCGACCGACCTGTAACCGTACGGGCAATACGCATTGCGCCCAATACCGCTTCTGAACCGGTATTACATAATGCCGAACGGTCGAAACTGGTGAACTCGCAAACCAGCTTGCAAACCTCGGCTGCTAACTCATGCTGTGGACCAATTTCATAGCCATTATCTATCTGGTCTTTTAAAGCTTTTACGATAAAGTCCGGCTGATAGCCCAGCATATTCGAGCCAAAACCATTCAGCGCATCGATATATTCATTACCATCGATATCCCACAAACGGCTGCCTTTTGATTTTTTGATGACGATGGAATAAACCAGCTCCTTAGTTGCCGGGCGGAAGCCTGAAACCACGCGCGGATCGGCCATATAAGATCTTGCTTCCTGTGTATAGGCTTTGCTGGCTTTTGTTTTCCCAACATAGCGTTCGGTAAATGCAGCAAGGTATTTTTGTTGTTCTCCTGATAATGCTGCGGACTTTTTTTCTATCCGTGCGATAGCGCCAAACGGTTTTTTGATCTCCACCTGCTCTTCAGCTGATAATTCGGGCGTTACAGATGCTGCAGGAGTTGGAATCGGCGCCGGTTTAGCTGCCTGTGCGCTTCCGTTAGTGTAAACAGGCGCTTGCACCGGCTGAACTTGTCCGCCTTGCAATAACGCCACCTGCATAGCCAATAATTGCAATTGCTGGCTGATCAAATCTAAAGCAGTTGCATTGCCGGGAGTTCCATTAACCTGCGGGAACGAAACCGGGAAATTTGCCTGGAATGCCTGTTGTTGAACAGGTGCGCTTTGCATTTGCACGGCATCTGGCGGTAATTTTTCATCCAGGTAACCGGCAAGTAGTTCGAGCGTACCCAACTCCTCGTTCAGTTGCCTGAAAGTTATCGGCAGCCCGAATTTTTTCTTCAGTTGCAGCGCGACCTGGGTAAGCAGCAGCGAATCGAGCCCCATTTCAATGAAGCTCATATCGGGTGTAACATTGCCCAGCTCAATGCCCGAGGCATTTTCGAGTGTTTCTTTAACTCTTTTTATCAATTCCTGCTTTCTCATTCCTGGCGAGGGATTTATAAGTTCTGGTGAGGGTACGTGTTGAGATATAAATGGCAGTACGGGCTGTATAGCCTGCCTTAAAGGCGGTTCTACCCAATAATCCTGTTTATTGAAGGCATAAGTTGGCAGATCGGGCAGTTTGCGGCGGACCTCATCTTTATAAAAAGATTTCCAATCCGGTTCAATACCGTTGATCCAAAGCTGGCCTAATGCTTTTAAGATGGATTGATTTCCTGCATCGCCGGTTTCGGCTTTATCGAGCAATGAAATAACTGTAACAGGTTTCCCGGCCGCTTGCTGGCGCGTTAATGTAGACGCTGAATTAGCCGGGCCGAGTTCTAAAAATACCGAATGACCTTCATCGATCAGTTTTTGTACGGCGGTACCGAACAATACTGTCGATCGAAGATGTTTCGCCCAATAATGCGGATCGGTGGCTTCTGAAAATTTGAGCCTTTCACCCGTAACGGTTGAAATGATCGGTATTAGCGGCTCATTCAGCTTAATAGTTTTTACCACTTCTTCAAACGGCGCAACCACATCATCCATCATGTGCGAATGGAAGGCATGACTGGTTGATAACAAGCGGTTTAATATACCTTTTTCGGTTAATTCGATGCTTAATTTATTGATAGCCTCATCCGTCCCGGCAACAACACACAGTTTCGGGCTATTTGAAGCTGCCAATGCGATCTCGGCAGACAGGTATGGCTTAATTTCTTCAGCAGGTACCCGCACTGAAAGCATGGAGCCGCCGGGTAAGCTGCTCATTAATTTACCGCGTGTAGCAATGAGTTTGAGCGCATCATCCAACGAAAATACACCGGCAAAATAGGCCGATACAAATTCGCCAATGCTGTGCCCTACAAAAGCCGATGCGTAAATGCCCCAGCTTGTCCATAATTTACCTAAAGCGTAGCCAATAGCAAATAATGCAGGCTGACTATAGCCTGTATTTCTTAATTTATCTTCTGCTTCCTGCGTAATTTCTTTTGGGTAGATAACATCCAATATATTTTCTTTCAGCTCGATTTTCAGTAGCGCGGCGCACTCGTCCATCGCTTCCCTGAAGACTTTTTCGGTGTCATACAGCGCTTTGCCCATGAACAGGTACTGGTCGCCCTGGCCGGGGAACATAAAAACCACATCCTGCGATTTGTCTTTTATGGTTTTGGTATTTTGACCGACGATAGCAGACTTTTCAATAAAATCCTTCGCGTTAGCAGTTACAACAAACCTGCGGCAGTTAAAATCCTCGCGTGAAGTATTCAGGGTGAAGGCCGCATCAGCCAGATCGGTGTTGTTATTGAAATAATTAACCAATTTTTCGCCAAACAGATCAAGACTTTTTTCTGATTTCGCACTCCAGCAAATGAGTTGCGCCGGGCGCGATTCTGTTGTTTCAACTGATTGTGTTTCACCTTCGGCAATAATTAGGTGCACATTGGTGCCGCCAACACCGAATGAGCTTACACCGGCTATACGTTGTGTATCGCTTTGCCAATCGTTCAATTCTGCATTGACAAAAAACGGACTATTAGCAAAATCAATATGGGGATTGGGCTTTGAATAATTGATAGATGGTGGCAATTGCTTATGATGCAAAGCCAAACTGGCTTTTATTAACCCCGCAATACCTGAAGCCGCCGTTAAATGCCCGAAATTACTTTTTACCGAACCAATGGCGCAGTATTGTTTTTGCGCCTGTTCGCCAAAGGCGATATTCAATCCTTCAATTTCTATAGGGTCGCCCAAAGGCGTGGCCGTGCCGTGTGTTTCTATATAACTGATGGCTGCCGGATCAACCCCAGCATCCTCAATAGCCATGCTGATGGCTGCGGCCTGACCTTCGGCGCTTGGGGCGGTAAAACTACCTTTTGCACTACCATCGTTACTCAAACCAATACCTTTTAAAACAGCTATTATCGTATCGCCATCTGCAATGGCCTGGTCTTTATTTTTTAGCAGCACCACTCCCGCCCCATCGCTGAACACTGTGCCTTTTGCATCCGCATCAAACGGGCGGCAATGGCCATCGTTGCTCAGCATAGCGCCTTCGTCATACAAATGGCCTACATTAACCGGTGCATTGATAGTAGCACCTCCGGCCAGCGCCATATCACACTGCCCGTTACGTATGCTTTGCACTGCCTGGGCCACCGCCAACAGGGATGTTGAGCAAGCCGACTGCACATTCACTGCAGGGCCTTTCAAATCGAGCGTATAAGCCGTACGGCTGGTGACATAATCTTTATCATTCAAAGTGATAATCTGGAAGCGGCCTACATTTTCCACCAGTTCATCATTTGGCAGCACATTATTAGCGTAATAGGTATTGAAGCGCACCCCGGCAAAAACACCGATGTTGCCCTCATACTTCGAAGGTGCATAACCGGCATTTTCCATCGCTTCCCAGGCTATCTCTAAAAAAATACGCTGCTGCGGGTCCATCAGCTCTGCCTGTTTTGGCGGGATGCCGAAAAATGCTGCGTCAAAACCTTTTACATCGCTTACAATGCCACGGGCTTTTACGTAATTGGGATTATTTTTTATGTTATGCGGGATGTTTGCATCCAGTTCATAATCGGCAAAGAAAGTGGTGGTTTCGCGGCCGTTTTTCAGGTTATCCCAAAATTCGGTTATGGAATTTGCGCCAGGAAACCTGCCCGACATGCCAATAATAGCCACATCGGCATTAGCGGCTTTGGTTAGTTTGCGGGTTTTCTTAATGGCTGTTTTACCATCAAGGAAAGCCGCCAAATCTTTTATTTTAGGATATTGATAGAGCTTAGCTACCGGCAAATGCAAATTGTGCCCAGTTTTTAGCAGTGCGATAAATTTTAAGCCGAGCAGCGAATTTCCGCCTAACTCAAAAAAGTTATCTTCTGCGCCGGCCCGCTGTACATCCAGTATTTCTTTCCATATTCCGGATATAATTGTCTCGGTTTTATTAACCGGCGCTACATAATCGTTTGTTAATAAAGTCGATGCATCGGGGTTTGGCAGTGCTTTCTTATCCAGCTTCCCGTTCGGGAAATACGGGAATGCCTCCATCGGCACAATCAGCTGCGGCACCATATAAACTGGCAATTTTTCTTCCAAAAAAGAGATGATAGCCTTTTTATCATAGCCTTCGGGGCAAACCACGTAACCCACCAGGCGCATATCGTTGTTACTGCCGAGTTTAGCCAATACTGCAGCTTGCTTAACGCCGGGCGCTTTTTGCAGAACATTCTCTATTTCGCCCAGTTCAATGCGGTAGCCCCTTATTTTCACCTGGTCGTCTATTCTTCCCAGGTATTCCACATCTCCATTAGGCAGGAAACGGGCAAGGTCGCCGGTACGGTACAGGCGGGCATTTTTATCGGTGCTGAATTTATTAGGTATGAAACGTTGCTCCGTGAGATCGGGGCGGTTTAGATAACAGCGTGCTACGCAGGTGCCGCCTATGAATATTTCGCCGGTATTATCGCCGGTTACTTCATTGCCATCCTCATCCAAAATATAAACCACTGCATCGGTAAAAGGCTTCCCTATCGGGATGATGTGGCCGTATTCGGTTGTATCGTTTATTTCGGTTAACAGCTGGCCTACCGTAGTTTCCGTAGGGCCATAATGATTGACGAGGATACATTTGCGGTTTGCAACAGGGATAATATCCTTTATCATTGCCGCATATAATGCCTCGCCGCCGAACATTAATATTTTATTTGGCAATAATTCTTTACCATTCAGCGCCAGCGATTTCCAGTGCGATGGTACGATCTTCATGGCATCAATACCATGTGTATTGAAGTAATCGTGAATGTATTCTACGTTGTTATAATCCTCTTTAAAGAATAAATGCAATTCCTTGCCGAAAATGAGCGAACCGAACAGGTGCGTAATAACCGAATCGGCAGCAAAAGAAACGCCAAGCGCGAATGAACGGCATTGTTCATAAGGCAGCCTGTCGAACAAGCCGCCGATGTAATCAATAATGGACTTGTGCTCAATTAAAACGCCCTTCGGTTTTCCAGTTGAACCGGAAGTGTATATAACATAAGCTACATTATCCTTTGAAACTTTGGCATTTGGCGCTGTTGAAGGGCTGTTTTTTGCAACTTTCCAGTCGGAATCTGCCAAAACCATATCCTTGCCTTCTGCAGCTGCTAAAAAACGAGTGGTAATGCTATCCGATACCACCAGGTTAGCGCCGGTATCATCTATCATGTATTTGATGCGATCTTCGGGGAATTCTGCATCTATCGGCACATAGGCCGCGCCGGTTTTGATGATGCCCCAAATACCGATAACCATATCTAAAGGCCGGTGGACGCATATAGGCACCAGCGTTTCGGTGGTTATGCCTTTTGTGATGAGATAATTGGCTATACGATTGGACAGTTCATCCAGTTGCCCGTAAGTGAGCTCAATATCCCTGAATTTTAGCGCTAATTTGTTAGGGGCCTCTTTTACCCTTTTTGCAAAAACTTCTAATACCGTATTCGCATTTATCATACAGCAAGGCAATATTTATAATCAGGGCAACAATTCAATCTCATAAAATCCTCAACAATTGGGTTATACGTAATGCTGGTAGGTTTGTTATTTATCTCCCTAAATCTCTTATTTTTTTTGGATATGTTAAGATAAATTTAACAAAAACATTATTTAAAATCGTTTTTTAGCTGCTTTGCCGAATGTTTTTAGCATTGGTTAATTAAAAAATTCGCCGGAGTTAAACCCGTAGAAGTTGTAAGCCTTTATTTTCGGATCGACCGCTATGGTAGCAATGTAATCCGGAGCGGATACAAAACTCATCAATTGCCAATCATTTCCGGTTGCAAGCAAATCGCCATCAACTGTAAATTTCCCATCCAGCGATGGTATCTGTTTCAGGTGATCGGTAAGGCCGATACCTGTGGCTTTTAATATGGCTTCCTTGCGTGTCCAAAGTGTAAAAAAGCGGAACGACGAATCTTCCTGCTGGATGTAATCGACTTCCCGCTGGTTAAAGTTTAAAGGCAGGATGCTGTCATAGTAAAATTTTGGTTTAATGTATTCTATATCGATACCAACAGCAGAACCGGCAACTGCAATAAGTACATAATCCTCAGAATCGCTAAGATTGTATTTAAGGATTTTTTCAGCCGGATATACTACGAAGGGTTTTTTATTGCTTTCCAGTTCAAAACGGATTTCAGCGGGTTGTACAACCAGGTATCCGGCTAAAATATGGCGCAATGCCCCCCTGCTGATCACAAACCGGTCGCGGTCTTCCCGGCGCAGGTACCTGTTGGCCCTTAGTATCTCATCAGGACTTAAAACTGCAAGAAAATTATTTATCAGGTGCAAATTTTCAGAAACGTTTACCTGCCATATATCAACCTGGCCATCTATTTTAAAATTGACCAAAGTAGATTTTTGCCAGTTAACCCGCGCCGAAAAAATATTATTTAGGCTGATAAAACCCATCCCTGATAATTGATATACCTGTCCTCGCAGCGCTTAAATATAGTAATTAAATTATAGGCTTATAATAAAGAGGAAATCCCGCACCTCTTTACAGGGTAATACATAAACAATTATTAATTTCTTGAAAGGTACCTAAATATCATTATTTTAGCCTAAACATATAACTATGCGTACTTTACGGTTTTCATTCGGATTTTTAATAATCTCCATATTGTTTTTTGGCTGCAAGCTGGACCCGCCTATTTTGCCGGGCGACCCAGGCTACGTACAATCAACCCCGCCGGGCGGAGGTACTACCGGAACGGGAACAGGGACTGGTACGGGAACTGGAACAGGAACCGGCACTGGAACAGGTACCGGCACATCATCGGGTTATTATATAAAAGGTACACTAAGTGGGAAGACCTTTGACTGGGAGGTTGATTATACAAACTGGGGTACAGGTAATGGGAAAACCAGTTCGGTTGATCAGAATGGCATTGAGACAGCGGAATTACAGGGTGTAATTTCATCATATACTTCAACAGATGCTGTACCGGCAATAACCATAGGCTTCCGTACTTACCAGGTTGATCTTGGTAACCAGGATCAAACCTCAATAGCAACTTATTTTAATGGTTTTGTAACAATCGGCGCGTGGAATTACGCCACCGATAACAACCTTACGGCGGGCACGAAATATGTGGTTATTTATTACAACGACACTAAAGGGAATACTTATTCCAGCATCGGCACGCAAAGCGGTACTGCTACGATATCGTCTGTTACACAGGTGCCGGCATCACCAGGGGTGGTAGAATCCCTGAACATAAAACTTTCCTTTTCCTGTACGCTTTATAACCTCGACGGCAGCGGCAGCACTGTTACTTTAACTAACACACAGGCCAGTATTAACCTGCCTGATGGATTGTAAATATTTGTGAATGGTTGAATAGGTGAGTGGTTGTTTTTAACTACTCACCTATTCAACCACTCACTTAATCAACCAATTCCTTCTCATTCAGGAACACAAACTGGTGATCGAACATATCCAATTTGATTTTACTATCCCTGTCGACCTTGCCTGCCAGTATTTGTTTTGAAAGCTCATTAAGAATTTTCTTTTGGATAACCCTTTTCAGCGGCCTTGCGCCTAACTGCGGGTCGTAACCCAATTGTGCCAGCCAATCCAATGCTTCTTCAGAGGCATCGAGTGTGATACCCATTTCGGCAAGCGTTTGTTGTACGTGTTTAAATTGCAGTTTCACAATGTCGCCAATTTCATCACGGGTAAGCGGGGTAAACATAATGATCTCATCAATCCTGTTCAAAAACTCCGGGCGGATGGTTTTGCGCAGCAACTCGAACAACTGGCTTTTGGTTTTAGCCACTATTTCGTCGCGGTTCTCATCCTGCAGGTCTTCAAAGTTTTCCTGTATGATGGTTGAGCCGATGTTAGAGGTCATGATGATGATGGTGTTCTTAAAGTTCACCACACGGCCTTTGTTATCAGTCAAACGGCCATCGTCCAAAACCTGTAAGAGGATATTAAACACATCCGGATGCGCTTTTTCTATCTCATCCAGCAAAATTACGCTATATGGCCTGCGGCGAACGGCTTCGGTCAACTGACCGCCTTCATCATAACCCACATAGCCCGGAGGCGCACCGATAAGCCTTGAAACGGCATGCCGTTCCTGGTATTCGCTCATGTCAATCCTCACCATCGCCTGCTCATCGTTGAACAGGTATTCGGCTAAGGCTTTTGCTAGCTCGGTTTTACCTACGCCGGTTGTACCGAGAAAGATAAATGAGCCGATCGGTTTGCGTTTGTCCTGCAAGCCTGCCCTGCTCCTGCGTATGGCATCGCTGATGGCTTCAATAGCTTCTTCCTGCCCTGCTACGCGTTTGTGCAGCTCTTCTTCTAAATGGAGCAGCTTTTCGCGCTCGCTTTGTATCATTTTGCTCACCGGGATGCCTGTCCAGCGGGAAACCACGCCTGCAATATCATCGGCAGTAACTTCTTCTTTCAGCATACGGCTATCGCTTTGGTTAGCCTGTAAGGCCAATTTCAGCTTGTCAACTTCTTCCTGTGCTTCGCGGATACGGCCGTAGCGTAATTCGGCTACTTTGCCATAATCGCCTGCGCGTTCGGCTTGTTCAGCTTCCAGCTTGTAGTTTTCTATCAGCTCAACTTTTAGGTTAATGCCATCTACCAGGTCTTTTTCACCCTGCCATTTGGCCCGCAATGAGTCGCGTTCAGCAGAAAGATTGGCTATTTCTTCGCTTAAGGATTTAACCTTGACAGTGTCTTTTTCGCGTTTGATGGCCTCGCGTTCAATTTCAAGTTGCATGATGCGACGTTCCAGTTCATCAACTGCTTCAGGAACTGAATCCATTTCCAAACGCAGTTTGGAAGCGGCTTCGTCCATCAGGTCGATAGCCTTATCCGGCAAAAACCTGTCGGCAATATAGCGCTGTGACATTTCAACAGCGGCAATAATAGCTTCGTCTTTAATACGCACCTTGTGGTGTGCTTCGTAACGTTCCTTTAAACCACGCAGGATGGAAATTGCATCCTGTGTATCCGGCTCACCAACCAGCACCATTTGAAAGCGGCGCTCAAGCGCTTTATCCTTTTCAAAATATTTCTGGTACTCGTTTAACGTGGTAGCGCCTATGGCTCTTAATTCGCCGCGGGCAAGGGCCGGTTTCAGGATGTTTGCAGCATCCATAGCCCCTTCGCCGCCGCCTGCACCAACAAGCGTGTGTATCTCGTCAATAAACAGTACTATTTCGCCTTCGGCCTGTATAACTTCTTTAATTACGGCCTTTAAGCGTTCTTCAAATTCACCTTTGTATTTGGCGCCTGCAATCAGCGCGCCCATATCCAGCGAAAAAACTGTTTTTGATTTCAGGCTTTCGGGTACATCGCCTTTAATGATCCTGAAGGCAATACCTTCGGCAATGGCGGTTTTGCCCACGCCCGGCTCGCCTACCAAAATTGGGTTGTTCTTGGTACGACGGGATAATATCTGTATAACGCGCCTGATCTCCTCATCCCGGCCGATAACCGGGTCGAGTTTGCCGGACTCTGCGTATTCGTTCAAGTTCCGGGCATATTTGTTTAGTGCGTTATAAGTAGCTTCTGCATTCTGATCTGTTACTTTGCTGTCGCCGCGCAGGCTGACGATGGCTTTTTTGAGGTCCTTTTCATTTACCCCAAAATCCTTCAGTGCAGCGCTGGTTTTGTCGTTCACAGCTAAAATCCCTAACAGTATATGCTCAACAGACACAAATTCGTCTTTAAACTCCTTGAGGTACGATTGCGCCTTCTGTAATGCCGAATTGGCATTCGACGAAAGGTAAATATCGCTGCCGCTTACTTTAGGATATGACGCGATCTGCTGGTCTAATATCTCATTCAACCGGTTAAGGTTGACGTTCAGTTTCTTTAATAAATAACTAATAACGTTTTCATCAACCAATAGCAAACCCTTGAGCAAATGCGCAGTTTCAATGGCCTGCTGCTGGTTGCCGGCTGTAATTTCGGAGGCCTTCTGTACGGCTTCCTGTGCTTTTATGGTAAAGTTGTTAAAATTCATAACTAATTGTAATCAAAATGCTTACCAATAGCTTTTTTGTGCAATAATGGCACTTTAAACGGGGTTGGCCTGACCTTTTGTCGGTAGTGCAGGGGCGGTCAAATATCAATCAAAATTAAGCTATTTATTAAACGCTTACTGTTTAACGATGTTTTTATTTATCTGTCAGATTAATGTTATAAAGAATTGCTTTGATTGCTTATTTTTTAGTGTTTATAGTTCTGTATTATCTCTAATTAATATCAAATATCGATTTTAAAACTAAATGCCTAATTTTGGGTTGAACCCCTGTAACTAAATATACATTGGAAGCAATCTTTTTAAAGAACATACCGAAGAAATATACCGTTGCCTACCGCAATTATTATACGTTGCAAAATTTATCAGCAGTACGTACATGCAGCCTGGTGTTTTTGATATTGAACCTGATCATCCGGATACTTTACCTGGTTTTTCCTATCAGCCTCACAAAAGCCGAAAATTTCCCGGAATTTAATTTTACCAATTGGCTATATATTATCGTTACCCCGGTTTTCTTTGCAAGTAGTTACGTTCTGATCCGGTTTTTTAAAAAGACAAAGAAATTTTCGACGGCTATATCACTATATGTTTTCATATTTTCTTTATACCTCATCACCTGCGGCATTTTTTCCAGCTTTATCGCAACATCCGATCCAAGCAACGCCCTGACATTGTATATGATACCGCTGGTTATTATTGGCGTGGTGTGCGTTTTCGAGGTTTTTGAAACGCTGCTGCTCATTTTCAGCATTGCAATAGTTTTTACGGTATTTTTAATTTATGCCCAGGCAGGGCCGACAGAATTGGTTTATGATGAATTGATCTCGATTATTTTACTTTCCGGCTTTTACCTTACATCGCGG
>Ga0302227_10001007_pt1 | contig 21753 bp, 25 predicted proteins | sample II_Palsa_N1_1_FD_193525 | JGI IMG/M metagenome (GOLD analysis project Ga0302227, IMG submission 193525) | Peat permafrost microbial communities from Stordalen Mire near Abisko, Sweden - II_Palsa_N1_1 | ecosystem: Environmental > Terrestrial > Soil > Palsa > Peat permafrost | place: Sweden... | reverse complement strand
GCGCGTAGTCGAACATAGTCCGGTGTTCTCAAAAGTTTGCTGAGTATTGGCGCCCTGATCCTGCAACTGTTATCGCTGACGATTTCGATTTTCGCCTATGCCATGTCCACGACAGGACCGGAACGATCAGCCTGACTCCGACAACTTGAACGCGCCAGGCAGCAGTGCTGCCACCGTCGTTTGATGCCTGTCATCGCGCAGGTTCGCCAGCAGCACCGGCATGGCGTCGGCGCACAGTTCGGCCATCACCTGGCGGCAGGAGCCACAGGGGCTGATCGGGCCGGAGCAGTCGCCGACGACGGCGATGGCGGCAAAGTCGCCGGGCTTGCAGCCGGCGGCAATCGCGCTGAACAGTGCGGTGCGTTCGGCACAGTTGCACAGGCCGTAAGCAGCGTTCTCCACGTTGCAGCCGCTGAACTGGCGGCCGTCGTTGGTCAGCAAGGCGGCACCGACGAGAAAGTGAGAGTAGGGCGCGTAGGCAAGCTCGCGCGCAGCGTGTGCCGCTGCCAACAGTGAATCGAATGAATTCGGTGCAGACATCGCGATCTCCGGTGACCCCGAACGATCCATACCATCGCTGCCGGCGGGCCAGCTTACTCTGCCAGTAGCGCGTCGCAAACCTGGCAGAACCCAAGCGCCCGAGTGCCGCTAAGATAGCTGGACCATATGAAGGGAACTGCCTCATGCCGATCACCGTAGCTGCCTTGCGTGAAACCGCACCGGGAGAACGCCGCGTCGCGATCACTCCGGAGATGGCCAAGAAGCTGCGTGGCAAGGGTCTGCGCATTCTGCTCGAACATGACGCGGGGCGTGCGGCCGGGTTTCCTGACAGCCTTTATATCGATGTCGAATTTGCCGATGTCGCCGGTGTGCTGGCACAAGCAGACCTGCTGGCCTGCGTGCTGCCACCGGACGATGCGGTGCTCTCGCAGTTGCGTGAGCGCGTTATCGTGGTCGGTCAGCTGCGGCCATATGGTGCGCCTGAGCGCGTCGCAACGCTGAGCGCGCACAAGCTCACGGCGTTTTCGCTGGAGCTGCTGCCGCGCACTACCCGTGCGCAGGCGATGGATGTGCTGAGTTCGCAGGCAGCGGTCGCCGGTTATCGCGCGATGCTGATTGCAGCCGAGTCGTCGCCCAAATTTTTCCCGATGCTGACCACGGCAGCAGGCACCATTCGGCCGTCCAAAGTGCTGGTGATCGGTGCGGGTGTAGCGGGACTGCAGGCGATTGCCACAGCGCGTCGGCTCGGCGCGCAGACGGAGGGCTATGACGTGCGGCCGGAAACCCGTGAGCAGGTCGAATCGCTGGGTGCCAAGTTTCTGGAGCTGGGCGTCAGCGCGGCGGGCAGCGGTGGTTATGCGCGCGAGCTTTCCGCCGAGGAGCGCATCGCGCAGCAACAGGCGTTGGGTGAGCATCTGAAAACGGTCGATGTGATTGTGAGCACCGCGGCGGTGCCGGGTCGGCCGGCGCCGAAGATTCTCACTGCGGCCATGGTCGACGGCATGAAGCCGGGTGCGCTGATCGTCGATCTCGCTGCCGAAAGCGGCGGCAACTGCGAGCTGACCAGACCGGGCGAGCGGGTCGAGCACGGCGGCGTGGTGATTCTCGGACCGTTGAATCTGTCGGCCGGCGCACCGCTGCATGCGTCGGAAATGTACGCGCGTAACGTCTATAACTTCGTCGAGTTGCTGGTACATGACGGTGCGCTGCAGCCGGATTTCAATGACGAGCTGGTGGCAAAAAGCTGCTTGAGTCACGCCGGCGAAACGCGTTTCGCTGGTTGAAATAACAGACCCTGAAATAGCACGCCGTAAAACCAAAGGCCCCGCACATGGCGGGGCCTTTGGTTGTTAGTGCTCTGGGGTACCAGCGGGCGGCAATCCTTGATGCTCTGACCAATGCATGCGTTGACCGGGTGGTATCGCCTGCCATTGTTGCATCAGCCGATCGCGCTGCTCCGGCGGCAATTCCTGAAAGCGCTCGAACGCGGCGTGCAGTTTTGCGCGCTGCTCCGGTGGCAATTGGCGAAACTGTTGCACGTTGGCCCGTGCCTGTTTGCGCTGGTCGGGCGTCATTTCTTGCCAGTGGGCGATGCGCAGGCGCACTTCATCACGTTTTTCCGGTGGCAGGGTCACCCAGTGTTCGGCTTTTTGCAGCATGTTCTGCTGCCGGCTTGGCGGCAGCGTGTCCCACTTGTCCCGCAGCGGCGACAGCACGTCGCGCTGCGCGGGATTCAGACTGCTCCATGGCCGCGGCGGCGGAGGCGGCAAGTTCTGATCTTGTGGCGGCGGTGGAAAATCCTGCGCGTGCAGCGGCGTGGCGATCGGGCCAGCAAGCAGCGCTGCCAGCAGCATCGCAACCCCCAGTGAAAAAAATCGGCCCATGGTTCAGCGATTCACCGGCTGATTGTTCGATGCATTGTTGGCGGCCAGCCAACCGTAGAAATCGAGATTCTGGTAGAGATTGGGGTCGGTCTTTTCCGCATCGGGCGGCAGGTCGTTGTCCACATCCGCGCTCTGATCGGCAGCGTTGATGGCGTGGTTCGTCGGCACGGCCGGACCGCGCGACAGCGGCTGCCAAACCATCAGCATCGCGAAGGCGACAGCAGCGAATGCGCTGCTCGGGATCAACCAGCGGGCAGTGTGGCGCGGTGGCGATTTGGCGGCATCCAGCGCCTGTCGACGCACGGCGCGCAGGCGCCCGGCCGTAACCGGGTCGATGCGCTGGCTGGCCTCGCGAAAAAGCTCGCGGGCACGTTGCGCGATGCGCTCATCGCGTTGATCGGCCTGATCACCGGGTTGATGATCGGATGTCTTGTTGCCAGGCGTAGTCATCGCCAGTCCTCCAGTTGGTCGCGCAGATGATGCATCGCGCGCGACAGATGTGTTTTGACGCTGCCTTCGGAGCAGCCCATGGAACGGGCCGTTTCCGCGACATCCAGACCTTCCAGCATGCGCAACATGAAAGCCTCGCGCTGGCGCTGCGGCAGCTTTTTTACAGCGTCGGCCATGTCCGCGTACGACTGCGAATCGTGCAGCCGGTCGAGCGGGCCGGGGCCGCGATCGGCAGGCTCCCAGACGGGCATCTCGTCGCCTTCGTCATCGCGACCACCGCCGAGCCAGCCCACCACGATCGAACGCACCTTGCGGCGACGCTGCAGATCGACGATGCGTCGGCGCAGGATGCCCCAGAACAGCGGCGGCCACTCGGCGGCAGGCTTTTCACGGTAGTGCTTGACCAGCCGCAGCATGGCGTCCTGCACCGCGTCCATCGCATCCTCGCGATGGCGCAGATTGAGTTCGGCCATGCGGAAGGCGCGCCGTTCGACCTGCGCCAGAAAGGCGTCCAGCGTGGCAGGGGTTTCGCGTGCACTGTCCAGCAGCAGCTCGGCTTCCAAGGTACCGGCCACCGTGCTCATGGCCACTGCGTCCGCATCGTCAGTTGATGCATGCTCAGGCTCCAGCGGTTCGACTCCTGTAATCAACGCAGCAGGCTCGCACGGGTTGACTGGCAACCGTATAGTGTGCGGATAACTAAGTCCTGGCGGGGTGGGGTCATGATCGACGGTTTCCTGGCGCTGTACATCTTCATGCTTGCTGCATTTACCGGCTATGAAATCATCGCGCGGGTGCCGGTGATCCTGCATACGCCACTGATGTCGGGATCCAACTTTGTGCACGGTATTGTGCTGGTTGGGGCCATGATCGCGCTAGGCCATGCCCAGACACCGCTGGAAATGACGATCGGCTTCATTGGTGTGCTGCTTGGCGCGGGTAACGCTGCCGGTGGCTATGTGGTGACGGAGCGGATGCTGGAGATGTTCAAGTCCAGCAAGCCTGACGCGGGCAAATCGGCCATCGGCAAGGAGGCCAAGTGATGATCTGGCTGCCGAGCCTGATCAAGGCCTGTTATTTTCTCGCCGCACTGCTGTTCATCTTGGGTCTCAAGCGCATGAGTTCGCCGCGCACCGCGCGCGGTGGCATCGTATGGGCGGGCTACGGCATGTTGGTGGCGGTGCTGGCCACATTCTTCCTGCCGGACATGCACAACCGCGGATTGATCATCGCGGCGGTAGTGGTCGGGGTAGGCGCGGCGTGGTGGAGCGGTCGGCGTGTGGCGATGACGGCCATGCCGCAGATGGTAGCGCTGTACAACGGCATGGGCGGCGGGGCGGCGGCGGCGATCGGCGCGGTCGAGCTGATCGGCTACGTGCGCAACCTGCTGGCCTCCCACTGTATTCCCGACACTTCGCCACTGCGGCCGGAGGCCTGGGCAATCGACGCACTGCGCCCGGTCATCCCGGTAGTGCCGCTGTCGCCGATCGAGCTGGCGTTGGGCGTGCTCGGTGCGCTGATCGGTGCGGTGAGTTTCTCCGGCTCGCTGATCGCGTTTTCCAAGCTGCAGGGCTGGCTCGACAGGCGCTTTGTGTTTCCGGCCCAGCGTGCGGTCAACCTCTTGTTGCTGGCCGTGGCGATTGTGGTCGGCATTCTTCTGGTCAGCGGCTACGCCAGCTATCCACTGATCGCCGCATTTTTCGCGCTGGCGCTGCTCTTCGGCCTGATGATGACGCTGCCGATTGGCGGTGCCGACATGCCGGTGGTGATCTCGCTGTACAACGCGTTTACTGGCCTGGCGGTGGCTTTCGAAGGCTTTGTGCTAGGTAACGAAACAATGATCATCGCCGGTACGGTGGTGGGCGCGGCAGGTACGCTGCTGACCCAGCTGATGGCCAAGGCGATGAACCGCTCGATCGGCAACGTGCTGTTCGGCAGCTTCGGTGCTGCCGGTGGCGAAGCGAAGGCCATTGACGGTGCGCAGAAACCCGTCGACGCGGCTGACGCAGCGGTGATGATGGCCTATGCCGAGCGCGTGGTCATCGTGCCCGGTTACGGCATGGCCGTGGCACAGGCGCAGCACAAGGTGTGGGAGTTCGCGCAGCTGCTGATCAAGCGCGGCGTGAAAGTAAAGTTTGCCATCCACCCGGTGGCCGGCCGCATGCCGGGCCACATGAACGTGCTGCTGGCCGAAGCCGGCGTGCCGTACGATCTGATCGCCGACATGGACGAGATCAACCCGGAGTTCCCGGCGACCGACGTGGCGCTGGTGATCGGCGCGAATGACGTGGTCAATCCGCTGGCCAAGACCGATCCGGCCTCACCGATCTACGGCATGCCGATTCTCGACGTCAGCAACGCCAGGCACGTGATTGTGGTGAAGCGCGGCAAGGGCACCGGTTTTGCGGGCATCGAGAACGCGCTGTTCTATGCCGATAACACCCGCATGCTTTATGGCGATGGACAGGCGGCGGCGGGCGAGCTGGTGACCGAGTTGAAGTCGTTGGACGCCTGACTATTTCGGCTGTTTCTTGATCGGCAACGGGCGCAGGCCTAGCCAGGCCGCCAGCAGCATGGCCAGCAAGGTCCACACCACATCCGAAGTCGAGAAGCCGATGCGCGCCAGCTGCCAAAGCATGCCGGTGCCGGCGGTAAGCAGGGTATCGACGATGCCCAAGCCCATACTGCCGGCAATCTGCGCCGCGGCAATCAACATGCTGACGTAGATTTCCGCCAGCAAGGTGGCCAGCGCGGCCAGCGCGGCGGCAACATTGCCTGGTTTGCGAACGCTGTTACGGATGGCCCAAGCCAGGATGGCGGCGACGGGCAACACCAGCCATGGCATCGGTTGCCGCTGATAAACCGTCACCACCATCCACAGTGCGCCGGCAGCCAGCCCAAGCATCGCGGCGATGAAGGTGGAAAAGACCAGGCTGACGATGGACCGCACGCTCATCGGCAGCCACGCGACAAAAAGGGGGTAGGCAAGGGCTGCGGCGTTGGGCAGCTTTGGGTCGTGCAGTGCGCCATCAAGCATCCATCCATCGGGCAAAGCAGCCATCATAGCGTGGCTGGCCCACGGCCAATTCTTGAGTTCCACGATTTTGGCCTGATCTTTCTGGGGTCAGTTCGCTTCGCGGACGGCATAATAGGCAACCCGACGCGGCGTTCCATGCCGTACTTGGTGATGTTTTCTCGCAGACAGCGTATTTGGCAGGTGGCATGAGCGGTTTCAGTTTGAGCAGCGAACCTTTCACTCTGCAGCGCGACTGCAGCGCGGTGATGGTGCCGCAGGGCGATGTGGTGGAACTTCCGGCCGGCCAGATCGGCTATATCACGCAGGCGCTGGGTGGCAGCTTTACTGTGTATGTCGAAGGCAACCTGTTCCGCATTGCCGGCAAGGAGGCCGATGCATTGGGCAAGGAGTTGCCGCCACCGATCGAAGTGGCCGCCAACGCCACTGACGCGGATGTGGAAAAAGTCGCGTGGGATCAACTGCGTACCGTGTTCGATCCGGAGATCCCGGTGAACGTGGTGGAGCTCGGTCTGGTCTACGATCTCAGCCTGGAACACACCGAATCCGGCGAGCGCAAGGTCTACGTCAAGCTCACGCTCACCGCACCGGGTTGTGGCATGGGCGACATCCTGGTCGACGACGCACGCACCAAGCTGGAGATGATCCCCACGATCATCGAGGCGGATGTTGACCTCGTGTTCGACCCGCCGTGGACGCATTCGATGATGTCCGATGCCGCCAAGCTCGAAACCGGGATGCTTTGAGCGCGCATAGCGGCTAATCAGGCGTAAGTTTTAACGAAATGGCGATCTTAGGCTCGCTTCAATTCGCGAAATATCGCGAATTCGCCCAAGGTGCTTCAGGCCCGTAGGCTCGGTTTTCCGTGGTATTTCCGGCTTTCTACGATCTTTAGCCAAATCTGTGAGCTAATCGATGGTCGTAAGAAATATTCGTATTGCCTACTAATATCGTAAGTAATAACGTCGAATGGTCTGGCTGACGGTCGGTTGATCGATAGATCTGCTCATCAAGTTACCGCCGCCGGTCAGCACCGCGTTTGAAATCGGCCTTGCGTGCCAAGGCCAGGGGACGCGAGCAGAACCCCGGCCTCGCCGGGCAGTCACCGAGTGCGAAGCCGTGCCGCCAGCACGGCGAATTTGAATGGGGTCCTCATGGCCGCATCGGGCGGTCTTGTCCCCAATACATCGTGGAGCTCTCACCCTAATGCTCAACACTTTCCGTTCGAAGCTTATGGTTGCAACGATTGGCATGGTCGCCGCCTCCACGGCTACCGCTGCCACCACTCAAACCCTGCGTGCTCAAAATCTCGGCGCTCAGCCGGTCAGTTCGCTGGCCACACGTCTGAACCTTGGACAGGATATGACGCTAGTGGCACGCGGCGCGGTGCCGCTCGCCAACGGTACGCAGGTTGTCCGTCAGCAGCAGTTCTATCGCGGCGTGCCGGTTTACGGGCGCAGCATCGCCGTGGTGCAGGATGCCAGCGGCAATGCACTGCGTGCCACCGGAGACCTGATGCAGGGCACACCATCCGACCTGATCTCGGCCGTTCCAACGCTGACGCCAGCTGCGGCGCTTGCGGTGTTGAAAGGACATGTACATACCGTAGTGGTTGCCGGTGCATCCATCCAAAATCAGCAGACTGATCTGTTCGTCTATCCGCAGGACAACGGTCCGACGCGGCTGGTCTATCGCGTCTCGTACTTTGTTGATGACGCGAAAAATCCGACTCGGCCGACCGCGATCATCGACGCCAGCACTGGCGAGGTAATCCAGAGCTGGAACGGCCTGACCGACGCCACGGCCAATGGACCCGGTGGCAACACGAAGACCGGTATGTACACCTATGGCACCGAATACGCCGCGCTCAATGTGACGCAGTCGGGTACGACCTGCACGCTGAAAAACACCGACGTCAGCACGTACAACCTCAAAAATGCCACCTCCGGGACCGGCACTCTGGTGAGCTTCATTTGTCCGACCAGCAATACCGATGCCATCAACGGCGCCTACTCGCCGGCCAATGATGCGCATCACTTCGGCAGCGTGGTGCACGACATGTATCAGGGATATACCGGCGGCAACCCGCTGAGCTTTCCGCTGGTGATGAAAGTGCATTATGGCAAAAGTTACGAGAATGCCTTCTGGGACGGGTCGGTGATGAGCTTCGGCGACGGTGCCACCACGTTCTACCCGTTGGTCTCGCTCGACGTGACCGGCCACGAGATCAGCCACGGCTACACCGAGCAGCATTCGGCATTGCAGTACACCGGCCAGTCCGGCGGCATGAATGAAGCCTATTCGGATATCGCCGGTGAGGCGTCGGAGTATTTCGACCGCGGCAAGAATGATTTCCTGGTCGGCGCCGACATCATCAAGAATGGCACGGCGTTGCGCTATATGTGCAACCCGCCGCAGGACGGCGGCTCGATCGACAACGCCGCCAACTACACGTCCAGTCTTGACGTCCATTACTCCAGCGGCGTCTACAACAAATCGTTCTGCCTGCTGGCCAAGACCTCTGGTTGGGATACCAAGAAAGCGTTCCAGGCCTACGCGCTCGCCAACAAGGTCTACTGGACTGCCACTTCAACCTTCAACTCCGGCGCCTGCGGCATAGAGTCGGCAGCGACCGATCTGGGTTACAACAAGGATGACGTGATCGCCGCGTTCGCCGGCGTGGGCGTGACCTGCCCGGGCACCGGTGGCGGCAGTACTGGCGGTTTGCAGAATGGTGTGGCCGTGACTGGACTTGCCGCCGCCAAGGGTGGTGTCTTGAGTTACACCGTGACCGTGCCTTCAGGCTCCGGCACCCTGACCATCGCCATATCCGGTGGCACCGGAGACGCTGATCTCTACGTAAAGCTGGGTTCGGCACCGACTACCAGCAGCTACGACTGCCGCCCATACAAGACTGGCAATGCCGAAAGTTGCACCTTCAGCGCGCCGTCCGGCACGTACTACATCAATCTCAACGCTTACGCCGCTTTCTCGGGTGTTTCGCTGAAAGCCAGCTGGTAAGTCCAGCCGCGGACAGGGAAGATCTGCAACCTCGAAAGGGATAAATCGAAACGGGCCCGACGCTATTCGCCGGGCCCGTTTTGTTGTGTTTCGCACAGACGGCAAGAGCGCTGTCGACTGCTCGACAGAACAGAGCTGGCTCAGTCCGCTGCTTCCTCGAAGCGATTCGCATCACGATTCTTGCGCACCTTGGCTGGATCCCATATGCGACCATTCATCGCGATGTATACGCCATCGGGCAAGGTCTGCACGGCAGCCACCGCACAACCGATATTGAACACCGCGTCGGAACCCTGGAATCGCGCCGGGTTCAGTGCGCCGGTCAGTACGATCACCTTGCCCTCGATATGCGCCAGCTCGCGGGCAGTCTCCACCATCGTGTCGGTGCCGTGGGTCACCAGCACATGCCGTTGCGCCTGGCCCTCGATCGTCGAGCGCACTAATACGCGGTCTTCTGCACCCATGTGCAGGCTGTCCTTGCGCAGGATCGGAATCACGTCGAACTGAAACGCCACGCCGAGTTGGGCGAGAATCTCGCCGATCTGCGGTGCGCCGATCTTGTAATCCGACTTGTCGTCGAAATAGATCTTGTCGATGGTGCCGCCGGTGGTGACGATGGTGAGATGCTGCATAGGGATGGGCCAGGGTTGATGACTCGCTTATTTTAGCTGGTGCGGCCAAGTAGTGCTTATCAACTTTGTTTCTTCAGCTCTTTGGTTTTGATCAGTCGATTGAGACGAAGAGCCTCGCTGTCAGAGCCATAACAAGGGTCAAGCCAGCAACAATTCCGTATCCGCCGCATCCTGCGTACTTAACCGCAACAAACCATGTCCCACAAAACGCCGTAACGCGGCTGCTGGCCTGGCATCGCCCCGCGCGGCTGACCACGTCGCCTGACGCGCCAGCAACGCGGCCGCTGCGCATCGCACCAACGTAATTGCCAACCCACGCGCGCCAGCTTCCAGCGAGTCACGACTCGCACGCTGAGTGTCCAGAAACGTCGCCGCGTCATCAAGCGCTGCATAAATCGTGTTGATCGAACGCGCATCCTCGCAACCGTCCAGCCATCCATCGACCGCAGTGCGCAGGGAGGCAAAACTGCCGCCAGCCAATGCGCGCAGGCTGTCCAGCGACAATACGTTGGTCGTGCCCTCCCAGATCGAATACACCTGTGCATCGCGCAACAGCTGCGGCAGGCCGGTGTCCTCGATGTAGCCGGCGCCACCGAAGCATTCCAGTACTTCGGAACAGATCTTTACCGCCAGCTTGCCGGTCCAAAGCTTGGCCAGCGGCGTCAGTAGACGCAGCAGCAGCGTTTCGTGTGGAGCGGCGATGTGCTGCTCGACACGGCCGAGTAGATGCGTTACTTCGAACGTCAGCGCAAAGGCGCCATCGAACTCCGCCTGTATGTCAGCCAGCGTCTGGGCGTGCAAGGGCTGCTGAATCAATGGACGTCCAAACGATTCGCGGCGCGCCGCGTAATCGCGCGCCAGGCTGATCGCACGCGCCATGCTCGCAATGGCGCACACTGCGTTCCAGGTGCGGGTGACGTTGAGCATCGGCGCGATCTGCCGCACGCCGTTGGCCAGTTCACCCAGCGGCCAAGCGGGCAGGCCATCGAGATGAATTTCCGCGGTAGGCAGTTCGTGCGTGCCGAGTTTGTCCTTCAGTCTATCGATGACCAGCTGCGGCTTGCGTTGCGCGCCATCCATCGTCTCGACGAAAAACAACGCCAGTGCACCGGTGCCTTCACCTGCACCCTCGGGCCGCGCCAGCGCCAGCGCGGCTTCACCGACTACCGCTGAGCTGAACCATTTGCGGCCGTGTAACCGCCACTGGCCATCGGTGTCCCGCCGCGCGATGGTTTCGGTGTTGCCGACGTCGGAACCGCCTGCGTTCTCGGTCATCCACTGACCGCTTAGCCAAAAGCTTGATGCTTCACGGCTCAGGAAATGCGGCAGCGCGTGATCGATCAACGCCTTGTTGCCGGAGGCTTTCAGCGCAGTAGCCGCGCCATCGGTCATCGCCAACGGGCAGGTGTAGAACTCGCTGGCCACGTGGTACAGATACACGCGGGCAAACTGTTCCAGTCGTGCGTATTCGTTGTTCGCATGGCCGGCTGCAAGCACGGAATGGCGCGTAGTGAGCTGCGGGCCCTCCAGCCAGGCCGTGGTCAACTCGATGCGATCGACTCGACGGCCCCATGCATCCCATTGCGTCAGCACGGGCTTGCGTCGCGTGCTGTTGCCCACGCGCTGCCATGCCATCTGTGCGTAATCACCCAAGGCATCGAGATCGGCATCCAGCGCGACCCGCCGATCAGTTGGCAGTGCGCGGTCAAGCAGTGCGCGTAACAAGCGGTCGCTGCGATAAGGGTGAGCCAGTTGCGGGGCATCCTGCAGGAAGGCCATGGCGTTCTCCATCCAGAGTCGAAGTACCAAAGTATAGGCATGCAAGCAGTTGGCTGGCTGTGCTGGCATCATCGAAGGCAACTTCACTGTGCAGGTAACGATCATGCGATTTTCCGAAGCGATGCAATCTGTCACCCGACACGGCGACAGTTGGCAGGCGACAGTCAGCGAGGACTGGCTGCAGGGGCGCAGCGCCTTCGGCGGACTGCAGGCGGCGCTGGCTTTGCGCGCGATGCGCGAATTGGTGAGTGCAGACATACCGCTGCGCAGCCTGCAGACCACCTTTGTAGCGCCGGTGCCGGCAGGTCAAATCACCCTTCACGCGCGTTGCCTGCGCGAAGGGCGCAGTGCGGTTCAGATCGAGGCAAGTCTATGCGACGGCGATCAGACCCTGTGCCGGCTGGTCGGCGTGTTCGGTAGCGCGCGACCTTCGGTGCTCAACTTTCAGCCCGAGCAGGCAGCCGTCGAAAGCAAGGTGTCGCGCGAGCTGCGCTATGTGGAAGGGCAGATGCCTGCCTTCACGCAGCATTTCCACGCGCGCTGGCTGCGGGGCGACCTGCCCTTCACTGGTGGCCGGCAGCGCGACAGCACGCTGCAGATTTCATTGCGCGACGAAGGCGTGCCCGATGAGACACATGTGCTCGCCTTCGCTGATTTCATACCGCCGATCGCGCTGGGCATGTTCGACAAGCCCACGCCGGGCAGTTCGCTCACCTGGATGATCGAGTTGCTGCGCGACCGTTACGATGACCTCGGTCTCGACGACTGGCGCGTCGACGCCGAGCTCATCGCCGCCCGCGACGGTTATACCAATCAAGGCGTGATGCTATGGGGGCCGCGCGGCGAACCAGTGGCGTTGAGCAGGCAGAGCATGGTTGTGTTTGGATGAAAGACTGGGGACTTTCCGCGTGTCGCTTGCCCCGTTGTAGGCTCACGCTCATGCGATTCTGAGCGTATCGAGCATTTCATGTCCTCATACCCGCCATCTGCGATGTCTCGCTTCACATCACTGGCCGGCCTGGGCCGCTGGCGAATCGCCGGTGTCGTGTTTGTATTCCTGTGGTTTTTCCTGGGCGGCATCGCGCATTTTGCGGCCACTCAAACGGAAATGCGGATCGTGCCACCTTACATTCCGTGGCCACGAGCGGCGGTGCTGGTGAGTGGCGTGTTCGAGTTGCTGGGTGCTGCCGGGTTGCTTTGGGGCAAGACGCGCCGCGCGGCGGGTATTGGCCTGTTCATCCTGACGTTGGCGGTGACGCCAGCACACATCTACATGCTGCAGTATCCGGCGTTGTTTGGCGTTCCGTACTGGGTGTTGATCGTGCGCCTGCCGGTGCAGGCCGCGCTGCTTGCACTGATTACGTGGAGTACAGCAACGCCCAAGACACGTAATGGCAGCTAGTCTCGATAGTGTTGAATCGGCATCATCGCCACGGGTTGTTGTCCCATGGGTCGAGTCGCTACTCGATGCCACCTTCATGATTTGCCAAGCCAAAGCCAGAGGTTCCCGCCTTGATTTCAGATATTGACGTAGTGCTTCGACTGTTGACCGCCGCTGTGCTGGGTTCGGTGATCGGCGTTAATCGTGGTCGGCTCGAGTGGGCGGCGGGGCTGCGCACTCATATGCTGGTCAGCGTGGGCGCTGCCTTGGCGGTGATTGTTTCCGCTTACGGATTCAGCCACGCAATCGAACAGGATCACGTGGTACTGGACCCTTCCCGCATCGCCGCACAGGTGATCAGCGGCATCGGTTTTCTGGGCGCGGGTACGATCTTGTTTCTGCAGAAAGAACAGGTGATCAAGGGGTTGACCACGGCGGCGAGTCTTTGGGCTGTGGCCGCTGTTGGCCTGGCTGCCGGCACTGGCCTTTATTTTCCCGCCGTTTTCGCGACTGCCATTCTATGGGTCATCCTTGCTCTGCTGAAGCCGATCGAGCGACGATTTGTTCGACCTCGCCGAAAGTACACGTCGATACAGGTAGCAGTGACGCAAGGCTCGGCGCTCTCGGCGGTCGAAGCGGTACTCGCAAGCTTTCATACGCCGGTGGATCACATGCTGTTGCGCCGGGATGCCGACGGTCAGGATCGGGTGATCATCCGTTTCGCTGCGGATTTTCCGGCCGACAAGCTGGCCGCCATCGCGGATGCGTGTCGCGAGATTGAAGGCGCTGAGGCCGTGTCATTTACTACGGCGGGCAAAGTAACGCCGTAGTTTTGTACTGGTCAACGCCTGAAGCCATCACGCACTTTTGTCCCACCGCCTGACACATTGCCGTGATACGTATGAGTGAACACATGGAGATGGTGATGACTGAACCGGTGACGGTACCGACTGCTGAAGGTGTGCGGCGATACCCGCGTACGGAGGGCTATTTTCCCGAGCTGCCGGCGATTGAGCTGTTTCCCGATCTGGACAAACCGTGCACCTGCACCCCGGCATGCCGGTCGCGTTGCGGCGGCGAGTGCGGTTGCGCGGCGTGCCACATGCAGTTCTCGGTCTGGCGCGAAGAGCGCGGTGTGCCGGCGATTCGCCCAACGGAGCCAGATCACGAGGTGCAGCTCAAACGGTATCGCGGTGAAGTGCGCTAAACGAAGGCTGCATGCCGGACAAGCGCGATCTTGTATTCGGCGTCACATTCATTGACCGTATGGTCGGTCTTTCCGCAACAGCTTCATTCAAAGAACATTGACTTGAGGAGGAAATCTCATGAAAGCACGTTGGCTTGTTTTGGCGGGCGCCCTTGTTCTCGTTGGTTGTGGCAAAGATCATCAGGGCAGCGAGACGTACGATGTGTCGATCCTGCGTGAGACTCAGTGCGTGGCCGCGTCCGAACGCTTTCAGCTTTATGACCAAGCCAAAAAGCACACCGAGCATGCGAACGGCGCAGAAGCCGAGCGCTTCGACAAGACCAAGCTGCGCAGTGATCTGGGTTCGAAACTTAAAGAGGCGCGAATCTCGATGATTTCCCAGGACAAGTCCTATAACGCTGAATACCTGAAAAACCGCTGCAACACGGAAATGTCGCAAGACCAGTTCAACGCCGCTGAATAAGTTATTCGATCATTCCATAAGCCGTCAGGATTTTCATGAAAGCTCTTGTTTGCAACGCATTCGGCCCGATCGAAGATCTGAAAGTTGAAGACGTTGAATCGCCATCCGCTGGCCCCGGGCAAGTGGTGGTTGCCATCAAGGCGGCGGCGCTCAATTTCCCTGATGCGCTGATCGTGCAGGGGTTGTATCAGGTCAAGCCGGCGTTGCCGTTTTCGCCAGGTGCCGAGTTTGCGGGTGTAGTGAAAACCGTGGGCGAAGGAGTCAGTCACCTGAAAGTCGGTGACCGCGTGATGGCGTTGGTGCCGCACGGCGGGCTGGCTGAAGAATGCGCGGTGGATGCGCGCGGCGTGATTCCGTTGCCCGATGACATGGATTACGCGACCGGTTCGGCACTGCTGTTGACTTACTGCACGTCGTTGCACGCGCTGAAGGACGTGGCGAAGCTTGCGGCGGGCGAAACGTTACTGGTGCTAGGCGCATCCGGCGGAGTCGGCATTGCGGCGATCGAGATCGGCAAGTTGATGGGTGCGCGCGTGATCGCTGCGGCATCGAGCGAGAAAAAGCTCGCGCTGTGCCGAGAGCACGGTGCCGATGAAACGATCGACTACGTGCGTGACGATCTGCGCGAGCGCGTGGATGCGCTGACCGAAAAACGCGGTGTCGATGTGGTCTATGACGCAGTCGGCGGTGCTTACAGCGAGGCTGCGCTGCGAGCGACCAGCTGGGGTGGACGCCTGCTGGTCGTTGGATTCGCGACAGGCGAGATTCCGCGGATACCGTTGAATCTCGCCTTGCTCAAGGAGCGCGAGATTCTGGGCGTCTACTGGGGTGACTGGGCCAAACGTAACCCCAAGCTTCAGCAAGCTCATCTATTGCAGTTGCTGGACTGGTTTCGCAATCAACAGATTGCCCCGCCGGTGACCGAACAACTGCCGCTGGCTGGCGCTGTCGATGCACTGCAACGCATGGCAAAACGTCAGGTGCGCGGCAAGGTCGTGGTGTTGATCGATAAGTAGGCAACGGCGCACGGTGGGGCGAAGTGCTGGATGGCCTCGGCTGAGGTAGCGAGAGCAGCTCCTTCGCCCACCCAGGACGTGCCCGTGGCAGCTATCCACCTGCCATCCGTCCGGAAGTCATGCAGCGTGTTACTCGCTTGCCGTTTACGACTGTGTCGTTGCAAGCGACAGCGTGCTGGCCCGACGTTTTGACCATGAGTCTAGGTAAAAGCCGCGTTTCCATGCATATTGGCCCCATAAACGGGGTCGATAGCTGTCGAATGACCAACCAGCGTGTTGGTTTTGGGGCAATGGCGAGCAACACGATTACCGAAGGTTGCTTTGGTATTCCTACATTTGAGCAATTCATGGATAACCGTTCTCCCATTGATCGCGACATTGCACTGATCTCCCGATCAGACGCTGTGCCCACGATATTGGAAGTGGTGGCGCGCACGACTGGCATGCGCTTTACCGCGGTGGCGAGAGTCACCGATACCCAGTGGACTGCATGCGCCGTCTACGACCGCATCGAATTTGGTCTGAAGCCCGGTGGCGAACTGGTGCTCGAGTCCACCATCTGCAACGAAATTCGTGGGCATCATCAGCCGGTGTTATTCGGGAGTGCCAGCGAGCACGCGCTTTTTTCGAACCATCCGACACCCAAGTTGTACGGATTCGAAAGCTATATCTCGATTCCCATTTTTCTTTCGGATGAAAGCTTTTTCGGGACGTTGTGTGCAATCGACCCTGCACCCGCGAAGCTCGATGATCCCGAACTTCTCAAGACGCTCCAGCTTTTCACCCAGTTGATTGCCGCGCAGTACGAGACCGAGCAGCGCAGGGATGCTGCCGAGCTGGCATTGGTTGATGCGCAGTCGACCGCGCGACTACGCGATCAGTTTGTTGCTGTGCTGGGTCATGATCTTCGCAATCCCGTGCAATCGATCAGCATGGGTGCCGATATGCTGGAGCGCGATCTGCCCGACGGACGCGAGCGGCGTGTCGCAAAGCATATCCAGCGCAGCTGCCAGCGCATGTCGGAGTTGATCAACAACGTGATGGATTTTGCACGCGGCAGGCTGGGTGAAGGTATCTCGGTTTCACTTGAACGTAGCCACGATCTTGCCGGCGATCTGGAGCATGTTGTATCGGAAATTCAGCGCGTGCATCCCGATCGAAAGATCGAAGTCACCATGTCGCTGGATCGAACCTTTCGCTGCGATCGCCGTCGCATCGCCCAGTTGCTCGGCAATCTGCTTTCCAACGCGATAACCCACGGATCGGATAAGGCACCTGTGCGCGTTTTCATGACCAGCACGGGGTCCGCCTTTGAACTCGCGGTGGAAAACGCAGGCAAGCCGATCGAGGGGGACAAGATCGAACGTTTCTTCCAGCCCTTTACGCGAGGCACATCCGCCTCACCACGACCCGGTCTGGGGCTCGGCCTTTACATCGCCGCGGAGATCGCGAAAGCGCATGGCGGCACGCTGCAGGCTGCCTCGGATGCTTCAGCAACGCGATTCGCTTTTCACATGCCGCTCGACTGCGACGAGACGAGCCAGCCTGGGCTCACGAATGCGGGTGCCTGATTGTAGGTTGAGCTGAGCAAAGCGATGCCCAACCTGCTGATGCTATGAACGTTGGAATTTACAAGCTTCCCGCCCCCCACGGCATCAACGCAACGACGACCTCTCGGGTTGATCCGGACGTCGCCGTACACCGGCACCCAGGGTACCTATCAATAACAGGGTGAGCGCTACTTCGATCAATGCCAGCCAGCGTTCGCCGGCTGAACTCCACGCCTCTGCGATGCCGTGACAGAAATAGAACAGGCTGAGGATGCCGACCCAGAGCAGGGCACGTCGCGTATTGCGAATGGCCAGCAGCGGCAGCAGCAGCGGCACGACCGTGATGGCGAGCACCAACCACAGTGGAACGGTTTGCGCCGGTACCAGCCACGCATGCCAGACGAACTGGAGTAGCACCAGCATGGCCCAGGCACACAGTCCCCAGCGTTGCTCGGCAGGCAGGTGCGAACTCATGCGCTGGCCGCCAGCTTGCGGGCGGTGTCGGCCAGCCGTCGGCCCAGGGCCCGGGCCAGGTCGCGTTCGTGATCGCTGATCGGGTTGTCCCCCTTGCCGCCGGTGACGTGGCTTGCGCCGTAGGGCGTGCCGCCGGTTTGCGTGCTGCTGAGTGCGGCTTCGGTATAAGGCAGACCAAGCAGGAACATGCCGTGGTGCAGCAGCGGCAGCGCCATGGTCAGCAGGGTGGATTCCTGACCGCCATGCATGCTGCTGGTGGAGGTGAACAGCGCGGCCGGCTTGCCGACCAGCGTGCCGTTGGCCCATTCGGCGCCTGTGCTATCGAGAAAGTATTTCAGCGGCGCGGCCATATTGCCGAAGCGCGTGGGGCTGCCCATGGCCAAACCGATGCATTCAAGCAGGTCCCGCTTCTCCACGTAGGGTGCACCGTCTTCCGGCTCAGGCGGCTGCGCGGTTTCGGTGACAGGTGCGACGGGCGGCACCTGGCGCAGGCGCGCACGCATGCCGGCTACTTCTTCGATACCGCGCGCGATAAGTCGCGCGAGCTGTGCCGTATGGCCGGTTCGGCTGTAGTAGAGAACGAGGATGTCGTGGTTCATGCAGTGATCCTTAGAGCCTGTTTACGATCTCCACGTGGCCCGCGCCGGGAGCGGTTTGCGCACAGGCCAAGGAAGAACGAGGGAGTGTACGTCGGTACACGACCGAGTGATGACGCTGACATGGGGGCAAACCGACCCGGCCCGAAGGGTTGAGTCGTGGCGGCCGCCCGGCGGCGGCGCGCGGCTTGACCTGACCACCAGTCAGGCGCTGCGCCACGCACCACCACCGCACGACCGCAACGGCACAACGCGGGCTACGTGGAGATCGCAAACAGGCTCTTAGGTGCGCGTGATGGGCCGGTGCGTTGAGGCTTTCACGGGCGATACGCTAGTGTACCTACCGATACCGACGACGATGGCTGCTTTCAAGCGCCGCTAAATTCGAGAGAGCCGATGGCCTTGCGTTTCAACCGCAACCGCGTTGTACATTTCAGCCGCTTTCTGTGGCAACGGTTTCTCGACGACAAATGTTTCGAGACCGCTGGTGCGCTGTCCTACACTACGCTGGTGTCGCTGGTACCGCTGACGGTGGCGGTGTTCGCGATGTTTTCGGCGTTTCCGGTGTTCGAGGGTGCTCGCGCCACGCTGGTCGATTTTGTGTTCGACAACTTTGTGCCGGCGGCTGGTGAAACGGTGCAGAACGCGATACAAGGCTTTGCCAGCAACGCCAGCAAGCTGACCGGCATCAGTATTCTGGTAATGCTGTTCAGCGCGTTGTCGATGATGATCAGCATCGAGGATCGCCTCAACCAGATCTGGCGCGTGCACCGGGCGCGCGCCTGGGGTTCGCGGTTGTTGCTGTACTGGGCGGCGTTGACGCTGGGGCCGATTCTGATCGTTGGCGGCATCGCGGTGACCTCCTACGTGACGGCGCTGCCCTTGTTGCAAGGCGCGGCGACCCAGATCACCGGCATCGGTCATAGCCTGCTCAGCGTGTTGCCCTTCCTGGTGACCTTTCTCACACTGTGGCTGCTGTATGCGGTGGTGCCCAACTGCAAGGTATCCCGGCGCGATGCCCTGATTGGTGCGACGCTCGGCGCGATATTGTTCGAGATCGTGCGCTGGGGGTTCACCATGTTCGTGCGGCATGCGCAGACGTATCAGCAGATCTACGGCGCGCTGGCGGCGATTCCGATTTTTCTGCTGTGGATTTATCTCTCGTGGGTGATCGTGATTCTGTCCGCGTCGATTGCGGCATCGGTTTCGGCGTTTGATTTCCATGCGCCGAAAGAGCGTCTGCCCGCGGGCGCCGAGTTTCTCGGTCTGCTGGTGGTGCTGGGGCATTTCATCAGCGCACAGCGCAGCGGTGACACGGTGGATCAGGCCACGGTACGGTTGTGTGAACCGTATTTGCACCGCGGCACGATCGCTGACTATTTTTTCGAACTGGAACAGGCTGACCTGATCAAGCAAAGCGAGCTTGGTAGCTGGCTGCTGTGCCGAAGCCTGGATAGCACCGACCTGCTGCGTGTATACGAACATTCCCGCTATCGTTTGCCGTTGAATCCGGTAGAAGAGGCAGCGGAGCTGGGTATCGAACTACCATCGCCGCTACTCGCCCTGCTGGCCGCGCTGGCTGACGAAGTGGCGACTACATTGGCTACCCGACTCAACACTGTTTATCCCCCGGACGCGAATCGCGCGGCCGATACCAAGGAACTCTCTGCATGACTTTGTTGCTGCGTAAATTGAAATTTGCCGCGATTGCTTTGATAGTGGTCGCTGCCATTCCGGCACATGCCGACATGCCTGCGCGGCCGACGCTGAAAGTTGCCACGCTGGACGGTAAGACGTTCGATCTTGCTGCCGAGCGCGGAAAGTGGGTCATCGTCAACTACTGGGCAACCTGGTGTGTACCGTGCATCAAGGAGATGCCGGATATCTCCAACTTTGTCGCAGCCCACAAGAACGTCGCCGCCATCGGACTTGCTTTCGACGACAGCGAGCCGGCCGATATCAAGGCGTTCGTGGCCCAGCATCCGGTGGTCTATCCGATTGCACAAGTCACGCTCGATAAGCCGGTGAAAGACTTCGACGAGCCGCGTGGCCTGCCGACGACCTGGCTGATCAGTCCGGATGGAAAGGTGGCCAAGCGCTTCGTGGGCCCGGTGACTCCGGCGCTGCTGAAGGCGGCGATTGGCGGCAAGTAATGCCGGCGGCGAAGTTTCTCGTCAGTGGCAGGGTGCAGGGTGTGTTCTATCGGGCCAGCACCCGCGAGCAGGCGTCAAGTCTGGGCCTGTCCGGCTATGCGAAAAATCTGCTGAGTGGCGACGTCGAAGTGCTGGTTGTCGGCGATGTCGCCGCTCTGGATGCGTTGGAGCAATGGTTGAATCGTGGTCCGCCGGCAGCGAGGGTCGAGTCGGTGAGTCGCGAAAATGTGCCTGAAGAGGATGTAGTCGAAAGGCACGGGCAGGGATTCCACATCCGCTAGCTCTTGCTTGCAGCCGAGGCACCATTAAAACGTATCGGGTACCCACACGGCCTTGTCGGTAAGCTGTTCATGCGCGGGCTGGCTCTTGAGCGCGGACAGTTTCACCTCGGCAATCGGTTCGTCGTCGAACTGCAGCTGCTGCAGCAGATGCCGGATCAGATTCACGCGGCCGCGTTTCTGGTCGTTGAAGTCGACCACGAACCATGGTGCATGTTTGGCATCGGTGCGCTTGATCATGGTGTCGCGCAGTTTGCCGATCTCGGTATATTTCTGGCGTGCAGCCATATCCACCGGCGACAGCTTCCATCGTTTCAACGGATTTTCGGCGCGCTGGCTGAAGCGCTCTTCCTGCTCCTCCTGGTCCACTGCCAGCCAGTACTTCAGCAGGATGATGCCATCGTCGGTGAGCAGCTTTTCGAACGTGGGCACGGCGTCGAGAAAATCCTTGTACTCATCCTTGCTGCAAAAACCCATCGCTGGCTCCACCACGGCACGGTTGTACCAGCTGCGATCGAACAGCACGAATTCGCCGGCGCTTGGCAGATGGGCGATGTAACGCTGGAAATACCATTGCGTAGACTCGTGCTCGCTTGGCTTGGACAGCGCGGCGATGCGGTAGCTTCGCGTATCCAGACTCTCGGTGATGGCCTTGATCGTGCCGCCCTTGCCGGCGGCGTCGCGCCCTTCAAAGATCACCACCAGCCGTTTGCCGCTGCGCCGTAGTCCATGCTGCAGACGGATCAACTCCAGCTGCAGTTCTTTCATGGCTTTTCGGTAGTGGTGTTTGGCGTGCTTGCCCATGCGAATTCCGGAAGTCTATTGAATATCGATATCGGCGGCAGGCCGACCGATCCGTCGACGCGCCACCATGGCCTGTAACGCGCGACGGAAATCCGATGCATAGCCGACCATGTCGAACAGCTTGCCGTGCTTGCGTTGATGCGCCAGATGATGCCGCAACAGCTGCAAGGCTTCGTGATTGCTGCCCAGGCTCACCGCCAGCGCGACGAAGCTGGCTTCGTCCTCGGTCACCAGTTCGGGCAGGCCGGCATGCTGAAGCAGGCTTGTCGCCACGCGACCGGCAAACGTTTCGCCGGCAAAGGTAAGTACTGGGCAGCCGGCCCAGAGCGCATCGGATGCAGTGGTGTGCGCGTTGTAGGGGAGGGTGTCGAGAAACAGGTCGACGTGTTCGTATTGAGCGAGGTATTCCGCATGCGGGAGCTTGGCCATGAAGATCAGCCGTTCGGCGGCGATACCGGCCTGCACGGCGTGCTCGCGCAGGCGCTGATCGGCATTTTCCGGGCCGCTCAACAACCACAGCACGCTGTCGGG
>Ga0302227_10000997_pt1 | contig 21849 bp, 18 predicted proteins | sample II_Palsa_N1_1_FD_193525 | JGI IMG/M metagenome (GOLD analysis project Ga0302227, IMG submission 193525) | Peat permafrost microbial communities from Stordalen Mire near Abisko, Sweden - II_Palsa_N1_1 | ecosystem: Environmental > Terrestrial > Soil > Palsa > Peat permafrost | place: Sweden... | reverse complement strand
CGCTTGAAGCGGTCGATGAAGCCGCCGCGCAACGACAAGCACAACAGCAATACATCGCAGCCCAAGCTCAGATGTGGCGAAACTTGCGCCATGTGGAGGCCTCCTGGCGTCTGTCGCGCCGCTTAAAGTGACCCGTTTAGTTGGGAGCAGCGTGATCGCAGTCTTCTTGGTCGGTCGTTCACCCCGTTTGACGGACGATCGCCGAGCACGACTTAGCAGAGTACGGATGCTAGGAAGCTCGCACGGATTTTCGAGTCGTTTGAGCTTGGGCGCCGTCGACAGCACAGCCACGCGTTGGGTCACCGTTGAAAGTTTGAGCGGCCCGAGTTTCGCCTTGAGACCGGCCGTGACTAACACCTGGTCGATCGCCGGCGGCAGCTCACTAACCAGACCGGCTTTGTTCTTCCGCTGGATGTGATCGACCAGAAACTGGATCACCAGGGCCTCGCTCACCGGCAGCGTCAGCTCCATGCCGAACCGTGATTGATGCCAGCCGGCCCAGTAGCGCAGGGCGGCAGCGTAGCTGCGCGTGGTGTTGGCGGCAGCGGCCTCGGCGAGAAGTTCGCGCACGGCGTCGGCCGCTTGCTGGGCCAACTTTTCCGGCAGCATCAAGCCGTCAGCGGGCGCCGTTAGGGCTGGAAAGGTGTTTTTATACTTCATATTATGTAATGTAAATTATGAAATAGGGCGCTTACTAGTGATAATCATCACTTATCACTAGTACGTCAATACAGGGGCAGGGCGCTGATCGAGGAGATATCTGTTATGCCCAAAGGCATCACCCAAGACCAGGTCAGTGCCGCCGCCGACGCGTTGGTCACCGCCGGCGAGCGGCCAACGGTCGAGAAGATTCGTGCGCAGCTCGGTACGGGATCGCCCAATACCGTGACCCGCATGTTGGACACCTGGCGCGGTGCGTTGGCCACGCGACTGAGCCAAGTACTCGCGTTACCCGACGTGCCTCCGGACGTGGGGCAGGCGTTTACTGAGGTTTGGCGCCTTGCCATGGCTCAGGCCGGGTCGCTGGCTCAAGCCGCACTCGCGCACGAGCAGAACGCCCTGCTGGCTGCTCAATCGTCGCTCACGCAAGAACGCAAGCTCTGGGACATCGCGCTCGCCGAAGCCCAGGCGCAAACGCAGAGCGCGAACCAAGCCCGTGAGGTGGCTGAAACGCGACTCGCAGACGTCCAACGCCTTGTCGAGCAACAGGCAGCCCAACTGACTGAACTCACCCAGCAGCGCGATGCCTCGCAACGGCGTGCTGAGCAGTTGAACGAAGCCTTCGAGGAGCACAAAAGCCGCATGAAGGCCGAGCGTGAGGCCCAGGCGTCGCATGTTCGGGCCGTCGAGGATCGGGCGCACGCGGAAATCGATCGGGCCCGCGAGGAAACCAAGACGCTCCAGGCAATGCTGCGACAGAAGGAACGACAAGCCTCGGCGATCACCACGCGGCTGGAAACGGCCGAGGCTTCGGCTCGAGCCGCCGAGCGCTCGGCCACCGAACACGCGGCACGTGCTCAAACTTTGGAGCAGCAACTGTCTCGAATGGATGGTCTTCCGGCGGCGTTACTGGCAGCCCAACACGCATTGAAAGCCAGTACGCAACGGGAAGTGGCGCTCCAAGCCAAGTTGAATAGCACTGCTGCGGACGCGAAGATCAAGCCGGCGGCCAGGAAAAGAAAACCTCGGGATGTATCGGGGGCGAGCTAGGCCCACTTTGGGCGCCCAGAAACGAATGGCTGACCCTGCCGGCACATGAAGATTTCTTCATCTTTGCCGTCGATGCTTCCTCGCCCAACCGGTTTCTGGGTTTCACTGAAGTAAAATGTCGCAGGATATTTCGGGGAAATCATGTCAATAGCCGTCCGTAGAGCGCCGCGTTTGCTTGATCAAAATCAGCGCCGTCGGCGACCCACTGCGTTGCTCAGATAGGACAACAAACTGACCGCTGGCTCAGTTCGAGCGTTGCGTGTCGCTGGTGCAGTTGGTGACAGTGGCGCAGAACTACATGCCGGACTACTGCAGTCCATCTGCCGCTTGTGGTCAAACCTAGGTGTCGAAGTCAAAAGCGCAACCCTAGGCCTCACTGCCAGATCCGAAAAAGGATGACACGGTTACGTGGGTGACATGGTTAAGTGGTTGGACGAGCGCCATCGCACAGGCAGAATTTGGACTCGATTGTTTCCCCCAGAAAGCTTCCCGACGTTCTTCGACTTGGTTTGATCGTCAAGCGAGGTCAATCCTGTCAAAGGATGACACGGTAAAGCGGCATGACAGGGTTAGCTGGTTAGATGACACGGTTAACTGGGTGACGACACCGCGAGGGCGAGCATAACCAAGATCATTAACTTCGCATAATGTATATTATGTAAAATAAAGAATGGCGCATCTGAGTTCACGCCGCAAGAGCCGTATATAGAAGAGATGTTGTTCCCCGGCTCGTGCGTTGAAGCTAGCACTGCCCGCGAACTTTGCGCTTTACCGGAGCTTCCACGGATTGAAGATTACGAACATGACGCGGGTTGCCGTGTAGGTTCAGACACCCGGCCAACGTCACTTTGGAGGTGTCCGACCATTTATCCGATACGGCGATTCCTTCTGAGTGTCCTCACATCCTAGCGAAGCAAAATCTTGCGCCGCGGGCTTATTCCGGCAGTCTTCAAAGCCACGCAAGACAGTGTCCTATGGCATATGGCCGCTTGCCGAAATACCAGCCTAGGCTAGTACCCTTTGCCCCTTCCCCAGCAAACATAAAATCTGACCGTACCCGGACGGACCTCTCCGTCTACGGGCGTGGCTGATGGAAATCAGTAGTTATGTGGATAGTCAAAATTGCGCTGGATCGGCCGCTCACGTTCATCGTTCTGGCCTTGCTGCTGCTGATACTCGGACCGCTCGCGATTCTGAATACGCCCACGGACATTTTTCCGAACATCAATATCCCGGTCGTCTCGGTGGTATGGCAGTACACCGGTCTGCCTGCGGAGGACATGAACAACCGCATCGTGACCGGTTTCGAGCGTTCGATCACCACCACGGTCAACGATGTCGAGCATACCGAGACGCAGTCATTGAACGGCGTCGGCCTGGTCAAGGTGTTCTTCCAGCCGAACGTCAACATCGACATGGCGGTAGCGCAAATCACCTCGATTTCGCAGACCGTGCTGAGATCGATGCCGGCAGGCACAACGCCGCCGCTGGTAATCGTCTACAACGCATCCAGCGTGCCGATCCTGCAGTTTGCGTTGTCGTCGAAGGACTTGTCGGAAGCAACCATCTTCGATGATGCCAACCAGATCGTGCGCACCTTCGTCACCAGTGTACGCGGCGCCGCCACACCCTACCCCTATGGCGGCAAGCAGCGCCAGATCGAGGTCGACCTGAATCCGCAGGCCTTGCTGGCGCATGGCATGTCGCCGAATGACGTGGTCACCGCCATCGGCCAGCAGAACCTGATCCTGCCAGCGGGTACTGAAAAGATCGGCGACATCGAATACAGCGTTAAGTTGAACGGCAGTCCGCAACAGATCGCCGACCTCAACAATGCGCCGATCCGCACCGTCAACGGCGTTACGACGTATATCCGCGATGTCGCACTGGTGCATGATGGCTCACCACCGCAGACCAATATCGTGCGCGTGGATGGTCAGCGTGCCGTGCTGATGTCGATCCTGAAGATCGGCAATGCCTCCACCCTCGATATCGTCGATAGCCTGCGCGGGATGCTGCCGAAAATTCGTGAGGCGATACCGCAGAACCTGAAAATCCAGGCACTCTCCGACCAATCGCTGTTTGTGCGCGCGGCCATTTCCGGCGTGATTCGCGAAGGCGTGATCGCAGCGGCACTCACCGGCTTGATGATCCTGCTGTTCCTTGGCTCGTGGCGCTCCACGCTGATCATCGCGATCTCGATCCCGTTGTCGATCCTGGCTTCGATCATTGCGCTGTCCGCGCTGGGCGAAACGATCAACATCATGACCCTGGGTGGCCTTGCGCTGGCCGTGGGTATCCTGGTCGACGATGCCACGGTAACCATAGAGAACATCAATTCGCATCTGGAGCAAGGCAAGGACGTCTACGAAGCGATCATGGAAGGCGCACATCAGATCGCGATTCCGGCGCTGGTTTCCACCTTGTCGATCTGCATCGTGTTTGTGCCGATCTTCTTCCTTGGCGGCGTCGCCAAATATCTGTTCGCACCGCTGGCCGAGGCCGTCGTGTTCGCGATGCTCGCGTCATACGTGCTATCGCGAACACTGGTGCCGACACTTTCACTATATTGGCTGAAGAAGCACGCACACGGAGAGCAGACTCCGAAGGGGCCACTTGCACGCTTCCAGGCTGGCTTCGAACGACACTTCGAGAAGACGCGCGAGAGTTATCGTGGCGCCCTCGTAGCCGCTGAAGAACACCGCGGCCTGTTCGCCATCCTGTTCTTCAGCGCGTGCGCGCTCTCTGTGGCCTTGCTGGTGCCGTGGCTGGGCCGCGATTTTTTCCCGTACGTCGACGGTGGCCAGATCGAACTGCATTTTCGCGCCCAGACCGGCCTGCGCATTGAGGAAACCGCGCGCCTGGCCGACGGCATCGAGAACGTGATTCGCCAGACCATTCCGAAGCAGGAACTGGTCAGCGTCGTCGATACGCTTGGCCTGCCCTACAGTGGCATCAACCTGTCTTACAGCAACACCGGCGTGGTCGGCACATCCGATGGCGACATCTTCGTCAGCCTGGGCGAAGGTCACCATCCGACCATCGATTATGTACGCACGTTGCGACAGCGTCTGATGCAACAGTATCCAGGCATCATCTTTTCCTTCCTGCCGGCGGATATCGTTGGTCAGATCCTGAACTTCGGTTCGCCAGCACCGATCGATGTGCAGGTCAGCGGGCGCGATACGGAAACCACAGCGAAGGTGGCCAATGAGCTTTACGGCAAACTCCTGCGCGTGCCCGGCCTGGTCGATCTGCGTCAGCAACAGGCACTCAACCTGCCGCAGATCAACGTCAATGTCGACCGAACGCGCGCCAACCTGGTCGGCCTTACGCAACAGGATGTGGCCGGCAACCTGTTGACGGCGCTGGCGGGTTCCTCGCAGGTCAGTCCGACGTTCTGGGTCGATCCGAAAACCGGCATCAGCTATTCCATCGCCACGCAGGCGCCGCAGTATCGACTCGATACCTTGCAGGCATTGAGGACGCTGCCGATTACCAGTGAAAGCGGTGCGACTCCGGCTGCATCGAGTACCAGTACTGGCACCAGCGGCTTGCCCGGCCAGACACTGCAGGACGTGGCAAGCTTTTCACGCAGCGCTGGGCCTGCCGTCGTGACCCATTACAGCACGCGCCCCACCATGGACCTGTATGCCTCGGTCGACCGTACCGATCTGGGCAGTGTTGCCGCTGATGTGCAGCGCATCGTCGACGCGTATTCCAAACACTTGCCGCGCGGTGTCGACATCAATGTGCGCGGTCAGGTCCAGACCATGGCTGCGTCCTACCGTGGTCTGATCGGTGGTCTCGCCTTCGCCATCGTGCTGGTCTACCTGCTGATCGTGGTCAATTTCCAGAGCTGGGTGGATCCGCTGATCATTATCGCGGCGTTGCCCGCCGCACTGGCCGGACTGGTCTGGATGCTGTTCCTGACTGGCACACCACTGTCGGTACCGGCGTTGATGGGTGCGATCATGTGCATGGGCGTCGCCACCGCCAACTCGATCCTGGTGATCAGTTTTGCGCGCGAGCAGCTCGATCAGCACGGTGATCCGGTCAAGGCTGCGATCGAGGCCGGCTTCGCACGTTTCCGCCCGGTGTTGATGACTGCCCTCGCAATGATCATCGGCATGGTGCCAATGGCACTGGGAATGGGTGAAGGCGGCGAACAGAATGCGCCGCTCGGTCGTGCCGTGATCGGCGGCCTGTTGCTGGCGACTGCTGCCACACTGTTCTTCGTACCCACGTTCTTCAGTCTGTTGCATCGGCGTCGCCAGGCGCGCCTCAACAATGCCGCCGCCGCTTGAGATACTGATCATGACCAACCCAAACGCCCCCTCTCCACAGCGTTCTTCCAAGCCGTCACATCGTGTACGACTCGTGCTGATCCTGCTCGGTGTCGTGCTGATCGTGCTTGCTGCTCTCGGCATCCTCAAGCGTGTTCACGCGCGTCATGTGTTGAGCGAGGACACCGATCGCAACGCCATTCCGACCGTATCTACGCTGACACCGCAGGCCGCGCCAGAGAATCAGTTCATGACGCTGCCTGGCACGGTCAAGTCCTGGCAGGACGCGCAGATCTACGCACGTACGACGGGCTACGTGAAGAAGTGGTACGTGGATATCGGGGCGCGGGTGAAACGCGGCCAGCGCCTCGCCGATCTCGACACTCCGGATGTCGACAACGAGCTCCTGCAGGGTCAGGCGCAGATGCGTACCGACGAGGCCAACGAGAAGCTGGCAAAAGTCACTGCCGATCGCTACGAGACGCTTGTGAAACAGGGTCTGGTGGCAGTGCAGCTCGGTGACCAGTACGTCGCCCAGTTGAACGCCGACATCGCCACAGTTGAGGCGGATCGCGCCAACGTAGCCAAACTCCAGAACATGGAAGATTTCAAGTACATCAACGCACCTTTCGATGGCGTGATCACCCATCGCAATCTGGATGTGGGTGCGCTGGTCGACGCTGGCTCAACCGGCAGCGATCTGTTCGTGATCGCCGATACCACCAAGCTTCGTGTGTACATCGACGTGCCTGAAAGCTACGCGAACAGCGTGCGCATCGGTACGCCGGTCACCGTGACCTTGAGCAGCTACGGCACCAAGCCGTTCACCGGCACCGTTGCCCGTACCGCGGACGCGCTCGATTCAAGCACGCGAACCTTGCGCACCGAGATCGACGTGGACAACGCCGGTCAGGCATTAGTCCCGGGCGTGTACGCCGACGTCAAGCTGGCGCTTTCGACCGCCACGCACAACTTCATTGTGCCAGCCAATACCCTGCTGTTTCGCAGCGAAGGGCTGCGCATCGCCCTTGTCGATGCACAACAGCGCGTTCATTTGCAGCCGATCACGCTGGGCCGCGATTTCGGCAATACGATCGAGGTGACTGAAGGACTCGATTCGGATATGCACATCATCCTCAATCCATCTGATTCGCTTTACGAGGGCGAGCAGGTAGACGTCGCCAGGCACGGCAAATAACCCGAAGATCCGGACTAACGAAGGTGAAAATTCCGTCAAGGTCGGTGCTTGTCACGCACGCCACTTCCCCTTCATGCTAGAAGGGTGCAGTAGGCCGTAGCCAAGGGCCCGTTTCTCCGTGATTACAGGATGGTTCGCCCATGAGTGTCACCAGCCCCGCCGAACGTGACGAGTTGAACCGGCTGTTGATACAGACAGGTCGCAACGATCAGAAGGCCTTTGCCGAACTCTACAAGCGCACCTCGTCCAAGCTGTTTGGCGTGTGCCTGCGGATGTTGCGCGACCGTGGCGAAGCCGAGGAAGTGCTGCAGGAGACCTACACCACGGTATGGCGTCGTGCCGAAGGTTTCGATGCGGCGAAGGCCAGCGCGATCACCTGGCTGGTCACGCTGTCACGCAACAAGGCGATCGACCGCCTGCGCCAGCACCGCGAGGAATTGCTCGACGACCCATCCCGGCTGGAAGAAACCGTCGATGAACAGCCCACGCCCGCGGCTGATGCCGAGACCAGCCAGGAATACCGCCGGCTCGAGCATTGCCTGGATGAACTGGAGCCGCAACAGCGATCGTCGGTGCGTGAAGCCTTTTTCACCGGAGCTACGTATAACGAATTAGCGACACGCTGCAAGGTGCCGCTCGGAACCATGAAAAGCTGGATCCGTCGCAGCTTGATGCAACTTCGCACGTGCCTCGACCAATGAACACACCAGCCGACGACGGTAACAACAATCTGCGCTACGCCGAGTACGTACTGGGCGTGCTGGACGCCGATGCGCGTGCTGCGGTTGCGCATGAAATCGAGACCACGGGTGAGGCCGCAACAGCTGTTGCCCTATGGCAGCGCCGCCTGATGCCGCTGGCCGATACCATCGACGAGGTCACCCCTGCCCCGTATGTATGGGCACGCATCCACGACACCCTGCAGCTGGATGCACCGGCCAGGGTCCAGCCACGCAAGGGTCTGTGGGACAACCTGCAGCTGTGGCACTGGCTCGGCATCGGTGCCAGCGTCGTGGCTGCCGCCCTGGTGGTTGTGGTGGCCCTGCCCCGCCTGGCGCCCACACCGTCTGTGGTCACCACCGGTTACATGGCCTCGACGATTCAGCAGGACAATGGCTCCACCGGCTGGACTGCCACCATGGATCTGCAGCACGCGCGGATGGTCGTGGTGCCGGCGACGCCGGTGGCTTTCGCACAAGGTCGTGCGCCTGAGTTGTGGCTGATTCCGGCCGGCGGCAAGCCCATCTCCGTAGGCATGATCGCGCGCGACAAACCCACCACGTTGGCTCTCGATCCTGCCTTGCTGGCGCGACTCGGGCCGACCGCTGCGCTTGCTGTCTCGGTGGAGCCGCTGGGTGGCTCACCGACCGGTCAACCCACGGGTGCAGTCATCGCCAAGGGGGCTATCACTGGCGCACCTGATACTGGGAGCAAGGTGGCGGCCATCTACGTTCAGGACGCGTTACGTACATCTACCTGATCGGACTGTCGCCGTCTCCCGCATGACCTTCGCGCCGGCCCTGTGCCGGCGCGATCTTTATGTAGCTGCTGATGCCCAATTACCGGGTTGCCAGCCGATCCCGCATGCATGCATCCGTATGCCCCGCCGGCCCGTACCTATCAATGACACGCAGATAGGCACCCCCCATGGCACTCTCCAAACCGATCCTGATACCGATCCCTCACGGGACCGAGTCATCGACGCTCGCCGCAGACACTCCTGATACCCGGGGGTCATGGCTGGGTCGGAGCATACGGCGCTGGGTCGATACCGCCACCAGTGACGAGCTCGACGAGGCAACCGCCGATCGCATCGACTGGTTGCGGGCCGCACCGTTCGTCGCGATGCATCTGGCCTGCCTGGGCGTGTTCTGGGTCGGCGTCTCGCCGATCGCGCTGGTCGTGGCTGGAACGCTCTACGTCGTGCGCATGTTTGCGCTGACCGGCTTCTATCATCGTTACTTTTCGCATCGCACATTCCAGACCTCGCGCGCCGTGCAATTCGTGTTCGCGCTGATCGGTGCTTCGTGCGTGCAGCGTGGGCCGCTATGGTGGGCGGCTCATCACCGCAATCACCACCGAAATGCCGATACCACGCGCGACCCGCATTCGCCGGGCGTGTGGGGCTTCCTGTGGAGCCATGTCGGGTGGTTCCTGACCCCGCGCAACTTCCGCACCGACCTGTCACGCGTGCCGGATCTGGCGAAATATCCGGAACTGCGCTGGCTGGACCGTTACGACATCGCCATCCCGGTCGTGCTTGCCGTCTGCCTGTATGGACTGGGTGTACTGCTGCAGCATGTCGCGCCGCAGCTGGGGACTACCGGTGGACAGATGCTGATCTGGGGCTTCTTTGTCTCGACCATCGTGCTGTTCCACGCCACAGTCACGATCAACTCGCTGGCACACCGCTTCGGCAAGCGCCGCTTCGACACCAAGGACGACAGCCGCAACAACGTGTGGCTGGCACTGCTCACCTTCGGCGAAGGCTGGCACAACAATCATCATTTCTTCCCCGGTTCGAGCCGGCAGGGCTTCCACTGGTGGGAAGTCGACCTGACCTGGTACGGGCTGAAATTGATGTCGGCGCTAGGCCTGGTGCGTGGGCTGAAGCCGGTACCCGCCTGGGTGCTGACCAAGGCGAGGAACTGAGCCATGCGCCTTGCCGTAGTGGGATCAGGTATCGCGGGGCTGGCATCGGCATGGCTGTTGTCGCGCAAGTACGATGTGACGCTGTTCGAAGCCAACAGCTATTTCGGTGGCCACACGCATACGCACGACGTGGTGCAGCAAGGTCGCAACTACCGGATCGACAGCGGCTTCATCGTGCATAACCCGAGCCATTACCCGCTGCTGACGCGGATGTTCAAGCAGCTTGGTGTAGGGTCACAGCCCACCACCATGAGCTTCTCGGTGCACAACGAAGCCAGCGGTCTGGAATACAACGCGGCCACGCTGGATACGCTGTTCTGCCAGCGTCGCAACCTGTGCTCACCGCGCTTCATCGGCATGGTGCGCGACCTGACGCGTTTCTATCGCGAGGCACCGGCGCTGCTGGATTTGCCCGGAGAAGGCCCCACGCTGGGCGACTATCTCGCCGAGCGCGGATACGGTGCCGCCTTTCGCGACGAACATCTGGTGCCGATGGCGTCGGCGCTGTGGTCCTCGCCGGCTACACAGATCCTCGGCTTCCCTGCCCGCTACCTGGTGCAGTTCATGGCCAACCACCAGATGCTGCAGCTTAGCGACCGTCCGCAATGGCGGGTGGTACGCGGTGGTTCGTCGAGCTACGTGCAGGCATTGCGTGCGCATTGGCCGGTACGCGAACGGCTGAATTGCGCGATACGTTCGATCCGCCGTCATGCTGATGGCGCCGTTTTGGAGAGTGCTGCGGGTGTCGAGCACTTTGACCAGTTGGTACTGGCCTGCCACAGCGACCAGGCACTCGCACTGCTGAGCGACGCGAACGAACGCGAGCAGGCCATTCTTGGGGCGATGCCTTACCAGGCCAATGACACCGTGCTGCATACCGACGCCAGCGTGCTGCCGGTGCGCCGCAAGGCATGGGCAGCCTGGAACGCATGGTTGCCGCGCGACCCTAGCGAAGCGTGCACCGTCAGCTACTGCATGAACCTACTCCAGGGTATCAAATCCCCCGAACCCTTCGTGGTCACGCTCAACCGCACTGCAGCGATCGATCCGGACAAAGTGCTGGCCCGCATGCAGTACCACCACCCGGTTTACAGCCATGCTTCGGTGGCCGCGCAGATGCGCAAAGCCGAGATCCAGGGGCAACGACGCACCTGGTTTGCCGGTGCGTACTGGGGCTGGGGTTTCCACGAGGACGGCATGCGTAGCGCGGTCGAAGTCGCTGAAGCACTCGGCGTGCGCTGGCCGGTGGGGACAGCATCTCTCCATCTGGTGAAGCCACGTGGGCAGGATATGGCAGCATGAGCGCCGAATTGGCCCATGCGACCGCGCCGCTGGTGAGCGCCGTGTACGAAGGCGTGGTGCGCCATCGTCGCCTCGTGCCACACCCGCACGTCTTCGATTACAAGATGGCTCAGCTCTATCTGGATCTGGATGAAGTCGATCGCGTGTTCAAGCAACGCTGGCTGTGGTCCAGCGAGCACGGCAACATCGCGCAGTTTCGGCGCAAGGATTACCTCGGCCCGGTGGAGCTGTCGCTAGCCGAAGCCGTGCGCCAGCGCGTCGAGCAGGCTACTGGTCATCGGCCGATCGGACCGATCCGCCTGCTTACCCATCTGCGTTACTTCGGCTACGTGTTCAACCCGGTCAGCTTTTACTACTGCTACGCCGAGGACGGCGTGACTCTGGTCTGCGTCGTGGCGGAGATCACCAACATGCCGTGGCATGAACGCCATGCCTATGTGCTGCCGGTTGAGACCGCACAGATGCACGGGCGTGCCATGCACTGGAGTTTTCCCAAGACCTTCCACGTATCGCCCTTCATGCCGATGGCGCGCGAGTACGACTGGCGCTTCACCGTACCGGCCGACGACCTGCATGTGCACATGGACGTGCTGCGCGACGGCCAGCGCGAGTTCGACGCCACCCTCACCCTGCAGCGGCAACCCATGACCAGCGCTTCGCTCGCCCGCGTGCTGTGGCGCTATCCGCTGATGACAGCCCAGATCGTCGGCGCCATCCACTGGCAGGCGCTGCGACTGTGGTTGAAACGCAACCCTGTCCACGACCATCCGCAACCGCTTTGAGGCCCGCATGAACGCTATCGTCAAACCCGGTGTTACTGAATCCGCTGATACCAGGGCGCCATCTGCCGGTGTGCGTTTTCTGCGCCAGCGCCTGCTCGCGCAGATGGCAGGTCTGCGGCATGGCCGGCTGGTGCTTCAGGATGCACTGGGTACGGTCGAGTTGGGCACGCCAGCGACGCAACACCCGGACCTCACCGTACACATTGAGGTCCTCGACCCCGCGTTCTATCGGGCTGTTGCCGCCAATGGCAGCGTCGGTGCCGGCGAGTCCTACATGGATGGGCAGTGGCGCTGCAGCCATCTGGTCGGCCTGATCCAGTTGCTGGTACGCAACCGCGACCTACTCGACGGCATGGAGACCGGGCTGGCCCGTCTCGGCGGCATGGCGATGCGCGCCTGGCATACCCTGCAGCGCAATACGCGCACTGGCAGTCGTCGCAACATCGCTGCACATTACGATCTCGGTAACGATTTCTTCGAACTGTTCCTGTCGCCGGACCTGATGTATTCCTCGGCGATCTGGGCCGGAGCCGACGACACGCTGGAGGCTGCCTCCACGCGCAAGCTCGAACGTATCTGCCGCAAGCTCGATCTGCAGCCGACTGATCGCGTGATCGAGATCGGTACCGGCTGGGGCGGCTTCGCGCTGTACGCGGCACAGCATTACGGCTGCCATGTCACCACGACGACGATCTCGCGCGAGCAGCATGCGCTGGCCAGTGAACGCGTCACCGCTGCCGGCATAAGCGATCGCGTCACCTTGCTGCTGAAAGACTATCGTGACCTGGATGGGCAATACGACAAGCTGGTATCGATCGAGATGGTCGAGGCGATTGGCGCGCCTTACCTCGACACATATTTCAATCAGCTTGGCCAACTGCTTAAATCCGATGGACTGGCACTGCTGCAAGCCATCACGATTGAAGACCATCGCTACGCACAGGCCTTGAAGTCGGTCGATTTCATCAAACGCCATGTGTTTCCCGGCAGCTTCATTCCGTCGATCAGCGCCCTGCTCGCCGCCAAGACGCGCAGCAGCGATCTGGCGCTGGTCCAGCTGGAGGACTTTGGCGAGTCCTATGCGCGCACCCTGCAGGCCTGGCGCGAACGTTTCATGGCGCGTCTGTCGCAGGTACGTGCGCAGGGTTTCGACGAACACTTCATCCGCATGTGGGAATTCTACCTGGCGTATTGCGAAGGTGGCTTCCGCGAACACTCGATCGGGGTGGCACATCTGCTGCTGGCCAAGCCCGGCAACCGCCGACCTGCCCTGCTGCCTGAAATCGGGATCCCAGCATGAAATTCTGGATCAGCCTTATCGGCTATCAGCTGGTCTGGTTCAGCGCCGTGATTGGTGCCGAACACGGGCTGGCGTGGCCGGGGGTTGTCGGCATGCTGGTATATGCGGCATGCCAGCTGGGTGTCGTGCGCCACTACAAGGCCGATCTGTTATTGATGGCGACCGCCATCGTGATGGGGTTCCTTCTCGATGGCGGATTGATCCGCGCCGGACTGGCCAGCTACGCAGCTTCGTGGCCGTCCGCAGCCTTGGCGCCGGCATGGATTCTCGCGTTGTGGGCCACCTTTGCGCTGACCTTCACGCAATCGCTGGCCTATCTGCAGACGCGTCTCTGGCTGGCGGTATTGCTGGGTGCCGTTGGTGGTCCACTTGCTTACCTGAGCGCAGCCCGCGGCTGGCATGTAGTGACCTTTGTCGATCCTAGCTGGCGTGGCTTGCTATGCCTGGGAATCGGTTGGGGCTTGGCCACGCCAGCATTGGCATGGCTGGCCAGACGCGGGATAGCAACGACTGCTCCTGTATCCATCTCCCTGCAAGGTCACGCACGATGAATCCATGGATCCAGCTGGGCTGCCTGTGGGTGCTGGCGGCCTTGATGATGAGCCTGGGCTGGCTGTGGCAACGCCCCCGCGCCAATGCGGGCATCGTCGACGTGTTGTGGGCCAGTGGTGTGGGCGGCGCGGCAGTTTTCCTTGCGGTATTCGGTGATGGCGACGGGTGGCCGCGCGCCATCCTTGCCGTGCTCGGTGGCCTTTGGGGTGCGCGGCTCGCTGCGCATTTGTGGACACGCGTTCGGGGCGAGCCGGAGGATGGCCGTTACCAGAATCTGCGCTCGCATTGGAACGGCAATCAGTTCAAGTTCTTCCTGTTCTTCCAGTTCCAGGCCTTCCTGATCGTGCTGTTCGCGCTGCCATTCCTTGCGGTGGCACGCAATCCCGACGGCTTTGGTCCGTGGGCTCTGGCAGCGATCGCGATCTGGCTGATCAGCGTGATCGGTGAATCGATCGCCGACCGTCAACTCGCGCGCTTTCGGACAAATCCCGCCCATCGCGGGCGCACCTGTCGCGATGGCCTGTGGCGTTACTCGCGTCACCCCAATTATTTCTTCGAATGGATCCACTGGTTCGCCTACGTCTGCCTTGCGCTGGGCTCGCCCGTCGCGTGGCTGGCCTGGTCGGGGCCGGTGGTGATGTATGTGTTCCTGCGCTGGATCAGCGGCATCCCGTATACCGAGACGCAGGCGCTGCGCAGCCGCGGTGAGGACTATCGCGCCTATCAACGCAGCACATCGATGCTGTTTCCCTGGTTTCCGAAGAGGATCGAACCATGAATGCCTATGCCGCCGTCAGCGACGAACTGCCACAAGAGCACCCCGCCAGCGGTCTGTTGGGTCTCGCCGAACGAGGCCACTTGCCTGACGCGCTCTTGCGGCAGGGCATCCGACGCATGTGCGCGCAGCGCTTGCGCGAGGAAATGAGCGGCGGACTGGATCAGCAGGCTGCCCGTTTTGCGGAGCGCATCGACATGCTGCGGCACAGTCCGGTGGCCATCCATACCGACGCTGCCAATGCGCAGCACTACGAACTGCCGCCGGCCTTCTTCGAGCTGTGCCTCGGCAAGCGCCTGAAGTATTCGGGCTGCTATTACCCGCGTGGTGACGAGTCGCTGGAGCAGGCCGAAGAGGCGATGCTCAAGCTGTATGGCGTGCGCGCCGAGCTGGCGGACGGCCAGAAGATCCTTGAACTCGGTTGCGGCTGGGGCTCGCTCACGCTGTGGATGGCCGAACGCTATCCGAACGCGAAGATCGTCGCGGTCTCGAACTCGAACCAGCAACGCGAACACATCGAAGCGCAGTGCCGTCAACGTGGCCTTTTCAACGTGCGCGTGATCACCCAGGACGTCAACCAGCTCGAACTGGAAGCCGCCCAATTCGATCGCTGCGTGTCGGTCGAGATGTTCGAGCACATGCGCAACTACGAAATCCTGCTCGGTCGTATCTCAAGCTGGCTGCGGCCCGGTGGCAAACTGTTCGTGCACATCTTCGCGCACAAGACCCTGATGTATCCGTTCGAGACTGCGGGCGAGGACAACTGGATGGGCCGGCATTTCTTCACCGGCGGCCTGATGCCAGCCTCCGACACCCTGCTCTGGTTCCAGCGCGACCTGCAGATCGAGCAGCGCTGGCACGTCGACGGCACGCATTACCAGCGCAGCGCCAATCACTGGCTTGCGAATCAGGATGCACGCAAGGATCGGGTGATGGCCACGTTGATCAAGGCCTACGGTACCAAGGCCGCGCCGCTGTGGTTCCAGCGCTGGCGCATGTTCTGGATGTCCTGCGCGGAGTTGTTCGGCTACGCCGATGGCCAGGAATGGCTGGTCGCGCATTACCGGTTCGTGCGTCCCTGATCGACCGTCGATCCACTTTCCAAGTACGACACCGCGCCCACCAGGAGCATCGAATGCAACTCACCAAATCTCTGCTGCTGGCTTGCGGTCTCGCGATGGTAGCTACGGCCGCGACTGCGAGCGACATGGCGCCGATCAAACCGGTCGCCCATGTTGACCTTCCCCGCTTCATGGGCAGCTGGTACGTGATTGCATCCATACCTTCGTTCGTCGAGAAGAAGGCTTACAACGCCATCGAGACTTATACGCTGCAGCCCGACGGGCGCATCGGCACCTCGTTCCGCTATCGCAACAGTTCATTCGACAACCCGGTAAAAACCATCCACTCCACGGGTTTCGTAACACCGAATACCAACAACGCTGTCTGGGGCGTGCAACTGATCTGGCCGATCAAGGCGCAATACCTGGTGGCCTATCTTGACGACAACTACAGCGAGACGATCATCGCCCGCGACAAGCGCGACTACGTCTGGATCATGGCGCGCACGCCAACGATTCCGTCGGCTGACTACGACACGCTGGTGGCTCGCGTGAAACAGCTCGGCTATACGGTTGAGGACATCCGCAAGGTGCCTCAGGCGTGGCCTGAAACTGGCAAGTAGCATTTACTCTGGGTCGATCACCACGGCTCGGCACGAGCCTTCATCCTGCCTTCCGGCACATGAAGCAGGCCAGGCCTACGGCCCACTATTCATAAGTCACTCAAACCAAGGGCGAGCTTATGATGGGTTCGACGCTGAAACACGTTGCAGCCGGAATGGTGCTCAGTTCGCTAGCAGCACTGACACCAGCCAGGTCAACAACGAACGTCCCCACAACCGACAACATGCATTGGGTCGATGCCTGGACAGCGTCACCGGATTCGGCAGGGCCCCCACTGGGGACAAGAACCATACGTCAGGTCATACGCACCAGCATCGGTGGATCGAGCGTGCGCATCCGCTTCTCCAACCTTTTTGGTACGGCACCGTTGACGATCGGTCCGGTACACATGGCGCAACATGCAAGTGGTTCGGCGATTCGGCCGGAAACCGATCACGCGGTGACCTTCAGGGGCAAACCCACCGTGACGATTGCCAAGGGAGGCGACGCACTCAGTGACCCGATTCCCCTTTCGGTAGCTCCGCTGGAAGAACTCGCGGTCAGCATGTATTTGCCCATCCGCACAGGATCTTCGACCCTTCATACCGTTGGAAACCAGACCGCCTTCATGACGCTGACTGGCGATGCTACGGCAATGACACAGTTTCACACCGGTGAAACTACCAGTAGCCGAATCTTCTTGACCGACGTGGAAGTAGCCGCTGGAAGCAACGCCCAAACCATCGCGGTTATTGGCGATTCCATTACCGATGGGGTCGGTTCGACGCAAGACAAAAACGCTCGATGGCCGGATGCGCTCGCCGCGCGATTGCAGGCGAACCCGGCGCTCCGGTCCATTGCAATTGTCGATGCAGGCATGGCCGGCAATCGGATTCTCCATGACGGTGCTACACCCTTCCTGGGACCGAGTGCTCTCGCGCGCCTGGATCGCGATGTCCTGAACAAACCCGGCGTGCACTGGGTTCTGGTGATGGAAGGCATCAACGATATTTCCGCTACGGATGTACTCGCGACGCCCGATGGCAACGTGTCCGCGCAACAAATCATCGATGGCATGAAAACGATGATTGGTCGTGCGCATGCGAAGGGCATCAAGATATACGGCGTCACGTTGACACCCTACGGAGGCGTCGATTGGCCATTCACCTCGGCCGCCGGTGAGGCAAAGCGTCAGGCAGTCAACGCGTGGATTCGCCATGCCGGCGCGTTCGATGCGGTCATCGATTTCGATCAAGTGGTGCGCGACCCGGCACACACGGGCTCTCTCCTGGCTGCCTTCGACAGTGGCGATCATCTGCACCCGAACGATGCAGGGTACAAAGCGATGGCGGCGGCCATCGATCTGCGTCTCTTTACGCGAGATAGATGAAAGGCGAAGGTTTCGCCTGCCAGACTCTGGGCCTTACGGGCTTACTACGAGGATAGGCTCTCTAACTTCGCCCCCGCCTGGGGTGCGCTACCCCAAATGAGTCGCTTCTGCTGGGCAAGAGGGCGTATAAGGCAAGTTGGGTTGCAGGGATTGAATGGCCGAAGCCTGCAGGGATGAGTCGAATCTGACATTTCGTCAAGGGGAAATCTCAATGCCAGCTATGGTCATCGACACCGGCAATACTGCTTTTATGTTGCTTTGCTCCAGCCTGGTCATGCTGATGACGCCGGGGCTGGCGTTTTTCTACGGCGGCCTGGTCGGTCGCAAGAATGTTCTGGCCATCATGATTCAGAGCTTTGTGTCGATGGGCTGGACGACCGTGCTCTGGTGGGCGTTCGGTTTCTCGCTGTGCTTCAGCGGCGATCTGAAAAGCGGAACGGATGTCATGGGCCTCATCGGCAACCTCGATTGGGCCTTTCTGCGCGGGATCACACTGAATACGCCGTCGCTGATCAACCCGACCATTCCCATGTTCGTCTTCTGCGCCTACCAGATGATGTTCGCGATCATCACACCAGCGCTGATTACCGGCGCCTTCGCGAATCGCGTCACCTTCAAGGCGTACATGCTGTTTCTCACCGCTTGGCTGATCTTGGTCTACTTCCCGTTCGTGCACATGATCTGGGGCGGCGGCATCCTGGCGAGTTGGGGCGTACTCGACTTCGCGGGTGGCATCGTCGTCCACAATATCGCCGGCATCGCCGCTCTCGCCTCGGTTCTCTATGTCGGCAAACGCCAGGTTGAAGATCGTGGCCCGCACTCCATCCCGCTCGTCGCACTGGGCACCGGCTTGCTCTGGTTCGGTTGGTACGGGTTCAACGCAGGCAGCGAGTTCCGCGTCGATTCGGTCACGGCGGTCGCCTTCGTGAACACCGACTTCGCCGCCAGTTTCGCTGCCATCGCATGGCTGGCCATGGACTGGATAACGACAAAAAAGCCGAAGTTCCTTGGTCTGCTGACCGGCGCAGTCGCAGGCCTCGCCACCATCACACCGGCGGCCGGATATGTATCGCCCGCAACAGCCTGTCTCATTGGTATCGTCGCTGGCCTCGTCTGTTTCTACGCAGTGGCGCTGAAGAACAAACTCGGTTGGGACGATGCGCTTGATGTCTGGGGTGTGCACGGCGTCGGCGGGGCGCTCGGCATCGTCCTTTGCGGCGTCTTCGCGACGACTGCATTCAACCCAGCCGGTGCCGACGGCTTATTGCGCGGAAATCCGCATTTCTTCTTCATCCAGCTCGGCGCAGTGGCGCTGTCCTCCATCTGGGCATTCGTCTTTACCTACGGGATGCTCTGGCTGATCGACCGCATCACAACAGTGAAAGTCGATGAAGCCGGCGAAGCAGCTGGCCTCGATCAGTCGCTGCACGGCGAGGCGGCATACCTGGAGAATCTTTGAGGCAGTTGACCGAAAAGACGGGAGCGCATCAGCAAGCTCGCATGTCCGCTTTCGATCCAAGCGGACGTTTGCGCTGAGGAATGGCGTCGTTTTGTTGGTGGCTCTCAGTTCGCCAGCGGCTCAGCCAGCATGGGCCGACGCACGCTCAACGCGGTACCCGCCGCCGCCACGATGATCGTCACGATGGCCAGCCACTGCAGCAGGCTGAGCCGTTCGCCCAGCAACGCCACGCCGGCTAACGCTGCGATGGCCGGCTCCAAGCTCAACAAGGTGCTGAACGTGCGTGCCGGCAACCGGGTCAGCGCGACCATCTCCAGCGAATATGGCAGCGCTGAGCTTAGTACCGCCACACCCAGGGCATACGGCAACAGCGCCGGCGACAGCAGTGCACTGCCGGCATGCACGACGCCAAACGGGATCGCCAGCAAGGCGCCGATCGAGGTGCCCAGCGTCACCGCGTCCGCGCCGTAGGCTGCCCCGGCCTTCTTTCCCAGCACGATGTACAGCGCCCAGCCCACGCCAGCAGCCAACGCGTACATCACGCCAACCGGATCGAGTGCATGCACCTGCTGGCGCAGCGGCAACAACAGGGCCAGCCCGGCCACCACCAGTGCGATCCAGACGAAGTCGAGCAATCGGCGCGAGCCGAATAGTGCCAACGCCAGCGGCCCGGTGAATTCCAACGCTACCGCGATGCCCAGCGGGATCGTGCGCAGCGACATATAGAACACCATGTTCATCGCACCCATCGAGAGGCCATAGCCCCAGAGCGCGCGCCAGTCACGCTGGTTGACCAACCGGCGCCACGGCCGCCGCCATAGCAACAGGATCAGTGCGCTGAGCCCCAGCCGATAGGCGGTAGCGCCCTGCGCGCCGACCTGCGGGAACAGGTGCTTGGCCAGCGATGCACCACACTGGTACGAGACCATACTGATCAACAGCATGCCGACCGCGAGCGCGACAGGAGCAACGGTGGAGCGTGATGACATGAGCACAGCCGCGGCGAGATAACAGTGCGCCCATGATGCCCGCAGGCTTAGACAAAACCTACCATGCAGACCCTCTCGCTGCCGCCATTGCTGACAGCGCCTGACAGCAATGTGCAGCACGACTCGCGGGATGATTCATGGATGTCTAGACTTCATCTCCCGAGACTTGCGATTAGGTTCATCGCTTAGCAAGCTCGCTATGTCGACTTTCAACTGCGGACAGCACGACGCGCGATTTCTTTAGGAGGCAAGATGCCAGATACGCATACGAGATTTGTGTTCGGCGGAAAGAATCAGATACTAATCGGCATGGTTGTACTCCTGAGCATTTTCGGTTGCTTTGGTATCTTGTCGGCGATACGCGGGGAGCTGGATTTTCTCAAAGCCTTCTTGTTCTTTTTTCTGCTTTTCCTGTCGATTTTTGGCCTTGTACTTATCTCGCGATCAGACGTCGTACTCACAGATCAAGGCATTTCAAGATGTCTTTGGGGTTGGACATGGAAGGCAATGAGCTGGGAGAACGTCCAGAGAATCGCTGAGTTCCCTGTCTCGAAAGGTTCCAGGGCAGAAGTCCGAGCGCTCAATATTTTTCCCAAGATCAAACCAAGCCCTCGATTCACACCGTCTGGCAAGATGTTTTTCACGATGGACATGAATGGCTTGCCGGAATTCATCGAGCGCATGAACGGCTACATAAGTCTCCATGAGATCGGACTAACCGTAAGAGACACGCCTCTGGGTGAGCCCAGGACTTCGACCCGTCTTTCCGCCTAGCACGGTGGCTTGTCGGCTCAAGGCTGGAATGGCCGCCTTTGGCCGACAACAGACGCAGACATTGCGGACAGCTCATCGGAACGGCAAGCTTGGAACGCCCGTTATCGGTGCTTGCAGCACTGGCCACGCGTTCGCCATTGAAAGGTGGAAAGTCATGACCACGGAAAAAACGACGACAACCTTCGGCTGGCGCATCTATGGCCTGGGTGTGATGGCGATTGCCATGCTCTGCCTGGCGTGGGGAACTTTCGACACGGGACAGCCTGTGCCCAAGGACTTTCCTGACCGCACCGCCCTGGCCTACGCCATCGCTGCGTTCATGCTCGTCGCGGGCGCAGCCGTCGAATGGCGTCGCACCGTGGCCTGGGGCGCCGCGGCGCTCACCCTCTACTACACGCTCATTGTCGTCATCCTGATGAACGGTTACGCCGCGCTCGGCCATTTCGCCGAATACGGCACGTACGAAGCCGTCGCCGAACAGGTCGCGATCGCGGCGGGCGGGCTGATCGTGTACGCCGCCAACGCCAGGATCGATGCGGCCCGGGCTGCGCGTCTCACACGCCTGGGCCAACTGGCGTTCGGGGTTTGCGCGCTGGTATTCGGCGGGGCGCATTTTGTCTATATGAACCTCACTGCCCCGCTGGTACCCAAATGGCTACCGCCTTCGCCGGAGTTCTGGGCTTATGCGACCGGGCTCGGCCATATCGCAGCGGGCGTTGCGATCCTGACGGGCGTGCGGGCACGCCTGGCTGCGATCCTGCTGACCGCGATGTACGCGTCCTTCACCCTGCTGGTGCACGGGCCGATGCTGATGGCCAACCCCTCCAGCCATTGGATCATGAGCGAGAACGCGGTGAATATCGCTCTTACCGGTGCCGCCTGGGTCGTGGCGGACTCGCTGGCGCGGCCGCGTCGCTAGTGGAACGGCCAAAGCCTGGTTCGGCGACTCGCTTTCGACCCTCATAATGCATTGCAGCGCGGAGGTCACTTGACCAACAATAGTTGTTAATACACAA
>Ga0302227_10000995_pt1 | contig 21866 bp, 18 predicted proteins | sample II_Palsa_N1_1_FD_193525 | JGI IMG/M metagenome (GOLD analysis project Ga0302227, IMG submission 193525) | Peat permafrost microbial communities from Stordalen Mire near Abisko, Sweden - II_Palsa_N1_1 | ecosystem: Environmental > Terrestrial > Soil > Palsa > Peat permafrost | place: Sweden... | reverse complement strand
GCTTCCTGATGATATTTAAAGCACCGCCTGCTTTAAACCACTCTATCTGCTGTGCATTGTAGGTGTGGTTTACCGCGAATGATTCTGTTGAACCATCTTTATGGTGCAGCACAACGGTTAACTGTTTACCCGGGGCAAAAGTGGTTAAACCGGTGATATCAAAAGTATCGTCTTCCTGTATTTTATCGTAATCGGCATTGTTGGCGAAAGTGATACCTAACATACCTTGTTTTTTCAGGTTGGTTTCGTGGATACGGGCAAATGATTTTACCAATATAGCACGTACACCTAAGTGACGGGGCTCCATCGCCGCGTGCTCGCGGGATGAACCTTCACCATAGTTCTCGTCACCAACAACGATTGAGCCGATGCCATTCGCCTTGTAATCACGCTGTGTAGCCGGAACCGGACCGTATTCGCCGGTTAATTTATTTTTAACGCTATCGGCAGTGTTATTAAAGTAGTTAATAGCACCAATCAGCATGTTGTTAGAAATATTATCCAGGTGACCACGGAATTTTAACCATGGACCAGCCATAGAAATGTGATCCGTAGTACATTTGCCTTTCGCTTTAATCAACAGTTTTAAGCCTGCAATGTCTGTACCTTCCCAAGCGGTAAACGGCTCCAACAATTGTAAACGTGCTGATTTTGGATCAACAATTACGCTTACCGTGCTGCCATCTTCTGCCGGTGCCTGGTAACCTGCATCTTCTACAGCGTAACCTTTAATCGGCATCTCTAAACCTTGTGGTTCGTCAAATTTAACCTGCTCGCCATTTTCGTTAGTTAACGAATCTGTCAACGGGTTAAAAGTCAAATCACCAGCAATAACAAATGCAGTAACAATCTCCGGCGATGCAACAAACGCGTGCGTGTTCGGGTTGCCATCCTGGCGTTTAGCAAAGTTACGGTTGAATGAAGTAATGATTGAGTTTTTACGGGTAGGATCGTCGGTATGACGAGCCCACTGACCGATACAAGGGCCGCAAGCGTTAGCCAAAACAACACCGCCCATATCCTCAAAAGTGCCTAAGTAACCATCGCGGTCAACAGTATAACGTACCAACTCCGAACCCGGGGTGATGGTAAATTCTGCCTTAGTTTTTAAATGTTTATCTGTAGCCTGTTTGGCGATAGATGCCGAACGGGTAATATCTTCGTAAGATGAGTTGGTACATGAACCGATCAAACCAACTTCTAATTTAGTTGGCCAGCCGTTTTCTTTAACAGCAGCCGCGAATTTAGAAATAGGCCAAGCCAAATCCGGGGTGAACGGACCGTTAACGTGTGGTTCTAGCTCGTCAAGGTTGATCTCAATAACCTCGTCGAAATATTGTGCAGGGTTAGCGTAAACTTCTTCGTCGCCTGTTAAATGTTCAGCGATAGCATCAGCCAGATCAGCAATTTCGCCACGTTTGGTGCCTTTTAAGTAAGTAGCCGCTTTTTCGTCGTAACCGAAGATAGAAGTGGTCGCGCCGATCTCAGCACCCATGTTACAGATGGTACCTTTACCAGTAGCAGAAAGTGAACGTGCACCTTCGCCAAAATATTCAACAATAGCACCTGTACCACCTTTTACGGTTAGGATACCGGCAACTTTTAAGATAACATCTTTTGCTGAAGCCCAACCTGATAATTTACCGGTTAAGTTTACACCAATCAGTTTAGGGAATTTTAGCTCCCAGGGTAAGCCTGCCATTACATCGCAGGCATCAGCACCACCAACACCAATGGCGATCATACCCAAACCACCCGCATTAGGCGTGTGCGAATCGGTACCGATCATCATACCACCCGGGAAAGCGTAGTTTTCTAACACTACCTGGTGAATAATACCTGCACCCGGTTTCCAAAAACCGATGCCATATTTATCAGATACCGAAGCCAGGAAATCATAAACTTCCAAGTTCACATCTTTTGCAGTTTGTAAATCCACATCAGCACCAATTTTGGCTTGTATCAAGTGATCGCAATGCACGGTTGAAGGTACGGCAACCTGCGGGCGGCCAGCCTGCATAAACTGCAATAAAGCCATTTGTGCGGTAGCATCCTGCATCGCAACACGATCCGGTGCAAAGTCAACGTAATCAACGCCGCGGCCAAATGCTTTGTCGGCATCACCTTCAGAAAGGTGGGCGTATAATATTTTTTCGGTTAAAGTAAGGTGTTTACCGGTCGCTTTACGGGCAGCATCCACACGGGTGCTATAGCGATCGTAAACCTTTTTGATCATATCTAAATCAAAAGCCATGGTACTGATCTTTTTAGGTAAAGTAATTATTTAACGCAACACCAGCCAAGCGACTGACGTTGAGCGGCGAATTTACAAAAAATGCAGGGAATATGCTGAGCATAAAGCGCTAAATGTTATTTGGATAGGTTCTAAATAGATGGGCAAATTGAGATTAGGCGGGCCGCGGTTACTCACCCTACTTACTCCGTTAGCCGATGGATGGTCGACCTCTCTATCGCTGCGCGACAAAGCAGTGAATTCAATTAAGTATGACCGGGTGAGTAATCGGGGGTTATTCTATCATTCATGACAAATTTTGTCTCGAATATAATAATCATGAATATAAATTAATACTTCTTATAAACATTATACAACACGTTCAAATCCAACTGTGTAAGCTGTGGCGACTGGTCTGTTTGGATGAAGTGGCGTTTGAAAGCAACAATGGCTGCCGAAAGATCGCGGGTATCGTAGCCTATCAGCCGAAGCGCTGTTTGCGGGTCGAAATTATCGGGGGCGAGTTCGAGTACATCATCACTCCAGTGGCCAAAACCATGCTGGGCGAGCGTTTGCCACGGGAAGAACGGTCCCGGGTCGGGTTTGCGGCCGGGTGCAATGTCCTGGTGACCGATGAAATTACTTGCCGGGATATTGTAATTTTTCTTAAGCGTAGCCAGCAGACTTAGCAGACTATTGATTTGCGCCGGAGCGAAAGGCTCGCTGCCATTATTATCCAGTTCGATACCGATGGAACAGCTGTTCATATCGGTGATGCTGCCCCATTTGCTTACGCCGGCATGCCAGGCGCGCAGGTAATCGTTCAGCATGTGGTAAACATGGCCATCCCTGCCAATTACATAATGCGCGCTCACCTGCGTTTTTACGATGGTAAAAGTTTTTAACGTTTGCGCGGCGCTATCCTGCGCGGTAAAGTGGATGATCACATAATTAGGCTTGCGGGCATTAAAGTTAACCGTACCCACAAAACTTGACGGGATTGGCGCACCCGTGCTATCTGTTAAAGCAACAGGTTGCTGCTGCGCTATAACCTGTAATATGGAGTCGGTACGGGTTAGGTATACCTTGTTGGTAACTGCATATGGCTGCACCACCTTAGGCGAACAGGATGCGATGATTAAGGCGAAAGCTAAAAGGTAAAAGGCGAAGGGTGCTTTTATATGGTTGATGGCTATTTTCATAAGTTTATTGCTTTGTTCCTTTTGCTGCTTTTTTATCGTCACTTTCTAAACGCCGTTCTATTTTCTTTACATCTTCAGCAGGCGGCAGCGCCTCTGGTTTTACACCTCTTTGTAATAAAATCGCCCTTACCGCTTTGTTATTATCAACATGCTCTTTTGATATTTGTGTGTTATTGTTTAAATCCTTTTCAATAACATTATGGCTTGTTAATTCATTTGCAAAATCTTTTGCCTTTATAGTTAATGTGGGTAAAAAGTCGGCTAATGGCTTTGCTCCTGATACGCCAAGCTTCTTTTTCATATCATTGGTACTGAACCCACCAAATAACGCATGATCGCCTTTAGAGCGTATTAATGCAAAACCCACAGTATCAACTCCGCGTTCATATAAAATACCGGATAACTTCTTTTCTGATTTGGTTAGCTTTTCACGGGCAGAAACACGTTCAACATCAATAAGACGCTGCTCAATAATTTCCTGCTTACGGGTTTGTACTGCGAAATATGTTTGAGCAAAAGCAATAGCAGGTTTTGCAGGGTCACCGTTTTGAGCGATAAGGTAACAAGCATAACGAGTTAAAGCAATATCTTCTATCTCGCGTTGTGCTCCTTTTGCGATACCGATCATTTTACCGATATCAGCAAAATGATCTGAAACGTTTGAACCAGCATTTTCACATGCTTTCTTCGCCTTCTCAATAACGTTTAAAAAGTTTACCCATTTGGTATAACCCAGTATCTCCTGTAGCTGGCGGGCACTCCAACATTCAATACCATTATATTCGTAACAGGCCTGTTCAAACTTGTCGAATAATTCTAATATTACCTCTTTTTTCATACGATAGATTTGTGCTAATTTAAGGATTTTTGCGGGAGATTGTTTGAGGCTCTTTGTTTGTTGTTCTTTCTCACCATGTCATTGCGAGGAGGAACGACGTGGCAATCTCTTAGCTATGCAATTTCGATAAGTTCATTTATCGTTGACTGTACGTTTACAGTTGCATTTGTATATTCAACACTTTCAAACTCATGCCACGATGGATCAATAGCTGGATTGAACTCGCTAAACAAATTCGGCAGATTCCATTTGCTTGCATAGAACCACGTTTCATCAATTAGCTTTGACTTGATGATGTCGGTCACATATTCAAGCGTTAAATTTTGTGGATTACTGAATATAACTGAGCCGAAGTTTTTGTAATTGGCGCTGTCGCGATAGCGGTAATTGAATTGGATGTTTGGCATGTGCCAAGATAATGTAACCGGTTTGTGTGGGCAATCGGGTATAAGTGAATGTTAATTCTTAAAAATATAAATCCCAGATTTTTTCTACGCGTTTTGCAATATGATAAGCCAACAATGGAGGCACAGCATTACCGATAATTTTATATGCTTGTGAAGGACTTACTAAAAAGCTACCTTTTCTTTTGCTCTTATTTTCAATTACAAAATCGTAATCAGGTGGGAATGTCTGAATTAAAGCACATTCACGTGGCGTTAATCTTCTTTCAGGCAAACCTTCGGCAAGTTCCAAACTGTTTTTACCGCCATGTTCTGCCGACAATCTCCTGTATTCTATATTACCATGATGCTCTGAACGAATTGTTGGACCAATTCCATTGAGTTTAACTTCAGTTTGGCCCTGACAGTGCGCCCCCATATATTTAGCTCCAGAGAACGATTTTTGAGATAAATCATCAGTGATATTGGGTTCATCAAGTAAAGAAAACAAATCACTTAGCTTAGAATATGGAGGTAAGTCTTCTGAATTATTCGAATGAGTTGGTTCTGGATATGGATTTAATTCAGCGTCGAGAACTTTTTTCTGTAACTTATTAAATACTCCGGGTTTTAAGGCAGATTTCTTTACACCAATAAATATTACTCTTTCTCTTGATTGAGGAATTCCAAAGTTTGCCGCATGTAGTACTTGAGGATCAAATACAAAATATCCGTTGCCATTTATTGAAGAAAAGTCCTTTTGAATGATATCCTTAACGTCTTTAAGATTTACAAGGCCTTTTACATTTTCCGCAATAAACATTTTAGGCTGGGTTATCTCAATCACACGTTTCATCCACATATATAATTTACCTCGTGTTTCTTCCGATGCTTCATTGGTGTTTTGGATTTTACCATGATGATTCTTATGGGAATCGAATCCTTTTCTTTTTCCAGCGATACTAAAATCTTGACATGGGAAACCGCCGGTAACTATATCTATTTTTTCCGGAAATACTTTTTCACCGCTATTATGCAGTTTAACTAAATCAACGATACTTTCTGAACGATATTTGTCAATGCAATCGTAATCGCCCTTCTTAAAAAAATAATTAACCCATGCATTTTTAGCATCAGGCAAAATATCATTAGCGAAAACGGTTTTAAATCTATTTTTTTTTAATAAAGAAATTTGAGTATCGATTTCATCTTCAATAAAATCAGTTGATTTTAATTTATTGATAAGAACTGTCGGTACTTTAAAGTTACCCTCAAAACCTAAATCCATTCCACCACATCCCGAAAATAGTGATAGCATATTTAACGTATTATTGTCCTTGCTATCAATTAATGACACATCTACTTTAGTATTATATCCTAAGCTTAATTGAGGTTCGTGTAGCAGGTCAGTAGTCATTTATTATCAAAAAATTAATATTTAACAGATATTACAATTTTACAAAAAAGAAAATTTAGGAAATAATTTTTATCTATTGACCGGTAGTGATTTTTTCCACAAGTGAGTTTAATGTTTGGTCTCTTTTTGTTCCTTTTAATGAGCATTCCCACACTTTTATAACCCGCCAACCCAAGTTCTGCAAATTGTTAATAATTATTTGATCTCTGCTAATATTTTTCGCAATTTTATTATTCCAGAATTCAACATTAGTTTTTGGCATAACATAAATCCTACAATTTTCATGTCCGTGCCAAAAGCATCCATTGACAAAAATTACTGTTTTATATTTAGTTAGTTTAATATCCGGTTTACCCGGTAATTTTTTATCGTGGATTCTAAATCGAAGTCCTTTTGAATGCAAAAAATGACGAACAATTATCTCGGGTTTTGTGTGTTTACTTTTCACACTACCCATTATTTCACTTCGTCGTTTCTTTGATACTGTGTCAGTCATATATATGATATATAACTAAATAACTGGTAGAATAAATAAAGGTTTATAATTATTTAAATAGATAACTTAGCCAAGCTTTAATTGGGAAATTATTAGGCACTCCTTTTAATTCATATAAATTATGTTCAACACTTTTGATCCAATAATCCAATTTCTCATCAAAATCTAAAAAAATCATATCATCAGACAAGTTCCAGTTATCTCTTAAATCTTCTTGATCTGCAATAGCTAAAGCCTGCTTAATTTGATTCACACAATTATCTAAGTGAATACAAACCCTCGGCAATTTATATAGCTTTCCGTTAAAATCTATTTTTCCTTGTCCTCCAGCAGAAAACAAATCTCTTATATTACCCATTACTACGCCATATTGACTAGCTAGCCAAGTAGGAATTTTTGTATATTTATCGTTTCTGTTAGAAAACACTTCAGGAAAAAACATAATTGCAGTACTTCTAATCTCGGCTTTTTTTGTTTTTTCAAGACTTGCAAATAATTTGATTATTAATTTTTGCTCGTCTATATTATTTAAATCATCGCTATCTGGCAACCACCATAAGGCTGCATTTTGTCCCAATCCTTTTCTTTTATATTTCCTTACATGCTCCATTCTATTGGAAACATTAGATTTCGCAAAATCTATATAACTAATTCCCATTTTTGAGAATACTGAATTTATAGGATTATCTTTAACATCCATATTAATTTGATAACGAGGGGAATGTGTTATATTAATATTATCAATACATTCATCGTACCTTGCCCACTTACATTCCAAGTCAGATTTAGAAAATTTCCCAAAGAAAACATATATTCTATCATCTAGATTCCCAATTCTAGTGGTTTCAAAAATACTATTACCAAAGCACTTCCAATCACTTTGACTAGTTTTAACCTCTATTCCAAACCAATTGTTCTCTAGTATTTTTGCAAAGATGTCAGGAAAGGCGTGGGCAGTCGATTGTTCAAATTTCCCTAAAAAGCTTGTACCTGCAGACATACTGTTTAACGTGTCGCATACAACTTTTTCAAATGCAGTTCCTGATAATTTTAACAATTCTTTTTCATTTTTTGATTTATTAATCACCTCATTTACTGTAAGTGTTAATATTTGTTGAATTTCAACATTGTATGGCTCGCTATCTTTAATAATTATCATTAATCTTCTTTTTATATAACTGTATCTGCACCTAAAGGTAGCAATAGAATCTCAAGTTTCACTTTACAAAGGGAATAAGCATGTTAATGGTTATCACAAGAAAAGTAAAACTCCTAAATTTGTTTCACCCCATGAAACACCAACCCCACTACCCCTTAACAACCAGCTACTTACACCACCCCCCCTGTTTCACCCCTGAAACACCCCAAAAACCTCAACCATCTAAACAATAACTATTTACCTGTTCTGGCTTGTTTCCTGGTGTACCGGTGTGTTCGGGTGTGTTTCGGTATGTTCGGGTGTTGTTTTGGGTAGTTTAGGGGTATTGTGGTGCTGTTTCATAGCCGCCTGTAAATGCCTCTATTTTTGATTGGTACAATGCATTATGTACATTTGCAATGCTTCGGTTTTTGCTTAATAGGGCCGGGGCGCAAATCATGATCAAAGTATTCCCCAATAACCCTTACCAGGAAAATACCATCATTTTATACGACGATAGTCTGCAATGCGCCATTATTGATCCGGGCATGTATACTGCGCCGGAGCAAAACGCGGTGGTTAACTTTATCCGCGATAACGGGCTTACGCCGGTGCTGCTGCTCAACACGCATTGCCATATAGATCACGTGCTGGGCAACCGCTTCGTGTTTGATCAGTACGGCCTAAAACCGCAGTTCAACATAGGCGAGCAGGATACCTTTGATGCCGTACCCGCTTATGCGCCGAGCATGGGTTTCAGGTATGAGGTTTCGCCTTTGCCGGAGGTTTACCTGCCCGAAACCGGCACCGTAAGCTTCGGCAATACCGAGCTGGAACTGATCTTCGCGCCGGGGCATTCGCCGGCTTCGTTGTGCTTCTATAACCGTAAGGATAATGTTTTGGTGGGTGGCGATGTGCTTTTCCGTGGCAGCGTTGGCCGCAGTGATTTGCCGGGCGGCAACCACGATCAGCTGATTAAAAACATCGAGGAAAAACTTTTCACCCTGCCGGATGATTGTACGGTATATCCCGGCCACGGCCCGGAAACTACGATAGGTTACGAGAAAGAAACCAATCCCTTTTTTTAACTTAGGCGTTTAATTACCTCGTTTGAATACATCGGTCTACATAGCTAAACGGTACCTGTTTTCGCGTAAGAAAATGCATGCCATCAATATTATTTCGGGCATCAGCATGCTTGGGGTGTTTATTGGCAGCGCCGCGCTGATCATTATCCTGTCGGTATTCAACGGTTTTGAGAAGGTAATTTTAGGCCTCTACAGCAATTTCACCCCCGAACTAAAGATAGAACCCCGCGTAGGCAAAACCTTCGATCCAAATACTACTTATTTCTTGCAGTTGAAGAAAGACCCACGTGTTTTTTCATTTACGCAGGTACTGCAGGAAAAAGCGCTGATGATGTACAGCAACAAGCAGTTCATCGGCAACATTAAAGGGGTAAGCGATGACTTTTTAAAGAATAAGCAGATAGACAGCACTATTGAGGATGGCTCGTTCACGCTAAAAACTGACAATACGGCTTTCGCCGTGATTGGCGGCACGGTTGCTGGTAGCTTGTCGGTTAATTTACACGATCAGGAGCCGCTGCGCATCTTTGCGCCCAACCGCACGGCCATGAGCAACAGTGCCGACCCGATGAATGAGTTTGTAGTGCGGAGTATTTACCCGTCGGGCGTATTTAGCATACAGCAGGATTTTGATGATATTGCTGTAACGCCTCTAAGTTTCGCCCGTGATTTGCTGAATGAGCCGGTGAATGTATCGTCGATAGAGATCAATTGCAAAAAAGGGACTAATATCGATGCTTTTCAGGACGAGATCATCGACAGGGCAGGCGCAAAATACACGGTAGAGAACCGTATCCAGCAAAATACCGAATTATACAAAACTTTAAACTACGAACGTTGGTTTATATTTATGATACTGGTTTTTGTGCTCATCATCGCCATATTTAATATCATCGGCTCATTAACGATGTTAGTGATTGATAAGCGAAAGGACATTGCCATTTTAAGCAGCCTGGGTGCAGGTAAAAAGTTGGTGCAGGGCATTTTCTTTTTCGAGGGGATGATGATATCGGGTATCGGTTGTATTGCCGGGATGGTGTTAGGATTAGCATTCTGCCTGTTTCAGCAGCATTATGGCTTTATTAAGATGGGCGCCAGCAACTCCGTTATTGATGCTTACCCGATACAGATCAGGATGCGGGATTTTTTCCTGGTGCTGTTAACCGTTGGGTTCATCGCGGTAATGGCCTCATGGATCAGCTCGCGATTGAGCATTAAAAATTTGGATGATATTAAGGGCGACCTGTAGTTCCCAGCCCCCTGAAGGGGGAGCTTTGATTTGCTAATAGAAGAATAAGAATATAAAATACAGCTTGTGGTAAAGATTGAAATGGTTAGCTTTAAACTATAATTCAACCTTGCTTTAGCCCTTTAACCTAAAGAAAACATGGAATCAAAACGTCAGCAAAAATTCGCCGGAGTTATACAAGAAGACCTTGCCGCTATTTTACAGCGCGAAGGCAATAACTACCTGCCCAATACCATGGTTACCATTACCAAAGTACGCGTAACCCCCGACCTGGCTATCGCCCGTGTTTTTTTAAGCTTTTTTAATAACACCAGCAACCAACTGGCGCTGCAAACTATCAAGTTGCACGCTTCGGAGATCCGCTACAAGTTGGGATCGAGAATAAAGGACCAGGTACGCGTGATACCGCAGCTAGAATTTTTTATTGACGATACCAGCGAATATGTTGACCGCATGGATAAAATCTTCGAAAAGATCAGCAAGGAAGATCGCCAACCAGAGGAAGAATAGTTCCGGCTATGGATGCTACTTCCCGCTTGGCTGCCGCATTAAAAGCGCATCCGCAAAATATTAGTCAGGTTGTTGATTTTAATGCTGAGGCTGACCGCCTCTATCAGTTCGATCTCACCAAAAACAACACGGAATTAAGTTTTGAGGTGGTGAATGATGTGGCAGAATTCAGCCATTGGGTTGATCAGAAGTTGAGGGATAACAATTGTCGATACGGCATTGGCGGCTATATGGAACTGCGTACCATTTATGACAACCGCGAACAGTTTGAAACCGAAGGCGAACAACGCCAACTCCATTTAGGGGTTGATATTTGGGCAAATGCAGGCACACCGGTGTATTCGCCGCTGAATGGCATTGTCCATAGCTTTCAGGACAATGCGCATTTCGGCGATTACGGGCCGACCATTATACTACAGCATCAAATCGGCGGTTTAATACTATATAGTCTTTATGGTCACTTAAACCGCGAATGCTTACCTGAATTAAGCATTGGCAAAACCATTAAAAGTGGTGAGCACATTGCCGATTTCGGCATTGCCGAAGTTAATGGCGGATGGCCACCGCACCTGCATTTTCAGTTGATGCTGGATATGGAAAGCATGGCTGGCGATTATCCCGGTGCCTGCCGTAACCCGGATAAGGGTATCTACCTGCAAAATATTCCTGATCCTGCTTTGCTGCTACAATTTCCGAGTGCTATTAATGTATAGGTCGCAGCACCCTGTCCCATCTCACTTTTCCTAAAAAAGTACCGGCGCTATCAATGCTCATCCAGGTTAAAATGGCCTTGCCTACAACGTGGTCTTCAGGCACAAAACCCCAATAGCGCGAATCTTCAGAATTATGGCGGTTATCGCCCATCATCCAGTAATAGTTCATTTTAAAAGTGTAGGTATTTGTTTTTTTACCGTTGATCAGGATATCGTTACCTAAAACCTCCATTTTATTTTCTTCGTAAACCGCTATAGCCCGGTGGTAAACTGGCAGGTTTTGGCTGGTTAATTTAACTGTCCAGCCTTTTTTGGGGATGATGATGGGGCCGTAGTTATCCACGTTCCAGTTTAAACGCGGGTCTTGCGGAAATACATCCGGATCATGAACGCCGTTCAGTTCATTGTATTCCTTAACCAAAGTAATATGCCGTGATAACCTCACTTTAGCTGCCGCCTGCCGGGTCATCAGCAGCTCAAAATCGTGTTCAGTTATTTGCTGTCTTTCGGTGATGTTGAGTGAAGTCATTAACTGCGGATCGATGCCCGTGCTATCGGTATGTACCAAAAACGATGGCTGACTAAACGCCGGATCGGCTTCAGGTTTGCCGTTAATATAAACTACCGCATCACGAATAGAAAGCGTATCTCCGGCAATGCCCACACATCGCTTAATGTAGTTTTCCTGCTTATCTATCGGGCGATAAAGCGGCGCATCAATTTCCATCGGGTAGTTAAACACAATCACATCGCCTCTTTTAATATGACTAAAGCCGGGCAACCGAAAATAAGGCAATTGTAAGCCATTCCAATAAGACTTAGTGCCTAAAACCGGCATCTTATTTTGCGAAAACGGAAAGGAAATGGGTGTAATTGGTAACCTTGGACCATAATTAACCTTGCTCACAAACAAAAAATCGCCCACCAAAAGTGTGCCTTCCATCGATCCGCTGGGGATAACGTAGGCCTCAACCAATAACGCGCGGATAAGCGTTGCCGCTATAATGGCAAAAATTACCGCATCCGTCCATTCGCGTAGGTGGCTTTTCTTCTTTTTGAGTTTAGTTTTCTTTTTTCGCCAGAATGTCCAGTTCATATTTTTTTAAATTCCCCTCTTAAGAAGGGTGCGCGAAGAATTGTGTAGAGGCGGGGTGTGTTCTGCGATATAACACGCCTAATCCCTTTCAAAAGGGAAAGTATCTTTAAAATGACACTATCCTATCCCAAAATTGAACATGTCCTGCACCGAATGAAACCCTTTTTTATTCTGCAACCATTCCGCGGCCAGCACGGCGCCAAGCGCGAAGCCGTTGCGGTTATGGGCAGTATGTTTAAATTCGATAGAATCTACTTCCGAATCGTAAATTACGGTGTGAGTGCCCGGTACGCTGTCGATACGCAAGGATTCAATCAGCAGTTCATTTTGCTTGATGTTCTCGTCGTTATCCGAATCATCCGACACCAAAACATTCGACCATTTTTCCTTCGCGTCGATATTTTCGATAATGCCTTCGGCAATAGTTATCGCTGTTCCACTTGGCGAATCGAGCTTTTGGGTGTGGTGGATCTCCTCAACCTGCACATCGTAGTACGGGTAGTTGTTCATCAGCTTAGCCAGCATTTTATTAATGTGGAAGAAGATGTTTACGCCTACGCTAAAGTTTGTAGCGTACAACAAAGTGCCATTATTTGCCTCGCATTGTTGCTTAACCGCTTCTAACTCATTATGCCAGCCTGTGGTACCAACCACCACCGGCACGCCAGCCTCAAAGCATTTTGTAATATTGCCTAAAACCGAACCGGGCATAGTAAACTCAATAGCAACATCGGCCTTTTGCAGGTTTTCGGTAGTAAGCTCATGCAGGTTTTCGTTATTGATTTTTAAAACTATCTCGTGTTTACGGTCGGCAGCAATCTTTTCAATAATCTTACCCATTTTACCGTAACCTATAAGCGCAATTTTCATCAGGCGTAATTTTTTGTGGTGATGAACCTAATTAACTGGGGTAAAGGTAAGTTTTATCAGCCAAATTACAGACCCGTTTAAAATTGCGGTATCTATCCAATAATAACAGGATCAGATTTAATCTATCAGAAGATTAAACTCAATTTTAAACCGGGCAAAACCGGGCCGTTAAAACCCTGCGCAAACATGTTTTGCTGGTTAAGGATAGTGGGATCTATCCTAAAAGACAGATCGGTATCCATGGTATAGGTGTGCTTAAATTTGGCCTCAATATAGGCATCCACAATTTGTATTCCCCAACCGGCCAAAAAACCCATAATGCCCAGGTCGAGGTTGCGCTGCACCGTGTTTACATCATTACCTATCTGCCCGGATGGCGCATAGAGGTATTCTTGATATACATTATATTCATACGCGCCTGGTACCGGTGGTTTATTATGCTCATAATCCTGTGCCGCTTTTAGTAATGGCTTATATTGCCGCTTGTTATAGATGATCGCATCGGCCAACAACCCTAAACCGGCATAAATATCGGCACTTTCCATAACTGGTGATTATAGATTTGCCCCAAACCCGGCATCAGTAATGAACGGATAACCGCCTTATGTGGGCTATGCAAACTATCCGGATGGTAAGCTTTATCACCAGGTTTATCTTCGGGGTAAAGCCTGGGAACTAACCGAATCCTGGTGCAAATTAATACTGTCTTTTTGGGTTTGCTTATTACTTAGTGCGGCATTTTGTGCTTTGGCACGCAAACTATACAAGGGATGATTAACAGGACGAAAAAATATTGATACATGCGTAAGGTATAGATACCATTAACGCATGTTTTAGTTCGGTATTATTTAAAAGCTTAAACTCAGTTTTAACCCGGGAACAACCGGCCCGTTAAAGCCTTGCGCAAACATGCTTTGCTGGTTTAGGATAGTTGGATCTATCCGTAAAGAAAAATCGGTATCCATCGTGTATGAGTGCTGAAATTTGGCATCGATATAGGCATCAACCATCTGTATCCCCCAAAAGGCAACAAAGCCCATGATACTTAAATCGCGGTCGCGGCGATAGCTATCATTGGCATCATAAATGGATTGATCGGGCACCTCGCTGTACAGGATATAATCTTGATAAAATTTGGTGCCTGGTGCTGGTGCCGTACCATGCTCCCGGGATTGTGCCAGGAATAAAAACTCCTTGTAATACTTCTCGTTAAATACATAAGCATCGCCCAGCAGGCCCAATGCGGTATAAATTAAAGGCACTTTCCACCAATGATGATTATAGATTTGGCCCCAGCCGGGTATAAGCATGGAGCGGATAACCGCTTTGTGCGGGCTATGCAAGCTATCCGGATGATATTTTTGCTCGTCGTGCTTTACTTTGGGCACAAAAGGCTTGGACAGCACAGAATCGCGGTGGCGATTTATAGTGTCTTTTTTGGTATCCTTATTACTTAGTACCGGGTTTTGTGCACAAGCAATAGATGCAAAGCCGAAAACCAATAAAATTACGAGCAGGAATTTATACATTTTTACCAATCCAACATTTCGAGGATGCGGCCAAGGTCATCCTCCGATAAAAATGGTATTTCAATGCTACCATTTCCTTTGCCGTTAACTTTAAGCTTAACCCTTGTGCTAAACTTCGAAGCCAGGTCATCCTCTATCTTTTGCATATGATAAGGGATAGGCTCGGGTTGTTTGCCTTCTTTTTTTACAGGCACCCGTTGCAGCTCGCGCACCAGTTCTTCAACCTTACGAACGGATAAACCTTCCTTTATAATATGCTGATGGATAAATAATTGTTTAGCAGGATCATCAATACTAATCAATGCGCGTGCATGGCCCATGCTCAGCTGACCATCGCGGATAGATGCCTGGATAGCTGGCGGCAATTTTAATAACCGCAGGTAATTAGTAACCGTAGAGCGGTTTTTGCTTACGCGATCACCCAGTTCTTCCTGTTTCAGGCTGCACTCATCAATCATCCGCTGAAAGCTTAACGCTACTTCGATAGCATTCAGGTTTTCACGCTGGATGTTTTCTATCAGCGCCATCTCCAGCATTTGCTGGTCGTTAGCGGTGCGTACGTAGGCTGGTATCTGCGTTAAGCCCGCTAATTTAGACGCTCGCAAACGGCGCTCGCCCGATATTAACTGGTAGCTATGCGCATTAACGCGCCTAACGGTAATTGGCTGTATTAGGCCCTGTAATTTGATGGAGTCGGATAACTCTTGTAAAGCAACCTCATCAAAATCTGTACGGGGCTGAAACGGGTTAACCTCTATCTCGGCTATCTTGATCTCGTTAACCGAGCCCATGCTGTTTACCTCGGGCGACGATGCTACACCGGTATTCTTTTTATCAGGATTTACACTGGGCGAATCATTTAGCAAAGCACTTAATCCTTTACCCAGGGCATTTCTTTTTTCTGTGCTCATTTATTAAGCTGTTACGGTGGTTGCCTCGGCCTGGTTTTCAACTAAACCATTCTTTTGTACAATTTCGCGGGCAAGGTTTAAATAGTTGATGGCACCTTTGCAGGTAGCATCGTGCATAATTACTGATAAACCAAAGCTTGGCGCTTCGCTTAACCGGGTGTTACGCTGTATAATGGTATCAAAAACCATATCCTCAAAATGGTTACGCACTTCTTCAACCACCTGGTTGCTCAGGCGCAGGCGTACATCGTACATGGTTAATAAAATACCTTCAATCTTCAACTCGGTATTTAAACGGGTTTGAACAATTTTGATGGTGTTTAACAATTTACCCAAGCCCTCTAACGCGAAATACTCGCACTGTACCGGGATGATTACCGAATCAGCCGCGCTTAAGGCGTTAATGGTGATTAAACCTAATGATGGCGAGCAATCAATAATGATAAAATCATATTCATCGCGGATGCTGTTAAGCACATGCTTCATTTTAAACTCGCGGTTCTCCAGGTTTATCATTTCTATCTCGGCACCTACTAAATCTATGTGAGCAGGTAGCAGGTCAAGGTGCGGGGTATCTGTTTTTTGGATAGCATCATGCGGGTCGATATCATTAATGATACACTCGTAAATGCTATTTTTGATATTACGCGGATCGAAACCGATACCCGATGTAGAGTTAGCTTGCGGATCGGCATCTACCAATAAGGTTCTATATTCTAATACGGCTAAACTTGCGGCCAGGTTTATGGATGATGTAGTTTTTCCTACGCCGCCCTTTTGGTTGGCTAAAGCAATAATTTTACACATTGGCTATTAAAATTTGTTGTTGGGTTTGTACAAAACGAAAAACAGAAACATAATTTCTACCTTCGTAAGGTTAACACGGTGCTAATATACAAAGTTAACAATTGCTTGCGTTTGTGTAATGCCGCTTAAGGGTTCTGAGGCATGTTTTTACTCACATTTTTTGCCCATTTACACACAATTTTAAGTATAAATCGTTAAAACCTGCTAAAGCAGTATTGCCCATAAAAAAATGATAACCATTATATCCTCCACCAACCGGCCCAACAGCAACACGCTTAAAGTGGCTAAATATTACCAAAAATTGCTGTTGCAAAAAGGCCAGGAAGCCAATATATTATCATTAACCGAACTGCCCGATACCTTTATAGCCACCGACCTGTACGGCAAACGCAGCGAGGCTTTCAGGCTGATACTGGACGTGATTAACCAGTCGGATAAATTCCTGTTCATCATCCCCGAATACAATGGCAGCTACCCCGGCATATTAAAGGTGTTTGTTGATGCCTGCGATTTCCCGGAGAGTTTTTATGAGAAGAAAGCGGCTTTGACAGGCATTTCATCCGGCAAATACGGCAACATCCGCGGTGTGGACCATTTTACCGGTGTGTGCCATTATTTTAACCTGCATGTGCTACCGTTGAAACTCCATATCGCCAACATTAAAACCGAACTGGATGAAAACGCCAGCTTGTTTAAAGAGGATACGGTTAAATTTGTGAATGAGCAGGTTGATAAGTTTATCGCGTTTTAAACGCAGATTTATTCTGACAAGAATGATCGGAAGCACTAATAACCAACCTTAGACTCACAGATTAAAAATTTATTTACCTTTACAAGGTATTCTTATCACAATTTATGAAGCAATTTTACCCTCTAATTTTTCTGCTGTTTCTAATTCCAGCATTTTCATCGGCCCAAAGCAATTATAAACCCGGCTACGTAGTAACTTTTAAAGGAGATACCGTGCATGGCTATATCAATTACCGCGACTGGAATAAAAACCCAAAAGAAATCACTTTTAAAACCGATGTTAATGCCAGCGATAAAAAGCAATATTCGGTTAAAAACATAACTGCTTTTGGCGTAAACGGAAACGAAACCTACAGGCGCTCTCCAATGTGGGTAACACAGGATAAGATCGATGGCGACCTTTCTGCAGGACCTGATTCAACCAAAAAGTTGGATACGGTTTTTTTAAGGGTAGTAACCGAGGGTAAAAACCTCACACTTTATGCTTATGCAGATCATATTAAAAAACGGCTTTATTTTACGGAAAAAGGGGATAAGTGGATTATTGAATTAATGTATCATACCTATCAGGACCCCGAACAACCGTCAAACATCATCAAAAAAAGCACTTACAAAATTCAACTTCAAAAATTAGTTGCTGCTTATAAACCGGGAGATCAAAAGCTGATCAATATGATTCAAGACTCGCCCTATGATGAGACTTACCTTGCTGAAATAGTTTTAGGATTGAATGGTGTTATTACTGACTCGAACCCGAGCTACAGCAAATATCACACCTTGCTTTTTGCTGGGCTTAGCGTCAATAACTTTTCAACCAGTATTACTGGTTCCACGGATCTGGGCAAGGCTAAATCATCAAGTTTTGTTTCCCCGGGGATTGATATCGGTGCAGACTTCCTGTTCAATAAAAACGTTGGCACATTGATATTAAGAACACAACTAAGTGTTACCGGCGGGAAAAGTGATTTTACCTATTCTTACCTCAGCGGCGCGGTAGAGCATTATAGCGGCGAGCTTAAGTACAGCCAGATTGTTGCTACGCTAACGCCACAATTGGTTTATAATGTGTGCAATACCGATGCCTTTAAGTTTTATATTGCGGCAGGTATAGGCATCAGCAACCATTCTTATAGTTCAAAAGAGTACAACGTTACCGAAAGTTACACCACTGGTGGAGCAAGCACAACATCGGCATACCAATTGCCGGATTTTAAAACATTGGTATTTAACACCCCTTTATCCGCAGGTATAAAAATCAACAATAAGCTTGATGTATTTGCCACCTATACCCCAAAAACATCTCTAAACAATGATGATAATGTGGAGCTGGATGAAACTGTGTTTACTGCAGGGATACACTATTTATTTTCTATTAAATAAGCAGATCATCGCACAATAAGAACCCACCCCGATATTTTCGGGGTGTTATTTTTAAGGTCGAGCACGTAGTAGTAAGTGCCTGCCGGTAGCGGCTGCCCATTGTAACGCCCGTCCCAGGGTGTGCTGTAACCTTCGCTCTTAAAAACCAGCTGGCCGTAACGGTCAAACACCTGCATTAAACTTTGGGGGTAGGTGATCAGGGCATCAATTTGCCAGTAATCATTAATACCATCGCCATTAGGCGAAAACGTGTTGGGGATAGTGATGGTTTTATAAACCTTTACAAATACGCTGCTGCTATCCATACCACAATTATTGGTGGAGTTTACATGCAGGGTATAGGTAATATCGTTAACCGGGCTGGCAAAAGGGTTTAATGTGTTGGGGTCGCTTAAACCCGTGGTTGGTGTCCAATAAAAAAGGTTGCCATATTTTTCGCTGGCGCTGAGGCGTACCGACTGCCCCTGGAAGATCACTTTATTTGCCCCGGCATCGGCAACAGCTTTTCTGAGTATGTTAATAGCTACGGTTTGCGTGCTGTAACAGCCATTGCCATTACCCACTTTAACGGTGTAAACAGTTGTATCTGAAGGAAAAGCCACCGGGTTAGCGCTGGTAGAATCTGACAAGCTTTTTCCCGGCGACCACAGATAGGTGGTGCCTCCGCTGGCGGCTAGCCGGGTACTATCGCCCGCGCAAATGGTGGTACTGCCCGATGCTACAGCCACCGGCATAGGGTTAACGGTAATTTGTGTAGTGGCCGTAGTAGAGCAATCATATTGGTTATACACCGTTACTTTGTAAGTGCCCGCATTGGCCTGGCTAATATTGTTGATGATTAATGGGTTACTGGTGGTGGTTGGCATGTTTGGCCCCGACCATTGATAACCGGTTCCGCCACCGGCGTTTAGGATTACGGTATCCCCCGCGCATTGCTGCATGGTAGCGCTTACCCATGTTATAACGGGATTTGCATATACATTTATGGTTAAAGGCTGCGAATAAACCCGGCAGCTCGCCAGTGTGCTGGTACCGTTTGCCACCCCGAACCGGTATTGATAAGTACCCGGAACTGCATTTACAAACTGTACATTTAAGGTATCAGCAGTTTGGCCCGCGGTATCAACCCAGCCGGTATTGTTATGATAGGATTGCCATTGATACAACAAGGGCGAGCTGCTGGTTGTATCAACCACAGCTTTTAACGTATAATTAGCGCTTTGCCCCTGGCACAAAATTTCTGATGCCGCCCCCATGGTTGAGCCAAAACCACTTTCAATAACCGGCCCACAGGCCCTAAAAGTGATATCGTCCAAAATAAGGTCGTTGCCATCTCCGCCCGGCGCGTTATTGGTCATTTTTACTACTACCGATGTGGCATTGTTGGGTGTAGTAAAAAAAAGTGTTTTTTGCACCCAGGTTGGGCTGTTAGTTGGCGGTATAGTTCCACTGGAGTCAATGGCCAGCACTGTGCCATCAGTAGTTTCAACAGAAAAAGTAATATTGGGCTCGCTCACTTCCGGCCCGCTGGCTGCCAAAGTGATCAGGTTAAGAATATATGCCGAAAACTGGTATTTTGTACCGGGGCACAGCGTTGGTGCGCTCTGCGTAAAAAAAATACTTGGCGCTACCGATGCATTAACAATCATCATATAGCCATTAGGGTTGCCCGTATGGTCTGAGGTTACGTTTTGCCAGGTTGTAGGGTGGCAGTTTCCGCTGCCGGTAAGGCTGTTTGCAATGGTATATTGCCCATCATCCGGGCAGTTACTGGATGTGTATGTTAAATTGGTAATGCCATTGGCTAACGGTGGCCCTGGGTTTTGCCCCGAACCAAAATCCTGGTTAATTACCGGGTCGCCCAAACTGCCTGTACATACTTGTGATTGCGCATTACCGCGAGATGCGTTCACCAATATAAAAACGTGCAAAAGAAAAATAAATATTAACGACCGGCTCAAATTTTAACTTGCTTATATAGTTGGATACCAAAAGTATAATTTTTACCCGATGCCGGGCATATTTAGTTGATAATAACGTGTTTATTACCATTCGATCTGCATAAACCGTCAAACAAAACGATTTATGAACGGTTGATTTAAAATGCTGACCAATAAACATTTTCTAAATAAAATACTCCCGGCTTGCGTTGCAATTGCCATGACGGCGCTTTCCGGATGCGACCAAAAACACGTAAACTGGAACGATGCCGCCACCGTAACCGACTCCAGCAAACAGGTTGTTAACCTGCCGCCGCCATACGCGTCGAAATCAGTCACCACCTATTGCAAGGTAATTGGCTGGGCCCCGGGCGAAATGCCAACCGCGCCTGCTGGGTTTAAAGTTAGTTTATACGCGGGCGGATTGGATAACCCGCGCAATATATACGTAGGCCCCAATGGCGATATATTTGTATCCCAAGCCAATACCGAAATCACAGGCTTGAAGAAGATAGGCGCGGCCATCATCGGCGCTACCAAATCCGAAGACCTGGATAAAAGCGCCAATAACATTTTGCTTTTTAGAGATACCAATGGCGATGGTATCCCCGATGCTAAAACCGTGTTTTTAAGCGGCTTAAACAAGCCCTTTGGTATGCTGATATTGGGCAATTGGTTTTATGTAGCCAATACAGATGGCATCTGGCGGTATCCTTACAAAGCCGGGCAGGTACAAATAACCGCTAAAGGCCAAAAGATATTATCCTTACCTGCGGGAGGTTACAACAACCACTGGACAAGGAATTTACGGGTTTGCCCCGATAGCAGCAAGATCTTCGTTTCGGTTGGATCGGGCACCAATGATGGCGAGCAGGGCCTGCAAAACGAAGTGCGCCGCGCGGATGTGTTGGAGATTAATCCTGATGGCTCTGGCGAAAAGGTTTATGCAAGTGGTTTACGCAACCCTGCCGGTATTGATTTTCAACCTGGTACCCACGTGCTGTATGCGGCAGTTAACGAGCGTGATACCTTCGGCGATGAACTCGTACCCGATTATTTTACCAGCGTGCAAGAGGGTGGCTTCTACGGCTGGCCTTATGCCTATTTCGGCCAGCATGAAGACCCCAAACACCGGGGCCAACGGCCTGATCTGGTTAAGAAATCTATCGTGCCCGATTTTGCTTTGGGAAGCCATACCGCCTCTTTAGGGCTGATATTTTATAATGGCAAAACCTTTCCGCAACGCTATTGGGGTGGCGCGTTTATCGGTCAGCATGGTTCATGGAATAGCTCGAAGCTAGTGGGCTATAAAGTCA
>Ga0302227_10000993_pt1 | contig 21888 bp, 42 predicted proteins | sample II_Palsa_N1_1_FD_193525 | JGI IMG/M metagenome (GOLD analysis project Ga0302227, IMG submission 193525) | Peat permafrost microbial communities from Stordalen Mire near Abisko, Sweden - II_Palsa_N1_1 | ecosystem: Environmental > Terrestrial > Soil > Palsa > Peat permafrost | place: Sweden... | reverse complement strand
CTCGCCTCGGGCGCAAAACAAATCGGTATTTTCGTCCGGCTCTTCGAATCCTCCCCAGGAGCTGCGGATGAAAGAAAGCGTTTAATAAAAAAACACATTTTCTTTTTTTTTGGGGGGGGGGGGGGGGGGGGCGCGGGTTAATTACTGAGAATGGCGAATGGCCATCTGAACAGAGCCCGAATCGACGTCGTTTGCGTTGCTGACGGTGTTGTAGCTGGTGGTCGTCGCACTGTCAGACTCGGAGGCCAGATCGGACGTCGACGTTGTGCCTGCAGAGTACGTAGCGCGTGCTGTCGGCGGCGACATCAACTTTCGTGGCGAGGCAAAGGACGGTTGAGGTGATGCGACGCGAGTGCTCAGTTGCGGCTGTTGCTGCGCGTCGGGCACAAAATACACCGTTCCGGGAAGGGCCACCTCACGATTGCGACCGGTGAACCGCTGACCAATATTCCATATGAGCGACTGCTTGTTGGGCGAGAGCGAGACAATCCCGGTGGTCGGGGACAAGTCGACTTGAGCAATCGTACCACTGAAATTACCTCAGTTTTTGGTTCCTTCAAAACTATTACCGGTGGCTAAATGGCAGATTGACTTGACAGTACTCGAAATTGTTGTGCACACGCTCGTCAAGCTTGAGTTGAAGTAGGATTCGCACGGACGAGTCATCAATTTCCTAATATAGAATGTTTATTTTTTATTTTTTAACATTACATTAAAAAGAAATAGTCGGGGCCACCTTCATCTGGAAAAAGCCTCGCAGCGGCAGGTACGGAACATCGGTCACACGGTAGTGACAGAGTGTAAACGTCTCCATTGGCGGCGAAAACATAAAGTTCTTCGTTTGGGTCAACTCCTCGGCCTGCACACACGGGTGCACCGAGATCGTCGTCATCTTGCCCACCGATCCACTCTGCAATGCGACCGTGACATCCGCAGAGCCCTCCAGGTCGGCTTTGCACACCACCGTTCCGTTCACTTGCCAAGTGTCGGGGACCCCGTCGAGATCGTACTGTGCCGCGCTGATTTCTTCACGGAACTGCAAAAGGACCGAAAACATATTTATTTTAAGCAAGGCGCCGCGAGTAAAGAAGAGTATTACGATCAGGTTGATCTGGTTCTTTCCACGGACAAGGTAGGGCTTCCATGACGGCAACTACATGTACAAAAGACTTATTTAGCAAGGAGAAAAGACTGCCAAAAACCTTCTGGGCGGTCGTGGCTTGCTTATCACCAGGTGGAGGATAACGCGACATGGCGCGGGCAAGGCCGAGAGGGACGTCTTGGAGCTGACCAAAGGGTGCGGCAAAGTTGAGGTGCAAGTTGAGGTCTGCGATCTTTTCGACCAGCTCGCGCGAGTCTTCCTGAAAGAGTTGCTTTGAGAACGCCGCGAGGTCCTGGAGGAACGTCAGTGCAATAGTGATCTCAACGCTAATTGACGAGGGATCCATTAGCGCCAACAGCAAAAACAAAAAAAAGAAACTTGCTCAAACGTACTGGTGAATTGACTTTGATGCGCTCGCCGCTGCTGCCTTGTCCTCCACGCTTGCCAATGGGATTGCGATGAACAGATGGTCGTCCTGTAAGTGGGGTGGTGTAAGTCGATCCCGAAAAAGAACAAGACGGTATGGTACTCTCTCAAGGCACACGACAGGCCACAAAGCACGTGCATGCACGTAGACTCGGTCGGCGAGCTCATCATCGGACGCTGCCATCCATGCCCGCACGATCTCTTGCAAGAGCTCGCTATCCTTGGGGAGGGGGACACGCACTGGTCCACCAATAGTCCTCCCCGCTGGTTGCTGTTTTGGCGGTTGACCACGCTCGTGGTTGTACCGTTGCTCTACGTTGGGGTACCACCTGTAGAGCGTTCAAATGGTTTCAGAGAGGCATCGATATCGACATGACCAAAGAGTGAGCGACGAACCGTGACAACAGCAGCTCGTGCTGCGGCTTGAGGCTGGCAACACCGACGTATCGCAACGCTGCACACATTTCGAGGATAAAATTGTCTTTTTTTTTCTTTTTTCTTTTTCGGCAATGCATGTGAAACCAAGAACTAAACAACAGCAAAGAACAAGGATCCGCCGTAGACCGGCCGCATCGGGAGTGGGTTAGAGCTGGAGGAACGACTCGAGCTCACCATCCTCGACGGCGTTCTGGAAGGCCTCGTAGTCCTGTAGACATCGGTCAGTCAGAAATTCTGCCAAAACAAAAATAGGAATAACGCATACGCCGCAGTAGTTCTCGCCGTTGAAGATCTGGGGAGGAGTGGTCTGGCCACTCTTGGTCTTCATAAAATTCTTGTCAGCCTGCAAATCAACGCGCGTGTTTTTTTTTTTGTTTTTTTTTCCAACGGGGCTCAGCTCATGTACCAAAACAAACCAGTGAAAATTGCATACCTCCGAGGTTGCGACGTCGCGGGTCTCAAAGGCGATCTTCTTTCCCTGGAGAACCATCTCAATGTGCGACTGCTTCTTCTTGAGCTGTTGTTGTTTATTTTTGGTAACAGGGCGTCAGCTGCAACACCAAGGTAACAACAAAAACAGCCATACCTCGAGGCTGCCCGAGACGGACGAGACAAAGATGATGACGGTCATTTTGCTTCAGACTTGTTGTTGTTCTGCACTTGGACGAGGAAAAAACCTGAGATCAGGGTGACATCCAGATCCAGCGTTTCTCTTTATGCAAAGCTTCCGAGGAAAGAAAAAAAAAAAAGACACCATAACAAATGCAACTTCGGCGCTTGGTCCGCGGTGCGCTTGCCGTCGCACCCGCCGACTTTTGCCAGGGGGCTAAACAAACGGGTGTAGGTCCTATGGGAGCAAAGAAAGGCAATTTTTCTGAACATGGGCAAAGCATCCGAGAAAAAACGATCCCACGATGTCGAGGTGGCTACGTCGGCCAATGCTGCTGCCGCCGCCGCCCAGCAGCCGCAAGAGCAGAGGAGGAAGAAGCAGGCGATGGAAGTGGACGAGGACGAGGACGATGAGGACGATGAGGATGACAACGAGGACGGCGACGAGGACGACCAAGTGAGTGTTTGCTTGCTTGCTTGTGTCTTTCCTCACCTTGTTCTTCTCCAGGACATTATCGATGTCGATTTCGACTTTTTCGATCCCAAGCCAATCGACTTTCATGCAGTCAAGCACCTCTTAGCTAACCTCTTTGAGGACGACGTGGTTGACCTCTCTGAGTTGGCCGACTTTTTGGTGCAAGAGGTATTCCTTCCTTCACGTACGTCTCGCTCTTTCATCGTTTGCCCATGCCCGTGTAGCACTCGGTCGGGACGTGTGTCAAGGTCGACGGCAGTTCCGATCCCTACTCTTTCCTGTCTGTACTCAACCTGACGGCTCAAAGTAAGGCGGGCTTTGTCCAGCAGATCCGCAAGTATCTCTTGTCCAAGTTCAAAGGCGACGCCAAGAACAAGCTGGCCAACATCCTTGATGATGCCTCGCAGCACGTCGGGATGCTCTTTAACGAGCGCCTCCTAAACATGCCTGTGCAGGTGTCCCCGCCTTCCTTTCAAATGCTCATTGAAGAGATGCAGTGGGCCTGTGATGATGTATTCTTAAATAAAATAAAAACCGTTTTTTTTTTCTGACCAAGTTTACTGTGCACAGGGCTTACCCTTCAAGTTCAAGTACTATGTTTTCTTGATGAAGACGTACCGCGAAATGTACGTGGCCGCGCCCGCTGAAGGCGAGGACGACTACGAGGAGGATGCAAAGGAAGCTGACGACGCCGGCAAGGGAAAGGGGAAGGGAAAGGGTGCAAAGCAAGATGCGAAGAAAACGTCCTCGTCGTCGTCGTCTGCTGCTGCTGCGGCGGCGGCTCCTGGCGAAAAAGCCGAGATGCTCTTTTTCAACGAAGAGGAAGAGTACATTTTGAAGGTGCCAACAAAAAGCGTGTTTTTTTTTCTTTCTTTCTTTCTTTCTGATTCTTCTTTCCAGGAAGCTATTTTGCAAGTAGATTTCAAGCTGCCAAAGGGACGATCGGTGACCCGTCTGGTCGCCAATGGCATCCAGCCGTACCGAAAGTAAAAGTTTTTTTTTTCCTTGTTTTGTGTTGCGTTTTTTTTTTAATCGTTTTTGTTTTAGAATTGTCGTTATTGATGCAGCCAAGCTTCCAGGCATTGTTCGCCAGATGAAGACAGACATCACCACAGATGCCGTAAAGCCGATCGGTGCCCGCAAGCAGTCCTGAGGGAAAAAGCGGGGTTTGTTTGGTGGTTCTTGGAATTCGGGAAAAAAAAAAGTTTTGTTGAGAATGCCTGCTTGAAGGCTGGCTTCTCGTTGATAAAGAGCGCTGGGCATATTTCAGTTTGTCCGGCGGAGCAGTGGAGGAGTTGGGGTGCTGCTGCTGCCAGTGCTGCTGCAACGGGCCGTGGCGACCACTTTGCGACTGTGTTCGTTTGTTTGCGATATTTTTAGCACAGCGGCTGATTCCGCAGCCGGACTGAGGGCTTGGTTGCTGGTTCCAGTGCTGCGCTGGCCACTGCTTGCAAGCCACTTTGCTTACTAAACTTCCCCTTTGTATCTGGTAGAGCAGCAAGGTCGCGCCAGGAGGACCACACTCGCAGTGCTTAATTTGCCGCACGTGTTTTTTGGACTCGGGCAGCGATGGAAGACTTTGCGCCGGCAAAGCTAAAGGTACGCGTCCCCGACAAAGCTACGACGTGTGGTTGTGTGTTGTGCACATTGGGGCGGGGCCTGGTGGTGTGGTGTAGTGTGTGGGGTTCAGGACGATACTAAGCGATATAAAAAACAAGGTCTTTCGTGCCGACGACCCGTACGAGAATGGCCACGAACTAGTTCTTCCTTTTGGCACCGAGTTTGACGAGTTCAAGGAGAAGGCATTCCAGCTGGTCTACCCTGGCAATGGCGAGGCACCGCTGTATGTGATCTTCCCGTTTTTGAGAGGCCTAAGACGTGTGGTGGATTAAATAATCCAGGTACGCACGCGTGATGCAAGACGACGGGACGCAACTCGACGGCATGGAGGTCGTCCTGGTGGCGCGTCAGGGAAAGGTCATCATAGACCCCGGCGACGGTTTCATAGACAAGGTAACGTTTCGATTGAGAAACGAAAGAAGCCCGCGCTCACTCCTCGCTTTGATGGGAACAGCTCAAGAAGAAGGGCAAGAAGGACCACAAGGTCACCTCCAAGCCCTCCAAGGCATCGATGGAAGAGTCTGCTGCCTCCACACCTCGCGCATCAGTGGACTTGTCTTCCTCGTCTGGCGACAAGGCCGAGGTATTTTTTTTTCTTTTTTGTTTGTTTGTTGTTTAAACAGGAATGCGTCAGAAACGGAAATCTATTTTTAACACGTTTGCGCGCTCTGGGACGATACAGCGACAGGAGACGGAGACTCTCGATAAAAAGCTTGCTGATCGAAGTAACTTTGAGAGTAGTTTCTTTCTTTTCTTTTGCTCATCTTGACCAACCCGTAGACAAAGTTGGCGACACGCAGTTCCCAACAAAGATCTGGTACAAAGGCTATCTCAACAAAAAGAACGAAATCGCCAACGACCAGAAGGCCGCCACTATGCGTACATGGGTCGCCTACTGGGTCGTTCTGCGCGGACGCTTTCTCCTCTTCTACAAGGATCGCAAACAGGCATGCCAGGGAAATGTCATGGCCAGCTCCCTAACTCGTTTTCCTTTCTTCCTAATCCTCTAGTACACATCTCAAAAGAAACCGATCGGCGGCATCGACATTCTCAACTGCGCCACAGTACTAGTTCATGACCACCGAAGCCGACACCATGTCTTCCGCATCAAGGTTTGTTCCTTTTCTTGCAGTGGTTTTGTTTGCGCTCACCCACTCACCCCCCCAAAAAATAAACAGGTGTCGCGTGGTGCAACTTTCTTGCTCGAATCAGACTCTGAAGAAGAGTTGAACGAGTGGGTCGAGTCAGTCGAGCGAGCTGCCAGCGGTGGTCACGGAGAAGTATCAACCACTTCCACTAGTTCCATACCTCCGTCGCGCGCACAGTCTGTTTTCAAGTATGTGTTTAGAATGGGGTGGGTGGATATTCATTCCTCCTCGTATTTTCTAGTGGCTCTGCTGGGATCGATACCTTCATTAGCGACATGAACTATAACAGTGTGCCAACAAGGACCAACGGGCGGCAACTGTACGAGCTCGACGAAGCTGAACCCCCGTCTCCACGCTCACCAGACACTGGCGTTTTCCATAACGACCTCTACGAAGCGGACGAAATGATCGGAGACGAGGAAACCACTGAAGAGTTCGAAAAAACGTAATGTCTTGGGGGAAACTCATTTATCTCTATCTCTTTTTTTCTTTCTTCCACGACCATTTCCTTTTTATTTATTTATTTTTTATTCCCCCAAATTCATAAATACATTGTCCTGACGTGTTCATTCCCCCCCCAAAAAAAAACACCCTGTCCGCTTGGCTTTACATGCTTCATCATGATACGTCCATTCTATTTTCTGCCCTATGCACACACAACACATATATATAACGCTTGCAGGACCGGACAAAAGCTCAAGACGTCGTCAGGTCCAACGCTCAAGCTTCCTCCCGGCGGCGAGAGCTCGTCCAAGGGTTCGCTCGAGGCATCCCCAGTTTCTGATGCGGCACTCAACGAGGACGACTTCACTGCTGGAAAACGCAGCATGGGCACATGGGGACGCAAGAATGCGGCAGCAAAGAAGATTGCCGATGAGACCAAGGAAAAGGCCGAGCAAGCTATCAAGGCCCTTGAGGATGCCAAGAAGGCCGCCAAGGACGCCGAGCGATTGCAAAAGGAAGCCGAGAAAGCCGCAAAGGAGGCCGAAAAAGAGCGCGAAAAGTCACAAAAGCTCGCTGACAAGGAGGCCAAGGAGGCAGCCAAGAAGGCCGAGCAGGAGGCCAAGGAAGCCGCAAAAGAGGCCAAGCAGCAAGAAAAGACGTTGAGACGCAACAGTACCGTCAAGAAGGACAACGGTTCTGCCAAGGACACCCAAACATCAGCGCCTCTAGCACAGCCAGTGGCACAGGTAAAAATTATTATTAAAAAAAATGTTTTTTTTTTCTTTGGAAATGAACTCGCGATTCTAGTCCACTCCTTCTGGTCCCCCGCCACCGCCTGCTCCGAATGGTCCTCCAGCCCCCCCTCCTCCGCCATCTGGAGGCGCTCCGCCACCGCCACCACCGCCGCCAACAGCAGCTGGAGGGCCGCCGCCGCCGCCGCCACCACCGCCGCCACCGCCTCCATCTGGCCCGGTCAGTGCTCCTCTGCCTCCTCCTCCGCCGCCGCCGTCGGCCCTGGCCCCGCCGCCAGCTCCACCTGCAGCATCGGGAGCGCCGCCGCCACCACCGCCACCGCCACCTCCACCTCCGTCGTCTGCTGGTGGTGCCCCACCTCCACCACCGCCGCCTCCAGCAGCAGCAGGACCACCGCCACCGCCAGCAGCTGGAGGACCGCCGCCGCCGCCGCCGCCGCCACCGCCTCCTCCACCGGCTGCAGGTGGTCCGCCACCGCCTCCTCCACCGGCTGCAGGTGGTGCCCCCCCGCCTCCACCTCCTCCACCGGCTGCAGGTGGTCCGCCACCACCTCCTCCACCGGCTGCAGGTGGTGCACCTCCGCCGCCGCCAGTGGCCGCCGGTGGTCCTCCGCCACCTCCGCCGCCGCCACCACCGGGTGGTGGTGATGACGAAGGCGGCAGCGGTGGTGGCCTTCAAGCCGCCCTCAAGGCGATGAAACTCAAGAAGGCCGAGGCGCCAGCTCCTTCGGCAGGTGGTCCTCCTGCCCCGCCACCGGTATAGTGTTTGCTTTTTTTTTTTTTTTGGGTGATCTGATTTTTCTTTCTTCCTATTGTTACGTTAGTCTGGGTCTAGTTCTAGTGGAGGCGGCAGTGGAGGTGGTCGCGGCGATCTCCTCTCGCAAATCCAGGGCGGAGTCAAGCTCAAGAAGGCGCCAGCCAAGATTGACGTTACGCCCGCTGGAAACTCTGGAGCTGAGGCGGCAAGCGCCCAACCTGTGTCCCCTGGAAGTAGCAAACCGCCGGCTGCCGCTGGTGGCGGTGGCGGTGGCTTCATGGCCGAGCTATCAAAGGGAGTCCAACTGCGCAAGGTGAAAATAAAACAAAAGATTTTTTTTTTTTTTTTTTTGGATATATATTAAAAAAACAATGACAGGTCAATCGCGATCCGGCACCACCTGCACCAAATCCCGTTGTCTCGAATCCGGCGCCCGTGGCCCCAGCACAAACAATGTTGAGGAAAACGTGGGGCAACCCATCGTCGTCGTCTGCACCTGCGCCTGTCCCCGTGAATGCATCTGCTCCTGCGCCAGCACCTGCGCCTGCTCCTGCACCAGCACCTGCGCCTGCGCCCGTATACGCCGCGCCTGCACATGCGCCCGCGTTACAGGCCGCATATCCGCCCCAAGGCTATCCTCAGCAAGCCTACGCAGCACCGCCACCCCAGCAGGGCTACCCGCCTCAGGGCTATCCTCAGCAGGGCTATCCGCCGGCGCCTCCACAGGGCTACTACCAGCAACCGTTTGCAGCACCACCACCGCAGCAGCCCTACGGCTATCCTCCACCGGGAAATCCTTATGGCCAGTACCCACCGCAAGGATATCCTGGCTACCCGCCGCCACCACCGCAAGGTTACCCTGGCTATCCCCCACCGCAGCAAGGCTACCCGCCTCCGCCGCCGCAGGGCTATCCGCCGCAGGGCTACCCACCACCGCAGCAGGCGTACCCGCCGCCCCATGATCCCTATGCGGCTGCTCCTGCTCCTGCCCCTGCAGCTGCCCCCGCGCCTGCTCCTACTGGCACGGCTGCTGCCGCTGCTGCCTTTGGTGGCCAAGGTACCGTTGTATCGTCACGATCTGTCCCTAACTTGCGTTGACTCGTTGCAGGTCTCAAAAAGTTTGCACCTGTTCAGACCGGCGGTTTCCGCCGATAGGCGTTCCAACCACTACCACCATTTCCCTCTCTCTCTCTCTCTTTCTCTCAGTCTCTCTCTCTCTGTCTCTCAGTCTCTCTCTCTCTGTCTTTCTATTTTAATAAATCAATCATCTTTTTGAGTTACTGTCTGTGTTTGAACGCGTGGACTGCGAAACGTCATTGTTTCACAACAAGACTTGAAAGAGCGTCACTTTTCAGGTCGAGCAGCATGGTGCTCGGAGGCAAGAGCGTGCGCGCGGCGATCAAGTTCTCCGTGCGCCAGATAGCCAACACGCGCCGCAAGCCGCGGCCACACGACTGGCGACGGGCGCTGCTCGAGTTCATGCTCAAGGTGCGTCAGCAGCGGGTCCCGCTCATGGTGTCGGCCGGCTTTGTCCTTTTTGGGTTCCTGTACTATGCGTCGGTAGAGCCGGACACGTCGTTCCGCCACCTGCTCATGGTGAGCCTGTCGGTGCGCAACCCGTATACGACCTCGGACGTGAGCGGCCTGTACCAACTGTCCTTGCCCATCTTCCTCGAGGTCATCTTCTTTGGCTTTGTTCTCACGGCACTGGTCGACCGTTACGACCCCATTGCGATGGGGCGCATCCTCGCCAGCCAGCTGTACGATCACACTGTCGTGATTGGGTACACGGTAAGCGCAGAAGGTGCGGGGTAGTTGCTGACAGCCGGTTGCAGCACTTGGGCGAACGCATCGTCAATCACCTCATCCAACAAAACCTGCACTACTGCGTCATCGAGAGCGATCACAACAGCGTCGCCGAGCTCCTGGTCGTGAACGAGCCCGTGGTCGTGGTACATGTTCAGGTCTGGCGTGCCTCTCTAAACAAAGTGACTTCGTAGGGCGACCCAACCGACCTCATCACACTCGACTTTGCAAACATCAAGACGTGCCGCGAAGTCTTCCTCCTGGTCGACAACCTCCAGCAGGCCTTTGTGATCTCGTTCCACGTGCGCAGCATTTCGCCGACGTGCAAACTCTACATTGAAATATCAAACCACGAGGAGTTTCGCGAGTACTTTACCGGCGACCCGTTCAAGGCTTACACATGTACGACAACTGTCTCTGGTCGATCGATCGAAATAGTAATGCACGTGCTTTGTACAGTCTCGGTCAGCCGCTTTGCTGTCGATAGCCTCCGCGAATGGACGTCCAATCTCTCGCCAATCACAAGCAATCCAAACACCCCAACGGTCACTCCCAAGGCGGGCCCGCAGGTCAACCCACCAGACACGAGCGCTATGCCACCACTCTCGCTCAACAAGCCTGCCGCGTCGGCTGCTGTTCCTCACCCTAGTAGAGGCGACGTCGATGCGTCTGCAGCAACAGCACCGGGCGATACAATTGAGCTGCCCCTTCGACAGCAAAGTCCTCTTAATAACACTAGTGTTCATCCGGCCGTCTCACCAATGCCGAAACGAACACCCAGCCGCACGGATCCGCCGATCACGACGTCGCTCATAATCGGGAGCGACGTTTGTGCACGCGAGTTTGTAAAGTTTCTTGTCCGCGAGAGGCCATTCTGGAACACCATCGTCGTGGATGAGGGCCTGTCAGAGTACTTTTTGGCCGACGCCGTCGACTCTGAGGTGCAAGAGTTGTTGCCACAAATGCAGTCTTCGGTATATACAATATCACAGTTAATTTTGATCAAAAAAAATAAAACAAAAATAGACCGACTCATCGTCGAGTCTACTGGATGCCCTGCCAAAGGACATCGCACCATACGTCCTTATGGGTCGGCGTCGTTCGTACACACGGGTATTTCCGTCCCCTGTGCAGCCAAGTCGCGCAACACGCAGCCAATCAACGTCGGCATCCGCCGATCGCGATGCCGACAATAAAAAGAACCGGATGGATGTCATGCCAAACCTCACCCTCATAAACTGCTTTACCAAACGTCTGCGCTACATGGCCGAGCATATCGACTTTTCGCTCATCAACTACCTGTACGCTGCTTCAAATGTTTCAAATGTGCTTTTGGTATTTGCATCTTGATCATGTTTTTTTTTTTTTTTTTTTTTTTTGCAGCTTCATTACCTGGCCAGAGGAAAACCGAGTATCCGATGCTATCTATCTAGCGATGGCAATGCAGCGACAGCACCCGCACATCAAGCTCTTCGTGCGCACGTTTGACGACCAACTGCGCGAGGTCCTCGAGTCTTTTGGGGCCAAGGTATTCTCGACGTCGTCGTACGCATTCAACATGCTCCAGCGCGAAGTGTCCAAGGATTCAAATTTGAGTCATGCAACATCTGTACAATAGGAAAAACAAGAAAATTTATTACGATGCCGACGTAGCAGCGCAGGACGATTTGTGGATTCGCCAATGCTCCTTCTGGCAGGATGCGTCGCAGTACTTTACCAGGCGGCATCGAGCACAGTTCTTGAGAGACGAGGTGTGCTTCCCGCATGCGGCACACACGCCCGACTCGATGGCCTTAAGCCGTAACCGCAGCAGGCCGAGCAGGCGAAGTGTAAAACGTGGGTCAGCCGTCTCGTCGCATTCGCACTTGTCCCGAGGCTGTTCGCAAAATTGGCAGCACGAGCACGCCGGTCTCCCGAAGCGCATAGCCAATCGACAGCTCGCACACTCGACTGGCATCTCCACCAGAGGCTGCAATGACCTTCCTCCGCCCGAGGGCGTCCACCTGCCCTGCTCATCCCGAGCGAGGAGATCCACCAGGGTTTTGAGCTTTGCTCCGCCAGCGGCAACCTGGTTCATCGGCAGGATGATCAGGCACGAATCGATTGCGCGCAGTGCAAACGGCACCAGCTCGACGGTCCTGGTGGTTTGTTTTAGTCTCTGCGCAAAAGAAAAGTCACAAACATGTCAATGTCGCTCGGACTCGGTGGTGCCTGGACGACCCTTTGTGTCGTCGCCGCGATCGCCTCCACGAGAGCAGATAGGTTTGCGTCCAAGTGGTGGCGGGCAAACTGCTCCCAAAACGGGAGCTGCTGCTTGGCCTGGGCGGGTGTCTCTGTCGTGGTGTAGGGTGTAAGCAAGTCGTTGACGACCATGAGGGCCTCGAGTAAGGCGAGGTGGTTGGCAGGCTTGGTGGCCTCCAAAACGCCCGTCAGTGCCGAGAGGAGTTTTGGCGCATCGGTTAGCTGAGCGCGCTGATCCTGCTGCTGGAAGACCTCGTGCAGGCGCATGAGCAGCTCGGCCAGGTAGACACCGTCTGCGAGAGCGCCCTCGCTTCGAAGGATTACGTCGAGGACCTCTTGCGGCTGGAGTGTAGCAGGCACGGGCAGCTCCTGGTGGTCCTCGGTTGCAGAGGACGCCGAAGAGGGGACGCGGCATCGCGCCCGAAGTGCGCCCGCTGCTGCACGGACAGGGTCGACGAGGTCGCGGATGGCGCTGGCGGGGTGCTGCAGGACGGGCAGGTTTCCATCGGCGATGATGCCGAGCAGCTGGACCATCGTGGCCGGCAGGCACTGGACCAACTTGTCGTCGCACTGGTCCGCGAAGAACGTGAGCAATTGCATGAGCCCGTGCAGCTGGCCGCTCATGGCAAAGAACTGGATGAGGTAGGCATGCTCCATCACCTGCCCGACCGTCACCGCACGCGGAGCCGCGGGCCAGTCGCTCGGGATCGGCCCCACGCTGCCGTCGCCCACGTCCATTCGCCGCGACAGCCGCAGAAACGCGTCCTGGGCCAGCTCGCCCTCGTCGACGTCATCGAGGTTTTCACGCTCGTCCACGCTGTAAGTTTTCATTGGTGGAGCTGGAAAGCAGCTGCCTTTTTTTTCAGCTGAACACAAAAACCGCTGAGAACTTTGCTTTGTTCCAGTGCACCGCACACGACTCTCCCCACCACCACCACCACACGCACACACACACACCGAAGAGACAACAGGAGCCATGGCCTCGGAGAACGTCGAATTGGACGAGGTTCGTTCCGAATCCTTTGCGAACGTATGTTGCAGCTCGGGGCACGCGGCTCTGTTCTCTAAATAAAAAAAAACTCGTGTTTGCCCTCCCTCCTCTCAAATTTAGGTGGCGAGCGCGGACGCTCTTACGCCAGAGGTATGTGTGGCCGTTTGCTGTAGCGTTGCTTACTTTCATGGGTGCAGAACGCCGACAGCAATGACGTGAAGCTGGGCGTGAGCAATGACGTGAAGCTGGGCGTGAGCAATGACGTCCTGGATGACGACGAGGACGACCAGACGGACATTGGCATGATGGGCGACTCGCTGCAGCAGCTCCTGCTCAAGTTTGACCATGTAACTACCTCACCAGGACCCGAGGGGACGGACTCACCCCTTTCCTCAGGTTTCACACATCGTGCATCTCCCTGGGAGCGGACCCTTCTGGCAACGCGGCGAGGCCAAGACCAAGATTATCCTGGACGACATGACCGGCTATGCCAAGGTATTTTAGATGAGCGTGCGCCTGCTCTCTAACATCACCCAATTAAAAAAAATAAAAAGCCCAACGAGCTACTCGCGATCATGGGCCCGTCTGGTGGAGGCAAGACCTCGCTTCTCAACGTCCTTGCGGGGCGCACCAAGGTTGTCACCGGCACGGTCACACTCAACCACAAGCCTCTGCCTCGCTCGTTCAACCGCATCGCTGCCTAGTACGGCTGCTATCGCCAGGTTTTCTTGTTTTGCTCACTGTTCCTCTCTGCAGTGTGATGCAAGATGACTTGCTCCCGTCGACCCTCACCCCGCGCGAGCTGTTCACGTTTGCCGCCCGTCTCCGTCTGGCTCAGTACGCAACGGCGTTGTTACTATAGTCGCTAACAAAACGATCCCTAAAAAAAAAAAGCCTCACTGAGGAAGAGCGCCAGCAGCGCGTCGAGTTCCTTATCCGCACGCTGGGACTTCGCAAGGCCGCCGACACGGTCGTCGGAGATCACCTCCTGCGCGGCCTCTCTGGTGGTGAGCGCAAGCGCACGTCGATCGGCTACGAGCTCATCACCAATCCCAGCATGATCTTCCTGGACGAGCCCACGTCTGGCCTCGACGCGTACGTTGTTGTGCTAAATAAATAATTAATAATAAAAAAAAAGAGGCGTCTAAGCGACTTTCTGTTTGTAGCTTCACATCGTATTCTCTCCTGCTTACGCTTCGCAAGCTTGCGCGCCAAGGACGCACCGTCGTCACGACGATCCATCAGCCGAGCTCGGAGATCTTCAACAAGTTTGACAAGCTCATCCTGCTCGCTCGTGGTCGCATGGTCTACCAGGGGCCGGCTATCGACTCGATGACCTACTTTTCGGCCATCGGGCACGCCATGGACACATTCACCAACCCTGCCGATTACTACATGAGTACTGATCAACGTCTTTTATACACGTCTTTTAATTTTTTTTTTTTTTGTTGTTGTTGTTGTTGTCGTTGTGCAGAGATCCTCCATTCCGAGTCTGAAGATGACATTGCACGAGTGGTCTCGATCGCTGACGACTACCGCAAACGTGAGCCTGCCCTGATCGAGGCAATGCATGCCGAGACAGACAACATCGAGAAAACAATCGTTGAGAAGCCCTCCAAGCGCCCCGGTTTCCGTGTCGAGCTTGGTCTCCTTTCGCAGCGTACCTTCCGCATGCTTTCTCGCAACCCCGTCGCGTTGCGCGCTCGTACCGGTCAGGCGGTCGTCATGGCTCTGATGGCTGGTAACGTTGACCATTCGCCCTTTTATTTATTTATATTTTTCGTCTTTAAACAGGTCTTGTCTTTGCAAAGCTCGGAACAGATCAGACGTCGATGCAGGGACGCAACGGCTCGTTGTTCTTTTGCATGCTCGGTAATGCCATGGGTGCCCTCATGTCGGGCATCCTGACCATGCCGCTCGAACGTAACCTCCTCGTCCGTGAACAAAACAGCGGCATGTATCGTATCTCGAGGTACTGTCGTGTTTTGTTTGTTTGTTTGTTTTTTCTCCTAAAACTGCACAATACATGGTAGTTACTACCTTGGCAAAATGGTTGTCGGGTCGGCCGCTAACGTCGTCGTGGCGACTGTCTACATACTTATTGTTTATTGGTTTGTCGGCTTTGTCAGCACGGCCTCGCAATTCTTTGTCTTCTGGGCCATGGTGAACAGCATTGTCTTTTCTGCTGATTCGCTCGGTATCATGCTCGGTAGCTCGTTCCCCAACCCCGTCATGGCAGTGTCTCTCGGCCCAGGTACTCTCATCTTTAATTGCAAACGGAAGTATTCAAGCGATTTCTTTTTTTTTTTTTTTTTTTTTTGTTGTTGTTAGTGTTTCTCCTTCCCATGGTCTTGTTTGGCGGACTCTATGTAAACTTGTCGACCGTCGGCCCGTGGTTCTACTGGTGAGTTGGACTCTACTCTGTTATATTTTTATCTAAAGCACAAAAAATAAAATAAAATATCTAGGATCCAATTCATCTCCATCTTCAAGTGGTGCTACGAAGTCTTGCTGCGCAACGAGTACACCGGCCTTCAACTTTACTGCACAGCGGATCAGCTTGTCGGCATCCCCCCCAACCAGGTCTGCCCCGTCACCACCGGTGAGCAGGAACTCGCCAAGCTCGGTCTCACGTACGACACGATGTGGCAGCCTGCCTTGATCCTCCTTGCGTTTGGGCTCTTTTACCGTCTCACCGGTCTCGTCATGCTCCAGTACCAGACGAACCGTGTGCTTAGCAGGGCCACTTAAACTTTGTCTTCTATTCTTGTGCAATGTTGGTGAAAAATTATCAGTTTCGACCTGGGGAAAAACCATGACGACGCCGACGATCACGCCGTCTGCCATCCAACAGCAGCTGCACAAGGCGCAAGCCTTGGATTCAGACAACATGACGCAGGTGTGTCACGCCCGTTTTCGCGTCGTTCGCACGCTCCTGACGTTGTGTGGTCTCTCTACGTAGGCTGCGTTTGCCGAGTATGCCAAATGCGTGAGCATGATCGGGACTGCACTCGGAAGCGGTGGTACGTAACCCTCGCTTTCCGTCACTCTAACACGAGCGTGTGCGTGCGTACGCGCGCAGCCATCAAGTCACAGACAGTGGGCAAGCTGATCTACCTGTGCGAGCTGAGCCTGGACCGGCTTGCCGATCTGAGTGGACAACCGCCGTCACAGAACAGACTGCGACAGCTACAGCAGCAGCAGCAGCAGCAAGACATGTCGCAGTCGAGCCTGGAGGCCGAGTTTGAAAGGTTCATGGCCGAGGGCTCGACGTCGTCATCGTCGACAGTGACGGTCGGTAACAGCAACAAGGTGCAGACACAGGCGCAGACACAGGCGCAGACACAGGTGCAAGCACTGCCGCTGATCCGGCCGTCGCCATCCGCGCCCCCCATGCCCTCCAGCAGCACTGCCGTGGCCGCGGGCGTCCTGCAGCAGTACAGCATCTACCCCGCGCCTGTGTACGAGATACCTGCCGGTGAGGCCAAGCTGGTGGAAATCCCGCCATCGCCTCTGCTGGCGTTCCGGGGCAAGACGATCGCGTGGCTGCAGGCGGCGCAGCAGCGCATGGACAACTACAACAACAAACAGCAGGGCGCGACGGCCGATCTGGCCATGATCCGCAAGCTGCGAGAAGACCTGGGCATCATGAAGGCCCGCCTGGACAACGTCGACAAGGAGATTGCGCGCGCGGTCAACCTGACAATGGTCGACATGAAACCCGAAGACGTGACGGCGCAGCTCAGCTTGATCACGTTTGGACTCTACACGAGCGTGTCCTACAAGGACCTCCAGTTTCTCCTCGACGGCAACGTCATGGCAGCACCCCGGCTGCTCAACTTGATGCTGTTTATGCGCTACATCCGAAACTGGTAGAAAGCGCTTTTTTTCTACTTTGGTGGACGATTGATTTCATTCAACAAAACAACAACAATACGTAACAGGGTCGTCGCTGAATGCGTCCTGGGCACAGACGTCACCCAACGGGCCCAGTGTATTAGCCAGTTTGTCTTGCTGGCTCGTCTCTGTCTGGACATGGGCAACTTTGAGGCCGGCGTAGCGATCGTCACGGGTCTAAAGTACAATCAACCAACCGATTTGAACCCAACCCATCATTTCCGCTTTAGGGCGCCTGCAATTATCCGTCTGCAAAAGACATGGTCCGCCGTCCCTCGCAAGTTGCAGCAGACACTGGAGCAGATGGTCCAGCTCACGTCGGTAGCCGGTCGCTATGACATGTTGCGCAAGGCCATGGCACAGGGCATGAATGCATCTTCTGCTGTGCAACCCTATGCCGGACTGCTCGTGGACGACGTGATGTTTGCCAAGGCCAACTACGACATGGGCACTGGAACGTTGAGTGAGCCTGGACTGAGGTAACGGTTGAATCAAAATTAAAGAAAAAGAAGAAAAGTAGTTAATGCACATGTACTTTTTTATTTTATTATTTAGAATTACATCTGCCGTGCAGGAAACCCTCACAAGGACCATACTGTCGCCGTACAAGTTTCCCGAAGACCTGCACATCCAACATTACATACTCACACGCGTTCAGTACACCGAAGTCGACTCATTCGAGGTACCGTAACAGCGACTCTCACCAAAGTGGATCTTTTTTAATTAAAAAAAATGCAACATGAACTATAGTTGTCACTCCTACGTGAAGTGCCACCTCCAACAGAGGTGGTGAGTTCGGAACGAAGCTGCAATACCGTCTACGACTACTATCTGCAGCTGCACGAAGACCAGATCCAGCCAGGTACGATATGAGCTGTTCACAATCAATATTAACAAAAAAGAGAAAATCAACAGCTCCTCCTTCGTATAACGACACCATGATTACATCCCAGCTCCCTGGCAACGCGGATAGCACGCATAACGGTGATCTTAGTGCCGGCAGTGAAAAGCAAGCGTCGTCATTTATGTTTGAGGTAAAATAATAATTAAGAAAAAAGTTGTTCAACAGACTCTTTTTTTTTCTTTTTTTTCTTCTTAGACGACTCTGAGTGGTCCATCAACATCAACGACGCACCCACCCCAGTCCACTAACGATGACCTCGAGGAACGATTGAGACGACTGATGGAAGGCGGTGGGGGCAGCTCATCGGGCGTGCCCATGTCACCCCCAATTATTACATCGCCTTCCACAGGGTCCGAGCTAAACACAGAGTTGCTCTTGTCCCAGTTGCCTGAGGTCCCCACATCTTCATCATCGTGGTTTGGCGGAGGCAGTTCAGCAGGGCCGGCTTTCACAGTGTCGTTGGGCCCTGTACCGAACCCCGTAACAAACACGACGACCTCATCTGCCGAAGACGACATGGATGCCCTCTTTGCACGTCTCAATCGTCTCCAGGGGAAATAATCTAGCACTTAAAGTTGTTTTTCTTTTTGATCAAAATGCTTGCTTGTTTTACTTGGAGGGAGAGAGAGAGAGAAAAAACTTTTTCACGTCCAGGATACATTTTGGGAAAAAGTTTTTTTGAAAAAATCATTTAGAATGACTCGGCCTCGGCAGTGCCGGCACCAGCATCCTGGCCGACCTCTTCGTAGTCCTTCTCGAGGGCAGCGAGATCCTCACGGGCCTCGGAGAACTCACCTTCCTCCATACCCTCACCGACGTACCAGTGGACAAAGGCACGCTTGGCGTACATGAGGTCAAACTTGTGGTCAAGACGCGACCAGGCCTCGGCGATGGCAGTGGTGTTGGAAAGCATGCAGACCGAACGCTGGACCTTGGCAAGGTCACCGCCGGGGACGGCGGTCGGGGGCTGGTAGTTGATGCCGACCTTGAAGCCAGTGGGGCACCAGTCGACAAACTGGACAGTGCGGCGGGTCTTGATCTGGGTGATCGAGGCGTTGACGTCCTTGGGGACGACGTCACCGCGGTAGAGGAGGCAGCAGGCCATGTACTTGCCGTGGCGGGGGTCGCACTTGACCATCTGGTTGTTGGGCTCGAAGCAGGCCGAGGTGATCTCGGCGGTGGTCAGCTTCTCGTGCGAGGCCTTCTGCGCGGTGATGATGGGCGAATAGGTGACCAGGGGGAAGTGGATGCGGGGGTACGGCACCAGGTTGGTCTATTGCACGAAAATGGATACATAAATATTTCTTTTCTTAAAAGGAAACTCACCTGGAACTCGTTGAGATCAACGTTCAGGGCACCGTCAAAGCGGAGCGAGGCAGTGATCGAGGAGACGCACTGGCTGATGAGGCGGTTGAGGTTGATGAACGAGGGACGCTCAATGTCGAGGTTGCGACGGCAGATGTCGTAGATGGCCTCGTTGTCGACGAGGAAAGTGACATCCGAGTGCTCGAGCGTGGTGTGGGTGGTCAGGATCGAGTTGTAGGGCTCAACAACCGACGACGACACCTGGGGCGACGGGTAGACGGCAAACTCAAGCTTGCACTTCTTGCCATAGTCGGCCGACAGACGCTCCATCACGAGGGCACCAAAGCCCGAGCCGGTTCCACCACCGAACGAGTGGAAGACCATGAAGCCCTGGAGACCCTGGCACTGGTCCGCAAGCTTGCGGATGCGATCCATGACCTGCAAAAAGAGAGAAATGTCAGTGAACTGAACAGATATATTGTGCTTGGCTTTTTTCTTCACCTGGTCAATAAGCTCCTTGCCGACGGTGTAGTGGCCACGGGCATAGTTGTTGGCAGCATCCTCCTTGCCGCTGATGAGCTGCTCGGGGTGGAAGAGCTTCTTGTAGGGGCCGTTGCGGATCTGAGGGGCGTTTTTTATTTTAAAAAAAAAATAAAATAAAATAAAAAGGAGCTGTAAGGAAAAGGAAAGGAAAATGGTACCTCGCCAACGACCGAAGGCTCGAGGTCAATCATGACGGCACGGGGGACGTACTTGCCAGCGCCAGTCTCGTTGAAGAAGGTGCTGAACTGCTCGCCACCGGTGACCTCAGTGGCGATAGTGCCGTCGGGCTGGATGCCGTGCTCGAGGCAGTAGAGCTCCCAGCAGGCGTTACCAATCTGCCGACCACATTTTCCGTTTTAGCACAGCAAAATTATTTTTTTTTGTCGAGAACGGTGCAGCAGTACCTGGACACCGGCCTGGCCTGTTTGTTTGGTACAACGGAAGGAAGGACGAGGAGACAATTAATTTTAGACGTTAATTCTTTGGGGCCGTTATACCGAGGTGGACGGAAATGATCTCACGCATGTTTGTTTTTGAAGGTTCGCTAGAAAAGGGTCTTTCGCTTCCGTGATGCGGACGACGAAACGACTGTTTATCTGCACGTTGAAAAGAAAAAAGAAGGGTTAGAGAGAGAGAGGGAGAGGGAAAAAAGAGGACAAAAAAGTTTTTTTTAAAAAAAAGAGGTCAGCACAAAACGAAACACGGATCCCTCGGTTAACCTCCACCCTCCCCACCTCTCGCGTCCCTTGAAAGAGAACAGAGGACAGAGAACAACGGCCGTTGGCTTCCGTCTTTTTTTGGAGGTTTTCAGACACGCGCCAAAAAAAAAAAAACTGAGCCGGGTAACGAAAAAGTTACCCGGCCTTACTTTTTTTGAGTGACTCGTCAGCCATACGCACGAAAAACAAAAAGACCATGGCACTCGACTTCCTCAACATCAACTCGCCGGTCTCTGAGCTGGAGGAGTCTGCGGAGGAGACCGTGGCCGTGATGCACGGGGGTGTCCACACGTTTGAGCTGCCCATGGCCATGAACGTAAGCAAAATGCCCCCGTTCGCTTTCATGCCGAGTGCTGATCATCCGTTAGCCTGTCGACTTTCTCGCGCCATACACAAGCGAGGCCTCCAACTCACCTGTAAAGATTCGCTTTGAGCACGGCACAACAACGCTCGCGTTCAAGTTCAAGCACGGCGTCATTGTCGCCGTGGACTCGCGTGCCACAGGAGGCTCGTACATTGCCTCGCAGGACGTTAAGAAGGTTATCGAGATCAACCCTTACTTGCTCGGCACGATGGCCGGTGGTGCGGCTGATTGCTCGTTCTGGGAGCGTCATCTTGGCCGCCAGTGCCGGTAACTTGGCCCTGTGCAACTTTTTTATTTTAACTAAAACGAGTTGTTTTTTTTCCCTCCACAAAAGACTCTATGAGCTCCGCAACAAGGAGCGCATTTCTGTGGCTGCGGCATCCAAGATGCTCTGCAATATCGTGTACGAGTACAAGGGCATGGTAAGCGACCTTTTTTTTACGTGGCAATGTTGCTAAACTCGGAAACATTCAGGGTCTCTCGATGGGTACGATGATCACAGGATGGGACAAGACTGGCCCTCAGCTCTTCTACGTCGACTCGGACGGACAACGCCTCAAGGGTGACGTGTTTTCGGTCGGATCAGGCTCAACATACGGTAAATCGGAAAAAAATTGTTGATCGGTTGTGCTGACCGCTCCACCATTTTTTTTAATTTCAACTATAGCTTACGGCGTCCTTGACAACGAACGCAAGTGGGACATGACGCCACAAGAGGCCGCCGAGGTGGGTCGGCGTGCGATTTATCAAGCGACACATCGTGACTCGTACTCGGGAGGCATCGTCCACGTGTACCATGTCACCGAGAACGGCTGGGTCAAGATTTCCGCCGACGATGTCTACAACCTGCACTGGAACTACCACGCCCAGAAACGTCAGTAGACTTGTAGCCTTGAAAGGGTTTGGAAAAAAGAAAAGTAGAGGGGTGAGTCATGCGCGTGACGAATCACCTGTGGCCAGCGTAAGGCTGGCCATTTCCATTCCGAAGTTCTCACGTCGTTCCGCACTGACGACAAAAACAGCCCTCGTCAGCCTCAAGCCACTTTCTACTCCTCCCTTCTGCTCTGTGTCAAAGACAAAACCAGCTCGTTCTGCTTTGTTTTTTCGGCACTCTATCACCTATTACTCTTTGCCTCTTTTTTTTTTTCCCTTCGTTCCCCTTCTTGTGCTTTCGTCTTTTTCTTGACTCGAAGGAAAAGGGAAGACTCTGAAGGAACAGCGACGGAAAGAAGAGAGAACAAGCCGTAGAAAAAGAAAAGCGAAAGCCTGGAATAAAAAAAACAGCGGACAAGCTGGTCTTTTTTGTTCCCTTTTCCTTTTCTCTACTGTTCTCGTAATACAACCTTC
>Ga0302227_10000991_pt1 | contig 21919 bp, 36 predicted proteins | sample II_Palsa_N1_1_FD_193525 | JGI IMG/M metagenome (GOLD analysis project Ga0302227, IMG submission 193525) | Peat permafrost microbial communities from Stordalen Mire near Abisko, Sweden - II_Palsa_N1_1 | ecosystem: Environmental > Terrestrial > Soil > Palsa > Peat permafrost | place: Sweden... | reverse complement strand
CCTCCACAAAAAAAAAACCCCCCCCCCCCCCCCCCCCCCCCTGCTACGTAGAACTTTTTGGTTGATGTCCAACGGGTAGATCCTGGCAACGCCGGTCTGTTTGTTGCACAGTTCCTTTTGCTCTTCCAAATGGTGACGGTGTTCCCACTGCTCGTCTACGTCATCCGATTCCAGTTTATGGACTTTTTCTACTCGAATCCGTATCCATCGTACGCCCTTATCGCACGCACATTCGCAAAAGTCTAAATCAAAGAATAAAGGTTCCCGCACGTTCTCGCCCTCAACGCGTGCGTCGCCTACACGAGCATTCTCATGGCCGTGTACTTTCAAAACATCTCGACCGTTTTGAGGTAAAGTGGCATATTTAAAGTATTCTGCTTCTGATACAGCCTTGGCAACTGCAGGTACACTGGTGCTCTCTTTGGGCTCGTTGCCGTGTACATTCTGCCCGTGGGCTTCCATCTGAGGGATCTCCAAAACAAAGGACAACTGACAAAACTCAACGCGGCCTTCCACCTGAGCCTCGTTGTTTTCGGCTTTGCCAACCTGATAGCACAGTTCTTTTAACTGAAAAGGCCGTACAAGTAGACTACAAAGTACAGACTACAAAGTGCAGACTACGCAGTGCAGACTACTCTTATGCGCTAGGCTGCTCGAGCCAGGGTTTCTTGGTCGGCTGGACAAGCTCGATCCAGTAGTTGTCGGGGTCCTTGATGAACGCGATGCCCTTCATCATGCCTCCCTCGGGGCGCTTTTGGAAGGTGACGCCGTGGGCGTCAAAGTGGGCGACGGCAGCCGTCATATCAGGCACAGCGATCGCGATGTGGCCAAAGCCGCGGCCGGGGTCGCTGTTGCCGTTGCTGTAGCCCTTGAACTCGGGGTCGGACTCGGTGCCCCAGTTGCTGTCATCAGCCCGTTAAAATATGCGTGCAGAGAGAAGCACGTACTGGCAGAGCTCGATGAGGCCGGGCAAACTAAACACAAACTTGTACAGCTCGTCCTCGTCGGTCGGGAGGACGGTGCCATCGGGGATGTAGCCCACTGCGCACAATCATCAATCGGCCGTTCGGCAACAATGGGCAGCCAGGTCGCACGTACCAAAGTAGTTTGTGAACTTTCCGGCAGGCATGGGCAGCTCAAAGACCAACTTCATGCCAAGGACGTTGGTGTAAAACGGAATGCTCTTCTTGGGGTCCGTGATACGGATCATGGCTAATACAAGCTGCATGAGCGTCATCTGATGGATGGATTGTTGCCTACTGTGGTTGAACACAAACCCTGGGGTACTCGTAGTAGTGTCCATTTTTTTTTTTTTCTCGTTTCGTGGCTTTACAGTAAAAAAAAAAGTGTACAGTGTACAGCTCTGCGATCGGCCGCCGATGGACAGCGCAATCGAAAGCACAAAGAGGCTCCCGGGCTGCCATGTCGAGAGGATAACACAGTACATGTGCCACATGGCCTACGTGGGCACCAAGGAAGTGAAGTGCCATCCGCTTGTACGACACTTTGCCGTTTGCGACAATGTCCCCGCCGTGGAGATCACGCAACTCTGCCAGCTCGAGACGACCTTCCCAGAGTAATGCGGAGAAACCCTTTTTGCTTGTGCTGTGGCTGACGATCTCCACAAATCGCAATAGTGCAAAGAACATGGACGACCTGCCGCGAGCACAGTACTTGTGACAACACACAGTTCACCCTTTTGCAAATGTACAGAAACTTGTCAGAAACTACATCACTCTCCCTCGTTTCACTGAGTGTTGTTGAAGTCGTCATCAGCGGTGCTGTCGTTGAAGAAGATGCGCTGGATGGGCTGCTTGAAGACCGCAAAGTCAAAGGTCGGCGAAAAGGTCGCGACAATGACGGCTATCGCAAGGACACTGCAAGCGCACAGGAGGAGGATCTTGGTGCACTTGCCTATGAAGACAAAATTTTTTTTGTTTAGTTTGCACAGAGGGGGGGGCCGAGAAATGCGTTTGGCTTACCTTGTTGACGACTGGCCAAACGGGACGCAACAAGCGCTTGGGCAGCAGCCTTTTGGTCGCTGTAGTAGGTCTTGCCCGTGGATGCGAGTGCCGCAGCGTACTCGTACTTGATCTCGTCAGCTTGGTCCTTAGTGAGGGAGATTCTCGCGATGATTTCCTTTGAAACAAATATTTTTCATTTAAAAAAAAATTGTAGTTTAGAAAAAATAGCACACCGAGAGCAGCAACTCGACGATGATGTTGGCTTGGTTGACTTCGGCAATGGCAGTGATGATAACGTGGCCGACATGAGAGTCGTAGGTGTCAGAAACAACCTCGTCCTCGTCGTCCTCGCCGTCCTCGTCCCCGCAGGCATTTTCCTTGTCTTCCTTCTTGTGCTTGATCTCCTCTTTAGGATCGACAGTTGTCACCTTGACAGAGCCGTCCACAAACTCTTGGCCATCCTCCATGGCCTTAAGGACATCGCTCACCCTCTGCGCCTTCAAAAACAGGCTGTATCTGTAGAAAGGGAGAGAAAAATATATTTTATTTTTTTTTACGAGGTCAAGGCTAACGACACTGACGTACGCACAGTGGCCGGGCTTGGTAAAGGCAAACTCAAACGGTCCATCGGGCAGGCTGCATGCCGCCTCCAGCTGGGAGCTGAGGAAGGAGACGATGCTGGAGCGATACTCTTTCATGACCGCAATCTCGAGCGAGTGGAAGACGCCGTTCTCGCGGCCGTAGTGGTCGGCAGCGGCAACGAGGGCGCTCAAGAGGCTGTAGGCCGACGCGTCGTGCCAATGGTCCTTGAGCACAAAGAGCGAGGCTCCGATCTTGGCGGCAGTGTCAGCGTCGGGCGAGCCAAACTTCTTGAGGTACGACAGCATTTTAGCTTGCGGTCGTTCAGTGGCGAGATGCAGCGGAGGGAGAAATGTAATACATGCCCCGAGGGCAAAGTTGGACAGCCGGCAAACATCGATCGCGGATCGTTTTCTTGACGTGCCCACGTGGATGGACGTAAAGCAGCACCCCACACTGGATACCGTGTACACGGCTGACCGCGTGCCCGCCCAGCGGTAACTCGACCGCGCCTGTAAACTCGCTGACGTCCTTGATATCCCCCCCCACACACACACACACACATTTTACTCGTGCAGGCTGCGACACGCCAACCTGCATGCTGTGTTTGAGCAGACGTTCCACCGTAAGGCTCAGTTTGTCGCCCGTGCGCCTGGTCGCGTCAACCTGATTGGTACGCTTTCCAAAGGTAGGCCCTGGCCACTGACACGCGACATAGGCGAGCACATCGACTACTGCGGCTACTCTGTGCTGCCCATGGCTGTGGAGAAGGACATCATCGTCGCCGTGGCTGCGGACGACGACGACGTCGCTGAAGGAGGTGATCTTAAGCTGCACTGCGCCAACACCAACACCAAGTATCCCATGCGCGTCTTTGAGCATGGTATGCAGGAGGGATGGGCAAACGAGAAAAAGCATTTCACTGTGGATAAAACAGGAAAGTTCACCATCGACCCCACAAAGCACGACTGGACAAGCTACTTTCTCGCCGGCTACAAAAAGTACTTTGAGGAAACCCCCGAGGCAAAGCCCAAGACGCTCTTCCTGCTCTTTGATGGGACTGTGCCCGCTGGCTCAGGTCTGTCGAGTTCATCCGCAATGGTCTGTGTGTCGATCTTGGCCACACAGCACGCCACTGGTGGTTCGCACAGTCTGGTAGATAAATAAATGAAAAGGCAAGAATGCACGCAGTAACTTGCAACCGAGCAGAAAGAACTGGCCGACATCGCAATCCGCGGCGAGCGATACGTGGGTGTCCAGAGTGGCGGGTGCGTTGCACTGATCCTCGTTTTATAATCAATACATTTTTTATTTTTTATTTTAATTGTAGAATGGACCAGTCGATCTCCCTGATGGCCGAGAAGGGCCACGCCAAGCTGATCGACTTTCATCCGCTCCAGACGACCTCGGTCAACCTGCCCGCCAACGCGTCGTTTATCATTGCCAACTCGCTCGTCACGAGCGACAAGCAGGTCACCGCCCCAAAGCACTACAACCTTCGCGTGACCGAATGCCGTATGGCCGCCAAGCTGCTCACCAAGCGGCTCAAGGAGGACTTGAAGCTCGAGAATGCACCACCAAAAAAGCGTGTCCGCAAGGAAGATTTTTTCACCATCCTCAAAGACGTGCAGGAGAACTTTGGTATCAAAAGAGGTTTAAAGGCTACTTCTTAAAGCGTCCTCGCCTAGATCTCTCGCTTGAGCAAGTTCAGGAAGCGGTCAACAAGTACCTCCACCCGGAGCCGTACAGCCGCGCGGAACTTGCTGAGATCTTTGGAACAACCGTGGAAGGCATCGAGAGCGAGTTTTTGAGTGGGGTCAAGGTCCACGGCGACGAATTCCGCCTGCACGCTCGCAGTGTACACGTCTACTCCGAGGCCAAGCGAGTGTTTGACTTTAAGGCCGTTGCCGACCAGCATGCCGGATCTACTTCGACCAGAGTCCTCCAGGAGCTCGGCGCCCTCATGAACCAGAGCCAAACGAGCTGTCACGAACTCTTTGACTGCAGCTGCCCCGAGCTGGAGCAGCTCGTCAAGATCTGCCGCAACAATGGCGCTTACGGCTCGCGTCTAACTGGCGCCGGCTGGGGCGGCTGCACCGTCTCACTCGTTGAGGTACAGTGAATAGGTCTTAAAATTGCGTTATCATTGTTCTCGATAGGCTGGAACGGAGCAGGCCTTCATCGATGCCGTCATCAAGCTCTACTACAAGGATGCTGGTCATTTGAAGGACACCTCGGGACCCGTCGAGGATGCCATCTTCGCAACTCGGCCTGGCAGCGGCGGATGTATCATCAAGGTTTAGTTGAAAAACTTTTTTTTTTCCCCTGGGATCAAGGGCTAATTGGAAATTGACGGTTGACAAAACACGAATGGATACAGCCAAGGAGGGGAAAAAAGAACAAGCAGACGACCAAAAAAAAAAAAAGAAAAAAAAACGATTTGTTTTGTAAGAAAATTCTCTCTCCCGTGTTTACGCCGACGACGAGCCAGCAGTGTCGCTCGGCGCGGCTCCAGGGGCGATCGTGGTAACGGTGACGTTGAGTCCAGTGGGGCTACGAACCAAAAAAAAAAAAAAAAAGAATTATTTTCATCTCCACAAACAAGAATTCGTACTCTTGGCTAACGGGCAAGCCGCCCACCTGCTTGTCGTGCACCGTCCTGTGGGCCTTGAGGTTGGAGCTCTGTGAGAACTTCTTGTCGCAGCCCTCGAAGCCGCATACGTAGGGGCGATCGCCGGTGTGTGTCCGCATGTGCGCGCGCAGGTTGAAGTCCAGCGAGAAGGAGCGGTCGCAATTCTCGTACGGGCACAGGAACGGCTTCTCACCCGTATGGACGAGCTGGTGGCGCTTCAGCTTGGACGACTCCACAAACGTCTTGTGGCACACGTTGCAAGCATAGTCCTTGGGGCCGTGGGTGCGCTGGTGCTTTCGAAGGCCCTTTGCAAAAAAAGAAAATAAATACAATAAAAAGTTGAAAAAAAATTTTACCTCGCGATCGGCAAAGCGCTTGCCACAGTTGGCAATCGAACACTCGAAAGGACGCTCGCCCTCGCCCAGCTGCAAATCACCGAACGAGTCGTCGTTGGCGACGATGACGCCCTCGGGCAGAGCAGTGGCCGGCGAGCCATCGCCAGCAGCTCCGGAGCGGTCGTCGGTGACCCAGACAGGAACTTGCATCATGCCCGCCAGCGTCGTCACGGCCATGATCTCACGGAACCAGCGACGGGGCTGCTTGCCATCGCCAGGGGTGTCTTTAAATTTTATTTTTTTTTATTAAAAACAAAATATGCAGGTTTTCAAACTACCTGCCGGGGGAAGACCATCGGGGCCAACGGGGACGGCCTCAATGCCCTTCTTGTTGACGGCAGCGATCGCAGCAGCCGTAGCAGCGGCAGTAATGTTGGCGGAGGCGGTGGTGGCTGCGACAGGAGTAACGGCAGTTGCCGCCTTCTTTCCGCGGCGCTTGTCAGACTGGTAGGACCGATTTAAAAAAAAATTAATTTTTTTTTCTTTGTTGTTAAAATCGTACCTCCTCGCCGCCGGCACTCTTGCGCTTGCGGCCGGTCTATACATACATGGGAACTATCTAGTTAAACACGCGATGGACAAATGTCGATACCTCGATGGACTCGTCAACGTCAGCCTCGGGGACCTCTGGGGGGGGGGGGGGGGGGGGGGAAAAAAAAAATTTTTTTAACACGTATTATCTAAAACTGAAGTCATCCCCGTGGAAGCAGCAGACCAAAGAGAAAGCAGGGCGGGAGCCAGCAGAGTGGGAAGGAGAGAAAACGTCTCTTTTTTGGGACAGGCCAGAAAAAAAGAAACACAAAAAACGAAACTGCTCTCTCCCCACCACCGACACAGCCACCACCCTGCACGACACCACGACGACATGCAACGCACTCAGCCTAGCCGGCACCCCCTCCCCCTTCCCGCCTCACCCGTGCCTTTTGGCGCCAAAAAACGGTGCAAAAAGGTGACAAGCGTCCACACTCAGTGTGGCCGCGCAAGTGTGGCTGGCTGGCCAGTGGGTCCCTCTCAAAAAAGAAGAGCCCCTGAGGAACGGTTACATTTTTCCCCCGCACTGTCCCCCACCCTCCCAGCAAGCACCACTTCAGTTTTATATTTTACCGGCGACAATCTGCTGCTGCTTCTTCGGGGCCATCTTGCAAGTCAGAATAAATGGGGGACGCACTTTATAAAATGGCCGGGCAACGTGGTCCGGCCAAAACGGCGACCTCGTTTATAGACGAGTCTCTGCTCCCCCCGCCTCCTGCGTTTGTGTCGCCGGCGATGGCACGAGGGGCGGCTTCACCCAAGGGCTCGCGGCAGTCCACAGATGGGCGACAGCAGCAGCAGCAGCAGCAGCAACAGGACGTAAATCCGCCAGGGTCTGGCAAGAACAAGAAGAAGCGCAAGAAGAAGTCGGGCGCCTCGTCCCTCGTGGTGCAAGCCCCGACCGTGCAGCCTGCGGTGCAGCCTCCGCCGCCACCACGGCAGCAACAACGGTCCAGTAAAGTGGCCAGCGTAAACGGTCAAAGGGGCGTGAATAGCACAGGGGTCACGGCGGCCACCGGGACAGGAGCCGACGGCGACGGCATCGATTGGGACCGCGTCGAGGACTTTTGGCTGGGCCTGAACGAGGCCGAGCGACGGTCGCTCATGAGGCTTGACAAGGCAACAGTCATCCAAAAGATCCACGAGCAGCAGCGTTCGTCCTGTCGCTGCAAGGACTGCTCTCGTCGACAGTATGTTTTTGTAGACTCGCCCCGTATGATAAAATTAATTTTCAATAGGGCCATGCTGGAGGAGGAGCTTGATATGATGTTTGATGTGTACTATGCCGATCTGCAGGGCTATCTGGCAAGTCATCCGCACAAGACCATGTTCCCTCTGCCTTTCTCGCAGCCCGGCTGGATGGACGCCGCCGCAGGTCGACCTGCCCGCTCCCGCGTGTGGCCAGCGGCACCAATCATCACGACAGTCGACGAGTCCACGCCCCTGCCGGCAGGCCGACGGATTACGCCTCTCCCGCCTATTGTGGGCCCCATCCAGCAGCAGCACCAAATGGACAACGAGGACGGCGAGGGGGACGAGGATGCAGAGGGGGGCGAGGATTTCGAAGATGGAGTAGACGACGCTGGGGATGAAAATGGCGACGAGGAGGGGGAGGACGAGGACGAAGACGACGACGACGACGACGACTTCCAGTACTATGAGGGCTTTGAGGAAAACGAACCGGGTTATCAGCAGCAACAACGCCAAAACGGCGACGCTGGCAATTGTGACAACGACGAGGACGCTCATGCTTCTGTTGTTCCGCCACCCGCCCCACTATACTTGCCGGGATCGTCTGCTGCATCGGATGCCTTGATCAGCACTCTACTGGGCGCCAATGGTGGTGCTGGTGGCCTTGGCAAACTTACCAACACAGGTGGAGCCGTGATTTATGCAATTTATTACTAATGCAATGATATACGCAGAGAGCGTTTTGGAGCTTGCGAACGATCTGATCAAGAACGATGGCAAGCAGTTTTTGGAAATGATGGAAAAGCTCAAAGCGCAGCCGTCCAACCTGCCGGTGGATCCCAACTCGATCGAGACTGGGCAGATGCCTCTTGACCAACTCATCCCTGCGCCTGCCCAACTTCCAAGCAGTCACGCGGTACGTTTTTTTTTTTTTTTAATTTTTATTGGTAATAAATTCTAAATATCAAAATGTTTCTGTACAGGAACCGCCTGCGACTGCAGAAGACCTTGACGAGGGCCGACAAATGTTTTTAATGTTTGCGTCCAAACTGCTAGAACAACGTGTGCTTTCGGCCTACCGTCGAAAGCTGCTGCATCAAATCGCGATGGAGCGGGAACGATTGGCAGAGGAGAAGCAGCGTCAACTGTTGGCAGAAGAAGAGGCTGAAGAAAAGGCACGCCAGCAACAGGAACTGAAAAAGGCCCAGAAACGAGAGAAAAAGAAGTATGCCTGCTCTCTTTTTTTAAAAATAAAAAATAATAACGATAATTTTTTTTTTCCTTCAGGCAACAAAAACAAGCCAAGCAAAAGCAGCAAAAGCAGCAACAGCCCCCAAAGGCCACCCACGATAGCAACGAGGACGACGACAAGTCTGACAGCGACGATGCGGACGGAGCGCAGCTGGACGACGAGGCCGCGGTGATTGCGCGACTGGCATGGATGAAGACAGCTGGGTCCCTTCAACAGCAACAGCAGCAACCCATGCCTGCCCGTACGCGCAAGCCCTCGCCAGCCCCGCTTCCCAAAGGGCCTCCAGCAGCAGCGCCAGTACTTGTACCTGTTACTGCGCCTGTTGTTCCTTTGTCTGCCCAGCCACAACTCTTGCCAAAGCCGCCGCCGCCAACTGGATCCAACGTGACGAAAGTGCTGACGGTCGTGTCTCCACATGCACTCAAGGTTCCTCCAAAGCCTGTGGCCAGTCCGAGTGCAGCAAGCCCGCCTGTTCGCGCAGCGGCATCACCTGTACAACAGCCTCCGCCTCAACAGCAAGTACAAAAGACGACCACGACCGTCACGATCGCGGCAGCGTCTCCTCCGAGCAAGGCCCGCCCCGCACCTCCGCAGCAACATTCCTCGGCGCCCCCCTCTGTCCCTGCGACCACAAAGGCAACATCGTCGGTCCCTCCTGCACCGGCAGTCAACCCTTGGAACAAGACCAAGCCGTCGCCTCGTCCGATGCTCAGCGTTCCGCTCGTTCCTCTTGTGCCAGCGCCGCAGCAGTTGCAGCAGCCTCAGTTTCACCAGTACCAACAGCGACCACTGGCCGCTTCGTTTGCCTCGCCTGCCAAACCTGCTGGTATCTTCTCCTCCCCTTCGGCACCGGTATCTGTATTCTCCGAGGGCCTCTGGGGCAGTGTTGCCGCCACAACCGCGGCTGCTCTTGGTATGCATTTTATTTGTACAATCTTTTTTACTCGATCGTCCTTTTTTTAAAAAAAAATTTTTATTTTTTTTGTCAGATGATGACGATGTTGTGGGTGCTCCCAGTTACAGTGCAATTTCCCGTGGCAATGGTGCGGCCGTATCGTCTTCTGCTCTGTGGGCCTCCTCGACAAGTGCGCCGACGTCGCGTGCATTTTCTGGCTACGGTGGGATTTTTGCCCCGGGTCCTGCTGGTGGCAGCGGGGGCGACGCCTCCTCGATTTGGTCATCGTCCCCCTCGATCGGGCCCTCGACGACGACGGCGGCTGTCTCCTCCTCCTCCTCCTCCTCCTCGTCTGCCACTGTGCCATCATCAGGATCGTCTGCTGCATCGTCGTCGTCCGTGTTTTCGCCGGGCCTTTACGACCAGGGCTTCCTCGCCTCCTCCTCTGGTGGCTCCCTCTTCTCCCTGTGGCCCACTTCGGCAGCGGCTGTGGCCGGCACACCCGGATCGACAACAAAGCATATGTAAAGCAAGCGGCCAAAAAAAAAAAAAAAAAAAATTTATTTCGAAAAGGCGGGATGAGCACGAAACAGGTGATGGTCGTGTCTGTAGGAGACACTAACGTCTGCCTCCTTAGTGTTGGATATGCTACGAGACAGAAGAGGCCTCGGCAGTCGCTGAGGACGTGGGAGGTGGCTCGTCGTCATCGGCAGTCTCGCTCAAGTCCAACAGGTCCTCGAACAGCGGCGGCGGCGGCGACAACCCGTGGATCAACCCGTGTGCCTGCACCGGCAGTGGCAAGGTAGGCCGTCAGCCATGTGTTTGTGCCCGCTTACTTGTTTGGTGCAGTGGGTGCACGAGAACTGTCTGCTGGCATGGGTTGACGTGCGGACCCAGCAGCGCGAGAACCTGGAGGTGCGGTGTCCGCAGTGCCAGCGTGCGTACGTGTTCTACCGTGGCTCGCCCAACGTCGTCATCTCTCTGGGCGACGCAATATGGGGCGCCTTGGACGCGGTCATCCTCCCTCAGTTTGCCTTCCTGTGCAACAAGACGGCAGGTACACGCCGCTCTTGCCTGTGACTTCAGTTGATTGACCTATGATACCTGCCAGAGCTCGGATTCTACTGGCTCTATGGTGCCGTACTCGACCACGTCGCCATCGGCTACGAGGCTGCGGCCCCCCTGCTGGACGCCGTGGGTGACGACGACATTGTGGCCCACTCGACCAGGCGGCTGATGTACACGGTCGTGCTGTTCTCGCTACAGGAGCCCAACCAGCACATCTTCTGCTCGATGGTCATGACGCCGGCAGCGTTCCTGTACCGCGACCACCCGTCCACGTTCCTCATGATGTGCGTGCCAATCGTCTCGCTCACGTACAAAATGTACATGGGCTTGATGTACGGCAACCTGCTCGTGGAGACGTCCAGGCGTACGTTGGTGAAAGCAAGGTGGTTTTATTTGACATGCACGATACAGCGTCAAAGTCGTCCACGATGGGCGTCGTCCTGCGCATGGGCAATGTCATGCAGCACATTCTCAACAACAATGCTCAAGAGCGTCGTGTGACAAGTACACCTCATCTTTGAGCCAAACTAACTAATCTTGCGGTACAAATGTAGTGATGGAGGCCATCAACAAGTGGTACGCGCCCAACCGAGCGCTCGCATTGCTCACCCCACTGCTCTCGGCGACGGTTGGCTATGTCCTCTTTGGCCGCGCTATTAACAACACGTTTTACCGCACCTGTGCTGGAGGGTACCTAGGCACAAAATCTTTCCACATTTCTTAACATTATTTTTTTCTTTTTTCTTTTTGCGTAGGTTGGTATTCAACGTGTGTGTGGACCTGTTCCGAATGGTGTACGCGTACCACCAACAGCGACGATTGCGCGATCGCCGCATCCTCCCTTACTGGGCTCAGAATAATTTCCATTGAATCGCTTGTGAATATATTTTGTAACAACTAATTATACGTTTGGAGCCTACTGGATGAAATCAGAGGGGGAGGGGCCGAGGGGTAACAAAAACTGAGACGCGCAAAGCATCAGCACGGGACATCACTTTCGAAAATATGGTGTCGGCGATCGTCTTTGGTGACGAGGCCGAGGTCGAGGCTGCGCTCAAGGAACTCGACAGCACGAACAACAACAGCAGCAACAGCAACAACAACAACATCAGCAACAGCAAAAGCACGGGATCATTCCACGGACGAACGGCCAGGATCGAGGTTGTCAACGAGCCTGGAAACATTGTGGTGGCTGCAGAGTCGGAACAGGATCTGCGGAAAGCGCTGGGTTGGCTCGCGACCAAAGGGATCCATTCGCTGGCGTTCACGATCTCGCCGGTCAAACGGTCCAAGTTGACGATGCTTTTGCTGGTTCGTGCTTCGTGCGTGGTTCTTTTCTTATTCCTGTTTTTGTTCCACAAATAAGGTGCTAGCCGTCGTCGCGCTGGGTGGATCATCAGTGTATTTTTTTGCCGCGCCATCGGATGCCTACAGCAATTCACAAAGGTAGCCTTTGAGTGAGGGAAATATTCACGATTTACTTATTTTTTCTTACTTATGTTTTTTTTATTTCTTTTGGCAGTTGGTACAATCCGGCGTTCTCGGTGCCGATTATCTTGGTACGACCCCTTCTAATTCCTACCGTCATTGCTAAGCCGTGATTCCATCTGATTAGTGCGTCTTGTGGATCTCTGTGGCCGCCGTCGGCTTTATCAAGCTCTTTCTCTACAGCGTTGATAAGACATTGCGAGGCGGGTCCCTTCCTCCGTCATCCTACCACGCTGTCAATCCCCTCAAGCAACACGAAAACTAGCCTGTAGCCGGGTCAAATTTTTTCTTCAAAAAAAAAAAAATAAAAAAAAACAGCCGATGAGGTCCCTTTTTTGTGGACACAAAGCCGATTCTGTGGAACAACGACTCCGAGTCACCGTGCCGACCTCGCCTCTCGTGTTCTCTCTGTCTGTGTGTGTCCCCTCCTCCTCCTCCTCCTCCTCCCCCCCCTCTCTCTCTCGTTTGCTCTGCTGGAGCGAGCACCCGTTGTCTGCGTTTTGCTCACTCCCAAAGTAGCAACAACCAGCAGATATGGGCCAGGGCCAGTCACGCCCAAAGATCGGGCTCGTGGACGAAGCCGGCGGCTCGGCCGGGGGGCCCGGCGGCCACTCTGCGCGCATGCAGAAGAACGCGACGATGCGTCTTCTGACGCCGCAGCCGCCCAGCGACCAGCTCAACAAGATGTTTGACCTGCTGCTGGAGGACCTCAACCTCCCGGGCGACAAGAAGGAGCAGATGCGCCAGTATGACGACGCGCGCAAGTGGGCCATGATGCAGGCCACGCTCAAGGATCAGGTATGCCCTCTGGGAACCACCCCGCCCCGCTCGGCGTCGTTGTGTATCTAACTGACCAACCGCCGTTATTGCAGGGCACCAGCGAACTTGAGCCCTCCGAGGAGGAGATCCGCAACGAGGTCGCCAACCTCAAGAACAACCCGACCAAGGAGCTGCTGCAGTCCATGTCCATCTCGCTGCGCTCGCGCCCCATCCGCTGGGTCAGCAAGTTTACCGAGCAACAGGGCATCACTGTGTTGCTCGACTACCTCATCAACATGGACGACAAGGCCAAGGAGGACGGACACGAGGAGCTCCTGATCAAGTGTCTCAAGGCGCTCATGAACAACTCGGTATAGACCTGATTATTTTAATTATTTATTTTTAGGTGCTGACAGTGGCATTTTCTAGTATGGACTGACGGCGGTCATGGCAAACCCCAACGCCATCAACACCATCGCCCTGTCCCTGCGGTCTAGCAAGATCAAGGTCGTCACGATGGTTCTCGAGATCCTTGGTGCCGTTTGCCTCATCCACAACGGCCACAAGCGTGTCCTCGAATGTACCGCTCCTGTCCCACACACGTCAAACACTAAATACGTTCACAGCAATGGAAAACTTTAGCAAGGTCACTCGCAGAAAGCGACGCTTTGCCGTTGTGGTTGACGCTTTGAGTTGGGAAGACCAAAACTACGATCGCCGAACAAACTTGCAGGTATGTGCTTCAATCTTACGTCTTACGACTGAAAAAATAATATAGATTGCAGCACTCTCGTTCATCAACGTCATCATATCGTTTGGCCCGGGTAAGGAGCAGGACTTTAGGATACACATGCGCAACGAGTTCCTCGACTGCGGTTTGGACGCTCACGTGGAGGTAGAGATAGAGAGAGACACACACACACATATAATTGCTAAAACTATTTTTATTTATTTATAACAGCACCTCGAAAACAAGGCCGAGAGCGACATTCTCAAGCGTCAGCTCAGGATCTTTGTTCAAAAGGCCAAGGGCGATCAAGAAGCGCTTGCGGAAAAGTACGACCGCCGTCGCATCGACAACAATGATGCCAATGATCTCTTCAACACGATCACGTACGCGCTCAACAACACCTCTGGCGTGTCCTACTTCAAGTCCATGCTCCAACATATCCTGCTCTTCCCCGCCAACCCCGTTCGACGACCCGTCTACTTCCGCTTCGCCGACCTGATCATGCAGCAGCTCGTGCTCCAGAAGGACGGAGAGGACCCTGACCTCACCGCCTTTTCCGAGTTTGAGCCCAAGTCGCTTATCGACAACTGGGTCAACGAAGAAAAGGTCAAGGAGGCCATCACAAAGAAGGAAGCCGCCGAAAAGAAAGCCAAGGAGGCCGGCAAGGTCATCGAGGCGGCAAAGACAGAGGCCAATGCCGCAATTGGTATTGCAACAGCACATTTAGAAATGAAGAGACCTGACGTTCAGGACAACAAACAGAGAAAGCCAAGAAGGACACGGCAGAGTCTGAAAAGGTCGCAAACGAGGCAAAGGTCAAGGCCAACTCGCTCGAGCGCGAGGTCGCGAAATTGCAGGCGTTGCTCAAGGAGCGCTTTGAAAACTCTGGCGATGCCAAGTCGATTCTCGATCGTCTCTCGGAGCAAGTATGCCTGTGTCTTGCACTGATGATCCGATTTCTAAAGAAGAAGGAAAAAAAAAAAAATAGGCCCTCAAAGAAGCTACCTTGGCAATGGGATCCTCGTCGGGCATGTCGACATCCGCCTTCACTCTTGACGGCGCAGCCGAAGGCGGCGGTCCTCCTCCTCCGCCACCGCCGCCGCCGCCGGGAGGCGACTTTGGTGGCCCACCACCGCCTCCACCGCCGCCACCACCAGGAGGCGATTTTGGTGGCCCACCGCCCCCACCGCCGCCACCAGGTGCCCCGCCGCCACCGGGCGCCCCACCGCCACCTGGATTCGGCGGCGCGCCCGCCCTTGTTGGAGGCCTCAAGGAGAAGAAAAAGAAGCTCTCGGAAAAGTCTCTCAAGCCGTTCAACTGGGCCAAGCTCCCCAACCACTCGATCAAGGGCGTATGTTGCAAATGGTTTAAAAGCGAAACCGTCTAAACTTGGAGGATACAGACAATCTGGGCCGAAATCAGCGACGAGCCAGCTCTGAAGCAGCTCAAGCCCGAGTTCACCAACATGGAGGAGCTCTTCACCGTGTACACGCCCGCAGAGGGCGACAAGGCAGAGCGTACGTGGCATTTCGTATTGTTGCGGGCGTGTATTGTATTGATGCTATTTTTTGTCGATAGCCTCGGCAAATGAGAAGCAAGCACCCAAAGAGATTCAAGTTTTGGATGCCCGCAAGTCTCAAAATCTTTGTATGTTATCAGGCAAGGTGTGTGCCTCTAAAGATATTTCGTTTGGAACAGCAATCTTGCTCAAGACCATCAATTTGTCGCCGCTCGACATCAAGAAGGCCGTGATGGCACTGGACGAGTACGTGCTTCCTCGCCATGTCATCGACCAACTGCTCAAGTATGTGCCAACGGATGAGGAAATTGCTTCCATCAAGGAGCACGAGAACGAGTTTGACAAGCTCGGCAAGCCTGAAAAGTTCTACTTTGAGGCACGTTTTTGGTCAGGGGAATACTTTACTAAATCTTTCTTCTGCCCGCAGATGTCAAAGATCAAGCGCTATGGACCCCGCCTCGAGTGCTTCTTCTTCAAGCGTGTCTTTGACGAACGTGTGACTGACATTGAAAAGGTAGCCGTCGTTTTTCGCACTGGGTTGCTTTCTAATGAACTTGCATATCAGGGAATCCAAGCGATCAGCGCAGCGACTCAAGACCTGTTCTCATCCAAGCGATTCAAAAAGCTTCTCGAGGTTATTTTGGCAGTCGGCAACTACCTCAACTCTGGATTCCGTGGTGGTGCTTATGGTTTCAAGATTGATGCGATCCTCAAGGTAGTAAGGCCTGTTTGCGTTCAAAAAGTGAAAAAAAAAATATTTTTTTGTTTTTGTTTTTGTTTTTGTTTTTGCAACAGATGACCGAGACCAAGACGGCACTCTTTGGCGGCAAGCATACACTTTTGCACTACTTGTACGAAGTGGTGGACAAGCATTACAAGGACCTGCACAAGGTGGTGGACGAATTGGCTCATGTCACCCAGGGTTCAAAGGTGTCGCTGCCAGCACTCAAGACCGAGATGTCCCAGATGCGCAAGGGTCTGAACTCACTCAAGGCCGAACTGGACATCCGCAAGGACGATGTCCCACCGGCCGACGACGAGTTTATGGTCGTCATGAAGGTGCGTTTCTTCTTCTATTGTTTTATTTTTTTTTTTTTTTTGGGTGGGGCTCTAACAATGTCGAGCAGAACTTTAACGCCGAGGCAAGCCGCCGGGCAGAGAAAATCGAGACCAACTACACCAATGTCGAGGCCAAGTTCCTCGAGGTTGTGCAGCTCTATGGCGAGGATCCCAAGGCGGTGACGCCAGAGGATTTCTTTGGCATCTTTGCGCGATTTGTCAACAACTGGGTGGTCGCAAACGAGGAGCTCAAAGAGTGGCGCGCCAAGGAGATTGCCGACCAAGCGCGTGCCAAGCAGGTATTGATACTAGAGGTCGTAGGTCTCATCATCGTTTATACACAATGCAGCAAAAGGAGCCAAAGGGCAGGAGCCGAGAGAACATTGGCCCGACTGCTGATGGCCAACTGGATGACCTCATCTCTGTCCTGCGCACGGGAGAGGCCTTTGCCGACTCGTACGATGGCGCATCGACCACCTCTTCGGCACCAAGGAAAACACAGGCTAGTTCGTCTGCCAGCTCTTCTGCTGCCGCTGCCGCGCCTGCCAAGAAGAAGGTTGTCGGCACAGTGTCCAAGAAGGGCGCCGACGTCGGTCTGGTTCTTTTTTACTCTCTGTCTTCTCTCGTCTTTGAATTAAAAAATATTTTGGTGACGCTAGATCTTAAGGGCCTTGATCGCTCAGACGACTGAACAGTGGGTCAGCATAGAAACGCGCTTTATTTGTTTTTTTGTAAGTGTTTTTTTTGCACGTTCTTTTTGCATTCCGATGCACATTCTTTTTTTTATTTTGATCAGAACTGCTGGAAGAGAGTTTGAGCCGGTGACGGCTGAAGCGATGGTCGTCCCACAGAGAGACCAAGTCGTTAGAATCCAACACTCTTACGATCCACTGGATTCTGTTTTTTTTGGCGCGTTTTATTTTTTAAAAACAACAAACGTGAAATAAAAATAAAAATAAGAACTTGGTAGTAGCTGCGGTCGGAGTCCAACCCTATCGCTCATGGCCGCCCTGCCGTCCTTCCTCATATTTTGCCTCATATTTTGAAACAAATTATGAATTTAGGCCAATTGAGGATATAAATAGGTTCACATTCCTATCTTGCAATGCTCTCAGTTGCCGCCGTGTCGGCCGCACCTGGCGGCGGCAGGGCTGGTGTCAGTGTTGCCGGAGGAGGGAGCGGCAGTATGGGACGAGCCGGTGCGCTGTACAAAACCACAAGCTTGGATAGCAACCTCAACCACAGTGGCGCTGTGGCAACAGCCTCCGACAGCGACCCAGCGACCTATTTTGAGCCTTCGCTTCTGTCCGGTGGCGATGCGTACGCAGCGTCGCTGCCGTCGTCAACATCGTCGTCGGCACCTCAACGTCCCCGTTCGGCCAGCTCGATGGCCTCTCTGTCCGACTTTGAGCGGCCGTCCCTATCAAGGTCCTTAATGACGTCTTCGAGTGCCGCTTTTAGCACCACCAAGCCGTCTTTTATCCAGCAGCAGCAGCAGCAGCAGCCGCAACAACAACAACAGCAGCAGCAGCAGCAGCAGCAGCAGCAACAGCAACAGCCTCCTTCGACATCCTCCTCGACGGCAGCGTCCTCGTCCAGCTACGTCCTGCCCAATGTTGCTCTGCCCAAAAGCCTTATCGATTCTATTTCGGGATCGATGGCAGCAGCTCCTCTGACGATCCAAATGCCGCGTGCGATCCTCTACGCCAGCGCCAATGACATTGCAAATCTGAAGAGCCTGATCGCCGCCAAGCCCGCCCTGGTCCACGAGCGCGACAACAGCAAGCGCACACCGCTCTTGGTGCGACCGAGAATCTAAATATAAAATTTCCAGCTTGATACAAAAATAATTATTTAGGTTGCTGTGATCGAAGGCCACCTCGCCAGCGTTGATCTCCTCGTCAGGCAGGGCAGCGATGTCAACGGCCGCGACCACGGTGGCGTAAACGTTCTTATGCACGCCGTTGTCCTTGGCAACGAGCCCATTGTGCGACTCCTCCTCAGTGGCGGCAGCGATCCCAATGCTCCCAGCGGCCCGGACGGCCTCACGCCACTCGTAACGCCATGCCCTTTATTTTAAAATAAATGAAAAAAAAAAAGAATTAAACTGAGACATAATTTATTTTGATTTAATAGATGATGGCAGGGGTGCTCGGGCTAGAGGGAACGGTCAACGCCCTGCTCCAGTCTGGGGCCGATGTCAATAGCCTCAACCGAAAATACGAGACCGCCCTCATGTACGCCGCCCACCGAGGCAATGTCAACATCGTTCAGAACCTGCTCAGCCGACGTCGTAAGAGATTTTATATTTTCAAGTGCTTATAGACATAATTTCCGTGCAGCAAACATTGCGGCTATCAACAGCGACGGCGCGACAGCTTTCTTCTTCGCTGCAGCAAATGATAAGCCCGAAATATGCCGAATGCTGTTGAAACATGTCGAGCTGAACGGTATCTTTTTCTGAAGGAAACTTTTTCCTGATGGCCTATTTGCGTAGGCCCTGGAGCCACCGACCTCCCCATTCTAAACCATGTGCCCGAAGACTGGGACGACTCTAGCCCCTTGCACACGGCTGCATCGATCGGCAACGAGCGCATTCTCTCGATTGTTCTTGAGTCCCCAGTCATGCCCCTGCTCGTTGCAACCAAAGGCGTGCTATTTTACGGCCGACAGACCAATAGTACATCCATTATGGATCGACTGTGGTGGCGTGATCAGGAAGGACGTACGGCTCTCATGACCGCCGTCGATTCGAACCAACTCATTGCCTTCCGTAAAAATTAACTAATTTAATTCTATTTGTAATACACTTTTTCTACTTTAGAATCTATCCTTCAACGTGCCGGTCAAAGCGCCGCCAGTCTGCTTACTGCCGTTGACCACCAGAATGGCTCTGTCTTTGTAATAAGATGCCCATGTAATTTGTTTTGTTTATTTTTTCCTCCCCACCACCACCACCAACAGCATTGCATCGCTCAGCGAGGCAACATTGCCTTCCTGTCGTACATCCGCGACTTTAAGATCTCCTCGGCCGTCCTCGAGTCGGTTCATCAGCGACATGGCACCGTCCTGACCACAGCTGCTGCTCACGGGTACTCGCAACTAACTCTTAGTCACGAGCAACTGACAACGGCTGCAAACAGGCACCTGGATGTCGTCAAGACGCTGTTTGCAATGGGTGCCCGCGCCGACTATGTCTCCAATGGATCTATTACCCCGCTGATTACTGCTTGCCGCGGAGGACACGAGGAGGTCGCCAGTGCCATCGTTCGCCACTTGCATGGTACGTTTCTTCTCCCTTGTTCGTTTAATTGTGATATTTTCCAGACACTCTCCCTCGTCGCCCCAAATCGCGTCGATCGTTCAACTTGGGCAGTGGGGGACTCAACCTCCTCGAGCAGCAGCAGCAGCAGATCTCGCTAGAGTCGGCCCTCAACATGACCGACAGCAACAACTGGACCGCGTTGATGTTTGCCTCGGGCAAGGGCCTCTTGAACACAGTCAAACTGCTCGTGTCTCGCGGTGCCGATGTCAATGTTCGCAGCTTTGACAGCGGTGCAACTGCCTTGGTAGCAATCCGCCGCGAAACGATCGACAAATTCTTAATAATCACCGTAACGGTAGATGTTGGCGACAACCCATGGACGGAGCAGTGTCATCGAGTGCCTCCTCGGTGCTGGTGCCCGTGTTCAAGAGCAAACCCACACCGGCAAGACGGCCCTGGACTATGCACTGCAGATGAAGCGGACCAAGATCTATGCCATGCTCTCTTCCTACCTGGGTATTTATTGCGTCGTACTTTCAATGGAATATATATTTAAAGATTATTCAAAGATGCTCAACTATTCGCACCGCCCGAGTCGGACGCTGCCTCCTCGCATCGCCTGGGTTCGTCGCCGACGTACACAATGCCAATCGGCTCTGGTGGTGGCCTTCGTCGCAGCGGCCGATCCATGTCGATCGAGTCGGACATGAACACTGCCGCGGGAGGGGACCTGTCGCCCATGCCCTTGTCATCGGCGTCCTCGGCGTCGGTCCTGGGCTCGTTGCCATCGGTCATGTCGTCGCCCTTCTCCATGACCACGTCGCTCTCAGAACAGTCCCTTTCTTCCTTGGGTGGATCGTCTGGCTCGGCATCGTCGTCGGTATGGTCTGTGGGTGCCACCAATAACAACAGCAACAACAATGCCCAGTCGGCGTTCTACCAGTCGTCGCAACAACTGCACTCGTCGTCCTTCTCGCACATACGTCCTTTGTCCCGAGCAGTCGCAGATAACTACAACCCTGGACCACTGTACAAGGCGTCGTCGAGCCCATCGCTCATGTCTGCCGGTGCTTCCTACAGTCAGCAGCAGCAGCAGCAGCAGACGTTTGCCAACTACCCCAACCAGCCTGTGCATAGTTCCCTGTTATCCTACGGTGGTGCGCCCTTGTATGCTTCCACGCCATCGCTGCATCACGGTCACGGTCACGGCCTGCTCCAGCAACAGCAGCAACCGCAGCATCAGCACCACCACTTGCAGCCTGCCTCGTCGACCTACTCACCGTCGCCTTCGACGATCGGCAGCCTCGGCAATGTTGGCATGGGATTGGAGGACTTTAGCAGCGTCCGCGCGCACCAACGCAGCTCATCTGCAGGTGCAATTATCCATCAGTCGCGCCCGCTCATGCAACAGCAGCCTGCATCCCTCTCGGCTGCCGCGTCGTGGTCCCCGATCACGCACTTTGGGCTGGGCACGATCAACGAGAACGATCTCCTCATGCCGGGGAACATCGGCAGCAGCCGACAGACACCCTCGTCCTCGACCCTCTCGAGTAGGACGTCGACCCCTCCGCCGCCTGGTGTCAGCGGCACTGGTTCGAGCGATCCCATGTGGTCAAGCTCGATGATCGGCCACCACACAACGGCTCCCATTGCGATCGGCAAGCCAGCTTCTTCCACAGCACCGTTGAGTACATCCACCACCACAAGTACTCCGTCGACCCCACCCAACGCCGTTGCTCCCATTGCTGCTGCTGCTGCCGCTGCGATGACATCGCCCAACACCACTGGCAGCACCACTACCACCGCGGCCGCATCAACCCCGTCGAACCATCACCAAGGCATTCGCTCGCGCAAGGACAGCAACGGCAGCATGTCATCGACCGCGACCACGCCGCCTGCAAACTCCCTGGACGCCAACGCGATTGACAAGCGTCTCGACACGGTAGGCTCCATTCGCTACAACCGCAGCCTCCGTTTGGGCACCGGCAGCCACGGCACACAGGTCTACCAGGGCTTTTATCGCTCACAGCCCGCTGCGATCAAGCGCATCCCGCGACAGGCCCCAGACGTGTCGTCCACGACCATGACCGGCCTCGACGCCGCCACCGAGCACGAGATCCAGCTGCTCGTGACCCTCTCAAAGTACAAGAGCGAGCCGCTGGCGTCACTCAAGAAAAAGATGACACAGTACGATTCATGGGAGTCGGACCTGGCTGCCTCGCACACCCAACTACAGCACCAGCAGGACGACGCCGTCGACTTTGACAGCGTCATCGGCGGCGGATGCAATAACATTGTGCAGTACTTTGGCCGGGTATAAATTTTATTCAAAGCGGTTTTGGCAAGTTGTAACATTATTATTTTTTATTCTTTATGCAGGAGGCGAACGAGGACTTTATCTTTGTGGCTATGGAGAAGTGTTCGCACACCCTGCTCAAGCTCGTCAAGGACAGCCGCTCATCGACCGAGATCTTCTTTATGCTTTATGAAGAGCCCATCACCATGATCAGCGGCGAGGATCTCCCTAGTGTCATCCCGTGCGAGACTCCCCATGAGAATGGTAATAAAAAAAATTTTTTTTTTTTTTGGGGG
>Ga0302227_10000983_pt1 | contig 21999 bp, 22 predicted proteins | sample II_Palsa_N1_1_FD_193525 | JGI IMG/M metagenome (GOLD analysis project Ga0302227, IMG submission 193525) | Peat permafrost microbial communities from Stordalen Mire near Abisko, Sweden - II_Palsa_N1_1 | ecosystem: Environmental > Terrestrial > Soil > Palsa > Peat permafrost | place: Sweden... | reverse complement strand
AAAATTTAATATTTAGTAAATTTTAGACATCATTTTATTATTTTGCCACTGAAGAGATAAAAGAAAATTCGGTCAAACCTTTATACTCATATATGGTTTTATAATTCATGGAAACTAACCGACTATCACCAACACTTGCAGCGGCCTTAAACGCGCAAATGACCAACGAAGCACACAACGCGCAGATCTATCTTGCTTACGCTTCATGGGCCGACGACAAAGGTTACGGCGGCATTGCCAATTTCTTGTTCAGGCATGCCAACGAGGAACGTAACCACATGATGAAATTTTTAGAATACATTTTAAAGCGCGGTGCCAAAGTAGTGATCACCGAAATACCCGGCCCCGGTGCCGACCCTGTAAGCGTGAATGATTGCTTTGAAAAAGTGTTTCAATACGAAGTTGAGAACACAACCAAGATTTATGACATTGTAAACATGAGCATGGACGAAAAAGACTGGGCAACCTGGAACTTTTTACAATGGTTTGTGAAAGAACAAACCGAAGAGGAAACTTTAGCTCTTGGCCTGTTAGATAAAGTTAAAGTTGCCGGTGGCGCAAATGCTAAAGATGATGCACTTTACGCTTTAGATAAAGAATTAGGAGTAACGCCTGATGATGCCGTGTTGGCGCAAGATGTTACTGTAGAGAAACCGTAATTACATTACTATATATTTAATAACGCCAGTTGAAACCCGACTGGCGTTATTTTTTTGTAAAAAAATTTGCCGATGGCATAAATTATGTATTTACAATGCAGGTTTTACCTACATTTGATACAATGTCATCATTTAGTTACAAAGCTGTTTGCTTATCCTTTTTTCTTTTACTGGCACAATTATCCGTTTCGGCGCAAACCGATTGGAAGTTGAGTAGTGATAACGACGGCTTAAAAGTTTATACTGCCGTAGTACCCAATTCAAAAATAAAGGCCATTAAAGTTGAGTGCGAGTATAAAGCTACGCTATCACAATTTGTGGCAGTGCTTATCGATATTAAAAATTCGCCGGAATGGTTATACCACACCAAATTTTGCAGGATCGTAAAAGTGGTTTCGCCAGAGGAATTATATTATTATTCGGAAGTTACCTTACCCTGGCCTGCGGAAAACCGGGATTTTGTATCGCACCTAACCGTTAGCCAAAACCCGGATACCAAAGTGGTGCTGGTTGATGGCCCGGCAATTCCCGGTATTGTACCTTTAAAAAGCAGCCTGGTACGGGTTGAACATTCTGGCAGTGTATGGGAGCTCACTCCTACACCCGATGGAACGATCAAAGTTAAATACACGCTGCACGTTGATCCCGAAGGCGAACTACCGTCATGGCTCATCAATATGTTTGGCACCGAAGCACCCGTGCAGATCTTTAAAAATTTAAGAACCGAACTGCAAAAACCGGTTTATAAAAACGCGGTGCTACCTTTTATTCAAAATTAAGCCAGCCATTCTTCTACCGCTTTTACGGTGTCGGTATAAAATACGCTATAAGTTTCTTGGGTAACATAGCCAACGTGCGGGGTTGCCAGCACATTTTCCATTTTACGAAAGGGATGATCTTCAGGTAAAGGTTCCTGATCAAATACATCCAAAACAGCACCGGCAATTTTATTTTGTTGCAGCACATCGATAATTGCCGCTTCATCAGCTAACGGACCACGGGATGTATTCACGAAGTAAGCAGTTGGCTTCATTAATTCTAATTCTGCCTTACCAACTATGCCGCGGGTTTTATCGCTTAGCACCATGTGAATAGTAACAATATCAGCCTGCTTAAATAAATCTTCTTTACTAACCAGGGTTGCACCGGCTTCTTTGGCCCTATCGTCGGTAAGGTTTGGGCTCCAGGCGATAATATTCATATCAAATGCTTTGGCATAAGCGGCTATTTTACTGCCAACCCGGCCAAGGCCTAATATGCCTATGGTTTTCCCTTTAAAATCGTTACCGATGGTGGTTTGCCAGCCGCCGGTTTTAAAGTTGTTTACTTCGGTTGTGATGTGCCTCGCCATAGCCATAATCAGCGCCCAGGTATGCTCTGGTGCGCCGCTTTCAACGTAGCGGGTATTTTTTATGGTGATGCCTAATTCTTCGGCTGCTTTGTTATCTATAGATGCATTACGCATCCCGGTAGAAACGATCAGTTTTAAATTAGGCAGTTGGGATAATATATTTTGCTTTAACGGCGTGCGTTCGCGCATGGCGCAGATAACTTCAAAGGGCAATAATCGCTCAATTACCTTTGCTTCATCGGCAATATGATTGGTAAAAACAGTTACTTCGGCTTTTGCCGTAACAGCCGACCAATCAGCAAACTTAAACGCAACCTGCTGGTAATCGTCCAGCACAGCAATTTTTATCGGGGAATTATTCATGAGGCAGTGTAAATTGGTGATGCAAACTTAAATACATTACCTAAATAATACATGCTTTGGCTAAATAAGTTTCTGCCGGTAAAAATTACAGGGTATGCTCAACTACCGGCTCTTCCTTGGTTTGGTCACGTTCAACCAATATTTTGCATTCGCCTATTACGGCAGCAATAGCACCAACTGCAACCAGTACCGGCAATATCAAAACACCTACAATCCCAAACACTAATGGAAAACTTGCCAGCTCTTTTTCATTCCTGTCAAGGATGGTTATTTTACGTACATTGCCTTCGGCTATCAGTTCTTTTACTTTCTTCAACAGATTTTCGCCTGTTACATGAAATGATTCTTTTGTCATGATCTTTTTGATTTTGATATAACAAAGGTATGTCTACCCCCAAAATTACTGCCATACAAATCGGTATGATACAGTATTTTGTCGGCGAAATTCAAAATCATTCGGTAACTAAAACATATCGCCATAAATAAACTTATACAACCATGATCTCAGCCATTATTATTGTCATCCTCGTTATTTTAGGATTGTACCTTGTATTTCGTAAAAAAAGTGTCCCAACTGTTATCGCTGCCGAAATAAAACCAGCCGATTATAAATTGTTACTGAACGAGCATGTAGCTTATTATCAAAAGTTAAGTAATGCAGATAAAACCCGCTTTGAGCAATTGATTATTGAGTTTTTGCAGGATGTAAATATTGAAGGTGTTGGTACTGAGATAACTGAGCTCGACCGTGTGCTGATCGCTTCAAGCGCGGTGATTCCGATCTTCGGTTTCCCCGAATGGAAGTACCAAAACTTAACCAACATTATACTTTATCCCGATACGTTCGACAAAGAATACCAGTTTGAAGGCGGGAGCCGAAATATTATGGGCATGGTTGGCACAGGCGCTATGAACGGACAGATGTTACTTTCGAGAGCAGCTTTAACCAAAGGCTTTTCTAAAAATTCAGGCAAAGAAAATGCGGCTATCCATGAGTTTGTGCATTTGCTGGATAAATCCGACGGCGAAACTGACGGTGTACCCGAAAATCTGTTAGCCAACGAATATGCCGAGCCATGGCTTAAAATGATGCACCAGGAAATGCACCGCATCAGCGCCGGAAAATCGGACATCAACCCCTACGCGCTCACTAACGAAGCTGAGTTTTTAGCTGTAGCATCTGAATACTTTTTCGAGAAACCACAGGAACTGAAGAATAAGCACCCGGAGTTGTACGAGGATTTAAGCAGGATATTTAGTCAAGATCCGGCACAGTAAACACAATTAAAATTTAAATTAGAAGTTTATAGCTTAAATCAACCTTTACAGCACAAATGAACTTCGCCACCGATAAGCAAACGCTTGATGATCTGAGCATCTTCCCTAATGCAAATAATCATCGTACTGTATTGGGTTTATTTAGCACCAAAACGCTTGGGGGTAAAGATAGGCTTGAAGAAATTTTTAGCAAACCATTAATAAACCGGCAGGATATAAAGGATAGGGTTGAGATAATCAGCTATTTTCAAACCAACAATACCACGCTGTCAATTGACAAACAAACCTGCGATTTTATAGAGTTTTATTTAAAGCCCGATTATAAGGCAAAACCATTTGTAAAAATAATCGGCATTTTTAAGCGGATTGTTTACACGTTTAATAGTAATAACACTTACTATGTTATGCAGCAAGGAGTTGACCATGTATTAACGTTTATTGATGCGATAAGTGAGTTTTTTAATGATACGGCAGAAGATCATCCTAAGCTTTTAAGAGAATTTTATACCCGGGTAAAAGTAATTTTAAGCCATCCCGACTTTGCACTGATCAAACAGATCAGCAGCAAAGCAAAATTAAATGCTGTTGATTTAGCTACGCTGGATAATTTATTTAGGCGTTCAACGGATAAGCTAAAGGATCTGCTCGAGATTGTATACTGGTTGGATGTTTATATTTCGGTAAGTATTAGCGGAAAAGAACTGGGTTTTAATTTACCTATTATAAAAAAAGGTGATCATCCATCTTTAGCTATTACCGGGCTCTTCCACCCTTTTGTAAAAGGCGCTACCCGAAATGATATTGATTTCAGCCACGAAAAAAACCTGAGCTTTATAACCGGCACTAACATGGCCGGTAAATCAACCATGCTTAAAGCGGTTGGTATTGCTATTTATTTGTCGCAATGTGGTTTACCGGTGCCTGCTGATTATATGGAAACCGGCGGCTTTGACGGCTTGATGAGCACCATAAATTTAGGCGACGATATTGATAATGGGAACAGTCATTTTTATAACGAAGTGCTGCGGGTGAAGCAGGTGGCCGAAAAGATCAGCCAGGCTCAAAACATATTTGTAATTTTTGATGAACTGTTCAGAGGTACTAATGTTAAAGATGCCTATGATGCATCGCTGGCCATAATTTCGGCTTTCGCAAAAGTTAAGAATAGTTTTTTCATGGTATCAACCCATATAATTGAAGTTGCCAATGATCTGAAAAAGATAAGCAATATCGATTTCAGGTATATGGAAACAATTTTTGACAATGAAACGCCGCGCTATACCTATCAGCTTAAAAATGGCATTACCGAAGAACGCCTTGGCATGTGGATAGTTAAAAATGAAGGCATTGTAGAGATTATTGAAAATTCGATCAAATAACTATTCGGCTGCTTTTTTCACATTCTTCACAAATAAAACGGCCATCAATGCGCCCAAAAATCCAAGCACCGACGCTATTCGCATAATATTGGCGTAGGCTTTTATAAAACTTTGGTGATAGGCCTGCTCAATTGTTTTGCTATCCATAATCCCCTGCGGTACATTAGCGTTGCCGAGATTGGTTGCCTGTGCCATCACTTCCTGTTTTTGTTTGGGATTTAGGTTAATGGTTTTCACCTGCTGCTGCAACGCTCCTGTAAAAAACAACACTGCCAGCGCGCCAAATATCGCTACAGCAAAAACATTGGCAACCCTTGATATCGCATTGTTTACGCCTGATGCTGTACCCGAAAATTGATCACTTACCGAACCCATTACCGCTGTAGTTAATGGCGCAACGGTAAATGAAATGCCCAAGCCAAATACTATTACTCCAGGAAAGAACGAAGTCCAGTAATCTGCCGGGCCATTGGTTTGTTTAACAAAGGACAAGATCAGCAAACCTAAGCCTGCCGTTGCCGGGCCAAATATCAACAGCCATCGCGGGCCGTGCTTATCCGCTAATCCACCAGCAAACCGCGCCAGGGTGATCATCATCACTGTAAATGGCAAAAACGTAAGCCCGGATTCCAGTTGCGAATAACCTTGCACCTGTACTAAATTAAGCGACATAAATAGCATCCCCGCACCCAATCCGGCGTATAAAAACAGGGTAAGTAAATTAGTACCCGTAAACATTGCATTTTTAAATAGCGGCAAAGGTATCATCGGGTTTTTGCTTTTGGCTTCGATCAAAATAAACAGCAACAGGAAAATAACACCTGCAATTAACGACAGGTAAGTTTGCCAGCTATGCAACCCAACAGCAGGCATCCGCAAAAAACCAAATGTTACCAATGACAGTCCTAAAGCAATGGTTATAGCACCGGGAAAATCCAACGAGCTATTACTATTATCATCTTTGATCTCGTTCACTTTAAATGCCAACATAATCAGCGCGGCTATACCTATCGGCACGTTGATAAAGAAAATATACCGCCACAAACCGGCATCGCCCAAAGCGCCGCCCAATACCGGGCCGCCAATGGTTACCACCGTAGTAAAAGCCGACCATGTGCCGATGGCTTTACCACGTTCTTTTGGGTTGATGGATGATGAGATCAATGACAAGCTTCCGGGTATCATCAACGCGCCACCAATGCCTTGTATCATCCGGAAAGCAATCAGGTAAAGGACTGTTGGCGCGAAACCACATGCTACCGATCCGCAGGTAAAAATAAATATGCCTGCCATAAATACTTTCTTACGGCCCAGCTTATCGCCCATGGAACCACCAATGAGGATAAGTGAAGCAAGTATTAATAAATAGGCATTAAGGATCCAAAACAGATCGGCACCTGAAGCTTGTAAGCTTTTCTGCAATGAAGGCAAAACCACATTTAAGGCGCTGCCATCAATAAATACCATTGACGAAGCTAGAATAGACGATACTAAAATCCATTTACCGGCCGGACTGCGTAAGGCTACTGTAGCCATAATTTTTGTGTTTATAGGGTATGCTAATTACACTACAAATAAAAAACACGACTGCTGCTTTGTTGTAAAACGTATATTATTTAATAGACCTGTGATGGTTTATTTATACAATAATTGTTTTATTCATAAGCAAAAATATTAGCTGATCATTTTTTACTTCTTAATATATTTTAGTAAGCAAAGCTATAATTTCAACTGAAAATCAGCAACTTAAATTAAAATTAATCCTTTGCAAGGGTAATCAGTCTAATCAATTGATTAAAAATGCGGTTTTAATACCCTTTGCGGCATTCTATTTGCTATTTATATGCCAAACAGGGCATATAATGAAAAATTTTAAAGAAAACGACGTAGTAATCTACACCGACAGAGAAGGCAACAGCTTTGATACTTTTGTAATTTTTGGCAACGATATCGATTCTGGTTTAGTGCACATTAATCATGAAAATTTAAAGGTAAGCCCCGCCTTTTTAGAGTTGCATCCCAACGCGTTTTCTGGTAATGCCATGCCTTTTGCTGATGCATATAGCTTTATGCTGTTTAACAAACTGAAAGAAAAATACGAAACCAAGGTTGAAGAAGAAGCTTCGCCTTTATATTATAAGGAGGTTAAAAAACCTTTATTGGCAAGAGCATCTTAAGCATATATACCAAACTAACTAACCAATGCCTGTGTTTTTCACGGGCATTTTTTATTTTATGATTGTTTGTGAAGACACAAATAATGGGGTAAATATATAATCAATTCATTTATCCAATGCCTGTGTCCTCACAAGGCATTTAATTATAAGTTGTTTGTGAGGACACAAACAACGGGGTAAGTGAAAGCAAAACGAAAAGCCTATATTTTCTGATTCGCTTTTAATTCGAGGTAACGGTTGATGGTATTTACCGTTACATTTTGTGGAGCGGTTAGAATAGATTGTATACCATGACGGGCCAGTTCCCGAACCATCAATTTCTTTTCATAAACAAACTTTTCGGCAATGGTTTTTATGTAAATGCCTTCAACATTTGTTGCCGGTTCTTCGCTTAATGTTACAAGCTCTGTATTTTCAAAAAACACCATTACCAGTAAATGGAAACGGGCTATCTTTTTTAAAAAAGGCAACTGCCTTTGTAAAGCCGAAGCGCTTTCAAAATTGGTGAAAAAAACTACCAGGCTACGTTGTTTTAAGGTGCTGCGAATGGTACTGTACAGCAACTCCATGTTCGTTTCGAGATACCGGGTTTTCTCACGGTACAAAACCTCCATGATCTTATTGAGCTGTGTAGGTCGTTTTTCTGCTGCTATAACCGCGCCTTTTTTGTCGGACATAGTAATCAATCCCGCTTTATCTTCTTTTAGTAATGCAACACTTGAGAGCACCAGGCTGGCATTAATGGCATAATCCAATAAGCTCAAACCTTCAAAAGGCATTTTCATAGCGCGTGATTTATCAATCACACAATACACATGCTGCGATTTTTCTTCGGTATAGGTATTTACCATCAGGTTACCCTGCCGCGCGGTGGCTTTCCAGTTAACCGTGCGATAATCGTCACCGGCAACATAATTTTTAATCTGTTCAAACTCCATGGTATTACCCAGCCGGCGGATTTTTTTAATACCGATCTCATTCAAACGGTTTGATATCGCCATCAACTCATATTTACGCATCTGTAAAAACGATGGGTAAACAGGCAGCGTTTCGGTTTGCTCAAAATTAAAACGGCGACTAACCAGCTTTAACGGCGATTTTACATAAACCCTTAATGCGCCAAACTCGTATTCACCACGCTTAGTTGGCCGCAACAGGTAGTTCAGCATTTTGTGCTGGCGCGAGGTAAGGTCGGTTTTAAACAGCACATCCCGTTTTTGGAATTGATGCGGGATCTCATCAATAATTTCCACATCCACCGCAAAGGGATAATAACTTTCTATATAAACGCTAATTTGGTTTTCATCACCATTGCTCAAGCGTTCAGGCGCTATTCTGCGGGCAAACATGCCTTTGTTTTGGCGGTAAAGCAACCATATATCTATCAGCAACAAGATACATACCCCGCAAAAAAACACCACCGGTATATCCCCAAACCACGGAAAAAAGAACGACAGCAAAAAAAGCACCACCGCGCTACCCATGGCAATAAACAGCCGGTTGCCCAAAAACAGATCTTTATAAAAATTGGTGAATAGTGCCTTCAATGTTTAGCGGGGTATTTCAATTTTCTGAATAATCTGAGCCACTACTTCATCAGGTGTTACACCTTCCATTTCCTTATCCGGCGTAAGCATAATGCGGTGCCTTAATACAGCAGGCGCTACCCAGATAATATCTTCAGGCGTAATAAAATCACGGCCTTTCATGGCGGCTAAAGCTTTCGCGCTATTTACAATGGCGAGTGATGCCCTTGGCGATCCACCCAAAAACAGTGATTTATTGCTCCGTGTTTCGTGGATGATCTTAGCCACAAACTCCAGCAGCTTCGGCTCAACATGTAAACCCCTCACCTGTGCACGTAAGGCAATAATTTCTTCTGCCGATAGCACCGCGTTTACTTCAGCTAGCTGGTCGGCTGTTTTTTGTTGGTGTTGCTGGCTGATGATGGCGATCTCATCTTCTAGCGAAGGATATTTAACTTCTATCTTAAACAAAAAGCGGTCAAGCTGTGCTTCGGGTAAGCGATAGGTACCTTCGTGCTCAACAGGATTTTGCGTGGCTAAAACCAGGAATGGTTCCTGCATTTTGTGGCTATACCCATCGATTGTTACCTGGCGCTCTTCCATCACCTCAAACAAAGCCGACTGTGTTTTGGCTGGCGCACGGTTAATTTCATCAACCAAAATAATATTACCGAATATCGGGCCCTTTTTAAACTCAAACTCTACAGTTTTTGGATTGAATATCGATGTACCCAGCACATCCGAAGGCATCAGATCAGGCGTAAACTGGATGCGTGAGAATTTGGCATTGATGCTTTTGGCAATCAACTTGGCGGTTAATGTTTTAGCTATGCCGGGTACGCCTTCAATCAAAATATGGCCATCGGCCAGTATACCGGCAATCAGCAGGTCGATAACATCATGCTGCCCAATCACTATTTTGGCAATATTGGCTTTTATTTGCTCAACCGCGCTGTTTAACTTGCTGAGGTCGGTGCGTTGTTCAAAAAATTCCTGTTCCATATATTTAGCTGGATTGAGTATAAAATTGTTCGATATTATGGTTTAAATTAATCAGGTCGTTATCGCTTATAGGCGAAGGCACGCGTACATGAATTACCTGCTGTACCAACTTTTTAACAAGATCATGATCGGCACCACTTTTTTGTGATAAAATGGTAATAAATTCATCGTCAAAAACATTTGTGCGCAGGTTATAAGTTGCCCGTATGTGCTCGAGAAAATAAGCTACCTTTTTTTGGGCGATATTGCTGTTATTACGTTGCTCGTAATAAACCTGCCCTACTACTTTGGCAAACTCCACAGTGGTATTAGCCAATGGCTCAATAACCGGGATAATGCGCTGGCGGCGTTTCATTTCATACAGCACAAAAAACACCATGGTAAAAAACGCGATATAAAAAGCCCAGCGTAACCGGGTATTATTCAGGAATACCCGCATTGGCGATTCACCACCTTCCCTCATCTGTGTATAATATTGATCCCATATAACCGAGTGCTCATTTTTAAGATAGGACAAAGCTATACCGGCATATGAAGCACCCATGCTTTGCAACAAGCTGTAATTGCTAAACATTAATGGATTTGCGTTTAGATACAGCGCGCCTTTGCCCATCGGGAACTTTAGATAATTGCAGTGCTGGTGCCCGTTGTTACCAATTACAATTGCCTTGCCTAAGTTAAACTGCGCAAAGTAACCGCTGCTACAGCCCTTGTTAATATCGTATAAATATGCGCTTACTTTTTTATTTACAAAACCAATACGGGTGGCGCTGGTGTCCTGGTATTCGTCAGAAGTAGCTACGCCTAATTGTTTAGATAGCTCTCCGCCAAAACCATCTGCTGCAATAAATACCTCATTCCCTTTTTTAATATAATCAACCAATTTGGTGTAGTCTTCTTTATCCAGATCAACCTCATTAGCAATAATAATATAGGTGCTATTTTTAACGTTTTCATCATTAAGTACATTATAAACCGGCTCGCGAAAGGTATTAATTTTAGCGCCGGGGAAGATGTCATCAATCCGGTTATACAGTACGTAGGTACCAAAAGGTATCTTATCGGTATTAATTAGCGTTGTAGTCCAGTCCGTAGGTTTAGGCTTGTTGTATTGCGCTTCGATGTAAAAAATCAGCAGCGCCGATGCTAAAAAGATGTAAAGTTTCAGGTCCTTCATTTCAGCATCATTTTAAAATCGTGAAACAAAGTATTAATGTTTTGATACGATTGCCCGTCAACCGGGAAATCGCCATACCAAACGTATTCAAACTGGCGGGTTAGTATGCCAAAAGATTGCTTTTGCGCCTGATCCTGCAACTCATTCAAATAAGCCGAATTAGTTTTTTCCAGTTGCCAGCTGATCAATTGCGCATCGCTTAACTGCTTTAATGTGCGCAAGTACAACAAACGAACAGCCAGCCGGTAATTACGGTTGCTTAACGCTTTTTCTATCTCCTCATCAAAGGTAATTTCGTGGATATTTTCAAGCGATTCGGAGTATGGGATCTCTATTTCTGTTGATTTACGGCTAAATATATTTGTGCCTGTAAGCTTAATAATTATAAATACCACCAGGCCCAATGCCAAAGCCCAAACAACATATTTAAAAATTCCCAGCGTGGGTGTAGCCGCTACGCTGTTGCCGAATAATTTGTCTATCAGGTCCCAAAACCATTTCCAAAGCCTTTCCCACCAGGTTAATCCTACTTTTTTGGCGTCGGCATCGTAAGTAAAGTCGGGGCTGTTATGGTACTTATCCAGGCTATCGGCATTAAAACTATGGATAGCAACTTTGGAGGTATCAAACCGCAACGAATCTGCATGTGGTGCAATGGCTATCACCCCAACTGATAATGTTGCTTTTTTTGCCGGCTTTTTTGCTACATCCTTAGCAGCGGATGTAAAAGGCAGCGCAAACAGTAAACAACAAACAAGTAACAGCTTATACATAAGTTAATATTCTTCCGGTGATGTTTCCCCGGCTGTTGTTGTGACTGTTGATGGGTTGCCGGCAGGTTTTCCTAAGTTCATTATCCGGTGCAGCAAATTATCATCGTCTTTTTGCTCAACAAAATTAAAATAGGTAAATGCAATAACGATATAAGGATATATGTAAAGAAACTGAAGCAGGTGCGATATTATAACAGTAGCATAACTATAAACACTTAACCCGCTTACTTTAGTTAAAAACGTTGCCGCAAATACCACAATAGCAGCAGGGATACCCACTGCCATTGTTGCCGCAAAAATAATTACAACACTTACAAAAACCAGGCCCAGGGTAAACCACCAATTGTTTTTTATGAGCTGAAAACAACGGTTAAAAGCGTAGCTAAGCGTCGAATTTTCGATAACAATAATTGGTATTACCAATGAGAATACCACCCCAACATATATGCCGGGAACGATGCAGAAAACACAGCCCATAATAATACAAAGTGTTAAAACTAAATAGCTGCCAAACACCCTGAAAAAATAATATTTAACAAAGCTCCATACTTCGGCTACTTCAGGGGCTTCGTTACCTTTCTCTTTATAAAGACTTATGTAGGAATATACCGTTAACATGGTGATAATAAAGCTCACATAATCAAAAAAAAGCGATAAAAAATACGTGCTGCTAAAATATGACTCACCGCGCTCTATGCGGCGCATGGTATTATCCTGGTTGAAAATTGAAACCAATAAGCTGGCAACTAAAAAAAAGCCGCATATATAAAAGTATGATTTAAGTAAGGGCTTCCAATTCTGTTTAAAAAACAGGATGCTGTCGTCAATTATTTCTCCAAAGCTGCGTAATTTTTTCAGCTCAATTTTTTCCTGCATCAGTATCTATATTTTTAATTTTCTGTGTTAATTGTATGGGGTATAGGATCACATACCAAATGATAAACAGCAGCGACGCTGTTAAAATAAATAAACTTAACCATACGGGCATTTCAGTGTGGCGGGTTACAAAGCTTTCAAATGTGGCGGCAACAACTATTATCGGCAATACGCCTATCATAATCTTTAACCCATCCAGGGCACCTTTTTTAAAGGAGATAATGCGCTTATAGGTTTTAGGGAACAGGATGCTATTGCCGAATACTAAACCGGCTCCTCCTGCTATAATCAGCGAGGATATCTCCAGCGTGCCGTGAATAAATATCACCAGTACCGATTGCATGCCTAAACCTTTGCTTGTAAACAAGTACTCGAACGAGCCCAACATTACCCCATTTTGAAAAAGCATCACTACAGTGCCTAACGATACCAAAATACCGGATAGATAGTTTAATGCCGTTACATATAAGTTATTCGACGCGATACTCAAAAACATTTCAAAAGACCCTTCCCGCTTATAAACCCCAAACGGATCGCCTTTGGCAATGTTGGCATTGGTCATGTTCACATAATCATCGCCCATAATCAGCCTTACAAAGTTTTTATCATAAGCTGCCGATATCCAACCGATGAAAAAAAACACCATGAAAAATATAAAGGAATACAATAGTTGCCGGTGATATTGCCTGAATAATAATGGCAACTCATACTTCCAAAATTTAAATATGCGGTTGCCGCGCTCTTTTTTGTTTTTGTAGATGGATTGGTGAAAGCCTGCTGCCAGGTTATTTAAATAGCCTGTTGTTCGCGCTTTAGGAAAAAAGGTTTTTGCATAGGCCAGGTCGTCAGTTATATTAATAAAGCGTTCAGCGATCTCATCCGGATCTTTTGTAGGCTTTGTTTCATATACTTTCCACTTATCAGCATTCTGCTTTATAAACAGCGATTCCCGCATAAGAAGTCCAGGTTGATTTTTTTTGTTAAAATAATAACAAATATTTAAATGGTGTATATAAAATATCCATTCTTCAAATATATATTTGTTTACATGCAGACCATCAAAATCACAACCTCCCAAAATATTGATATCGATTACCCTTTAGCCGATCTCGGTACCCGTATTGTTGCCCGTTTAATAGATTACGGGGTATTTATGGGCCTGTATTTTGTGGTATTTATTATACTGGGCGTATTTGCCGGCATGAATAATAATTATAACAGCAGCGGTGTTAATATTGGCATCATCATAATTTTTGGTGTATGGGGCGTTTTATACATTTTTTACGACCTGGTGTGCGAGATATTCATGAACGGCCAAAGTGTTGGTAAGCGAGCCATGAAAATAAAGGTAATCAGCTTAAATGGCGCCAGGCCAACTGTTGGGCAATACCTGTTGAGGTGGTTTTTCAGGATAATTGATTTTGGCATAACGGCAGGCAGCGGGGCATTAATAAGCGTTATCGCCACCGATAAAAAGCAACGTATTGGTGATATTGTTGCGGGCACTACCGTAGTAAGTTTAAAAGAAGCTGCTACTGAATTTGTTTTTGGCGAGCCGCCTGCAGGATATGAGCCTGTATACAACCAGGTTACTTTGTTAACTGATCATGATGTAATTTTGATACACGATGTGATCCGGAATTTTAACCGCACACGTAATAGCGGGTTGGTTTATAAGCTGGCTGTAGAGCTGAAAAAATATCTTAACGTATCCTACGCCAGCGAGGTAAATGAGTACCAATTTTTGGAGATCGTACTGAACGATTATAATACCATGATTACTAAAACTACCGAGCTATAATTGGTGCCCGCTGAGTTTTAAAACATACGAACCTGCAATTATAAATGCAGTAAACAGGACTAACCCTTTTTTTACAGATTCTTTGTTAGCGAAGCTTAAGCGCTTATCGGCAATAAAAACTAATGCAGTAACCAGTAAAGGAATAGTTGCCGGGTAATAATGCAGGCTTTGATTTAAATTGCCCTGCATTAATGCAATTGCCGATCGCTGGAATCCACAGCCGGGGCAATCAATACCGGTAAGCTTTTTAAATGGGCAGGCTAATAAATGATTTTGCAGCCACGGGATAATCCCCGTAAAGCTGCAAAATATCATATTGAATAACATAAGTATTAGTTAACGCCAAAGGGTTTTTCATAGTCTGTTGCGCCAAATACAATTGGTACACCACCAGGGCCTAAATAAGTATAATCACCAAAACCTAATATTGGGTAAAATATAAAGCCTAAAAACATTAATCCTAATGTAAAACCTACACCTTGGCCGAAGCTTTTGCTCAGCAGATTATTTATCCATACCCAGCCAATAATCAGCATAATAAAGTTTGCACATGGTATTAGCGCTAATAATAACCACCACCATGGCTTGCCCACAACCTCAAGCAATACAATAATGTTATAAATTGGGATAATTGCTGCCCAGCCTGGTTTGCCGGCTTTTTCAAATATCCGCCACATGCCAATAATGGCAATTATTGAGTAAATACCATAAAAACCCCATGCTAATGGCGATGGGTAATAGCCGTAGTTAAAACCGTTTGAATACATTGTGATTTTTTTGATTAAAGTTTACTACTGCAAATTATACATTTAATTTGAAAATCCTAATAAACTTTAATACAACCTGATAGCAAAAAAAGAGGAGCTATTACAATAGCTCCTCTAAATAACTCTAGCAATATTTTTACCTATTTGCCAAACGGCGGCCTGCCTGTTAGCTGGTGATAAACCGGCAAATCTTCGCGCGGTTGTGCCGGTACGTGAAAACGTGTACAGTAATAAACCTGCAGGTGCAGTTCATCCCGGCCGCCACGCATAATAATAACATCAGGCAGTTGTTTTACGCTATCGAAGAAAGGGGTTACATCATTTTTAACGCTCATTGGGTTACCCTGATCAATAACAATAGCATCCTCGCCTACCAACTTATTTGGATTGATGAGGAAAGCTATATTACGCGGATCATCGTTAAAACAAACAATATCTTTCTGGCCTTTCAGCACCCAGTCTACCTTACCGTTTAACCACCAGCGGGTTGTACCGGCAAATATATGCGGGTTGTTTAACCAGCCTTCTTTTTCAAAACGAGGCAGTATGGCATCATCATCAACACCTTGTATGGTTGGGTCAATCTCTTTTGCTTTGGCTTCAGGTGTTTTATCAGCAAGGCTTACAAAGTATTTAGGCCCGTACCATTGCCAAAAGCCGGTAACCTCGTGCAGGTTAAGTACGGCAAGTGTGATTATGGTAAAGCAGGCAGAAAATACAAGCCAGCGGCGTGTACCTTTAGCCCTTTTCGGATCGGATAAATGCTGGTCGATAGAATAACCCAGCGGCATAAACAGCATCATGTAACCTGGTGCCTGCCAGTGAAAATGGTATTGCAGATCGGACCACAGGGTTACGATGGTAAAAAACACCAGCGGTAAAACCGAAGTCCAAAATAAGAAACTATATGATTGTGATTGGATGCGTTGTTTGTATGATTTGACGAGCTGACCAATAAGCGGGAACCAGAACCATGGCAACAACCACAAACATTGGCCGCCAATGCTACGCAGCAACCATATCGGGTGCAAACCACCGCTTGATTCGGCACGTGAGCCTTGGAATACAAAAGACACCCAGTTGTTATGCGCGTTCCACCACAGAATAGGCCAGGCGAATATCAACGCGATGATCATGGCGATGTACGGACCGGGATGCCTTAACCAATGGCGTTGATTTTTATTAACGCTCACAAATATCAACACACCTAAAAATAAGAATATGGTGTGATATTTACTCAATATAGCCAACCCCATGCAGATACCGATGATGATCCACAACGAATAAGCTTTGCCTGATTGTAATTTGGTGCGCCCCTCGTTGCTGATGGATAATACCTCCACAAAGAAGTAAGTACTCAATAACCAAAAGAACATCAGTGGTGCATCCGGCTGAAACCAAACCGCGATTGGGATGGTAAATACCGCGCTTAAGTTCATTACCAAAACTGCCCAAAAACCTGCGGCAGCGTTAAACAGCTTTTTGGTGACTAAAAACAGCAGCCAGCTTGTACCCGCAAACAGCAGCACCGCCGGGAAACGGATACCCAGATTGGTTATTCCTAACACTTTAATACTTAAACCACTCAGCCAAAAAAACAATGGCGGCTGATCAAAATAACTCAAATCCAGGTGCAGCGCGCCGCGGAAATAGTATGCCTCGCCTATGCCCAAACCAGTGTAAGCGGCAATAAGCAGGCGGATAACAAACGTTGTTATGATTAAAAATGCGGTATAAAGGGCGGCGTTGGCTTGCGTTATTTTCTTCATTTATCAAAAAATAAAACCCGGGAATGTTGGGTCGAAAAATTTTTCAAAATTATATATAATATTCAGGTTTTGTTAAATGCGGAGAAAATTATCGGTTTACAGGAAAACCTGTATAAATTTGCCGGTCAAGCGTGGACGCTTGACCAAAACATCTATTAAACTTAAACACTTAATTTATTACTTACTTAAAAAAACACAATCGTGGGGGGTATAAATTATTGAAAGTTATTAGCTTTTAATTATTAATGAGCATCCTTGAAATAATCTTTAGGTTGGGGTTCTATTTTCTTTCGAAATATGTTTTTATGAGTTGTGTCAATCCTGCCCTTATCATCAACGGGGAAACCTATTTCAAAACCTTTTTCAAAAGGATTAATATTTCCATATACCTTTCTGTTTTCTGCACGAGTTATATCACTATCCAATCTAATACCATCAGGTGTGAATTTATAGTAAATTTTAGGTTCAAATGAAGTATATCTTTTTCCGTTTTGATCCCATTCTTCACCATAGAACCAATTTCCCGCACGAACTAATAAACCATTAAATATTTTCGGTCTGCTATCAAATGTTGGAACAGTATCTATTTTAACAATCTTATTTTCTCTAATTCTAAAAAGTATCAATTGATCCTTAAATGGGCGATTATTATATTCAATTAATAATTCAAAATATCCAGCATTTAATTTGTTTAATATAGGGTAAGGTTTTTCATAGAATTCATATTCTTCTCCAGTATCAGTTAATAGTTTAATATTATCACGCCAAATTTCTATATGCTTAAAAGTATTAAAATCGCCTAAATCAAATGCTGAATCAGTTTTTATATAAAAACCATAGTTTAATTTTAATGTGTTAGAAGAATTCTTGTTTTGAGTTTTAAGTGATATATGATTTTTAACAATTTTATTAGATTTACTTTCTATTTTATTGCGCCTATTATCAAATTTATTTTGATTGCAACTACAAAAAATTGAACAAATTAAAAAAATCCAAATTGATGATTTCATAATAATGGTTAGATTTTGGGTAAATCTAACCAATTAGAATTTATTTATTCAACCACAAACTCTTTATTCAAAACCAAATCTTCAGATGACCTGCCGATCATCACTTTGAATTTACCGGGCTCAACTGTCCAATTCATATTTTTATCTAAAATCGCCAGGTCGTCGGGGTGTAAAGTAAAATGGACTGTTTTCTTTTCGCCGGGAGCAAGGTTTACCCGTTCAAATCCACGCAGATCATAATCGTAAACGGTTACATCACTTAATTCCTGTTTCAGGTATAGTTCAACCACATCATCACCTTTGCGCGTACCGGTATTGGTTACATCAACCGTAACTTCAACATCGGCCTGGCCTTTTTCGCTATCAGGCGATACCTGCAAATTGCTGTAATCAAATGTAGTATAGCTCAACCCATAGCCAAACGGATATAATGAACCATCCACACTGGTATGCCCCCAGCCATTTTTGCCGCTTTGTGGTGCTTGCGAGCTTGGTTTAAACGGAAAGTTCATTTCTATTTGCCCTACTGTTTTAGGAAAAGTGACAGATAGTTTACCCCCGGGGTTATTATCGCCAAACAAAGTTTCGGCAATTACCTTACCGCTTTGCGGGGCAGGGAACCATGCCTCTAAAATAGCCGGCACATATTTGTTTTCCCAGTTGATGGTTAAGGGCTGGCCATTTATCATCACCATAACAACCGGCTTACCTGTTGCCTGTAAGGCCTGTACCAATTTTAATTGCCTGCCGGGAAGGTTCAATCCCGTACGCGATAAACTTTCGCCAACCTGGTCAACACCTTCGCCAACGGCTACAATTACAATGTCCGATTTTTTTGCTTCTTCAACAGCAGCATTTATATCGGCTTGCTCTTTGTCGGTAAGCGGTGTTTCGATAATTTCACTTTCGGGCCAGGTGGCATCTACAATATCACAGCCTTTAGCGTAAGTTACCGTCGCATCATTGCCTACATAGTTTTTTATGCCATCAAAAACGGTGGTCACCGGGTTATGCGACGGGCCATACCTGCTAATGGCATAGCTTGTTTCCATAGCTAACGGGCCGGCAACTAAAATATGGTTGTATTTACCTTTTTGAAGCGGCAACAGGTTATTATCATTTTTTAACAGCACCATGCTTTCGCGGTTCATTTTTAGGCTCATGCTATCAGCTTGCGCGTTGTGAACCAGTTTATCGGCAGCTTTAGGATCTTTTACATAAGGGTTGTTAAATAAGCCCAGCTCAAATTTCACCCTAAGCACATCCGCCACACGTGAGTCTAAAGTTTTCATGGATACCTTACCCTCCTTAACCAACTCCCGCATAGGCATGATATACGTTTGCGGCATGGTGAAATTGGTACGCACGTTTAGCCCGGCTTCAATAGCCATCCTTACCGCATCCTGCGGGCTGCTGGCTACGTGGTGCTTGCTGTATAAAAACTCAACGGCTTCACTATCCGATACTACGTAACCAGTAAAGCCAAATTTCTGCCTCAATAATTCTGTTAAAAAGAAATAACTGCCGGTAATTGGTTCGCCGTTCCAATCGTTATAGCTGCTCATCACCCCCATCGCGTGCGCTTCCTGGATTACCCTGCGGAACGGATACAAATACAATTCATACATTTCACGCGGTGCAACATGTGGGTCGGTTCTGTCGGCGCCATCGCGGCCGCCTTTGGGCACGCTATAAACCGCGAAATGTTTTAAGGTTGATGCCGCTCCTTCTTCCTGCACGCCTAAACACATTTGCTTGCCTAATTCGGCAATTAAAAATGGGTCTTCGCCATAAGTTTCTACGGTACGCCCCCAGCGCTGATCGCGGGCGGGGTCTAATATCGGTGTGTAAACGTTTGTGTAGCCTAACGCGCGAGCCTCGCGACCAACAACATCGCCAGCTTGCCTTACCAGTTGTTTATCCCAGGTAGCGCCTATACCTATTGGTGCAGGCAGTGGTGTAGCACGATCATGGTTAAGGCCGTGGATACCCTCGTTAGTAAAATCAACCGGGATACCCATGCGGGTTTGCTCCACAAACCATTTTTGTATGGTGTTGATAGCCATCGCGTGCTTGCTGAACGGAAAACTATATTGCGTAGGTGCCATATCAGTTTTTGAAGCCAGGTTATTTAGCTCCTCATCAATATTGGCGATGCCATCCTTCCAAACCTCATTTTTCCACGAGTCGGCAGGCATTTCTTCTTTTAAAACTCTTTTGTATCCGTAGAGCGTTGCTAACTGGCAGGTTTTTTCTTCAACGGTCATCTGGCTTAAGAGGTCGGCAACACGTTTGTCTATAGGTTGAGACGGATCTTCAAAAACGTCCATCTTGCCGTTTTTATTAAAATCGATCCAGCCTTTGTGGTAGATGTTCGGTGTTTGGGCGAACGATATTGGTACCAGTAAGCCTTGCAGCAGCAAAAGCGACAACGTTTTTCTCATAGGATATTTGGTTAGCATAGCAGAGGCTCAAAGTTAAAATACGAAGCGATATTTACCTTGTATTTAAAAGCTAATCAATTGATTTATTACTATAACGTTGTAGTATCCCGAAGGTATTAATACACCTTTTACTGCAATTTATCAACCATAGCAAAACGAGGGACATTGGTGCTGGCGCTTGGCATTTTGTTAGATGCTGTATATAAAATGTATTTATTATTCTTATCAATGCCCGGTATTGCAATGCCAATGATTTTTCTAATTTGATAATTCTCCTGCTTAATGGCAGTGGTATCATCAATTTTTATGCTCGAGATGTAATATATAGCAGGATAGGTACCATCTTCGTTTGTTTCATTAACAATGCTGACTATTTTAGGCAGTGTAGATACCTGCGTTAACACAAACGGAAAACTGGTTTTATCGTTAGCTGCTTTTAGTACTGTTGCGTTGAGGCTGTTGATCTCTCCTTCTTGCGGATAAACCCACATATCCGCGGGTTTAGAGCATTGCGCGGCTAATTGCAGCGAGTTTAACGCGCATACCAATTGATTATTTGCCAATTGCTGTTTGCCAAGCGCTAAAAGTTCGGGTGCAGTTTTACCATTAACAGTGTACGGTGAAGCATTTAAGCTCAAAATTTTCCAGCCGTAATCATATTTGTGATATACGATGCTTATCAGGCTGGCATTATTCAGTTTGTTTTTGGGGACAAAAAACGCAATGTATTTTTCGCCTGTAGCGCCGGAAAACTCCAGGTTATATATATCCTTACTATGTTTTGACGCGGTTATTCTTACTGTATCCTCTTTGCTCGTATCGCGAACGATATAATATTCATCCAACAGTTTATAATCATTGGCCTTTAAATCGTTGCTTATCTCATCTACGGTATGGTTGGTATATTGCTCATCAAGCAACTCCTTTGATAGCATATTGCTTAATGCACTCATGCTGTCGGCTTTAAGATATTCTAAGGCTGCCGTATTCATTTGGTGGAAATCATCCCTTTTACCCGAGCTGATCTGTTCATCGATCCAGGTACCGGCATTCGGTTCGCAGCTTTGCAGCAGGGGTAACATCAGCAATAATACAATAAGCAATTTTGGATACAGGTACAGGTGTTTCATACTGCCAAAGTAATAAAAAATTGATATAAAAATAACCTGATACAAACACCAAGGTGGTATACTTAACACAATTGATAATTACTACAACGTTATAGTTGATTTTTTCGTTAAAACTAGAGAGATAAGCGCTTTACAAACCTGTACACATAATATAAAAGCAATATTATTGGCTATATTAGTATTGGCTTAAGGCTAAGTAAGTAACATGTATAATTCAACACTAACATTATCACAAACCGGCACTATCTTAAAAATGGATGCCGACTATAAGGATACGCTGTTTAAAACAGGTGTTGAATATGTAAATCATAATTTCACCTCGCTTTTTTATCCTTCACAAAAACAAATGCTCGATGATTTTTTGGACGAGGTTTTCGCTACCGGGAAATTACAGTTTAAAGAGTTTTTTTACAGCAATAGCATCTATCAATTACGTTGTACTTTAATACAGCCCGACCAAGCCCTGTGTTTTATCACCAACGATAAACCAAGCACTGTGCTGCGCGATATGGATGAG
>Ga0302227_10000982_pt1 | contig 22003 bp, 18 predicted proteins | sample II_Palsa_N1_1_FD_193525 | JGI IMG/M metagenome (GOLD analysis project Ga0302227, IMG submission 193525) | Peat permafrost microbial communities from Stordalen Mire near Abisko, Sweden - II_Palsa_N1_1 | ecosystem: Environmental > Terrestrial > Soil > Palsa > Peat permafrost | place: Sweden... | reverse complement strand
CTGCGTGCGGTGAATGAAGCACGACTGGATGACGCCGAATGCGCCGCGTTCTTCGCTGCACTGGATGCCGCGCAGCGTCCGCTGATCTACGCCGGCGGCGGTGTGATCGCGGCCGAGGCGTCGCATGCCTTGCGTACCTTTGTCGATGCGTTCCGTCTGCCCGTCACCACCACACTGATGGGCCTGGGTGCGCTCGACACCAGCGATCCACTGGCGCTGCACATGCTCGGCATGCATGGCACGGCATACGCCAATTACGCGGTAGAGGATTGCGATTTCATTCTTGCGCTCGGTGCGCGCTTTGATGACCGCGTGGCCGGCGTGCCGGACAAGTTTGCGCCGCGAGCCAAGTTCATTGCGCAGATCGATATCGACCCGGCCGAATTCGGCAAAGTCAAGGCCATCCAGTGGCATCACTGCGGTCCGATGGTGCGTACGCTGGAGCGACTGACCGAGTACGGCATCGCGCACGGCAAGCGACCGAAGCTCGACGCATGGCATACGCACATCGCCGAACTGAAGCGTGTACATGCGATGAACTACGACCGTGACAGCGAATTAATCCAGCCCTATGCAGTGATCGAGGAAATCAACAAGCACACCCAGGGCCGCGCGATCATCAGCACCGGCGTGGGCCAACACCAGATGTGGGCGGCGCAATACTCGGCGTTCCGCGAGCCACGGCAGTGGCTCACCTCCGGCTCGATGGGCACGATGGGCTTCGGCCTGCCTGCTGCGATCGGCGCGCAGTTCGCCCGGCCCGACGCGCTGGTGATCGACATCGACGGCGATGCCAGCATCCGCATGAACATCGGCGAGATGGAAGCCTGCACGACCTACAACCTGCCGGTGAAAGTGGTGGTGTTCAACAACCTCGGCGACGGCATGGTCCGGCAGTGGCAGAAGCTGTACTTCAAGGGTCGCTTCGCCGCGTCGGACAAGAGCCTGCACAGCAAGGATTTCGTCAAGGCGGCGCAGGCCGATGGTTTCAAATTCGCCCAGCGGCTGGACCGCAAGGAAGCCATGGCGGCGACTATTGCCGATTTTCTCCGCTTCGACGGACCGGCTTTTCTCGAAGTGATGATCGACCCCGATGCCGGCGTCTATCCGATGGTCGGCCCCGGTGCCACCTACGCGCAGATGATCACCGGCGATCACATCGCCGCGCGCGATGCCAGCGCTGCGCCACCGGTGACCTCCACTCCCCTCGTCGACATGTTCTGAGTACCGACTTATGCGCCACACACTCTCCATTCTTCTGCAGAACGAATCCGGCGCGCTGCTGCGCGTGGCCGGGATGTTCGCCGCGCGCCACTGCAATATCGACACGCTGACCGTGGCCGCCACGCATGACCCGGCGATCTCGCAACTCACGCTGGTGTTGCATGGCGACGAAGCCACGCTGGAACAGATCGTGCGGCAGACGCGTAAGCTGATCGACGTGCTCGATGTTTCCACGCTGTCCCTGAGCGGCAGTGAATCGGGTCGACTCGTGGCGATGACTGCACCGCCGTGAATGCCGTCGTCGATGAGAAGCAGTCGCTGCTTGCGGAAAGCGCAGGCACGCCAAGCGATGCCGAGATCCTGACGCGCGCACAGTCTTCGCGCGTCTATGACGTGGCACGCGAGTCGCCGCTGGAATTCGCACCGCTGCTGTCGTCGAAGCTCGGCAGCGATATCTGGCTGAAACGCGAAGACCAGCAATCGGTGTTCTCATTCAAGCTGCGCGGTGCCTACAACCGCATGGTGAAACTCGATGCCGCACAGCGCGCGCGCGGCATTATCGCGGCGTCTGCCGGCAATCACGCGCAGGGCGTGGCACTGGCCGCGGCGAAGCTCGGTATCCAGACCACCATCGTGATGCCGGTAACCGCGCCGCAGGTGAAGATCGATGCCGTGCACCGCTTCGGCGGTGACTTTGTGCAGGTCGTGCTGACTGGCGATTCCTACAGCGATGCGCAGGTCGAAGCGGCACAGCTTCAACACACGCACGGCAGCGTGTTTGTGCATCCCTTCGACGATATCGATGTGATCGCAGGACAGGCCACCGTCGGCCTGGAAATCCTTCGTCAGCATCCGGAGGCGCTGCATGCCGTCTTCGTGCCGGTGGGTGGCGGTGGCTTGCTGGCAGGCATCGCAACCTGCATCAAGGCGCTGCGACCCAACGTCAAGGTGATCGGTGTGCAGGCGGCGGACTCCGATGCCATGGCACAGTCGCTGGAAGCCGGCGAACGTGTCGCGCTCGACGAAGTGGGTCCGTTCGCCGACGGCACCACCGTAAAACAGGTTGGCGTGCACACCTTCGAACTGTGTCGCCGCCATGTCGACACCATGCTGCGCGTGGACACCGACGCGATCTGCGCAGCGATCCGCGACATTTATCAGGACACCCGCAGCGTGGCGGAGCCCTCTGGCGCGCTGGCCCTGGCTGGGCTCAAGCAGTATGTAGCAGTGCACGGTCCCTGCGAGGGCGCACTGGTGGCGGTGGTATCCGGCGCCAACATGAATTTTGATCGCCTCCGTTTCGTTGCCGAGCGCGCCAGCATCGGCGAACAGCGCGAAGCGGTATTTGCGGTCACCGTGCCCGAAGAACGCGGCAGCTTCAAACGCTTCTGCGCCGCGCTGGGCCAACACAGTGTCACCGAGTTCAACTACCGCATCGGCGATGCGTCGTCCGCACATATTTTCGTGGGCGTGCAGATCACCAAGCGCGAAGACCGCGACGCACTGCTCGCTGCGTTCAAGGAGCAAGGCTTCGGCGTGCTCGACCTCACCGACGACGAACTGGCCAAACTGCACCTGCGCCACATGATCGGCGGACGATCAACGCTGGCGCACGACGAACAGTTGTATCGCTTCGAATTTCCTGAGCGGCCCGGCGCGCTGCTGCGCTTTCTCGAACACATGCACCCGGACTGGAACATCAGCCTGTTCCACTACCGCAATCACGGCGCCGACTACGGCCGCATTCTGGTCGGCATCCAGGTGCCACCGCACGAGCGGGCGATATTCCAGCAGTTTCTCGGCACGTTGGGTTATCCACATTCCAACGAAAGCGATAATCCGGCCTACCGATTGCTGCTGTGCGATAGCGACTCCGCTTCGGTAGATGCATAGTTCGCCCCTGTAGCGGTCATCACCGCCCTCACTTGGCTATCGCATGCCGTTAACGTCTGCGCCGCCACTCTCGATGCTCACCCGCAAACGTGGAGCATTCCAGTGCCAACCAACCCCATGAACCCGCAACCGCCGTTTGCCGAACCCGGCAAAGGCCTGCCCGAACGCGAGATTGAAAGCCCGGGACACGCCCATCCCGCGCGTGATGCAGACCCCGAGCCGCTGCAACCCGATCGCGACGAAGACCTGCTCTGAGACCTGATCGTTTACCAGCTTGATGTTTCGGCCCCCGGTCACAGCCAACGCAATCGACCACGCCGATCCACCGGAACGTGACGCGGCCAACGGCTTGATGTAATCGACAGGTCGAAGGCTCGCGTTAGACTGGTGGCATGTCGCCACCACCTCGCAAACGCCAGCCGCGCAAGACAGCACCTTCACCCTCGGGGCGCTCGCGTGCCGGTGCACCGAGGGTAGCCGAGCAAAAACCGCGACGGCCCGCCGACAGTTCCACCCGCGCAACCCGAGTCCTTGACTGGCTGCTGCAAAACCTGCCGCCACGCTATCGGGAAAAGGCGCTCGACTATCTCGTGCTGACTCGCATGGATCGCCCGATCGGCGCCCTGCTTCTGTTGTGGCCGACCTGGTGGGCGCTGTGGCTGGCTGCCGGTGATTTTCCGCCGTGGAAGCCGCTGATTATTTTCACTCTCGGCGTGTTCGCGATGCGTGCGGCCGGCTGCGCGATCAATGACTACGCCGATCGCAAGCTCGATCCGCAGGTTGCACGCACTGCCGGCCGGCCCATCGCCAGCGGACGGGTGACGCCACGTGAGGCGCTGATCGTCTTCGCCGTGCTGCTCGTATTCGCCTTCTTGCTGGTGCTGTTCACCAACGCACTGACCATCAAACTGTCGTTCATCGGCGCAGCGCTGGCAGCGGCATACCCGTTCAGCAAGCGCTACACGCACATGCCGCAGGTGGTGCTGGGTGCGGCATTTGGTTGGTCGATCCCGATGGCCTTCGCGGCCGTTGGGGGCAACGTGCCGCCGGTGGCGTGGCTGTTGTTTATCGGCAATATCCTGTGGTCGGTGATCTACGACACCGAGTACGCGATGGTCGATCGTGAGGACGACATCAAGGCCGGCGCCAAGTCCACCGCGATCCTGTTCGGTGATGCCGATCTGCCGATCCTCGGCGTGCTGATGGGCACCTTTCTGCTGACCATGCTGTTCGTTGGCCAACGTGCCACGCTGGGCTGGCCATACTGGATCGGGGTGCTGATAGCCGCCGCCCTGTTCGGCTATCAGCTATGGCTGATCCGCCATCGCGCCAAGGACGCCTGCCTCACCGCCTTCCGCCACAACAACTGGCTCGGCCTGACGCTCTGGATAGGCATCGTGCTGGCACTGGCAGTTCGCTAACCAGGTTTTATGGCGAATGCTGGCGTCGCGTCGCCCAGCTTGGCCGGCATTTCATAGGGCTGTCATAAAGGCTGACTACAGTCGGACGCGGATTCAAGAACTTTCCGTTGCTGCACGCCGCCCATGTGGACATGCTAGTGAAACCCGACCATGCCCACGGGCTGCTGCGCCTGTTTTCCGAGCAGCGTGCTCCGCTCAATAGCTATTTCCTGAAGCGGACCGCGCATGCCTGGGACGCGCAGGATCTGGTGCAGGAAACCTATCTGCGGCTGCTTGCCGCCGATCAGCACGGTGCGGATGACATCCGTAATCCGGAAGCTTACCTCTACACCATCGCCGCCAACCTGATGAAGAAGCACGCCGTGATGCGGCGCAATGCACCTGTCGGAAGTGACGGTCTGGAGGAAATCATCGAGCGGCTCACCACGCCATGCGATGCGGCGGCCGGGGTTGATCGCGAGGTGCGCCGCCAGCGGCTGGGCCAGCTGATTGGCCGACTGTCGCCCAAGTGCCGCGCGGTGCTGGTGATGCATTACCGCGACGAGCTGAGCTATCGCGAGATCAGCGAGCAATTGCTCATTTCCGCCAGCATGGTGAAGAAGTACATCGTCAAGGCACTCACCGTCTGCCGCCAGGGAATGGGTCGCTATGACTGATCGACCGAACCGGGATTTTTCCAACGCCGACGCGCGCCGCGCGACCGAGCAGGCAGCCAGCTGGTATCTCGACCAGCGCGAAGGATTGTCGGCGACTGACCAGGAAGCGTTTCTGATCTGGCTAAAGCAGTCGCCGGTGCATGTGGGCGAGTACCTCGCCATCGCCCGGCTGCACGGTGATCTCAAAGCCGCGGCCGCAATGGAGACGATGAGTGCCGAACAGCTACGCACCCTGGCGGCGAGCGAGCCCGCCGTCGTGGCGCTGCATGGCGAGCGTGAGGCACTGTTCGTTCCCACTGCGCGAAGGCAGCGCAACGAGGCACCTCGACGCGGTCGATCGCGGCTCTGGCTGGCGGCGGCCAGCGTCGCCGTAATCGGGCTTTTTGCGGCTGGCGCGCTGCTGTTCACGCCGGACCATCCGCGCTCTGACGTCTATGCCTCGACCATCACCGAGGGGCGCAGCCTCAACCTGCCCGACGGTAGCCTGGTCCAACTGGATCGCGACAGCGCGATTGCAGTGAACTTTGATGCACAATTCCGCCGCATCGAGCTACTGCACGGCAGCGCCCTGTTCGATGTCGGCAAGGATCCGGGCCGGCCGCTGCAGGTGCAGATTGGCGCAAGCATGTTGCGCGATATCGGCACGGTATTCGCGGTACGACGCGACAATGCCGGCGACGAGGTGACCGTGGTCAGCGGCCGGGTCAATGTGCTGTCGCCGACGCATCCGTGGCTGGATGTACTGACGCGCCGGCTGGGCCGTCCATCCACGCCCGACAACGTGGTAGCCGATCTTGGCGCCGGCGAGCAGGTGATAATCGGCGCGGACGGTGCAGTGACCGCATCAAGCAAGCATGCGGATATCGCCCAGGCCACTGTCTGGCTTCCTTCGATTATCCAGTTTCACAACACCACGGTGGGCGAGGTCGCGCGTCGCTTCAACGCGTACACCACCACACCACTGGCAATCGACGATCCACAGATCGCCGCCAAGCGGATCAACGGCCTGTTCCACGCGCACGACGTCGATGCGTTTGTGGCGTATCTGGGCAGTTTGCCCGGCGTGCAAATACAGCGTGGCAATGACCGCGTGCAAGTAATCGCCGCGACGACCGGATCGAAGCCCGCACACCATCGGCTGTAAGAAAAAATTCATCAAATGACCGGTACCCGGTTCGCTCACCGGGCACTCGTAGATGGTCATGTGGCGGCAAACCGTGCGTACCGCACGGGTCTGTCGCCAGCCATGAATCCAACCATCACAGGTCATCGCCATGCGTAAACAACTCGCCATCCACATCGCGCTGCTGCTCGGCGGCGCCCTGCCTCTGCTTGCCGCAGCACAGACTGCGCCAGCGTCGCCGCAAGATTCCCGACAGGATCAGGCGATCGGCGCGATGCCACTGACCGAGGCGCTCGATGTACTGGCCCAACGCAGCGGTCTGCAGGTGGTCTATCAGTCCGACGTCGCGAACACCGTGCGCAGCTTAGGCGCGGCCGCCGGCCTGAGCCCGACGCAGCAGTTGCAGCAGCTGCTGCGCGGCACCCGACTGAACTACCGTTTTGTCACACCCACCACGGTGACGATCGTGCCGGACCAACATGCGGGAAATGCCCCCGCCAAGGACACACCGGCTTCGCGCGGCATACCGCCGATTGCGGCAGCGGTCAGTGTGCCGCACGACCTGGCCCCGGTCAGTGTCAGCGCCAATGTGGTGGACACTCTGGCGCCCAGTGCAGCACCGTTGGACGCGATCCAGCCAACCTCGGTGATCGATGAGCGTTTCATCCGCGATGGGCTGCGCTTCAACGCCAACTTCGACGACATCATCAAATACGCGCCCAGCGTAACGGTGACCTCGCCGGAAGGCCCTGGCCTGGGCAAGAACGAGGGCATCAGCATCCGTGGCTTTCAGGACGGCCAGTTCAACATCACCTTCGACGGCATTCCGTTCGGCGATGCCAGCGACCTGCACCACACCACTTCGGCGTACTTCAACAATCACGTGCTGGGGCAAGCCGAGATCGACCGCGGTCCGGGCGGCGGCAGCACCATCGGCAACGCCACTTTCGGCGGCACTGTGGGTCTGCGCTCGCGCGACCCAAGCAGTGTGCCGGGTGTCACCGCCTACCTCACGCTGGGTAGCTGGGGCACACGTGCCGGCGGCGTCAGCGCGGACGGCCAGCTCGGTGCGCATACCCAGGTATTCGCCGATGTCTCCAAGGAAGCCAGCGACACCTATCTCAAGGGCACCGACGATCAGCGCAATCACATCTTCCTGAAGACGATCACCGATCTCGACGCCGACACCACACTGACCTTTGTCACCAGCTACAACGAAGAACACCAGAACACCGTGCAGGGCGCGACAAAAAGCGAAATCGCGCAATTCGGTTGGCGCTATGGGCTGTCCGACAATCCCGCGCTGCAGAGCTACAGCGGCTATAACAACGCGGCGTACTACTCCAGCTTCAACTACCTCGGTCTCACCAGCCGCATCGGCGACTGGGATATCGACAACAAGGTCTACTACAACAGCTTCGACCACTGGGCGCGCAAGACCACCGATGCCAGTGACAACGACCCGGCCGACAACGGCGTGACGTTCTACAACGCAGCCGGCAAAAAGGTCGCCAAGGCCGCCGATGACGTGCCCGGTAAACTGGCCGATTCCGGCTTTCACGCGTTCGGTGACGTACTGCGGCTGAGCCGCGATCTCGGGCCCGGCACACTACAGACAGGTGCGTGGCTGGAACGCAACATCGACGCGCGCTACCAGTATCCGCTCGACCTCACCACCGACCAGCAGACCGGCACCAAGTACGGCTTTCTCGACAATTACCTGTTCAGTGACCGCACCGACACCGTGCAGCCCTATCTGCAGTACGACTGGAAAGTCAGCGACCAGATCACCGTAAGCCCTGGCATACGCTATTCGGAAGTGACGCGATCGATCGATGCACAGCTGAACAAGACATCGCCGGTGCCATTGAATGCCGAGGCAACTTACCATTCCACTCTGCCGTCGCTGAGCGTGCATGATCAGCTGAGCGATCAATGGGCGGCTTACGCGCAGGCAGCAAAAGGCTTTCTGGCTCCGCCGATCGACGTGATCGAGACCAACGCCTCCCGCGGCCTCAAGCCGGAGCAGACCACCAACTACCAGCTCGGCACCAGCTTCGCCTCGCGCAACCTTACTTTCGGTGCGGACGTTTACTACATCGACTTCACCAACTACCTCACCGAAACCGAGGTGGCCACGGCGGAAGGTAACGAGCTGACCTACATCAATGGCGGTGGCGCGATTTACCAGGGGGCCGAGGTGGAAGGCACCTATGCGTTGACGCATCAGTGGAGCCTCTACGGCAACGCCAGCTACAACGAAGCCACCTACAAGCACAGCAGCGTGCAGGTGGCCGCCACACCCAAGGTCACCGCGGCGCTTGGCTTGCTCTACAGCAGCGAGCGCGGCTACTACGGTTCGTTGATGGGCAAGTACATCGGCAAGCAATACGGGGTGGACAACACCACCGACGACAGCGGCAACACCGTCTTCGCCAACAGCGCGCGGCTCGGCGGCTATGTCGCGGTGGACGCGGCGCTGGGCTTCCGCTCCACGCACGGCGGCGTTTCGAACAAGGGCTATTCAATCAGCGTGGACGTCAATAACCTGTTCAACGTGCACAAGCTGACCGGCTATGCGGGCACGCAGTCGGTCAGTGGGGATGCGTTGTATTTCGGCCTGCCGGGACGCGGCGTGTTTCTCGACGTATCGATGAAACTTTAAGGTGCGACGTCATTCGACTTTTCGCATGCTGCTCGCAGCGCCACCCTGATCACCGCAGCTTTCCAAGGAATCATCGTGCCTCATCGCCATATCCGTTCAACTCGTCTGTACTGCGTGGCGCTGGCGTTGGTCGCCGTACTGTCCTCGTCGGCCATAGGCGCCAATGCAGCGCACGCTGCGCAGGACGAGCGGGTTGTACAGCAGATCGTGCTGATCCGTCACGGCATCCGCTCGCCCACCGCGGCGCCGGATGCTTTGGCCGTCTATGCATCCGAACTGTGGCCAGTGTGGCCGGTCGATCCCGGACAACTCACACCGCATGGTGCCGAGCTGATGCGTTCGCTCGGCGCGTGGTATCGCCAGTCGCTGGTGTCATCCGGTATCGTGCCTAGCACCTGCAGCTCAGCAACCAATGTCAAACTGATCGCCGACAGCACGCCGCGCAACCGCGACAGTGCCGCCGCATTCCAGTCTGGTCTGTCGCCGTCATGCCCTCGCAGCTTTTTCGCCTTTGCGCCCAATCAGCCGGACCCACTGTTTCGCGGCAGCGATGACGAGGATGCCGACGCGCCCATCACCCATCCGCCTCCGATGCCTGCACTGACCGATCTGCAGCAGGTGCTGCTCAACTGTCATGACGCCGCGTGTCTGGCAAATGCGCAGGCCAACGGCAAGAAAGTGCTGCTCGGGATGGCGCCAGCCAAGGCGCTGAAAAGCGCTGGCACGCTGTCGGAAAACCTGATGCTGGAATATGCCCAGGGCCTGCCACTGGCACAGGTCGGCTGGGGCAGGCTCGATGCGGCCGGCGTCGGCCATGTCATCACGCTCCACAATCTGCAGTTCGCGCTGGCCAAAAAGACATCCGCCGCCGCCAACGCCCGTGGCGGCAACATGCTGGCCCATATCGCCGCCACCCTGACCGCCGCCGCCGGACAGTCCACGAAGCTGCCGCCGCTGGCACCGGCCAGCGACAAGGCCGTCATCCTGCTCGGTCACGACACCGACCTCGCCAGTCAGGCTGGTCTGCTCGGGCTGAACTGGCACAACACTGAGCAACCCGATGACTATCCGCCCGGTGGCGCATTGATCTACCAGCTGATCGAATCACACGGCCGTTACGCTGTGCGCCTGCAGATCGCCCTGCCCACACTAGCCGCGCTACGCGCCGGCGATGTCAGCACCATCGGTGCCATGCACGTTGCATCACTGCACCTGCCTGGCTGCCAGGGTGCAAACACCTGCCCGCTGGCAGCCTTTCAGGCGCTGGTGGCAAAGACCGTGCAAGCCAATGCTATCGTTTCCGGTACGGGTAACGAGCCGGCGGTGCAATAAGCCGATCACACTTTCATTGAGGTGCTATCGCCTTCCCGGCGAAGGCGCTCGCGCCAGTGCCCATACGTCCACCCGCTGCACGCCGGCACGCTTCAGCACGCGGGTGCATTCGGCGAGCGTGGCACCGGTAGTCATCACGTCGTCGAGGATCGCCACGTGTGCCGGCAGCGAGATGCCCGGGCGCAGGGCGAAAGCGCCGCGCATGTTGCGGCGACGGGTAACGGCATCGAGTTCAGTTTGCGCTGGGGTCGCGCGCTGACGCTGCAGGAGATCGTGCTCCAGCGGAACGTTGAAAGCGCGCGCCAGTGGCTTGGCAAGTTCCAGCGCCTGGTTGTAGCCGCGTTGGCGCAGGCGGCTGCGGTGCAGCGGCACGGGAAGAATAAGTTCAGGCACGACTGCAGCGCGCGGCTCGGTCTGCCATAACGAACTCAGTACCCGCCCAGCAGCCAGATCACGACCGAACTTGTAACGTGACTCCAGCCGGTCCAGCGGCCACGCGTAACGAAACGGCGCCCAGGCGGCATCCCACGGCGGTGCTCGACGTTGGCATTCGCCGCACAGTGCCGCGGGCACTGCCAATGGAAGGGCGCAACGCGCGCAGCAGGAAAGATTGCGTGGCAACTCAGCCGCACAGTCCGCACACAGGTCCATGCCATCGGCACCTGATGCGCCGCAAAGCAAGCAACGCAACGGCAACAGCCACTGCTGTACTCGCGTGCCGAGATTGGAAAGCGCTTCCTTGCGCATATTCATGATTACATTCGCCTAGATCAGGACCTGAGCTCGAACAGGGCCGCATCGACCGGGTGGCCTTGGGCCATGATCGACCAGATGTGGATGCTCCAGCCCAGCAGATGGATGGATACGCGATGGTAGCGGCAGCGACCTGGCGAGGTCACGTCAACTGAAAATATACTCACCTGGTTGACTGCTGACCAAACTGCTCACACACTCGCCGGCTTACTGATGGGAGTTTTCCATGGCCGAAGCTGTGATCCGCCACGACTGGACCCGCGACGAAGTGAGTGCGCTGTTTGCGCTGCCGTTCAACGAGCTGATGTACCGCGCGCATAGCGTGCATTGTGAACATCACGATCCCAACGCGGTGCAGGTCTCCACCCTGCTGTCGATCAAGACCGGCGGCTGCCCCGAAGACTGCGCCTACTGCCCGCAAGCCGCGCGCTACGACACCGGTGTGCAGGCACAAAAGCTGATGAGCGTGGACGCCGTGCTGGAGCGCGCGAAAGCCGCCAAGGCCGCTGGCGCCAGCCGCTTCTGCATGGGTGCAGCGTGGCGCAGCCCGAAGGATCGCGACGTGGTCAAGGTCGCGGAAATCGTCAGCGCGGTGAAAGGCCTGGGCCTGGAAACCTGCGCCACGCTCGGCATGCTGAGCGACACCCAGGCGCAGTCGCTGAAGGCCGCCGGGCTGGACTACTACAACCACAACCTCGACACCGCGCCAGAGTTCTACGGCGAGGTGATCCACACACGCCAGTACCAGGATCGCCTCGATACGCTCGAACACGTGCGCGCCGCCGGCATGAAAACCTGCTGCGGCGGCATCGTCGGCATGGGTGAGTCGCGCGACCAGCGCGCTGGCCTGCTGCAGACGCTGGCGAATCTGCCCGAGCATCCGCAGTCGGTGCCGATCAACCAGCTGGTACAGGTGGAAGGCACGCCACTGGCCGGTACCGAGGCGCTCGATCCGTTCGAGTTCGTACGCACGATTGCCGTGGCACGCCTGCTGATGCCTGCCTCGATGGTGCGGTTGTCGGCCGGCCGCCAGCAGATGGACGACGCGGTGCAAGCGCTATGCTTTTTTGCCGGCGCCAACTCGATCTTTTACGGCGAGAAGCTGCTGACCACCGGCAACCCGGATGTCGAGCAGGATCGCGCGCTGTTCCGCCGGCTCGACCTGCATCCGCTGGAGATCGTCGAAACCGACAACACCGTGCACACCGACATTCTCGAAAACGAAACCGCATCAGCCGGCTGTGGACAAGGCTGTGGCTGCAGCGCCGCGGCCTGACCTGCAGGAACGATTGGCCGTCCAGACGGCCAATCGTGAACGGGAGAACCTGCTACGTCGTATTCGCACGATCGATCATGCCGATGGCCCATGGCTGGAGATCGGCGGCAAACGTCTGCTGTCGTTTTGCAGCAACGACTATCTGGGTCTGGCGCAACATCCGCAGCTGATATCCGCGCTGCGCAGCGCGGCATCGGAATGCGGTGTCGGCAGTACCTCGGCCCACCTGATCAGTGGTCACCGCACGGAACATGCGGAGCTGGAAGAAGCGCTGGCCGTATGGACCGGGCGTGAGCGCGCCCTGTTGTTTTCCACCGGTTACATGGCCAACCTCGGCGTACTGCAGACACTGCTGGCGCGCGGCGACATCTGCGTGCAGGACAAGCTCAACCACGCCTGCCTGCTCGATGGTGCCAAGCTCTCTGGCGCAGAGCTGAAGCGCTACCCGCATGCCGATGTTGATGCCGCCGCGCGTCAACTGACGGCCAGTGAGAACGCCGGTCTGCTGTTGGCTACCGACGGCGTATTCAGCATGGACGGTGATGTCGCACCACTGCGCGAGCTGGCAGCGCTGTGCGCGCGCGAAAGCGCCATGCTGATGGTCGACGATGCGCACGGCCTGGGCGTGCTCGGCAGCCATGGCGCCGGTAGCGTCGAGGCCACCGGCTTGAATCAATACGATGTACCGGTACTGATGGCCACACTGGGCAAGGCACTCGGTTGCGCGGGCGCGTTCGTCGCTGGCTCGCATTCGCTGATCGAAGGGCTGGTCCAATTTGCACGACCGTACATCTACACCACAGCCATGCCACCGGCGCTGGCCGCTGCAGCGCTGGTCGGGGTGCAGCTGGCTCAGACCGACACCTGGCGACGTGAAAAATTGTCGGCACTGATCGCCCGATTCCGCCATGGCGCCGCGCAGCTCGGCCTCACGCTTTCATCATCGACCACGGCGATCCAGCCGATCGTGCTCGGCGATGCACAGGCAGCGCTGGACGCTGCCAACACACTGGAATGGCGTGGTCTGCTGGTGACGGCGATCCGTCCACCGACCGTGCCTGCAGGCAGTGCTCGCCTGCGTATCACGCTGTCGGCGGCGCATGAAGAAGCACACATCGACAAGCTGCTGAGCGCATTGGAAGCACTGCATCTGCCGCCTGCCAGCCGCTGAACGCCGAGCACCACCATCCCACCCCGTATAATTGTCCGCTGCTTTATCAACCATCCGCGCATGTCGACCGTCAATATTTCCGCCTACAAATTCATCAGCCTGGACGACTTGCCCATGCTGCGCGAGCGCGTGCTCGAACACTGCACGGCGCTGGCGCTGAAAGGCACGGTGCTGCTGGCGCCGGAAGGTATCAACCTGTTTCTGGCAGGTAGCCGTATGGCGATCGATGAATTCGTGGCATGGCTGCACGCCGACCATCGCTTCGCCGATATCGTGCCGAAAGAATCCTTGTCCGACGCACCACCGTTTGGCCGCATGCGTGTGCGGCTGAAAAAGGAAATCATCACCATGCGGCTGCCGACAGTGCGCCCTGAAGGCGGTCGCGCACCAGCCGTTGACGCGCTCACGCTGCAGCGCTGGCTGGCACAAGGCCACGATGACGACGGCCGCGAGCTTTTGATGCTCGACACCCGTAACGAATATGAAACCGCCATTGGCGCTTTCGACGATGCGGTCGATTACCGGCTCGCCAGCTTCACCGGATTTCCCGACGCGATTGCCGCCGATCGCGAGCGCTACGCGGGCAAGACCGTGGTGTCGTACTGCACGGGCGGCATTCGCTGCGAAAAAGCAGCCTTGCACATGCAGGACCTCGGCATGTCGCACGTCTACCAGCTCGACGGCGGCATCCTCAGATATCTCGAACAAACCGATGGCGCCCACTGGCATGGCGATTGTTTTGTGTTTGACGAGCGCGGCGCCGTCGATCCCACACTCGCGCCCGCGCCGAGATCCGATCCTTGACCGACCTGCATATCGATATTGTGGGGACTGGCCCGATTCCTCTGGTCGTCCTGCACGGCTGGGCCATGCATGGTGGCGTGATGTCGCCACTGGTCGATGCGCTGAAGGATCGCTGCACCATACACGTGGTCGATCTTCCCGGCCACGGCTATTCGCGCAATTGCCCGCTACCGCTGGAGCCAAGCACCAGCGCCGCCGCGATTGCTGCCGCCACACCGCCAGCGATGTGGCTGGGCTGGTCGATGGGCGGGTTGATCGCGCTCACCGCGGCGCTGGAAATCCCACAGCAGGTACTTGGTCTTGCGATGCTCTGCGCCACGCCGAAATTCGTGCGTGATGAAAGCTGGCCCTATGGCAGCGACGCAACACAGGTGCGCCATCTCGCCACCGATCTGGAAACCGACTACCACGCCACACTGGAGCGCTTCATGGCACTGGAAGCGATGGGCAGCCCCGATCCGCGCGCCGAACTCCGCCACCTGCGCACCCTGGTATTCGCGCGCGGCGAACCCGACCTGCGCGTGCTGCAGGAAGGCATCCGCATTCTGGAAGATGGCGACTGCCGCGCCGCGCTGCTTGACCTGGCCATGCCCAGCGCGTGGATCGCCGGCCGCCGCGATCGGCTGGTGCCCCCCATGGCAATGCAGTGGTCGGCTGGGCAATGCGGCGGCAGCTTCACCGAAATCGAGCATGCCGGCCACGCACCGTTCTTCGGTCATGTCGATGCACTGGCGGAAGCGCTGCAGCCCCTATTGGCTCAAACACAAGAACGCCTTGCACAGGATACGGCGCCATGAGCGATTTCCATCTCGACAAGCAGCAGGTACGCCACAACTTCGGCCGCGCCGCCACCAGCTACGAAAAGCACGACGTCCTGCAACAGGAAGTGCAGTCGGCGCTGATCGAGCGCCTGGACTTCTACACTTCCGAGCCCAACCGCATCATCGATGTCGGCGCCGGCACCGGCCGCGGCAGTGCGCTGCTGAAAAAACGCTACGCCAAGGCCGAGGTAATCGCCGTCGATCTGGCGCTGCCGATGCTGCGCGCGGCCAAGCAGCACTCCAGCTGGCTTAAGCCATTCCAGCGCGTCTGCGCTGAAGCCACTTCCCTGCCGCTGGCCGATCACAGCGTCGACGTGCTGCACTCCAACCTCTGCTTCCAGTGGATCGACGACCTGAAGGCGCTGTTCGGCGAATGCGTGCGCGTGCTGAAGCCCGGCGGTCTACTGGCGTTCTCCACCTTCGGCCCGGATACGCTGAAGGAGCTGCGCGCGTCATGGGCGCAGGCCGACGAGCAACCACACGTCAGCCGCTTTCTCGACATGCACGACGTGGGTGATGCCATGCTCGCGGCCGGGCTGCGCGACCCGGTATTGGATGTGCACCATTACACGCTGACCTACAGCGCACCACGCAAGCTGCTGGAGGAACTGCAGGGTTTGGGTGCTACCAATGCCGACCAGACCCGCGAACGCGGCCTCACCGGCAAGGCACGCTATCAGCGCATGCTCGCCGCCTACGAGACAATGCGTGTCGATGGCCGCATTCCCGCCACCTGGGAGGTCGTCACTGCACATGCCTGGGGGCCGCCACAAGGTCAGGGAAGACGCGGTACCGATGGCAGCGAAATCGCCAGCTTTTCGGTGGATAGTCTGCGCGGCACCCGGCGCTAGCCAACTGCGGTAGTGAGAGTCGGTCCAACAGCGTCACCTGATGTGTGCTGTAAGCAAATCATCAGTTTGTGAGAGCATTATCGTGGGAACACGGCATGTGGCGCAGCAATTCCGTTGGTGAATCGCTCAAGTTTCATCCGGGAACGCCTGGGTCGAGCTCGCACAGCGATCAGCGCAAGTCTTGCTGCGTGGGCTACTCGCCTGAAAGCCATCGTCAATCATCGGGTGCTGCTTAGTACTTTCGGCGCTGGTCACACACACTTTCTCGGGTCCTGATACGGATGGTCAGAAGGCGTTTCGAGGTCAAGGTCATCCCAGAGGGGCAGGTTTGCGTTCCCGGTGTGCCGCCATGTTGCGCAGGCTCTTTCGCCCGATCGATCGATGGCCTGACATTACATTAGCTGCGCATCCCAGAGATTTAAAACGTGAGCTTTTCTATTCCGCACAGCCACCCGAACCACGCACGCGACCTTTCACGGCGTGACGAAGGCAGGGTTTTCACCATTCTTCTGGCGTTGTATTTTCTCATCCTGTATCCGATCCTGCGGGCGAATCGCTACTACAACGATGATCTGAAGCGCGCACTCATCGGTCACACCGGCTGGGATTCCAATGGTCGTCCGCTGACCACGCTGCTGATGAAGTTGCTGCAGTGTTACGACAGCGGGCTGGTCGACATCTCGCCGCTGACACAGATTGGCGCCATTGCGGTGCTGGCATGGACCGGTGTACTGATCGCGCGCCGCTACGCTCTGCGTTCACCGTGGATGGCCGCACTGATCGCATTCCCGCTCGGTGCACAACCGTTCTATCTGGAAAATCTCTCGTACAAGTTCGATGCGCTGAGCATGAGCATCGCGATACTGCTGGCCTTGCTGCCGATTCTCACCATCGCAAATCACCGGCGCGGCTGGTGGCTGGGTGTGCTGTCACTGTTTGCCAGCCTCAATTTTTATCAGCCGGCGGTCAACGTCTATCTGATTTTCATGCTTCTGGAGGTTGTGCTGGCCCAGTTGCATGACGAGCCAATACCCAGCTGGATAAAGCAGTTCTTCTTGCGCGTGCTGCAAGTGGGTGTAGCAATGCTTTTGTATCAGCTGATCATAGGCATCCACATTCATGGCTGGGTCGAGCGAGAGAGCGGAAAGATCCACAACTTGAGCCAGCTGCCGTTGATCGCCACGAATATTGGTGGCTTCTACCGGCTTATCGGCAACAGCTTCGACCAGCAATGGTGGACCTATTTTCTGCCGCTGCTGATCATGCTTGCCGTGTTTCCCGTTGCCATCGGTATCCAATACGCAACAACACGGCGCGCTTCGCATGCAGCATGGATCAACGCGGCATTGATCCTCATCAGCCTTGTATTGCCTCTGGCAGCATTGCTCTGTATCGCCGGTCCCATGTTGCTCTTGCTCACGCCAGAATTTGAGCCACGCGTGTTGATGGGTGTGGGTGCGCTGCTGGTTGCCGCACTGATCGTCATGCAAGCAACGCTGGCGCAGTGGCATAGGTCTCCACGCTGGACGCTTGCGGCGGGATGCATGCTGGCGGTTGGCATGTGCTCGCTGGCCAGCGCTTATGGCAACGCCTTGGGTGAACAAAAGAATTACGAGGACCACATCGCTGCCGGCATGGCCGACGATCTTGCCGATCTGAAAGCCGCCAAAGGCATCCACGGCTTCCTGCTCGATGGCAACATCGGGTTTTCGCCGATAACCGGTCACGTGGCGGAGGAGTTTCCGATGATCAATAAGCTGATCTCACCGTACATCGCCTCGGCGGACAGATTTCATACCAACGAATTTTTGATGTACTACGTCGACGGCATCACCAACGTGGGCCGGCAAACCGATGCCGCAAACCTGCACGCCCAATCCGACCTTCTGGCCAAGGCCCGTCAGTCTGCAGTCGTCCGCGCTACCAGCGGGTACAGTTTGCGAGTCGTCGACAATATTGCCGTGGTTACACTCCACTCAGCCCCTGCGCAGGCGTACGCGGCGGCCAATCGTCCGGCCATTGGCCGTTCTCACGCTACGAAGCAGCAATGATGCACGTGCCGACTACGCCGAGCATTTTCAAAGCAGCGTCGCTTCCAGACGAGGAGTGATTTGCAATTCTTCGCTGCCAAAGAACGACTCACGATACAGATCGACCGCTCGTTTTGCCGCTTGTTGCGGCGTCATGCCCTGAGTAACCAGATGGGCATTGTGTGATCCATACGGGCCATAAATCTTGGCGTCCGTGACGGAAAACATGCCGATGGTTGGCGTACCCGATGCCACCGCCAAATGCATGGCACCGCAATCTGCGCTGATCATCATGTCGACGCCAGCCATCGCAGATGCCATCCGTCGAATGCTGGTGGAGTAGTAGCCGGGCCACTTCGAATCCAGCATCGAACGGCCATGCACCGGGATGATTTCAACAATGCTGCAATCGGGGCTGGCGAGCCTGACGGCAGAAACAAAGTCGCTCCACCACTCCTGGCAGTAGCGCTTGTTCCCCGTGGCCTCGGCGAATAAACCGATCACGCCGCCCGTATTGAGCTGCTCCGACGTGACGACAATGTCACGTATCAGCCGCTCACCCAGTTGTCTCTCAACATCCGTCAAGCGGATATCGAGGACCGGGAAATTTTCGACGTCGTCCATGTGTGGCGATGAGTACCACCGTGCAAGCATCACGGATCGTTTCGCCATGTGATGCGGTGCCATGGAACTTGGCACCAGATGTGTCATTCCGCGACGACGGCCGGCATCGTCGAAACCCAACTTGCGACGACCCTTGAATACTCTCGTCAGCGCGCGACTGAAACCCGACCCAAGACAGGGATCGATTATCAAATCATAGTGCGTTTTTCGTATTCTCAATATTTTTGAAAGAAAAACGAAAGGGTGCTTGAACCCTCTACGCGGAAGACAGTAAATATTTCTGACGCTTGAGAATGTTTGAAATATATCAGCGGCGACATCGCCCTCCGCCACGATATCGATTTCAGCACCTTTGTAGAGCCGTCCGAGCTCGGCAATGAGTGGCGTGACAAGAATCATATTGCCGAGCCGATGATTCGGCCGACAGACCAGGATGCGATAAATCTCGTTCCTGGGTATGGCGTTAACCCCGTGACAGGGAGAAAGTAAGTTCACACATAACCCCGAAGCTGCTGGCGCGCTAGCGCAAATTTCGATGGATATCGAAGTCTGATCATGACTTCTTTTCGGATTTCAGTGTGACACCTAAAACTTTGCTGATGATTAGTAGTTGTTATTTATTTGTTGATGCCCGTCCATTAATAACCGTAAATACAGTTAAGAATTGTTAACGGAATTTCCGTGTGGATATTTTTGGCTTGAGGAACATTTATCGAAAATTGTTTTCTTATTGCTGCTAGCTTGGCTTGACACACTAGGACGGCCTCAGGTTTTGGCCGCCGTCCAATGAGTTGCAGGGGAACTCCACGCCACTTAGCTCTTTCGATTTTTGCCAGGTATGGCCAAGACGTAATTTTCTCCGATGACGCGCGACGCGCATCGCCATAACCAGCCTGGAGATTGATCGTGAACGTGCTCATTGTTGAAGACTCGGTGCGTCTTCGTGACTCGCTGGCTCGTGGACTCACCGCCGCCGGCTTCACTGTCGATCTGGCCGCCGACGGTGTGGCGGCTTGCCATCACCTGGACAGCTTCGGCTACGAACAGGTTGTTCTCGATCTTGGCTTACCGCGGAAAGATGGCCTCGCCGTGCTCCATCATCTACGCCATCGCAGCAAGCGCCCGCGCGTGCTGGTGCTCTCGGCACGCGACCAGGTATCAGACCGGATCGGTGCGCTGAACAAGGGCGCAGATGATTACCTGGTCAAGCCGTTTGCGTTCGACGAACTCGTGGCACGACTGCACGCCTTGGCCAGGCGCCCGCAGGAAGCGAGACTGCTTTCCTTTTCGGTCGGAACGCTCAACCTCAATCCGCAGGCTCGTCAGGTCGATGTTGGCGGGGTACCGCTGCTGCTGACGCCTCGTCAATATTCACTGCTTGAGTTACTGCTGCGCCATCGCGGCCGGGTCTTTACACGTACCGAAATCCTGGATCGTTTGTCGGGCACGGAGTCCGATGCTTCCGACAAAAGTATCGAGGTTGTCGTGTTCGGACTGCGCCGGAAACTTGCTCAGGCCGGCCTCACCGACGTGATCGAAACGCGCCGTGGCTCGGGCTATCTCATTCCATGATTCGCGTCATGTCGATACGGCTGCGTATCACGCTATTTCTGGTAGTGACGATCGTGCTTACGTTGGGCGCAGCGACCTGGCTGCTTGATTCGCGTATCGACAACGAAGTGGCCTTGCAAGCCGACACGAATCTGCTCGAGCGCGCTCAGGCGCTCTCCGATATTTTCCGCATGCCGCCAAATGGCGATCAACCAACACTCGGCTTCGACCATGTGCCTGAGTTTCTGGCCGATGACAAAATTGTCTATTTCAAAATCCAGTGCCAAGGCAAATACATACTCTCATCTCCTGCAGCGGCAGTGCTGACGTGGCCGACGCCAACGGCGGGAAAGCCTGCCTTTGCCAACATGTCGGATTCGCTCGGTACTAAACTGCGGGGAGTAGCCATGAGTTTTCTGCCTGCCTCGCGTGCAAGCGGAAACGACAATGCGCCAGCCTCATCTCAATCCAGCTGCAACCTCGGTCTGGCGGTTGATTTCAATGCGGTAAGAAGTTTCCAGAGATCAATGGACCGCATCGATTACTGGTGCATCCTGATCGCCTTCCTTATCGTTGTACTGCTCACGCCGCTGCTGATCCGGCGTGGCTTGCAGCCCCTGTCCAGGCTCGCTGAAGCCGTACAACTCATCGGGCCTGAGTCACCCGAGCGGCGCCTGGATAGCCACAGTGCGGCCGAGTTGCGGCCATTGATCATGCGCTTCAACGAGGTGCTTTCGCGCATGGAAGAAGGCCTCATGCGCGAGCGCCAGTTCGCCAGCGGCGTCGCGCATGAATTGCGCACACCGCTGGCCGAATTGCGCACCATGATCGAAGTGGAATTGCGTTACCCCAGTGAGCGCAATCCACGAACCATGTTGGCCGATCTCGGTGTCATTGGCATCGAAATGGAGCGTTTGGTTACCGCGCTGCTGTTACTCACGCGTATCGAAGCGGGTATCGAGCAAGTGCAATATGAGTCGGTCGATATCGACGCGTTGACGCACAAGCTGCTGGACCGATATTGCGGTGACATTAAAAAACAGCACCTCGATTTAAGCATTTACGTGCAGGGTACGCTGATCTGGCAAGCCGATCCCACGCTACTCGAAGTCATGCTGAGTAACCTTGTAAGCAACGCCGTGACATATGCCCCAGCCGGCAGCCGCCTGACACTCGGTTACCAATCAGGCACTTGGTGGCTGAAGAACGACGCCCCAGACCTGGACCGCAACGATGTGGCGCTGATGCATCGGCGGTTCTGGCGCAAAGGCCAGGATGCCGGCGTGCACACCGGACTCGGCCTGGCGCTGGTCACGGCAGCCGCCAGTGTCCAGTCGATGCGTTTGAATCTGACATTCGACAACGGCCAAATCCATGCGGCGGTGAGTACCGATAAAAGCACCTCGGCACCGACGCCGAGTGACCTGGAGGCTATTGGCAGCTCATCGTCGAAGAATCTCGCCATCGAGTCCTGAAAACCGGTTTCCAGTGCGTACTCATTTTTCTTGCTGCTTTCCCGCGTCATCGGAGCCCCCCACCGGGAGGTGGCGATCCGGAAACGATGCCGTTATCTGCGGGCATGGCAGTTCGTTGTCGATGTAACAACACCGACTTTCCGGCTGACACAGACAGCGGACTCGCCCCGTTACCTGGCTTTCAAGCGGCGGGCAGATCGATGCGTCGCACACGCGTCAACTTGACGCTCTGCCGCAATGGAAGAGCATGCGCATTACCTGTCTTGAATGGTATGCATTGGCGCAATAAATTGCGAATCTCCCATCAAATCCAAACTGAAACGAGACAACATC
>Ga0302227_10000980_pt1 | contig 22037 bp, 22 predicted proteins | sample II_Palsa_N1_1_FD_193525 | JGI IMG/M metagenome (GOLD analysis project Ga0302227, IMG submission 193525) | Peat permafrost microbial communities from Stordalen Mire near Abisko, Sweden - II_Palsa_N1_1 | ecosystem: Environmental > Terrestrial > Soil > Palsa > Peat permafrost | place: Sweden... | reverse complement strand
GCTTACTTTACTTGCTTTGCGTATTTTGGGCTTTTTGAGTGCATTTATCAATAGGTTGATCAGCCGGTCGACGGCTTTTTCTTTGTTGAGGTATTGGCTGCGTTCCTCGTCGCATATTACCTGTATATCGCCATCCTTATTGAAACGTGATTGCAATTTATCTTTGAGCAATTGCTTTTCCTCATCATCAAACAGCAAGGAATTATCTATCGAAAAAAGCAACTCAACCTTACTTGAAACTTTGTTAACATTCTGTCCGCCTTTGCCGCCGCTGCGCGAAGTTTTGTACTTAACTTCTTTTTGCAGGCTTTCTTTATTGATTTGCATTGCCCAAATTTACGGTACATTTTCAATTTCGCACTATTCCAACAGTCTCTATTCGGGCAAAATGCCTATCTTAGTTGCACTATGAATACGAATATTGTTGTAGCCATTGACGGTTATTCCTCATGCGGCAAAAGTACTTTAGCCAAAGAAATAGCAAAAGAACTTCATTTTATATATGTAGATAGCGGCGCAATGTACCGTGCTGTTGCCTTATACTTTTTGCGCAATAACATCGACCTGGAAAATAAGGCGCAGGTTTCCGAAGCCTTAAAAAACATCCACCTCAATTTCAATTCGCGCGATTATCAAACACATATTACTTTGAATGATGAAGAAGTGTCGGAGGAGATACGCCAGATGCCGGTATCGGAAAGAGTAAGTACCGTGGCAGCCATACATGCGGTACGCGTGGAGATGGTAAAACAGCAGCAAAGGATGGGAAAATCAAAAAACATTGTAATGGATGGCCGCGATATAGGCACCGCCGTTTTCCCGGATGCACAGGTCAAGTTTTTTATGACTGCCGACCCAAAAGTAAGGGCTGAAAGAAGATATAAGGAATTAGCACCTAAAAACCCTGGTATTACACTTGAAGATGTATTCGAAAACCTCGCCCACCGCGACTACCAGGATACCACCCGCAAGGAAAGCCCGCTTATACGTGCTGATGATGCTATAATATTGGATAATACCGACCTCACCCCTAAAGAGCAGTTGCTGTTTGCATTGAGCAGGATAGAGCCTTTTTTGAATCAGGATTAAACGGATTTAATAGCATTTACAGGAGTATATACTATTTTATATGCCGCTTATTACGTGGTATATCGACCCGCTCATCTCAATCTGTGGAATCTTCACAAAATCGGTGAAATCATCCAATAAATTTTTCGGCCTTTACCCCAAACTTATTCAAAAAATCGACCCCCTCGTCGTTTGGCAACCCTTTATATGCAGCGTAAGAACTCTGGAAATAAACTTGCTTTATCCCCGCTGAAAAAATGAGCCGGGCGCAGGGTAAACAGGGAGACAGCGTGGTGTACATAACCGCACCTTCCAATTTAGCGCCGTTTTTTACCGCATAAAGTATGGCATTTTCTTCGGCATGCAAAGCCAGCGAACAGCTTCCGCGGGCATCGCGCGGACAGCCGGTTTCGGGCCATTCCTCATCACAATTATGTGTGCCTGACGGCGGGCCGTTGTAGCCAATAGAAATAATCCGTGTATCCCTTACCAAAACAGCCCCTACATGCGCCTTAATGCAATGCGAGCGTTGCGCCAGGTCGGAAGCCAGGTTCATGAATATATGATCGAAACTGGGTTTCATTAGTCGTTAAATGATTAAGTCATTAGGTCATTCTGTTTGGTTGTTAACCAATGACTGAATGATCTAATGACTTAATAATGATAGTCAAAAAATAATTAATGGCCGCCTGATGCTTCCATGTTATCAATATCGATACCTTGTTTCTTTAATACCGAACCAGCTTTCCAGGCGAAGAACGCCAGGTAAGCAAAGCCTATAACCGGCACGATGTACGAAAGGTGGATACCAGTCATGCCTGCAATAGCATTATTGGAATGATCGGCCAATACACCTTGTATTGGTGGAATGATAGAACCGCCTAAGATCATCATAATTAATAATGATGAACCTTGCCCTGTATATTTCCCCAAACCGGCAATGGCTAACGAGAAAATTGAAGGCCACATAATTGAACAACATAAACCACCACTAACAATAGCTAATAGTCCAAATGTTCCGGAAGTACATAATCCTAATATAATAGTACCTACTCCCAACAAACCAAATATAGCAAGGGTACGAACCGGTTTGTAGTTGCCTATAAAGAAGCCCACAATTAAAACAGCTACGCATACGGCATAAATATACAATTGGGAAACATCCATTCCGCCCAACTTGTTATTGGCCAACAATACTACTCCAAAGGCTACAAAGGGAACTACAACAGTTAAAATATTTTTAGTTTTTTTAGAAAGCTTAAATGCGCCTACCGCTCCTGTCCAGCGGCCTATCATTAAACTACCCCAATACAACGAAATAAATGGTGCAATTTTATCGGTAGCATAACCACCAAATTCAGGTGTCTTTAACAACGATCCAAGGTTACTTTGTATAGTTACCTCAACACCTACATAGGTAAATATGGCTATCATACCAAATATCAATTGCGGGTAATGCATCGCTCCCCAGCCCTCACTGCTTCGCCCCGAAGCCCATAGTGAAACGAATAGCGTAGCCAATATGATAACCAGCGATGCATATACAAAATATGATTCAGGAATACCCGTAGCTGCTGCAGTTGGTTTAGCTATAAATACCAGGCAAAACCCGATGAATATTACAAACAACGGCAGAATGGTTTTCTTACTTGATTCATATTTTTCATCTGACGTAACAGTGGGCAATTTTGAAATCCAGAAGAATATCGCTACAGCAATAAACAGCGCAGCTAATATTAAATAGGCATCATTTATAGCAGATATTTTCACCTGGTCGGCAGGTAATTGTTTACTTGCACTGCCAAACAGGATAATACTTATAACAAAGGGCCCCAACAATGTACCGAAGTTATTTACTCCACCTGCAAGGTTCAACCTGTTACCGCCTGTTTCGGGTGTACCAAGCGCAACCACAAAGGGGTTGGCAGCGGTTTGTTGTAACGAAAAGCCCAACGCTATTACAAAAAATGAACCTAATATAAACATGAATGAGCCTGAATTTACTGCCGGAATCATTAATAAAGCCCCAACAGCTGATAACCCCAAACCGTAAATAATACCATTTTTGTACCCAAGTTTATTCATAATATCAACTTTACTTATCTCTGATGCATAGTACAGGATAAGTGAGCCGATAAAATAGCCACCATAAAAGGTGTAGTCGATCAATTGTGATTCAAACTGGCTAAGGTGAAAATGTGCTTTACAGAAAGGGATGAAAACGCCGTTTGATGCTGCGGAGAAGCCCCAGAAGAAAAATACGGTGATCAGCGTATACAGCGCCGAGCCATAACTTTTTGATTTGTCTTGTTCCATTGTTTAATTAGGTTCTACTATAACGTTGTATTAAGCCACTAACATAAATTAATTTTATTAAAACCACGCAGTTTTTTTAATTATTAATACCTTATTACATCTTCTTTTTTTAATAGATAAAAGTTGCATATTCGCATAGTTCAAAACTGAACCTCTATAATTAATGATAGAAGCCATAATTTCGGGAATCGGGTTTGGATTTGTGCTTACATTTTTAACCGGCCCGGTTTTTTTTGCATTAATAAAAACCAGTATTGAAAAGGGTTTTCATGCCGGTATTGCATTGGCATTGGGCGTAGTTTGCAGCGATATGGTATTTGTGGGCGGATTGCTGTTCGGCTCGCAATATATCGAAGTATCCGCCCATGCCAAGGTTATTGCCGGCGTTATTGGCAGCATTATACTGGCTACCATCGGTATATATTACATCTTCAAAAAAGCTAAAGTCGACTACCAGGCTACCGTTCCGGCCAAACTGCATTTTCACCATCGCGCAGGTTATTTTGTGAAGGGTTTCCTGATGTGCATCTTCAACCCCACTATCCTTTTCCATTGGACGGTAGTTATCGGTGCAGCCAGTACCGTTTACCACGAAGGCGTACCCAACCGCGCACTTAAAATAGCTATTATGTTCAGCACCATCCTCGTCGTTCAGTTTGGCATGGATACTATAAAAGCCTTTTATGCAGATAAATTGCGAGCACGTATCTCGGTAAAATTTATACATCGCCTTAACGAAGTTGCGGGAATAGCCCTTATTATAGCAGCGCTCGTAATTTGTGATAAGCTGGTTACGCACTTTGTTTTCTCGGCGCCGGGTAGCTGATTAACTATTGAATTAAAACCCACTCACCATCACATTAACTCCTTCATCAGCTTATCAAAAGCCTCTTTCAGCTCGGCTAATTCCTGCTCCAGTTTGGCAACGCGCACTTCCAACCCGCCTGATGGCCTGCCGGAAATTTCCTCTGTATCATCATCGGTAATTTCAGGCGTTCCGGCTAACAAATGCGCATAGCGTACTTCTTTTTGGCCGGGGCGACGGGGTAATTGTACAACATAGGCTGGCTCAGATGAACTCAATCGCTCCAGCGTTTCCTGCACTTCTTCTATCGACTCAAACTCATGCATCCTGCCCGAATTGGTGTTCAGCTCGCCAGGCGTTTGCGGTCCGCGCAGCATCAGCAGGCAAATGATAGTCACTTCAGCCGGGATTACCGGGAATACAATAGCGAAATTATGCTTGTATTTTACAGACCTATCCGATCCGCCGGTAGCTGTTGAAACCAGTCCGCGCCTTTTTAGGGTGTTGAGCGTTTGGGCAACCGTAGGCTCGTCATATTGCACAACAGGCTTGCGGCTGGTTTTTTGATTACAGGCCGCAATCAGACTGTTGATGGTCATGGGGTAATAATCGGGTGTGGTTTTGGCTTTTTCCATCAGCACACCAAGCACGCGCACTTCTTCTGCTTCCAGTACGGGTAAAGTTTTGGGTGAATCCATGCGCCAAATATAAACATCCGTTCAATAGTTAAAAATAGCCTCACCCTGCCCTCTCCAAAGGAGAGGGTTCAAAAGCGCGTTTTAAAGCCCTCTCCTTTGGAGAGGATTTAGGTGAGGTTAAACAGTTATAAAAAATGTTAATATAATTAGCAAAAATCCCGTTAAATTGCATCCGGAATGGGGCTGTTCATCACATCATTAAACTCGGGAAGTAACGGAAACTGCTATTACGTTGGTAATGAGCAAGAAGCAGTTTTGATTGACGTGGGCATCTCCTGCCGCGAGGTTGAAAAACGAATGAAGCGGCTCGGCCTGTCTATTAGCAAAATAAAAGCTATATTCATTTCACATGAGCATACCGACCATATCAGCGGAATCCCGATACTGGCAAAAAAGTACAATTTGCCGGTTTATATTACACCGGGAACACTTCAACATCTGCGGTTAAATTTCGAAGAATACCAATTCATCCATTTCATAGCGGATGAACCGGTTATTATCGGTGATTTGATCGTTACTGCATTCAGAAAATTTCATGATGCATCTGATCCGCATAGCTTTACTATCACATGTGGGGATATTACAGTCGGCGTATTTACTGACTTGGGTATAGCTTGCGATAATTTGATATCACACTTCAGCAAATGCCACGCTGCATTTTTAGAGGCGAATTATGATGACGAGATGCTGGATAATGGCGGTTATCCTTTCTTTTTAAAACGACGGATTAGTGGTGGAAATGGGCACTTATCAAACAAGCAGGCGCTGGAACTATTTATCAATCATCGGCCGGAGTTTATGAGCCATTTACTGCTCTCGCACCTCTCAAAAAATAATAATTGCCCTGATTTGGTTTACGAATTGTTCAATAACCAGGCTAACGGTGTAGAAGTGATTGTAGCCTCGCGACATGAGGAAACGGCTGTTTATTACATTGGTGATAAAGGAGTGGTTAATGGACGGGCAAAACAGTTGGCGTTTGAACTATAAGCCCTACCCAAACCCTACCCGGTAGGGAGGGCTTAAAAAGCAAATAAGCAATTTTTAAAGTCTCCCCTACCGGGGGAGATTTAGAGGGGGCTGGCCTACTTCACATCCTCCTCATCCTTATAATTCTTTATCGACTGCACAATGGCGTCCACAATTTCGGCCTGGCCGGTGGCGGAGTTTAAGTAATCTTCCTCCTCCGGGTTATTGATAAATCCGGTTTCTATCAACACGGCCGGCATCGCGCTATGCGCCAAAACCAGTACGCCCTGTTCTTTTACACCAATGCCTACCCGGTTATCGACATTTTTAAACTGATCCATCAGCAAATTGCCGAACAGAATGCTTTGCTTGCGGTATTTTTGCATATAAGCATTCAGTATAATAGCGTTCGCCGGGTCGTCTTCGTTATATGCCTCGTATTTTTGTTTATAATCCTTTTCCAGCGAAATAGAAGAGTTTTCGCGTAATGCTTCCGCTTGTTCGCCCTTGCGGTGAAATGCGTACACCAAAACCATAACACCTTTTTGTTTGTGCGAGGAATAAGCTATGCCTTCAGGCGAGGAATTACAGTGTATGGAAATGAAAAGATTAGCGTGGTGTTCATTAGCAATCCCGGCACGTTCGTCCAATGGGATAAAAGTATCATCCGAACGCGTCATGATCACTTTAAGCTCGGGCATTTGTTCGGCAAGGGCTCTGCGCAGCTTCAGTGCAATGGATAATGCTACCGTTTTTTCAAAAGAATATCGCCCGCGTGTGCCGGGGTCTTTACCACCGTGACCGGCATCAATAACAATGGTGCGGACCTTAAAGCGTTGTGGTTGTATAGTATCCTGTGGGCAAGTAAAGGATGTCAAAACCGGGAAAAGAATAGCAACAGCAAGAAGCGTTTTTAGCGCCTGGGGATTAATTTTCATTAAAGTAATTTGTTTTTCAGCGGTAATGAAGCTATCATGAGCCGTTTTATTATTTTGGTTTACAAGCGGTGGCTCATGATGGTTCATTAGAAAGCGATTAGCAACTATAGGCTTTTACGTCACACAACAACCATACGGCTATATAGTTGCATTATTTTTTATTTTCCTTACGACCACACTTAGGGCAAAGGCCCGTAGCATATAAGGTAAAGCCTTCGGCTTTGAAACCGGCAGGAAGGTTAAAGTGCGGCAGGTGCATATCGTCGAGGCAATATACATTTTTACAAATAGTACAGTTAAAATGCAGGTGCTCGTCGTGGTGATGGTTTTCCTCGCAGTTGGAGTTGCAGATGGCATAGTTTGCAGTACCGTCGAGATCAAACACTTTATGGATGATGCCTTTTTCTTCAAAAACATTCAATATACGGTAAAGCGTAACGCGGTCTACGTCGCTCATCAGGTTTTCCAGGTCGGGTTGCGATGTGGCCGTATTTTTGGCCGTCATCACGGATAAAACACGTAAACGCGGACCTGTTTTTTTTAGATTATGATGATCGAGCAAATGCTCAAAGCTTTGTTCGTTTTGTACGGAAGCCATTTAATGTTGATTATAACTGGTTTACAAAATCAAATACAAAGTTATAAATTTTTTCCTTGTGTTTGATTTATGAACCTACGCATGTTTATGCACATGCCCTTTTACCTGGCATGCGCCGGCGTATTTATTGTTTAAAAAATGTGCGGCGGCAATAGTAAGTCCACCAATAGGCACCACAATCGCCTCGAGCCAGCTAACGAATAGATGCCCGATTGCAATGAGGATAAAGCCTGTCATAAGCATCAGGATAGGTAATATACGATGATGCAACTTAAAGTATGATACACCGATAGACGACGTGCCCAAAATCAACGCCAGGATGATCATCCCCCACTCCACCCATGGGTTAGCGAGAAAACCGAGGCCGATTAATGGCAGCGTTGTAATAAGCACCGGTACTATAGCGCAGTGGATAGCGCAAATGGTGGATGCCGTCATGCCAAACCTGTCGAGCCGGGAGGAATGTCTTGGTTGCCGCATGAGGCAAATATAGTTTTTACAATGCAACAAAATTGCATCTGATTGTCAAAAATAGAATTTTCTAATTTTAAATCCATTGTTAAATCAACGTCACTAGCATAGTATTAAAGGCAGGTGTACCAAAATAAAAGTGGTACACCCCGGTACACAACTAATAGTTAAATTATGATTTAATCAATTGAAAAACAACATTTTATTGGTTAAATTTTTGAGAAAAGTGGTACAGTTTGGTACAGTATAAAAACTTCAGCTTAATAACATAATTAATTGTATATCAATCAATAATCTATAAGTCACCCTCTCAGAATATAATGCGAGGTACGCTTTAGCTGGTACACTTTCAGGACATTATTAGTGAATAATCCTGCTATTCGGCTACACCTGGTGAATAATTCTTGTATGAGTTTACACTTTGTTACATCGGATTTAGGCATGCCTTTAAGTTAATCACATTAGCCTTAAAAATGATAAAAACCGTCCTATATTAGTGCCGCAATGGCATACAAGTTTTTTGATGATTATAAGGAGCAGGGCGCCCGAAAACGACTGGTTGAACTGTTACGCAAGAAAGGTATTGAGGATGAGCGCGTATTACAGGCTATTGGCAGCGTAAAAAGGCATTTTTTTTTCGATGAAACCTTCTGGAACCAGGCTTATAAAGACATAGCATTTCCTATCGGCGAAGGCCAAACCATATCGCAACCTTACACCGTTGCTTACCAAACGGAACTTTTACACATCAAAAAAGGCGATAAAGTATTGGAGATAGGAACCGGTTGCGGCTACCAAACCTGCATCCTGCTAAAATTAGGCGCTGAGGTTTACACCATCGAAAGGCAGGAGAAACTCTTCGAACGCACTAAATATGTATTGCCAAACATTGGTTACAATGCCAATTTTTTCCTTGGCGATGGCTCAAAAGGCATCCCAAAACACGCGCCATACAACAAGATCATCGTCACTGCAGGCGCGCCGACTGTACCTGATGAATTATTAAAGCAACTGGCTATCGGCGGCATACTGGTTATCCCGGTAGGAGATGAAAAATCGCAAAAAATGGTTACTATATTAAAAACCGGCGAGCATACACATGAGGAGCATGTGCTGGATACTTTCAGGTTTGTGCCGTTGGTTGGGGATAAAGCGTGGTGATGTTTTATTTCGAATTTTCGATTTCGAATTTGTTTGATTGGTACTTAATTACCACTTGAGCCAGTCAATAAACTGCCGAAATTTTAGCATCCCAATTTCCTCGCCATAATATCTTTCCATCTCAATAGGTACATGATGTTTGGGATGATATTCAAAATGCCACCTTTTTCGTTTTGAGTCAAAACTAACATGCAAAGTTTCTCTGTGTAAATCAATAGGATTATAAATAGACACAATAAGCGTTTCGTATGACATCATTGATACAAATCCATATATCCGCTCAGCAAAAGCCTCTTGTTGTATAGATTTAACTAAACCCAGCATATTTTCAAGCTCCCAACCATAAGCAATTAAGTCAATATACTTCTCTTCAATCTCTTTCCATGACATAACTCTTGTGGTAAGCTGTTGATATTTTTGCATCGACAAAATTTATTTTACCAGTTGTTATTAGCGCTATAAATGCAAATTCGAGATTGAAAATCCGAAATTCGAAATTACAACTATCTTTTCATCACCCTATCCAGCTCAATCTTCGTATCCCGCTCCTTCATAGTTTCGCGCTTGTCGAAGGTCTTCTTGCCTTGTGCCAATGCTATTTCCAGCTTGGCAAAGCCGCGGTCGCTGATGAATAAGGCCAGCGGCACAATGGTCAGGCCTTTTTCTTCGCCACGGGTTTGAAGTTTTTTTAGTTCCTTTTTGTTGAGGAGCAATACCCGGTCGCGTTTAGCTTCGTGGTTATAAAATGAGCCAAATGAATATTCGGCGATATGCAGGTTGCGCACATACAATTGTTCGTTGATAAACGTACAGAAGGCATCGTTCAGGTTAGCCTTCCCATCGCGGATTGATTTTATTTCGGTACCGAGCAGCTTTATACCGGCCGTATATTTATCCAGTATATGGTATTCAAAATAGGCTTTTTTATTTTTTATGTAGATGTTTTCCTGCGCCATAGCATTGCAAAGATGCAAATTATTATTTTCTCTCCGACTTAACTACCAGCACCGGCACATCCACCTGGTGGCGTACCCTATTAACCGTAGTGCCGAATATAAGGTCTTTCAATACTTTGTGCCCATGCGACCCCATCACCAAAAAGTCAATCTTTTCATTCTTCACAATTCCTGCTATCGAGCTTGACGGCGCGCCATAACCGATATGCGTCCCGGCTTTGTAGCCCAATTTTGCAATGGCATCCGCATATTTATTAATATTATCTACATCGCTTTGCGTTTCCATATCCATTACCTCATCGCCATAGTAACGGGCACCTGCGGTTTCAACCACATGTATTAAAGTATAAGCAGCGTGTTTACCACCCTGCATAATGGCATGACGAATAGCCTCCGTATCGTTTTGGGAAAAATCGATAGTAACCCCGATATGTTTATATTTAACCGCTTCCAGGTCGATTATAGCCGAAGCAATACCATGCGGCACATAAACATGATCGTCCTTATGCTTGTAAAGCATCGGCCTTGCAAATACATAAACCAGCAGCAAAGCAATGCAAAGCACAATAGGTAAAACCAACGCGTAAATCCACATTGCAGTACTGGCAGAAGCGTGTGCCCAATCTCCTAATTGCTGGTAAATGAGCTGTGCATTTAATATTACAATTATCGCGGCGCAGGCCCAGGCCATGATTTTAACAATCGGGCCGATAGCTAAATCGCCCATCTTTTTCTTATCTGATACAAAATGTATCAATGGAATAACCGCGAAACCCAACTGCAAACTCAGCACCACCTGGCTTAAAATAATGAGGTTGCCCAAACCGTTCTCGCCAAAATACAGAATGGTAAATATTGCCGGCACAATAGCCATCAGCCGCGTGAGCAAGCGTCTTAACCAGGGCTCAATACGCAGGTTAATATGCCCTTCCATAATGATCTGCCCGGCCAGCGTACCGGTTATGGTTGAGCTTTGGCCCGAAGCTATCAATGCCACAGCAAACAATATCGGTGCCAGCCTTCCAAAAATATGTTCCAATAATTTGTAAGCATCCTGTATCTCGGCAACCTTAAAATAACCCCTTGTAAAAAAAGCGCCTGCCGCCAATACCAATATAGCTATGTTTACTATAAAGGCAACATTCAAAGCGATTACCGTATCCCATATATTAAACTTTATTGCCGAACGCATCCCTTTTTCCGAGCGTTCGATCTTGCGAGTCTGTACCAGCGACGAATGCAGGTATAAATTGTGCGGCATCACCGTAGCGCCAATTATCCCTATACCTATATAAAGCGCATCACCGCTTAAACGGGTTGGCAAAAAACCTTTTGCCACCTCAACAAAATCGGGCTTTATAATAAACATCTCTACCAAAAAAGAAATGCCGATGATCGATATCAGGGCAACAATAAAGGCCTCCAGCTTGCGCATACCTTTATTCATCAAAAAAAGCATCAGTATGGTATCAGTTAATGTGAGCGATACACCCCATATCAATGGCAGGTGAAACAACAGGTTCAACCCGATAGCCATACCTATTACCTCGGCAAGGTCGCAGGCGATAACGGCTATCTGTGCAAGCAGATATAAACAAAAATTTATAAATCGTGGATAGCTATGTTTAGATGCCTGCGCAAGGTCGAGTCCGCGCACAATGCCCAGCCGTGCGCTCAGCGATTGCAGCAGCAGGGCAATAAGGTTTGATACCAGCAGCACGCAAATAAGCTTATAACCGAATGCACTGCCGCCGGCAATATCCGTGGCCCAGTTACCGGGATCCATATAGCCTACGCTGATGAGGTATGCAGGACCTAAAAAAGCAACGAACTTACGCCAACCCGTTTTATTTTCGGTGCCTACTGAACTATGAACATTAGCCAACGACTCGTTACTCATGCTGTTACTAATAAATTATTGGCCACTTCGCGGCTGATGTGTATTTTGTTGTCTTCCATTTGCAATATCATCGAGTGATCATAGCCGATTATCTCTTTTACTTCTATTTTTTTGCCGATGGTAAGCCGCTGCTTTTCTAAATACTGCAAAAACGCTGGTGAATGATCGCGTACGCCGGAAATTATTCCGCATTCATCAACATCAATTCCCGAAACCGGTTTTAGCTCATGCGCTTTAAAATTGCCGTTGCTGTCGGGTATAGGGTCGCCATGCGGATCGTACTTGGGGTAGCCCATAAATTTATCCAGCCTGTCTATTAATTCTTTCGACGAAATATGCTCCATCTCTTCAGCCATATCGTGTACCTCGTCCCACTTAAAATCGAGTTTCTCAACTAAAAAGTACTCCCATAACCGATGTTTACGGATAATATGCAGCGCAATCTTCTCCCCTGCGCCGGTTAGGTTTACTCCCTGGTAAGGCATGTAATTGATCAGCTGCTTATCCGACAGTTTTTTAAGCATATCCGTTACCGAAGCCGCTTTTGTATTTAATACAGCCGCTATCTGGTTAGTACTCACATTATCAACTCCGTGCGACAGGTGATAGATAGATTTGAGATAGTTTTCTTCAGCTAACGTGTTCATTTAAGCAAAACTAATTAAAAATTTAGGCAAGTCTAAATTTATTGATTAAAAAATTTATTTCGGCCAAACCAATTTTTTAAAAAAATTTATTCTGTAATTTTAGTTAGTTTTATATTTGCAAGCATTATGGGAGCAGAACTGGATAAAATTGACCTGCAGATTTTAAGGATATTGCAGGATAACGGACGGATAACTAATTTACAACTTTCCAACGAGATAGGGTTATCGCCCGCACCTACTTTAGAGCGTGTGCGTAAACTGGAAGCAAACGAATACATCAAAAGTTATCATGCCCTGGTGGATGAAGAAAAATTGGGACTGGGCATAAAAACATTCATACAAATATCGCTCGATTTTCACCAAAAAAATACTATCCAAACTTTTATAGACGAGATACAGAAAATAAAAGAGGTAACCGAATGCCACCATGTGACCGGCCAATGCGATTTTTTGCTTAAGGTTTATGTTCGGGACATCAAATCGTATGAGCAACTCATTATGGAAAAGATTAGCCGTATTACAGTAGTAAAAACTTTCCAAACGATGATGATTATGTCAACCAGTAAAAAAGAGCCGATTGTGCCGCTGGAGTATTAAATGTGCAGATTTCAAATGTGCAGATGTGCGGATGAAGCAAATTAGATTTGAATCTGCACATTTGCACATCTACTCATTTGCACATCTTAAACTATTTGCCAATCAATAGGCTCCTTTCCCTCTTTCTCAAGGAATGCGTTTGCCTTCGAAAATGGTTTCGAACCCCAAAAACCACGTTCGACCGATAGCGGCGACGGATGTACCGATTTAATAATATAATGATTGCTTTGATCGATGAGTGGTATTTTAGATTGTGCGTAACTGCCCCACAAAATAAATACAATCCCTTTTCGCAATTCCGATAGCTTCCTGATCACCTCGTCGGTAAACATTTCCCAACCCTTGCGCTGATGCGAAGCCGCTGTATGTGCACGTACAGTAAGTGTGGCATTTAACAATAACACACCTTGTTTTGCCCAGCTTTCAAGGTTGCCATGCGATGGCTTCACAAAGCCGGGAATATCGGTTGCCAACTCTTTATAAATATTGTCGAGCGAGCGTGGGATAGCAACGCCCTTTTGCACCGAAAATGATAATCCATGTGCCTGGTTAGGGCCATGGTATGGGTCCTGGCCTAATATTACTACCTTAACCTGGTCAAACGGCGTATGTTTAAACGCGTTGAAAATCTCGGCATTCCGCGGATAAACGGTATGGCCCGTTTCTTTCTCCTGTTGCAGGAATTTTCTCAAGTCCGACATGTAGTTTTTATCAAATTCTCCTGCCAGCACCTTCAGCCACGATGGCTCTACATCTACCGCCATAAATATTAATATTGATATTGATTTGCAGCGCAATTTAACGGATATTTGCATTCTATTTTTATAGCAATACAAATTATGAACAACGTTCTCAGATTAATTATATCCTGTGTTTTCTTTGGCGCTGCCGTTGCACTTTGCGTGTTTGGTTTTTGGTGGTGGGGCATATTGGTGCTGTTCCTGGGCGGTGTTATTTTACTTACCTTCTTTTTTAACGAGAATATGATCCTGGCGCAATGGTTTTTGCGTAAGGAACAAGCTGATAAAGCCGATCAATGGCTGCTAAAAATTACTAACTACGAAAAACAGCTTAACAAAAGCCAGCACGGTTACTATAACTTATTAATGGGACTGATCGAGTCGCGTAAAGCACCGATGAAATCGGAAAAATACTTCAAAAAATCACTTCAGTTGGGTATGCGCATGTCGCATAACATTGCGCTGGCCAAACTTAGCCTGGCGGGTATCTCTATGGCTAAACGCAACAAGCGCGAAGCACAGATGTATTTATCGGAAGCCACAAAAGATGATAAAAACAAACTACTTACCGAACAGATAAAAATGATGAAAGCGCAAATGGCGCAGATGGACAAGCAACAGGTGGTAAGGGGCGGTTTCAGGCAATATTAGGAAAAAGATATTCCTTACTCATAGGCGAGTTTATTTGAAGACCAAGATTGATTAACTAGTAGATATTCAACTAATCTCTAATCTACTAATCTCTAATCTACTTCTCGTCAAGCGAGCTGTAATATTCCGGCTCTGATGAATGGTTTGCCATAATGCGCTTTTCAGGTACAATCATACCATCTTGTGACGAGTCCGACACTTCAACCATTTTCAATAAGCTCCTGATAAATGACAGGTTAAAGTTTTTCCTGTTCAGCTTTATCAGGTATTCGTTTTCTGTTATCTCAAGAATAGAGTTAGTCATAACAAATTATAAATTGTGTGATTGTAAAAATAAACAACCTAATTTTCATGCAGGTTTTATTAATTTTAAACTTTCGTTAACAAATTGTTATTCAAATCAATACAATTAAATAATTTTAATAATATTGACGGATGAAGATTATTAGTTTTTTATTCATCTTTTCCATCCAATTTTGCGCCTTTAGCCAGGATACTGTCCACTACAAAATCTACAATACCCGCACACAAAAAATAGCCTCTATCGATAATATTATCAGCGACTTAGATAAAGCCGATGTATTATTTTTCGGCGAAGAACACAACGATTCGACAGGCCATCAGCTTGAATACATTTTGCTGCAAAAACTGACAGAAAAATACCCGGCCAAAATGGCGCTGTCGATGGAAATGTTCGAAACGGACTGCCAGTACATACTTGATGAATACCTGCATGGCCTCATTCGCGAGAAGAATTTTAAAACCGATGCCCGCGCCTGGTCAAATTATAATGATTACCGCCCACTTATCGAATTCGCCAAAAGCAATAATATACCGGTAATTGCCGCCAACGCTCCCGCTCGTTATACTAACATGGTAAACCGGCTTGGATTAAACAGCTTAGATCAATTGGATAAAACCGGCAAATTATACCTGCCGCCCTTACCGATTGACACCGCAACAGGTGCTTATTATGAAAAATTCGCGGCTATAATGGGTGGGCATGCATCCATGCCCGGCATGCAACTCTACCAGGCGCAAAATGTATGGGATGCAACGATGGGCTGGTCAATGGCCACATTTCTGAAAGGTCATCACGATTATAAACTGCTGCAAATAAACGGCGGTTTCCACAGCGAGGAAAAGTTGGGCGCAGCAGCGCAATTGCTTCATTATGATAATAAAGCGCGTATTATAAACATCGCCGTTTATTCAGATGATAGTTTTGACAATCCCGACTGGAGCAAATTCAGCAAAATGGGCGATTACATTATTTTAACCGATCCGAAATTGCCGAGAACGTTTTGAGTTAGTTCATGGATGATAGTTCATGGTTCATGGCAGAAATATCCTAAGCTATGCAGCTACTATGAACTATCATCTATGAACCAAAAGCTACTTTCCCTTCGCCAACAAATCCCGTATCTCAGTAAGCAGAACTTCTTCTTTTGTTGGTTCCGGATCAGGTGCGGGTGCAGCGGGCACTTCTTCCTCTTTCTTTTTGAATGCATTAATGCTTTTCACCACCATAAAAATACAGGCTGCTACGATCAAAAAATCGATAGCGTTGTTAATGAAAAGGCCGTAGTTAATATTAACTGCGGGTACTTTTCCTACAGCCGGTTTCAGCTCCCATTTAAGGTCTTTAAAATCAATGCCTGATATCAGCAGGCCAAGAGGCGGCATTAATATATCGTTTACCAATGAGGTAACAATTTTACCAAAAGCAGCGCCAATGATAACGCCTACTGCCAGGTCAACAACATTTCCGCGGCTTACAAAATCCTTAAATTCCTTTACTATCGGCATAAATAACGTGCTTATTTTTAATAAAGTTATCAATAAAATATCGGGCTATCCAAACAAATGCCCAATTTTGGCATTTTATAGCTATCAGTTTTAATATACAATCATAATACGGTTTTTGGTAAATTACTGTATTTTTGTAGGTCTAATTATGCTTAAACAAAATCTTCAACAGAAACTTTTACAAAAGCTTTCCCCGCAGCAAATACAATTTATTAAGTTGCTGCAGGTACCTACTGTTTCGCTTGATACACGTATAAAAGAAGAACTGGAGGAAAATCCCGCCCTTGAGGATCTTAGTTTGACTAATCTTAACGAACCCGAAGAGCAATACCCCGACCGCGACCCCGATGAGGACAATTACGATGGCAATGATGAAGGCGGCGAAATGGATGAATTTAATATCGAAGACTACCTGCAAGAAGATAACGTAAATGATTACGGCTCGCGCTATGACCAGAATGGTGATGACGATGAGGACCGCAAAGAAATACCTTTTGCTGTACAAAGCTCATTTTTTGAAAGTTTGCAAGCCCAGTTGGACCTGCTGCCGCTTTCGGACAAGGACTTTATGATCGGCAAACAAATCATCGGCAGCCTTGACGACGATGGTTACCTGCGCAGGCCAATCATGTCGCTTACCGACGACCTTGCTTTTTCGCAAAACATATTGGCAGAGGATGATGAAGTAGAAGAAATGCTGGGCGTGATACAATCTTTTGACCCCGCAGGCGTGGGTGCGCGTACTTTGCAGGAATGCCTGCTGATACAGTTGCGCAAAAAGGACGTTAACGACCCGATTATTAAAAAGGCAATACAGGTAGTTGAGAATTACCTGGACGAGTTTACACGCAAGCATTATGATAAGCTGGAAAAATCGCTCAATATGTCGTCGATTGAGCTGCGTGGCGTGGTGAATGAAATACTAAAACTCAACCCAAAGCCCGGTGATTCAAACGAGGTAAATACCAAGCAAATGCAGGTGATACCGGATTTTCATATCACCAATAGCGATGGGGTGCTTATTCTTACCCTCAACTCAAAAAATGCGCCCGAACTACGGGTAAGCCGCTCCTACCAGGAAATGTTCCAGCACTATGATAAGGCCTCGCAAAGAGATAAAAAATTGAAGGAGGCAGTCCAGTTTGTTAAGCAAAAGCTCGATTCGGCAAAATGGTTTATCGATGCAATAAAACAGCGCCAGCAAACTTTACTGAAAACCATGAACGCCATCCTGCAATACCAGTATGATTTCTTTTTAACAGGCGATGACAAGAATTTGAAACCAATGATATTGAAGGATATTGCGGATAAGATAGGGATGGATATTTCTACCGTATCGCGCGTAGCCAATTCAAAATACGTACAAACCGAGCATGGTACCTTCTTGCTGAAATCATTCTTCTCCGAAGCTATCCAAACCGAAAGCGGCGAGGAAGTATCAAACAAAGAGGTTAAAAAGATATTGGAAGAACACATCGGCAAAGAAGACAAACGCCACCCACTGGCCGACGAAAAGCTTACCGATATATTGAAAGAAAGCGGCTACAACATAGCCCGCCGTACGGTAGCCAAATACCGCGAACAGATGAACATACCTGTTGCGCGGTTGAGGAAGGAGTTGTAGTGTGCTTATAGTTCATGGATCATAGTTCATAGTAAAAGATGTTAGCGCTATGATCTATGAACCATCAACTATGAACCAATTTAGAATTGGTGCTGCGGACAGGTTACCTTATTACGGTTGTTGAGCAATATTCCCAAAACAATTTCATGCGTACCGTTACTAACCGTGTTGAGGGCCGAAGTAGTAATATCATATGAATAGCCCACATTAATGAGTGAACTGATATTAAAGCCGGCCAGTATGCCGAACGAATCGTTATGACGATATGAACCGCCGAGCCAGAATACATCCCTGAAAGATATTTTGGCATTAATATCATAAGTAACAGGTACAGGGTTTATTTCCTTAATCATGAAAGATGGCATTAAAGTAAGGTCGTCAGACATAAATATTTTATACCCAGCCGTGAAAAAGAAATGCGGTACCGATTTATTTTGGTAAATACTGTTTGTAGCGGTATAATAAAGATTTTGGGGCAATATCTGCTGTACCGACGCACCAACGTAATAATTTGATGAATAACCCCATATACCTGCACCCAAATCGGGGCTCCATTGGCCGCCCTGTCCGTTATAAATAGCAGGGTCGGTATATTCGGTCGTTATCTCTGATGTGTTTAATGCGGTGCGGCTTACACCTGCCGATACGCCCAATGCAAGGTTAAATGTGCTGGTTATACCAATATGATATGCATAAGTTGCATCAATATCGGTTTGGGTGATCGGGCCGGCTTTGTCTGTTACCAATGTAAAACCAATTCCGGCATGAGGCTCCGCAGCCTGGTAATATTGCGTGAACATCCGGCTGGATGGGTTTTCGCCGTCAGCCTCTGGCACGGCAGAAGCATCACCGTTTACAAAAGCGCTTCCTAGCGGCGCATTAATTGTAAAATAGCTGGTTACAGGCGCACCTTCTAAACCCGTCCATTGGCTGCGATAACCTAATTTAACATCAGTATAATTCTCAATTCCGCTTAATGCAGGATTTAACAGGTAGTTGTTAAACATGTACTGTGTGTATTGAGGCCGCTGTTGTGCGGTAACTAAATTTGCGGCGCAGGCCAAAACTATAACAGAAAGTAAAATTTTTCTCATTTATTTAATAATTGCAACCCATCCCGAGATAGCATTAACGCCATTTTTTAAATTTATTATGTAATAATAAGTACCTACAGGTAAATTGGCGCCTTTATAGGTTCCATCCCATGGGATTGCATAACCAATAGACGAATATAGCTTTTCTCCCCATCTGTTGTATATTTCAACTGTACAATTTGGGTAATTTTCCAGTGACTTTATAACCCAGGTATCATTTATCCCATCGCCGTTGGGGGTAAATGTGTTAGGGATTACCAGTGTTTGAGCAATATTATTGGCCGATGGTTCAATGGTGATGGTAAATGTGATTGGAACGCCGCTGCACCCCAGTGTATCGCTTATCACCGGCATAGGCACAACTGTAATTTTTGCTATTACTGTAGTATTGGTCGTATTTATGGGAGTAAATGCCGGAATATCCCCTGTTCCGCTTGCTTGCAAGCCGATAGATGGCATATCATTTGTCCAATCATAGGCTGATCCGGTTCCCGTAAAATTAACAGCCGCAGTTGCGGCGCCGTTATTAACCGTCTGGTTACCAACTTTATTCACCATTGGCAGGGCATATATTACGCCCGTCACAGCTACAGAATCATCCGGCACACCGGGTGAACTCAGCACAATGTTGCCCGATATATTTCCCGCAGCGTCTGAAGCTGCAGACCGTACATAAATAGGCACGTTTGTAACATTGCCCCCTACTTCGGTTATTATTACATTTTTACCATAACCTGTTACCGGGTCAAATGAAACCTCAAAATCAGCTGGAGCGGTTATAGTAATGTTTCCTGACAGGCTGCTGCCCGAAACCTGGAACTGTTCAATATTTGGGCCGGCCGATGAAGTTCCCTGGCATGCCACAATATTGCCGGTAACGCTCTCAGTATTCATAGCCGGGCTTCCCGTAGGGTTTACTGTTATTTGAAAGCTAACAGGCACACCGCTGCAGCCCGTACTTTTTGTGATAAAATTGCCTAAAGAAAAAGGCGTCATACCTACCTGGATAGCTGAGACAACTGTATTAGTGTTGGGATTGATTTCAAAAACAGCGTTACTATTTACAATTGTCACATAAAGCATACCGTTGTCAGGATTTACCGATATGGCCCAAGGCCCTCCTCCGGATATGCCATCAAGGCCGGTACTTGTAGATATAGTAGATGTTACCGTATTTGTTGCGGTACTGATAACGGATACGCTTTCTGAAGTAGAGTTTGATGTATAAAGGTAACTACCGTCAGTACTGGTAGATATGCCAACCGGTGATGGCGCTACGGGAATAGTAGCTATTACCGTATTGTTCAGGGCATTTATTACCGAAACTGAATTAGAGCCTGTGTTTACTACATATACAAAATTGCCGTCAGAACTGGTTACTATTTGGCCTGGTCCACTGCCTACAGTAATTTTTGCTATTATGGAATTGGTTGCAGTACTAATCACCCAAATATAACCAGAAGTTTTATTTGATACATATATTTTACTTCCATCAGGACTCCCCCACATATAAGTAGGGTCTCCGTTTAAAACAATATTGGCTGTTACTTTATTTGTTTTAGCATTGATAACAGAAACCGAAGCGCCCGCACCTGTATTTGCCACATAAACACTACTACCATCGGTACTTGCCGCTATAGCAATGGGAAATAGGCCCACATTATTAATAGTGGCTACCACAGTATTTGTTGCAGTACTGATCACTGATACGCTATTGGAGACCACGTTAAGTACATAAACATAATTGTCGTCGGGGCTTACAGATACACTGACCGGTGATGTCCCGACTGGTATTATAGCTGCAACTGTATTGGATATGGTATTAATAACGGAAACAGTATTTGAATTGTAGTTTGTTATATAGGCAAATCCAGCACTTAATGGTGTTACCGTTACTGTGGCTGTAACAGATGTGCTGGTATTATTTACAGCTGTAAATAAGGGGATGTTGCCCATCCCACTTGCGGGCAACCCGATACCCGGTGTAGTATTAACCCAGGTAAAGGCATTGCCTGTTCCGGTAAACGTAATGGGGGCCGTAATATTACCGTTTACAACGGTTTGGCTTAATACCGGGTTTACTATAACCAGGGCTTTCACAATACCTGTTACTGCTACCGTTTGGGTTACTGCACCTGCTGAAGTTAATGTTATATTCCCTGATATTGTGCCAACAGGTGCTGATGCCGATGAACGCACATACACTATATTGTTATTTACCGCACCACCCGATTGATCAATCGTTACGCTACTACCATAGCCACTGCCAGCAGCAAGCGACACCTCAAAATTTGCCGGTGCAGTAGCCGTGATATTACCCGTTAAATTGCTGCCGGAAACTGTAAACTGCTGAATTCCGGGGCTTGCAGAGGCATTCCCCACACATGCTGAAATATAGTCGGCTGCTGTTGTTGCTGTGATGGATGGTGTTAATGGCGCCGGATCAACAGTAATGGTAAAAGTAATAGGGGTCCCACTGCAGCCAGAACCTGCCAGTATAAAATTACCAAGCGATTCGGGGCCGGCGCCAACCGGAATTGAAGCAACAACCGAATTACTCGCCGTGCTGATAACCGATACAGAGTTTGAACCCTGGTTAGTTACATAAACAAAACCACCATCGGCAGTTAATGATACGCCCACCGGTTGCGAGCCTACGGCTATGGTCGATATTACCTTATTTGTAGCTATATTGATAACTGAAACATTGCCCGAAGTTTCATTTACAACATACAATGTACTACCATCGGCGCTGATTGCCAGGCCTTCTGGATTTGTCCCTACCGGGATAGCGGCAGTAACAACGCCCGAAGCAGCATTGATAACCGAAACCGCATTCCCACCCGAATTTGTAACGTATAATGTACTGCCATCCGGACTAATACATACATCATATGGTCCTTTTGCAACAGGTATCGTTGTAACATTGCCTTTTGTTATATTAATATCTGAAATGTTATTCGAGCTGTTAGTTACAAACACATTGCTGCCATCG
>Ga0302227_10000978_pt1 | contig 22045 bp, 33 predicted proteins | sample II_Palsa_N1_1_FD_193525 | JGI IMG/M metagenome (GOLD analysis project Ga0302227, IMG submission 193525) | Peat permafrost microbial communities from Stordalen Mire near Abisko, Sweden - II_Palsa_N1_1 | ecosystem: Environmental > Terrestrial > Soil > Palsa > Peat permafrost | place: Sweden... | reverse complement strand
TAATAACCTTTCCCTTTTTTTTTTTTTTTTTTTTTTGGGTTGATGTTTCTCTTTTGTGGTAGCGTCACATCGCCGCGTTCGAGTCGTTCCAAAACAGCTTTTACACCAAGACCTTGCCAAACAGTCACAAGCTCGTTACGATGGTGCCCGGTCGTCCTATGCGCAAGGTCAACTTGACCCCTCACGAATCGCACGGAACGGCCATCAGCGATGCGGGCGCGCTCGGAAAGCTCATGTCGCCCACTGAGATCGCCCAGCGGGTGCGTGAACAGAGTGGACCGCCCGGCCCCGTCGTCCCATTGAACCAAGCGCACGTTATGAACAACCCTACAGTCATGTCTGCTGCCCAACCTGGCAGTGCTGGTTATGCAAAGGTAACAAGAAAAAAAAAAAAATTGTTTTCTTTTTTTTCTAAATTGAGCCATTTTATTCTTCAGATCCGTGCACCCGGTGCACCACCAATGTCACAGCATCCGTCGCATCAAGGAATGCTGGGTAGCCAGCCGCCTCAGCGGTCTGTTCCCAGCATGCCAGGTGGCCCGGGACCTAATATGGGCCCTGGTCCTACTTCTGTACGCAAGAGCTTGCTGCATTATTTCTCATCTTAAACATGTGTACACAGGGACCAAACATTCGAGGTCCTGCTCCGATCACTAACGGTCTGCCTACCACCAATGCCACGGCTGCGAACGCAGCAGCATCCGCTCTCAACGGACAGCGTAATGCTCCCATGTCTGCAGCTGGGACTGGCTCGCCCACGCTAGGACGTATTGCCCCTTTCCAAGGGGGCATGCCTCAGCAGGTTGCCATGGGTTCTCAGCAACCAGTGCACCAACAACAGTCTTCCATGCCTACGCCGTCCAATCATCCTGGTGTCGGTGCCCGCAGTGGTGGCGGTGCTATGCTGCGACCTGTGCGTGTTTTTTTTTTTTCTTCGATGAATTTTGAACTTGTTTTCCCACAGCCCCAAGTCGGTGGCAATCCACAGCAGCATGCACAAGGAATAAAGCAGCAGTCCAATCCAGCCATCGCGGCCGCAGCCGCGGCCGTCATCAACGTCTCGCGCCCTGCTTCCATGTTGCAGCAAACTCCCTCGGGTCAACAGCAGCGCCCCCATCACCAACCGATGCAGCAACCACAGCAGCAGCAGCAGCAACACCCTCAACAGCGTACCCTGCCTCCTGCTGGATCGCCTCAGATGTCACCCACACTCGGCCATGCCAATCCTGCGCGACCTGTATTCTTGCGTCATTTGGTTTGGCAATCCTAAAAGAACTTCCTTTCGCAGGCTCAAGGGCGGCCACAGCAGCAGGGCTATGTTCAACAAGGGCAGCAACACATCATGGGTTCTCAGCAACAGCAACAGCTTGGCGGCGCAGGGCAGGTATTGTTATTTTTTTTCAACGACCTGATTTTTTTCTTAAAAAAAAAAAATTCTGTTTCCATTCCTCGCAAAAAGATTCCAACCTCGCCGGCCACACGTTCACATTCTTCCACGACTATTGGCGGGCCTGCCACACCCACGCCAACGTCATCTGCGGCGGCAGCAGCGGCAGTTTCTCAAGTAACTCGCACCCAGTCGCCTTCTCCAGCTGTGCGTCCCAGCACCCCTGGCCGTCCGCCCTCGGCTGCTGCCGCGGCGGCTATTGCGGGTGCGTCGCCTGGCCGCCCCAAGCCTTCATCGCCCGCAACCCGGCCTGTTAAATAAAAGCAAGAACGTCGTATTATTTTTTTGTTTAGGTTTCGTTTAAAATAAAATTTTTTTTAAAAAGAAAACCAGAAGGATCCTAGCAAAAAAAAAAATTTTTTTTCCTAATTGACGAATACAGGCTCAGTACTTTGCATTCAGCTCTTTCAGACGGATCTCGGCCTCGTTCTTTGCCCATGTTTGGATGCTAAGGCGGCAACGAGACTTCAAAAAAAAAAAAAATACAATTATACGGCCAAAGTACCTTGTGTCTGGCTTGTAATAGAGACCCACGCCCATAAGCACAAAGCCACCGTAGAGACCGACAAAGGTTGGCAGCTCCCAGCCCTCCATCTTGTAAGGCTGTCCAGGCTACGTACGGCGTTGAGAAAACAAACAAGCAAGCAAACAAACACACCTTCATGCCGAGAAAGTAGCCGTTTGGTCCGTCGTAGTGGTGGTCGTGCCCGTGTCCGTGGTCGTCGTGCCCGTGTCCGTGGTCGTCGTGCCCGTGTCCCTGTTCATGACCATGACCATGATGAGCCTAGTATTATGTATCCCCCCATGGAAAAAAAAAAAGCAGGTAAATGTCTGGCTCCTTATTTTACAGAGGGGGGAGCGTACCTCGGCGTGGTGGGCGGACGACGCAGCCGACGTGGGTGCAGCGGCGACCGCGGCCCGCAGCACGACCGATCTTGCGAGGAGTGAGGCCATTTTTGAAGTGTACGCCCGTTACCTCAATGGCAAGCGTCCTCGCAAGGTATTGTCTTACGGTGCAGCGTTGAAGTGGGGGGAGAGGGGGGGGGGGGGAGGGAGCGACAGGGCGAGAGCGAAAGAGGGAGAGCCCGGGGGCGGTTGTTACGTTTAGTATTTGTCGCCGTGTGTGCGCTTTTTTTTTTTATTAGTCTCTTTGTCGGTGGCTAATTTCGGATGGTGGATAGATTGTCACCAGTGTCGTCCTCTGCGCTGGCCACGTCCCGTTTGCTGCCTGTGAAGGGTAAGACGAAGGGCACGACGTACGTGCGTACCACTCATTGCGTCGAATTTTAGTGGCGGCGACGGCGGCTCTTGTTCGCGCACAGTCGACTGCACATGCGCACGGCCATGATGCTGCCTCGTCCGTGCCTGCGCCCGTCAAGCACGACGGCTATGAGGTGCACACCAGCAACACTGGAGGTATGCAGAGCAGGCCTTGACATCTATCGGGATAGTAATGGTCTTTCAAAAAAAAAAAAAAAGAGTTCCTTACGACCACCCTCGACACCATTGTCAACTGGGCCCGTCGCTCGTCGTTTTGGCCCATGACCTTTGGTCTGGCTTGCTGTGCCGTGGAGATGATGCACATGGTATGTCTGTCGCCTTTTTTTTTGTTTGTTTGTTTCGTTATTTGAAAATTTTTTGTTTTCGAAAATTTTTTGTTTTCGATCAGGCTGCTGCCCGCTACGACCAAGATCGCATCGGCATCGTCTTCCGTGCGTCCCCTCGCCAGTCGGACGTCATGATCGTCGCCGGCACGCTCACCAACAAGATGGCCCCCGCACTCCGAAAGGTCTACGATCAGATGGTACATCGTTCGTTGATGGAGGGGGCCGATTTTAAACCAAATCCACTTTCTAGCCTGAGCCCCGCTGGGTTATCTCTATGGGATCGTGTGCCAACGGCGGCGGCTACTACCACTACTCGTACGCTGTCGTCCGTGGATGCGATCGCATTGTCCCCGTTGACGTCTACGTCCCTGGCTGTCCGCCGACTGCTGAGGCCCTTCTCTACGGTGTTCTCCAGCTCCAGAAGAAGATCAAGCGACAAAAGTCGATCCAAATGTGGTACCGCAAGTAGACACGGAAAAGGATGGCGGTGCATAGTCGATTCCTTTCTATAGTTTCTTCTTTTTTTTTTTTTTTTCCTTCTTATCCTTGTGCCTCTTTTTGGCGTTGTACAAAACTTTTCCTAGCTTTACGCTTTAAGAGCAGCGCACTGTTCGTGAAGTTTTCTAGCTTCTGAACGGGTGTGCCTCAGTGTTGAACACATAGGCGTCTAGGGGGATCACGTCGGTTGGGCCAAACAGCAAGTAGAGGTACTTGAGTGTCTCTGCCAAAAAGAAGCTCTGCATGCTGTCGCTGTGTGGCGGCGGGACCTTGGTGACATCGGTGAGGCCCGAGTAAGCCGTCGGTGTCTTGCAGTGCATTTCAATAGCCTCAAAGATCTCCCAACCCCACTCTTGGTACACAGGGTCTCCGGTAACTCGGTAGAGGACAAAGAGCGATTCGATAGTTTCTGTGATATGATATGTACCCAATCAATAAAATCGTTTCATGTTTTTTTTTTAAAAAAAAAAAACAAACTTTTTTACCTGGACGCAAAAAGTATTTGGCGCTCTCGACAGATTCGCTGCCGTCCGAGTTGAAAACCACAATCTCGGGGGCAATGCCACTCGGTGAGCTGTTGTACAGGTACCGGCATGTTTCCTTGACAAGAAACAACTTTATTCAAGCAAGGCCAGTAAAAATAAATTGCTACCATCAGTCTCTTGGCGAGCACGAGATCATCGGGACGGTCGAGGTGCTGGGCTCCAAGGGCGATCATGCCAGGAACAAAGCAAACCAAGTGGTCCATACGTGCACGCAGCGAGTTGCCGTTCAACTCACCGATGTACCAGCGACCCTGTATTTCACCGATCAAGTTGGCTTCGATGGCCTCGAGCGACTCGATATCTATCGAGACTCAGATTAGTACGTGATTTATGCTAGGAGATATTGTCGTACACATCCGCTTGAACTGATCGTCTTTCTTGCCCGAGAGAATGTACTGCTTGAGCAAGTACTCGTAGAAGCTGTCGGCCAGGGCTCCAACAGAGACTTTGTCTGCACAAGGGATTTTAGGTCGGGATTTCGCCGAAAAAAGGCACCTTGCGTGAAAGCCCCAGTGTTTGGGTCAATAAAGACGGGATAGAGCCCGGGCTTGGACTTGCTGGCATTGTCCAGCACGTCCATTGCTTTCTGGACAGTGTCAGCGTAGATCGGCTTGTCGACGAGTTGGGAAAGGTACTTGAACTCGAGCTGGACACTGCCTGCCTCTGCAAGGACACTCGCATGTTTTGTCCAGGCTGCAGCCGACGCAACGCCAGTCGCGATTTTGAGCTCGTTCAGCGGGATGCCTGTGGGTGTCTTAAACGCAGGCAGCAATAGGACTGCCAACTCCTCGGCCTTTTGTAGCAGGATCGGATCTGGTGACAGGGTAAACGCGCCCAGCAGCCCACCTAGGTATCGGATGGTCGTCTCGAAGACGGATATTTTCTTGTCCTAAAAATTATTTACAGTAAATAGCATCCTCAACAACAACAACAATAACAAAAAACACTACCACATCGGCCGTGAAGTCAATCGTTTCGACGTGCTGCAGGGCGCGTCTGTACTCTGCATTCAGTCCCATCAATATGAGCGTATCGAGTGCGTCGACAAGGGTCACACCCCATCCATTCCAACTGCACTCATGAAACATTGAAAAAAAAAAAAAAGATCATTCAGTCAGATACCTGTCGTTGGTGCGGTTTGTGTCGGGTCTGACTTCGTCGTGACCAAACGCATGCTTTTCATAGCCAGACCAGGCATGTTGCATCGCACGACGGATGCTCTCTTGACGCGACTTATTTATCTCATCGACCGGCGCGGGGGCGTCTGCAGTGACTTTTTCGCTTTCAACCGGAACCTGCTGGACCGCCTGCTGTTCGTCGACGGCAGGCAAACCATCAAGGATGGGGCCTCGCCTGGCCCAGCGGTCGCGCGCCTCGGTCAGCGAAACTGGCGACTTGCGCTTGCTCTTTGGATCGACAGAGCCCTCCAGGGGAGGATTGCGGGTAGGGAGCATGTCGCGGGGTGACCTGCCTCCTCCAGGCTTGGCGGTGCGCGTCGCTCGTCCATCCTTGCCCTTGGTAGTGGTCACCTCCTCCTCCGTCTCGTTCTCGCTCTCGATCGCATCACCGGAAGGCGTGAAGATCGATGGAGCGCGCCCAACCTTCTTGTCGCCAAAGAGTCCCCTCTTGCCCAGATTGGGCGCCTGTTTCGCCGCCGGGTCGTCGTCCTTCTCGGCTGCTCTCCCTCGAGGCGGCGGTCTCCGCTTGTTTTCTGGCGCCAGGTGGCCGTCGCCGTCGCTGTCGACGCTGTTGATGTTGTTGATCATGTTGCTCTCTTGCTCTTGCAGCGATTGCTGTTGCTGTTGCAGGATGTCTGTGTCTAGTTGCCCCACCTCGCCGCCGTTCGTGATGGGAACAAACGACCATGTCAGGACCAGGCCAATCAGCGCAACGCCCGCGAGCACAAACATGAGCTTGACGAGACTGACCGCACGAGCAAACGTTAGTGCCATCGTCTCTCTCTCTCTCTCTTTGCACTACCTGCCGCGGCTCTGTGCAAACGAGCGAACATGCAGCTGCACCTTCTTCAGCAGCTTTCTCTGGTTGGTCGTGAGGAACGATGTCCTGTTTTTAGGGTACGTCAGTGCGCTGCTCTCGAGCATACTCGACCACCGTACCATCCGGGAGTCCCATCCGTGTCGACCACGGCGGATAACGGCCTATACTGGCCCTCGGCCGTCTTGTAGTACTGGGGCAACATCACCTTCACCACAAATTCTTAGTCGATAAAAGCTAAGCTTTCGACTAAGCTTTATGCTGCTGGTTTTTTGGGGGTCCTAAGTCAGGGCCGCCTCGCTCTGTTTGCGCGTGTGTGCACCGTCCTCTTATCTCCCTGGTGAACACTCACGCCCCCTTCTTCTCCACTCCCTCGCGCTCTCTCTGGCGCACGCCACATCGTTCCATCGACTTCTCTTTGTGTGGTCTCACTGGATCGTTCTGTCGCCTTCCTAGTCCAATCGCTCCAACGAACTGAATTCATCAGGCACATATTTTTTAATCCGATTTCTTTCTTCTTTCTTTCTTTCTTTCTCTTCAGTTCATCATCACTGGCGCAGTCGACTAAGATTTGGCGAGGGTTACTAACCGACTCTCGCAGTTTTTTTTTTTTGATGACTCTGCGGAACGAGTACCTGGAGGCGTACACGCGGCGGATGCGGGATTCACCACCCGATGTGCACCGCTTTTGCGACCCGCAAGTGCCCGAAGAGAGGCGGCGTGAGCTTGTGGCCTGGATCAGGTGGACTGTAAGAGAGAGAGGCTTTTCCTCATGTTTGTGACGCTGTGCTTAGGTCCATCGACGACCCGTCCTCTGGCCAGTACCTGCAGATCCGCTACGCCATGTCGGTGCCCAACGATGCAGCCCTGGAGGCCGTCGCTGAGCTGAAACGGCCGGTCGTGTCAATGGCCAGTGGGTTTGGGTAACCCTGCGATGGAGCGTGCATTGTCCATTCTGACCTGTTCTGCGCGCGCAAAGAGCAGGTACTGGGAACACCTGCTGCGACTGCGTGGTGTGGACGTACAGGCCTTCGACATCAACGCAGATTCGCAACATTTCCACGACATGTCGTACTTGAGGCCAATGAAGGGAGACCCTTCTGTTTTGCAGCGCGATGAGTTTGCCGATGCCGTTCTTTTTCTCGCATGGCCCGATGGCGACGGTTTGTACTCTGTCTGTTTCATACGTGCATGCGTCCGATTGTGCCGTTACAACAGAACACAGCAAGGTTTCTGACGAGTGCCTCAAGTACTTTCGCGGGCCGTCGATCGTCCACGTAGGAGAGCTCTTTGGCGAAACCGCAGGCGAGAATCCGTTTGGGATGAGCACCAACTACACTTTTCAGCTCGATGTACGTAGGATCCTGACGACTCAAAGTAATCAAGAATACATGCTGATGTAATCGATCGCAGTTGATCAAGACCTTTCGATTAGCACGGCGCGTCGATCTACCACGCTGGCCAGGCCATCGGGACTCTTTGACCATCTGGAACCGGACGAGCACGCCCGTCGTCTGTGGCGATGGCCCAACCAAGTTTGTTTATTTTTAGTTTTTTCCATGACAGTTTTATTTTCTTTTTAAAAAGCGCCTGGATGCGTTTTACATGAAAATCTGTGAGGCAAAAGGCAGAAAGGGAGAAACTCATGCGTGCACGCAGGGAAAAATAAACTGCAAAAAAATTTTTTTTCCTTCAGTTTTCTTTCAGATCGTGCCTTCCTGGTAAAGCCGCCGCGTGACCAATTTTTTCAACCGAACCGGCGGGCATGGCGGACGACAACGATACGCAGCTGATTGACGGCAAGGACGTGGACGGCGAAGAGACGAACGAGTACATCCCCACGAGCACGAACCTGGCGTACGGCGTCGGAACGCTGCCCCAGACTGGTATGCCTTTTTCTCAAGATACATATCTGTGAGCTATCTGTGAGCTATCTGTGGTTCATTATGCAGCATGCAGTGTGGGGCTGTCTGTTTTTTTTTTGGTTGGTTCATGATGCACGGTATGTTAACCTTCTTTTTATACACTTTCCGCTTGGCAGCCAACAATGTCATTGGCTTCTTCCTCAACAAGTTTTTGCTCGAGACGGTGGTGATCCCGCCGTCGTACGTTGGAACGGCGTTGCTTGTGGCCAAGCTGTGGGACGCGGTCACGACTCCGACCGTGGGGCTGCTCTCTGACCGCACCAATTCCCCCCTCGGCCGCCGACGACCGTGGATGCTTTCCTTTGGCCTTCTCGTCGGCATTGCCTTTGTCGCCCTGTGGCTCGTCCCGGTCGACGCCACGGCCGAGCAAAAGTTTGGCTACATCTTTGTCATCCACTGCCTCCAACAATCGATCACAACCGCCTACTACATACCCTACGCCGCGCTCACGATGGAGGTGGCGCGTTCAATCAAGGCCCGCAACGTCCTCACCCAGTACCGCTTCTTCTCGGGTGGCATTGGAGCAATCGTCTACGTCCTCTTTATGGGCATCCTCACCATGCGCTCAAACGACTCGCTCCGCTCCTACCAGCTCACCGCGATCCTCATCGCTGTTATAATGACTGCGGGCGCAATGGTCTGGTAAGCAAGTCACAGTTCCCCTTCTAATTTTCTGACCTTTTGTCCCACCACACACACACACCCCCAGTGTCACCTTGGTCCATGAAACCTACCGCCCTGCCATCGAGACCGCAAAGCCACAGTTTGTCTTCTGGAAGTCGGGCCTGGAGGCGATCAAGAACAAGGATTTCGTGTGCATTGTCGCCGCCACGGCGTGCGTCTGGCTCACTCTCCAACTGATCCAAGTCAATTTGCAACTCTACGTCAGCTACTCACTGCTCCTCCCCGGTATTATCTGGCAACACTGATCCTTTTACACCTTCTGACATACACACGCTCGCTCACAAAAAAGACCAATTCACCTACGGCATTCTCGTCGCCCTCATCCTGGGATCGTTCTTTGTGCCCGTCGCACGTTACATCAACGGTACCTTTGGAAAGAAAGTCACTTGGGCTGTCGGCATTTTCTGGGTCTGGGCATTCTCTCTGGTAACGCCGCCCCCCTTTTTTATTTTATTTCTTCTTTCTCTTACAACTCGTCTACGGCCCCGTTAGACGGCCTACTTTTCGCCCGCCAACTCGGTCGCTGCTGTCTACATCATCTCAATCGAGTTTGGCTTTGCGGTCGCCGCTCTGCTCTTCGTCCCCTGGACCATGCTTCCCGACGCAGTCGACCTCGAAGAGATCAAAACTGGTGAGCTAACCAACTGTACATTCTTCTGATTTGTGGTTAAAAACAAAAATTTCGGGCAGGCGTTCGTCAAGAGGGAATATACTTTAGTTTCTTTGGTCTCTTTGAGCAGATCGCCACAGCTATCGGCATTGCCGTTAGCAACTACGTGCTTGCTGCTTCCGGATACGACTTTGGCAATCCCGACAACCAAACCGAGGTAACAAACTATCATTTCAGTTCTGCATGCTCAAAAAAGAAAATTAATTAAAAAAAAAATTTTTTTTTCCCAATGTAGGTTGTGGCCCCTACGATTCGCAACATCATTTCCTGGGCTCCCCTCTGCCTGGGCACGTTGTCACTCGTCCTTGTCTACTTCTACCCCATCAACCATACTGTCGAAGTGTCGATCCAGGCGCGTCTGCGAGAAGCTCGTCGCAACCGAAAGTCGGAAGGTACCGGAGGCAGCTCACTTATCCTCGTGAGCGCGTCTACCCAATCTGCTTGAAGAAAGATAAAACATAATACTCGTTCTATTTTGTTGTTTCCTTTTTCGCTTTTTTTCTATACCAGATTTACTCTGCCACCTTTTCCCTTGTATTCTGATGATGACCTTTTCCTCCTCGAGTTAATTTTTTTACACTTCAAGCTACATCGTAAACATCACTTTGGCAAACCGAGACCAAGCTGGCTCTCGATGCGGGCTAGCTTTGCTTCGAGATCGGCCAACTGGGCTGCCTTGCCGGGTGATTTGGGTGGCTGCTTGTCCTCGAGCGCGGAGCCTGGGTCGGAATTCGAAGCGGATGTGTCGTCGTCAGGGAGGGCGATGATTCCACGCATCATGCTCGAGAGGTCCTCCCACTCGACGTCTTCCTGGCTTAGCATCTGCGAATTGGGCTCTGAGAACGTGAGCGACTCATGGTCGGCCGAGGAACCGGGGGCGCTGCTGCCTGAAATGTGCATGTCCATGGCCGTGTCAGAGACGGGGTGGCTGGCGTGGAAGTCGGTCTGTTTGGCGGCGATCGAGCGGGCGAGGCCGAGGTCACGGTAGAGGCAGTTGATAGCCGTCTGAACACCGTTCTCCTCGCGGATTTGGTTGCCCAGTTTTTTGGCGCCCTCGATTATGTTGATGTTGGTCGTGATGGCAACGAGCGCGTTCGTCAGGCTGTCCACCGTAAGTGTGGGCACCATCACACCGACGTTGAGCTTTTGCACATGCTGGGCCCAAAAGTGTTGGTCGCCAAAGAAGGGCTTGATCACCGTCGGCAGGCCGGCACGGAGACCGGCAGCGGTTGTTCCCGCACCACCTTTTTTCAATAGATGAGCGAAACAAACAACGAAACAACAACAAAAAAAAAAAAAGCGAAAGTACCGTGGTGAACAACACCGTCGATGCGTTCAAACAGCCAGTCGTGCGGGACAGAGTTCATCGGGAAAATGAAATCGGGATAGACGCGCGGCGGAGGCGGCGGGGCACCTCCGGCAGCAGCAGTGGACCGCCCAGACCAGCCCTTGACAAGGATGGCCTTGACTCCCGCGCGGCCAACGGCCTGGACGATTGTGTCTGTCATGTTCTCGGGGTCGTCGACGACAATCGAGCCGAAGCCAATGTACACGATCTTTTTCGACTTGTCTGCCAGGAACGCCTCCAGCTCGGCTGTCGGTTGCCAGCCGGGGTTGGGATTGTCGAGGAAGAAGAAACCGCAGATGTGAACATGGTCGGCCCAATCGACGGGAGGTGGAATGAGTCCTGGACTGAAGCAGTTGATAACAGGCGTCATTGCATCGTCCTTGTACGAGATAGCCGGCTGAAAATCAAATTTGTTTTTTATTTTTATTAATCCGAAAGAGGTTTAAATACGATATGCAGCTCCCTCACTCGCCAGTGGTTGATCTTGGCCTTGAGGACGTTCCACAGCACCGTGTCAAAGGCGACATGGGTCATGTAGTTGACAGTGCCCACACTGGATGCGGACGTGATCAGCGGCTGCGGGAAATCCTGTGTGCGTGTAAACGGGAATGGGCAAATGTAGTAGAATGGAACACCTTTTTTGTTTGTAAACGAGCCAACATCAGGCTCCTTTCACATAGAGAAAAGCAACTCACCCAGTGCCTCTGCAATGTGGAAACCAGCGAACGAGTACGGCGTGGCAATGACTGCGTCAGCGCCTTGAACAGCGGCCCAGCTCTGCGAGAGCAGTTTGTCAAACCACGAGTAGAACGTCTGCAGACCCAAGCGGATAAACTCCTTGCTAAAGATCGAGTGTTGGGTCATCAACTCCAGCAGCCTACAAACAATCGCATAAAGAATTTAAAGAGACACCATGGGATGAGTACGTACTCGGCGGGGTTGCCAGCAAGCTCGTGGAATTTGATGCCGTGACTCTCGATCCACGGTCCAAACTCTGCATGCGTGGCAATCGTCACAGAGTGATTTTTGGCCATCAGACCCTATCCCAAAAGGTCAACTTTTTTTTTTTTTTTTTTTAAAATTATAAAAAGAAAGAGTACCTTGGCGAGGGCAACCAGAGGCTGAACATCACCTCGCGAACCGATAGTGAGCATGACAATGCTTTTGGGCAAGTTCTTTGGCACCTCAATCTCCTCTCGTGCTGTCAGAGTGACCTTGGCAAGCTCTCGAAGTTGATCCTGATTTGGTAGCACGGGGACATCGTCCTTGCGGTGGGGGATCGACGACACGCCTGGGTCCCTTTCCGGTTCATGGTCCGTCTGTTGTCGTAGTCATTAATAAATAAATAAATAATAGCTCTTGAGATTTGATACCACGTCAAGGAGACTCTTTAGGCGCAGGTGGAACGTGTCGCGCTCGCCTTCCGACATGAAAGAAAACTTGAACTGAAGCGAGTGATGTCAATACGTGAGAGGAAACAACAATACATGCAGTACTTGAGATTGGGCATTGAGGATGATGACCGCATAAGCGTAAAAGAGCGTGGCGCCAGTTTCGACCTTTTGAATGGACGAGAGCTTGACTACGACTTTGTCAATCAGCGGTGGGGGGCTCTGGCAGTACACGCGCTTCGTGGTGAGGAAGAGTTTGGCTCTGGCTACATGGTTTCCCAAATGCACAGAATATTCTGATATAATATAAAATAAAAAAGAATAAGGACATTACTTTTTTAGCAAGGCATACTGCCAACGATTTTCTCGTCCGCGGGAATGGCGAGCTCTCGATGCACAGCATCCACATCCTCCTCAATGGGGATAAGGTAGCGGACAGTTGCAAACAGACCCGACAAGACGTAGGTTACACCAAAGCCTTGGAACCACGAGCCGCCCCCGTTCGGCTCACTTGGCAGGTGGCTGTACCAAAGATAGTAGGTTGACGTTCACGATCTGAAGAGGCAGATTTACTTACGTGACTGCCTCTTTCTTGACAGCGTTGACTCGCGGTGCCGCAGAATGGAGAGATTGAATGTGCTGCAGCGTTTTGTCGACGTCGCGGAAAAACAGAAAGTACAACTAGAGTTTAAAATGATATGCCAATCAATGTTGAGACTTGACATCAGCATCATAATACATCGTTGATGACGTTCACCGCGTCGATTTCGCTCGTCTCGACGGTCTGTACGAGTAAAGCCTTGTTCAAATTGGCCACCGGTACGACAGAGGCCTCGTTGACATCACTCCAGCAAAGTTTGAGCTACCGAAACCCGCATTAAAATACGATAGAACAATGTTTTGCAACATACTTTCATCGAATGGTCCCCTTGCCGTAGCTGCACGAGTGTTGCGTCAATCACGTTGTGCCTATTTTTTCAAAGTGTTCAAGTAAAGGCTATAACCATACGCTTTTTTAATACCATTCTTGCAAGGATGCGGCAGAGGTGGCAATGAAATGGTACCGAACGTCGACGCCCACAAGATCAAACTCGTACTGTGACGTTGCTGGCGAGCTGTGGACGTGAACATGGAGGATGTTCCGGAGGTCGATGGCACCCACTGGCTGGAAGAGGTTTTGCGCATTGCGGTAGTAGGACAGCACACCATCCTCCAAGATGCACCACCACAAGAAATTGAACGACGGCGCCTTGCGCGACAGCTTGCGGACGTAGCCCATCTTGGTGGGTAGAGGCTATGACGGTGAGAAATTAAGCGTGATAAATTTTATTATTCATCTCCCTCAGGGTAAAGCAGGATACCTTTGCCGACCTGCTCGCGAGGAACAGCAGGTGCTGGTCCGTGAGATACATGTATCCTTGGATGAGGATGTCTCGCATCATCCAGCACGAGTACTCTGCATTGCATTTGTTAGCATTACTTTGTGTCATCCAGGTCGCCAAAAAAAAAAAAAAAAAAAGACCTTCTTCAAAGTGTTCGTCAGGACCCAGCTGGAACTCTCGGCGGACCTTCTCTGCCAGTGCACTCGCCTGCCACGACTCGACCCGTCTCAGCGGTCCTGCAGCAGCACCAGAGGCTGCCGATGATGACGCCGACGATGAAGTGGTTTCTGCCGTGCCCTCCACGTTGGCCGTTGCTGACACTGTCACACTGGCATGCAGTGCAGGGTTGAGGTCGCTGAGCGTGTCGGCCGCACGTGCGTCGTCGCTGCCGTTGGCGTTCATGGCTGGGTTCATTGCGTTGGTCTGTTTTGGTTCGTGTCACCAAACACACACGCAATAGGGAAAACAAGGGGTTCATCAGTGTCACCACGTGAGTCGAGTGAGATCGCAGAGAGGGAGCGAGAGAGCGAGAGAGCACAAGCAGAGAGGGGAAAGAGGACAGTACCATGCTGTTGAGGAACGACATGAGCACGTTGGCCGAGGACGCCTGCGAGGACGCCGCATTGCCGCCACTGGCTGCGTTCACGTCATTGTCGTCATAGCCGGCTATCTGCGAGTACGAGCCCGCGGTCCGTCTTTCCATTTGCTTGCGCGTGTGCACTCCACCCCCGCAAGCCGTCTGCGTCTCCGTCTGTATCTCACGAGAGCCCGTTAGAGCAGTAAGTGCAAGCGGCAGAGTGTCAGGGCCGCACATTCAACAAAATGGGTGCAGGGCAATCGTCCACGGCGTCAACGACGGCTCTGCAGCGCGCCCTAACCAACGGCGACTGGGAGGCGGTCGACAAGCTGCTGGGCCACCTGCTGACACCTGGCGGCGGCAGCAGCGGTGCCGCGACGGCAGAGGGCGCGCCCCCGCCAGTGCCGGTGGTGACCGAGCTTGATTGGAACGCGCTGGATGCTGACCAGCGTTCGCTGCTCGTCCTGATTGTGCGCTCGCCCCTGGACTTTGTCCACAAGGAGAGACTGGTGAGGCTCGTGGCGTCGCGAATGAGTGAGCACACGCTCGACCAGGAGGACCGTCGTGGCTGGACGGCGCTGCACTACGCCGCCAAGCACGGTGCGTAACAAATCAGCCATTGACTCGTGCTGATCCCCCTCCCAAAAAAAGGCCAACTGCTCATGGTCAACGTGCTGATAGAGCTGCACCTCAACGTGTTTGCGCAGGACGTGTCGGGCCGCACACCCCGCCAGGTGGCGCAGGAGAGCGAGCACCTGCTGACGTCGGCGTGCATGCAGCTGCTGCACAAGGCCGAGGCCGCCGCGCGTGCCCGCATGGAGGCCGACCTGGGCCGCGAGGCGCCCGAGGAGGACGCTCTGCAGCCGTATAGTGTCAGTGTGGCCCGCCGCGTGGTCGCCGCCGGGCACACGCTGGACCTGACCATTCGCGCGCCTGTCACGCATTCCGATGCCGACTTTCTCCAGGTGTACGTGCCCGCGTTCGAGGGCAGCTGGAACCTGCGGGCGCGGATGGGATCGTACGTGATCGTTCCCCAGGGCAGCCCCGTCAAGGTCGCCATGCCAATCGGGACTGTGCCGGCCGGCAGCACCCTCCGCGTCCTCTACATGCGCAGCGACCTGGAGATGGCCGTGGCGGCGTCCGACCTTATCGCCGTCGTCGATCCCGTCCTGCTGGGTGCCGCAGACGACTCTGACTCTCTCTTTCCCTGGCCCTCGAGCAGCGCAAAAGGTGACAGCAGTAACGGAGGCAGCCTCAGCAAGATGCGGCGCGCCAAGTTCCCCTGGACCATCGGCCCCATGGAAGTGCCCGATATGGAGCTCCTGCTCAAAACCAACCGCTTGCTCGAGATTAAGCTCGCCGCGCTCCTCAAGGACCGCAAGGCCTTTGTCGTCGGCGCGACCGCCTTCAAGGACAAACACCCCGAGCTCTTTGCGCCGATTACGTCGGATTCGTCCTTGGGCAAAGAACCAGAGGCGCCTGTGTCTGCTCCAGTTGTTGCATCCGACGCAAGCCCAGCGGCAGCACCAGGTCCTGCCAGCGCGCCAGCGACCGTGCTGGTGAATGACCCGTTGGCCGACGCATACCCCGATCTTGCAAACATAGCGCTCGAAGAGCTGCCATACCTGGACAAGGTGCGTTCCAAGCTCGTGCCCACGTTTGTCAGCGACCAGCTCTTCTGGCTGCACCTCCTGCACCACATCAATGACGTCAAGGAGACAATCATCCGCGTGGCCACGACGGCTGTCAAATCGCCGACCGCAAAGAGCAAGAGCAATGTCCCTCCACCGATTCCCGCACCCGTGATTGCCGCCCCTTTGGCCTCAAACGCTACAGCGACTGCCCCCATTGTGACCGCAGCCGCCGCCAAGGCCACCGTGAGCGAGCCCCAGCCTCAGCAGCATCCGGAACCAGAGCCGGCGCCACAAAAAATTATCCCGCTCGACCAGCTTTCCACTGCCGACATCGTCGCCCTCGTCAAGGAGGACAGGGTCAAGGCAATCTCATTCGAATGGCAAAACAACCTCGACGAGGCACTCGAGCTCCTCAGCACGTACCCAAACCTGGATGCGCTCCGTTTCAAGGTGAGTCCAGTCATGAATGCACAACTATCTAACGATTTCAAAATATCAGCTCGTCCCGGGCCGCATCAATGAAATGCTCTTCTGGAAGGCCATCTGGGCTGTGCGACCTCCCCCTGCGAACCCTGTTTAGATTTTCGTTTTCTCTAGGATCTCACAAAGTTTGTTTTTATTGGCTGCACAAGAATAAAATTTTATGGAGGACCAAAAAAAGTCTCCCTTAGCCGTCCACACGGGGAGGAGTTGGAGTGACACTGGGGTTGGAGCCACTGGTGTCTTTATTTCCCGGGTTGTCAAAGTACCTGTTTTTTTTTTGAATTTGAGAAAAGAGATTGTATTTTTTTTTTTAAATTACGATACATTATCAGGAGGAGGACGACCATTGCGAGGAGTGTCACAGCACTGGTGATGGACACCATGAATGAGTTTGTTCGGAACTTGCCTGTCTCGTTGAACTGGAAAAACATGAAGAATCGTATTGACGACACGAACCCGTAGACAACGCCCAGGAGGATCATCACGAGCGCCAGCACCTCAGACTCCTTTGTAAAGATATGCATGATGGACAAGCCCAGCGAGATCATCCCGAGCGAAGTGCGCACCCACGCCATCTGCGTCCTTTGGTTGGCTAATTTTTTTTTTTTTTTTTTTTTTTTTGACTTTGCAAAATGTTTTTTTTAATTTTGACCGTACAAGTCGTGTCCTGGGTGAAATCGATCGACAGCGGCATCGCCACGAGCTCTTCCTCATCGTCATTGTCGAGCACACCGGTCCCATTCCCGCGCGTTTTCCGCTTGTCTCGCCCGTCACCAGCAGCATCAGCGTCCTCCTCTGGTTCGTCCACAATCGCTTGGTCATTCTCGTACTTGTCCAGCTCGAACGCTGCATCATCGTCTTCGTCCGTTTGTTTCAACTGATTGGATTGGGGTTAATAACGTGTTTCAATACATTCCGGACGGTACTCGCTGGTATTTCGCAGCGTTTGCGGCCGACGCCGCCGCGAAGAACCGACCAGCCATTTACAGTGTTACGGCCCTATTTTTTAAATCCGTCATCATTGTTGTTCGACGAATGGGGCGCCAGGGCCTTTCCACGCGCACTTGGCGCCATTCGGCTATGGTCGTTTTATTTTCCGCCGTCGCCGGAGTCTTGGCAGCCGCGCTAGGAGCAGCCGCCGCAGCAGCAGCAGCAAGCGCAAGTTCTGCATCAAGCATCATGTCTCAGCTCGAGGACAGCTTTTCTGTGGGCGTGGACTGGTCACAGGCGTCGCTGCACACCGCCCTGGCGTTTATAGTCCTGTGCCCCGTCTTTTGGAATGTCATGGCCAGGTGCGAGCTGCGCTGGCAGTTGCTGTCGCGTCAGATCGGTATCGACAAAAAAAACTAAAAAAAAAAAACGTACACGCAGCGCTGATGGCGCAAACTAGGGTCACCTGTGGACGCGTGCTACGCACTTGCCGCAGTCGTATTTGGCCTGGGATTCGTGCGAGACTACCTAGTCGATGTGGCCATGCGTGAGCAGCCCTCCTTCGAGCTCCGCGTTTTGGACGTTGTGCCTGCGCACTCGTTTGCCCAATGTCTCGTCATCGTCGGCACGCTTCTCGTCCTCTCGAGCTTCTATCGTCTCGGTGTGACAGGTACTGCAGTGCTTATTTTGTGTGTGTACTTAAACGATTTGCAGGAACGTACATGGGCGACTACTTTGGAATCGTCTTGGAGGAGCGAGTGACGTCGTTCCCTTTCAGCATCATGAACAACCCCATGTACAACGGGAGCAGTCTGATCTTTTTCGGCCTTGCTCTCCTGTAATTTTTAATTTAAAAAAAAAGAATTTTCTGGCTTTGCAACTAAATAATACATCAGAAGGAGAAGCATTGCTGGCATCTTCCTTGCGGCGGTCGTTTTCCTTGTCTATCGCATCGCGGCCAAGGTCGAAGAGTATGCCTATTTTTCATTTTGTATCTTGCGTCTCAATAGCCCACCATGTCAGACCCTACACAGACCATGTCTACGCGTCCAAGAGCAAAAAGACCGCGATCGCCGTATCAACTTCGCCGCCGTCGTCCCCACCTTCCACACCGATCAAATCCTCGTCGGCGACTTTGTCAACGTCCCCGCGATTCTCCCTTCAGCAGCAGCAGCAAATTCCGTTTGGCATCAGCAAGACAGCCGACGCAGTTTCCTCGTTTAGCCCAAAGCATCTGGTCACCAAAACGTCGCGCGCGTTTGGGGCCTCCAAGTCGTTCCTTCACTCTGCCGCTCTTTAAATTTCTGCATAATAGATATACCCCCAACACCCCTGCCAATGTTTTACATGTACCATGTTGCTCCCATGAAGTCAAGAAGAAGAAGAAGAATGACCAACTCGTTTTACGATTACAGAGTTCTCGTTTATGCGACCTCAAAGCCATGGCTCCTCATGCACGCCTTGTGTGCCTCGATGAGACCCGAGCAGTCCTTCTCGCCCTTTTCGATCACGCACTGGTCGCGTTCCTTCTGCAAGAGTCATGAGGGCGCGCGGGAATGATTAGTTCAGCCGGCGCCAACGACGACCAGAGGACACGCGGTCTGTCGTCATCTCTCTGGCCGTTTGGATTTCCATCAATACCTTGGTCTCAGGGCATGCACAGCACGGCTTGAGCTTCTTGGGTGTCTCCACAGCAGCCGCTGCTGCTGAGGCAGGCTCCTTTGCGGCCACGACGACGGACGACTCGGCAAGAAGTGGCATTGGGTAGAACACTTTGGAAAGTGTGGCTGATGTCGAAATCGTAAGACTCCTTGTCCAACAACGCGGCGATACTAACCGACGGCTGCATCGGCCGATGGAACAGGGAGGGGAACGCATCCATCGTGGACCCACCGGGGTACAAAAAGGACTTTGAATACGTACGACGGTCTAGAGACTGCACGAGAGGCACTCACGTTCATACGTTTTGCAGAGCGAAAGCAAGGCAGGAAGCAGTGCAATGGCCGGCCAGAAGGAGGATGCTGGGCTGGCCAAGCTCAAGATGAAGAAGGGATGGGAGAAGGTCACCCAGGTCGGCCAGAGCATCCCGATGACGCTGTTCATGATGTGGATGACGGGCAACAACGTGCAAATCTTCAGCATCATGATCACAGTCATGACACTGTACAATGCCGTCGTGGGCTTCACGTCTGTAAATGCCGGTGCGTTTCGAAAAGCCCCATCCCCCTTTTTAAAAAAAAAAATTTTTTTTGTCAGGTTTCGAGAAACTCGAAGGGGCTGGCGTCAATCTTACGCCCCAGAAAATTGCCTTTGCATTCTTGCAGCTCGTGGTTATTTGCATCGTCCTGTGGAAGTGCCAAGGGATGGGTCTCCTACCCACATCAACGTCCGACTGGCTGTCGTTCATGCCACCCAAGTTCAACCTGGAGACATCTTTGCCGGCCATCCTCATCCCGTGAACAACTTTGTTGTTGTTGTAAAAGTTTAAAAGAGATATTTGACCGAGGACAGCAGCAATTACATATTATCCACAGCAGGTGCGGAAACACTAGTGATACGAGTCGAGCGCATGCTGTTGCTCCTCGATCGTACTCTCAATCTTGTTGAAGGCATTCTTGGCAGCAGAGACAAACTTTTGCTCGCTCTCGACAATCTTCTCGTCAATCTCGACGTGATACTTGACGTACAGGGGGTGAAGGACACGGTTGTAGATGGTCTCTGCGCCTCTGTTGGTCTTGTTTAGAGATCCAAGAATAAAATTTTTTAAAGAACTCTACCGGGACATGGGGTGGAAGCAGTAGACAAGGGCGCCGAGTTTGACCCAGTAGTACATGGGCAGCCACGAGAGGATCGAGTCTGAAAAGTGCTCTGCAAAATTGATGCAAGTGTACACGGTCCAGTACGAGAGCCATTGCTTGGTTTCTTTCTCATCTTGATTCTAATTTTTTGTTGTCGTTGTTGGGCAGTCAGCCCATCTTCAGCAAGGCGAAATGCCTGTACCTCGATGGCCTTGATCGACTGGTAAACCGGGTACGTGGCACCGACAATATTCACGGCCAGCGAGGTTGTGCGCTTTAACACTTGCCAAAACGCCATTGCGGCGACGAGGCCCCCCGCTACTGACCAAAACGCTGGTGCGATCCCAGTAGACTGCATAGACACTGTATTTTTAAAACAACGCCCTTTGGCATGGCTTCTGCTCGATTTACCTGATGTAACTTGAGCGCCAACGGAGACTGAAAGTAGCTATTTTTATAAATTTCTTAGAACAAACCTCCGACGCAACGAACTGGGCGTACCCTCGCTCGATGTCGTTCAGCAGAGGCGCGTAGCGACTGCGCAGGAGTTGCCATGTCTTGAACGAGGATGACGGCACCGCCAACTGAACAACAAAGCCAAAGGCTCAGCAAAAAACAAACGTGACATTGAAAGAACGTGAATCTTTTTTTTTTTCACCTCAATCTTGTCCAGCACACTGTCGATGATGGTCGACGGCCGCACGAGACCGCCGTCAGCCTTGATCAAGGAGCCGGACGCCGATGCCGACGCTGTCGACGACGACGAGGCCGTGGGCGGCGACAGAACGGACGAGGTCACCATAATGGGTACGGTAGTCTGTAAAAATGGCCAGTTACAAAATTCGTTTGTTGGGAGCGAATGACTTCTGTGGTGCAGCCGCATTCGACTGCCGAGGTGCAGAAGCTCGTCAAGGACGAGGAGACCGGCAAGCTGGTATGTCTCGTTGCTGTTTTTTTTTATATGCCTTTTTCCTCCCCACCGAGCATGCCCCGTGTTTCTCTTGGTTTTTGGGGTCGATGATGCTGACGAATCCCTCCTCTGTCACCGTTTTGCAGGTTGTCGTGTACTACACTGCCACCTGGTGCATGCCGTGCCAGCAAATCCGTCCCAAGGTGGACCAACTGAGCATGCAATACCAGAACGTGTCGTTTGTAAAGGTCGACATTGACGAGCTCGCCGAGGTCGCCCAGTTTGCCGGCGTCCGTTCCGTGCCCACGTTTGAGTTTTACAAGAAGGGGACACGCGTCGCCTCCTTCGCTGGCGCCGATGTGGGCAAACTCGAGGCGTTTGTCAAGCAGCATCAAGTTGCTGGCGCCTCCTCCTCCTCCTCCTCCTCTGGCTCTTCCAGCACAGGTGGAAATGGCTCAACTGATGGCATTGCCAATGGAATGGTGCGCAATGCCTCCACTACGTAGAACACGTCACGCTGATTTTGTTATCTACGACAGGTTGAGCTCAACTCGGTCATCGAAAAGACCCAGACTTCTTGTCTGAATCAGAGCAACAAAAACCCGATCGCAAACGTCCTCGTCAGCTCAGACTCGTTCCTTGAGTCGGACGCGGATGAGCAGCTCCTGATGGACTTTAGCTTTAAGCAACCGGTTAGGCTGCACTCGATCAAGTTTGTTGCCAAAAATGCCCGTACGAGCAACGTTGTTAAAAAATCGATGATTTTTCAAGAGAAACCTTTTGTATTTGCTGCAGAGCACGCACCAAAGAATGTCAAGATCTTTGCCAACAAAATCAACATGGGCTTTGATGAGGCCGAGTCGGCATCGGCAACTCAAGAGGTAAGGAGTGTTGATTTTTCAAGTGTACCGTTTCTAAGAAGATATGGTGGTGTAGTTTGACCTCACCGGGGCAAATCTCAAGGCTGACGCACCCGCCCTCGAGCTTCGCTTCGTCAAGTTCCAACGAGTAAACAACGTCGTGGTATCGTTTAATGTATTTCGGGGGCGCTCTTGGCTCACCATACTCCAGATTTTTGTCAAGGACAACCAGGGTGACGAGGACACGACACAACTGAACCACATCAAATTTTTCGGTCAGACGATTGACGCAACGGACATGGCCAATCTCAAGAAGCAAGAACACGAGCATTAAAAAGACATTGTCTTGTTGTTTTTTTCT